>Ga0210409_10006726_pt1 | contig 11924 bp, 8 predicted proteins | sample IncBWH17MmetaG_FD_161649 | JGI IMG/M metagenome (GOLD analysis project Ga0210409, IMG submission 161649) | Forest soil microbial communities from Barre Woods Harvard Forest LTER site, Petersham, Massachusetts, United States - Inc-BW-H-17-M | ecosystem: Environmental > Terrestrial > Soil >...
CACCGACCACATTCGTCGATGCGATCGACGTCGTCTACGACTCCACGATCCCTTACGACCTGCGCTACTTCCAGTCGCTCGACCGCGTGGTGCAGATGGAGCCGTGGCTCGCGCGCGACCGGATGATGATCGACATGCTCAAGTCGATCGGCATCGAGAAGGGCAAGCCGTTCAATCCCGATACCCAAACGCAGGGCGTCCTGAACTCGGCCGCGCGCGAGGCCCGCGCATTGCTGGAAATCAGGTACGAGGGCATGTTCAGACCTTATTTCGATATCAGCCGCTGGGCGCTCCCGGCGATGCCCGACTATCTCAAGGCGTCATCAAACGGCTTCTCCGATCCCAACGCATATCCTGTCGACAGTCGCGGCCTTGCCTTTACCTTTGCCTTCTTTACCCCCAAGCATCTGGGGCAAGGCCAGTCCTATCTGATGACCCTCAAGGACAGGGAGGGCCAGAATCTGGATGGCGGCAAGAGCTATCGCCTTGCCGTGCCGGCGAACGCGCCGGTGAGCCAGTATTGGTCGGCGACGGTCTATGACCGCGCGACTCACGGCCTTATTCGCGACATGACCCGGTCTGGCCGCGGATCGCAAAGCCCGGGCTTGCAAAAGAACGCGGATGGCTCGGTGGACATCTATTTCGGACCGAAGGCGCCGGCCGGCAAGGAGTCCAACTGGGTGCCGACCAACCCGAGCGGGCAATTCGAAGTGCTGTTTCGCTTGTACGGTCCCGAAAAGGCTTATGCCGAAAAGACCTGGAAGCTGCCGGATATCGAGCGGATCGCCGTTCAGTGATCGGAGGAGAAGGGTGTCATGAGACCTAATCGTCGAGAAACGATGTCGGTATTGGCCGGTGCCGCCCCTGCTGCGCTTGGAATGATCTCTGTCGCCGGCATGATAACTCCTAGCCGCGCTAAGGAAGCAAAGTCCGGGAAGCGAGTAGCGACGACGGGCCAGGACGGACCGCAGATCATCGAGACGCGCATCGGCAGGCTCGAGTTCACCCACGACTTCGCCAATGGCTATCCAACCGACGTGACGATCGACAAGCTTTACGACGAGCGCGATTTTCAGCGCGCCTGCCAGGCCTATCTCTGGTCGCTGCCTGCGGTCGCATTCAGGTCATGGCAGCGCGGCACCACAGAGCAGCTCGGCGCCAAAAATGGGCAGGTCGTCGCGATCCTGTCCTATGAGGCGAGGCGCGGCATCCTGACCGCCAATGCGACGACGCCATACTATCTCGGGTTTGCCGATCTTTCTTCCGGACCGCTGGTGGTGGAGATGCCGGCGCGCGGCGTGCAAGGCGCGATCAATGATTCCTGGCAGAACGCCATTCCGGGGACCGAGGCGCCCGGCAAATATCTGGTGCTCGCCCCAGGGCAGGAGGCCTCGGGCGATGTTTCCGGCTACATCGTCCGACGATCGCCGACTGTGAACGTCTTTCTTGGCGTGCGACTGACCGACGCTAATCCGGAGAGTGCGAAGGAAGCGCTATCGCATTTGCAGATGTATCCCTACGCCCAACGCGACAACCCGCCCAAGATGGACATCCTGGATGCGGGCACGAAAGCATGGAGCGGGCTGCCGCCACGCGGGATGGAATACTGGCAGCGGGTCGATGACGTGATCCTGGCTGAGCCGATCGAGCCGCGCGACATCTTCTTTCATGCGATGCTCCGGCCGCTTGGCCTGGAAAAGGGCAAGCCCTTCAGACCTGACGCGCGGCAAACGAAAATCCTGACCGACGCCGCGTTGGTCGGTGAGGCCATGGCGAAGGCCAACTCCGCGGATCGCCGCTTCAGGGACGACAAGTATCGATCGGACGCGCATTGGGACTTCGCGTTGCTGCTCGATGCCGACGCTCCCGACTCCTTCTGGAATCTGCTCGACGAGCGCGCGTCCTGGTTCTACGAGGCCGTCGGCGCGGGCGCGGCGATGGCGCCGAAGCGGCCCGGACCTTCATCGGCCTATCTCAGTGCGTACAAGGACAAGGCCGGGGAATGGCTGGATGGCGGCAGATCATATCGCCTTCGCGTTCCGCCCAACGCGCCGATCAAACTGTTCTGGTCCGTCACCCTCTACGACGTCGATACGCGTGCACTGATCCTGAACCAGCAGAAGATTGCCGACCGCTCCTCGCGCATGGATCTGCGCCAGAACGAGGACGGTTCCGTAGACATCTATTGCGGACCGATGGCGCCGGCCGGATTCGAGAAGAACTGGATTCCGACCGTGCCGGGCAAGAACTGGTTTTCGTATTTCCGGTTCTACCAGCCGACCGAAGCCTATTTCGATCGGTCATGGCCGCTACCTGATTTCGAGCGGATATAGGCTGGCCACGCCAAGCGACGGAAGAGCGAAGATATGAACTCGATCGATCGACGCCGAATCCTCCTCGCCGGCACCGCCATTGCGCCAACGACCACTCTTGGCGCGGGCGTTCGGACAGCTGCCGCGCAGGGACAGTCGCCCATAGCGCCAACGCAGAAGCCCAACATCCTGTTCATCCTCGTCGACAATCTCGGCTACGGCGAGTTGGGCGTCTACGGCGGCGGCGCGACCCGCGGCGCCTCGACGCCGCGCATCGACAAACTGGCAAGCGAGGGCCTGCGCCTCACCAACATGAACATGAAAGCGAAGCGGCTGCCCGCCGGCAGCACCGGAACGGGGGCGATCTTCACGGACGCGGTCAAGATGACGCATATTATCCGCAAGGTCCTGCTTCGGCAGATCGCCATCTTGAACTACGTTGATCCCTTCTAATTCGTAAGATCGGATGGGTGAGCCTGGTGGCTAAAGGTCTACCATTGGCGCCCTAACCTCGCTTTCCGCCGCGCGCCTCTTTATATATTCCGCAATTCGAATTTAACGCACGGAATTTCCCAAAATGGCGCGTGCGCCGGTTCTGGCAGCGGGGGGCATCGTACTGCGGCAGGCGAGGACGCCGCTGGTCGCGGTGGTGCGCCTGCGCAAGCGCAATGAGTGGGTGCTTCCCAAGGGCAAGTTGGATGCCGGCGAGACGCCGCGCGATGCCGCCGAGCGCGAGGTGCTGGAAGAAACCGGACACGACGTGTCGGTGCACGAATTTTTGGGAACGCTGGTCTACGAGTGCGGCGGGCGTTCCAAGGTCGTCCACTATTGGCGCATGGAGGCCGATGGCGAGCAGATTCATGAACTGATGCATGACGTAAGATCGGTCGATTGGCTGCCGCTTTCCGATGCGGTGGCGCGGCTGTCGCGCGGCTACGAGCGCGCGTTTCTGGAAACCGTGGGCCCGATCGCGCTGCAGGCGGTCGCGCTGGCCGAGAAGGCGCGGCGAAGCAAGGCGAGGTCGCCCGCGCCCGACAAGCGCAGGGTTCGCCGGCCCGCCGCGGCGCCAAGACCCTCGATGCCCAGCCCCTCGATGCCAAGCCCTTCGACCGGCGAGCCGGTACCGCCTCCGCTGCAACCCGCGCTGATGCCCGCGATGGAGGAGAGGACGTATCGGCCGGCCGCCAGTGAGGTCGCCGAACTCGACGCGGCGGTCGGCAACGCTGACTCCGGGATCGAGGTGTTTGCGCCGACGGTAGAGCCCATGTCGAGCGTTACTGAAGCGGCGCGATCCGCCCAAGGCGGAAGCCTGATGCAGCGGATGCGGGAATGGTTGCGGCGCGTCGCGTGAGGCATGATCCGGAAAAGTGGATGCCGGTTTTCCGAAGAGATCATGCTCAAACAAAAAGACAGAGCGGGATGACGATTCGAAGAAACGTCATCCCGCTCTGACGCGCGCCTATTGCTTCGGCTTCTTGCCCTTTGGCAGTGGCGGCCGGCGCGGCAGCGCGGGCCGGTTTTGCAGCGCGGGCCGCTGCAAGCCGGGCCGCGGCGATCCGGGCGCACCCTGTTGCAGACCGCCTTGCCGCGGCTGAACGGCGCCTTGTCCAGTTTGTCCTTGTCCAGTTTGTTTTGGCGCACCCGGTTGCGGGTTTTGGCCGGGCCGCGGCGGCAGCCCTGGTTGCTGCGGGCCGCCCGGACGCTGCTCCAATCCTTGCCGAGAAGGCGCGCCCGGTGGTTTGGGCGTGGCCGGTTGTTTGGGTGCGCCAGGCTGTTTGGGCGTGCCGGGTTGCTGCAGACCAGGCCGATTTTGTCCCGGCGTTCCGTTCTGCCGCTGCGGGCCAGGTTGACCAGGCCGGTTGCCGCGGTTGTTCAGGCCGGGATTGGCGCGGCGAAAGGCGCGCTGCTCGGTGACGATCTGCCTGCCGGTGGCCTGGGTGGCATGCACCTGCCGCACAAAGCCCTGGTCGCGCTGCGCCTGTTGTGGCGAGATCGTCAGCGGCACCGCGGCAACGCGCGCGCCTCCAATGCCAGGCCGGATCGCGAAGCCGCTCGCGCCTTGGGTGAGCGCGCCGAGCCGCACGCCGGAGCGGTCGTTGACCTCGATCCGGCCGACCCTGCCGTCCTCGTCGGGATAAAGCTTGATGTTGTTGGCGGCCGCACCTCCATCCACCTCGACAAGGCCGGTGGTGCCGCGAATGCCGAGCGAAGCGGTCGGCGTCGTGATCGCCATGTTGCCGGTCTTGGCGATGGCAGAGGCGACAAAGGCCACGGTGCCCTTGGCGATGTCGAAGACGGCGGCGTTGTCCTTGCCGCCGTCTTCATAGATGTAGTTGTCGATCGTGATCTTCGCATTGGCGCGAAGGTTGAAGGTGGTGGAATCGTTGAAGGTAATGCCGAGCGAGGAGCTGGCGGAAGTCTGCACCGTGTCGTTCAGAAAAATGTCATCGCGCAGCTTGAGCGCGATCGAATCCCTGTTGCGGATGACGGTGGCGACGCCAGTGAGGGTGACGACGTTTCCAATCGGCTCGTCGGCCGCAGCCGCCGGTGCGGCAGCGTCCGGAGCCGCCGGCGTCTGCGGCGCGGGCGTCTGCGCCGGTTGGGCCTGTGCCAGCCGCATCGGGCCGGAGATGGCGGCCATATTAGTTTGCACATTGATCGATGGCCGCTCGTCCTCCATCGGCGACGGCATCGCGCAAACTTTTGTAGCGCCACCCAGCATGACGCTGGCCAGGAGCGAGAGCGCTAACGGGAGCCGGTGCGATGTCACGATTTCTTCCGGGGCGAGGTGAGGACAGGCGGGACGAAGCGATTTCAGCCTTGCCCGGCTGAATGACGTATGAACGGTAGTCGTGCCCGGACCAAACGATCAAGCGCCGCGACCGGAATTACCGGCGCGTGGCGCTTGAAAATTTGACGAGCTTAGCCGCGCTGCCGCGGCGCAGGTTTAGCTGACGCGCCGCCAGGTCTGGCCGCCGCAGAACATGCCGCCGAAGGCGCAACCCTGAACCTTGAGGATGTTCGTGCCCTTCATCGCGATCGTCGAGTCGTAGTTCCGGCCGGAGTCCGGATCGTGGATCAGGCCGGTCCATTTGGCATCCGACGGCTTCATGTTGATGAGGATCCTCTCGCCGGTCTTCACGGCGTAACCGCAAAGGTTCTGGCCGCATTGCTCGATGCGGATATTGCCTTTGTCCTCCTCGGTGGCCCACACGCCGAGCGGGGTGGTCGGGGCCGGAGCTGGAGCAGGCGCTGCGGCAACGGGAGCCGGCAGCGGCGCGGGCGCCACGGGGGCGACGGCAGCGGGGCTGACCGGTGCGACATCGTTGGCGAGCGGCGCCGGCGCGGTCGATGCGACCGTGGTCGCGGGCGTAGGCGGAGCGCCGTTCACGACAGGTGCAACCGGCTGCGGCGCGGTCGCCGGGACGGCCGGCGCGGCAGCCGTGTCCTGCGCCGGGGGGGTCGCCGTGTCGGCAACCTCGTCGTCGTTCGATTTGAGACCCTTGAAGTTGAAGCCGGAAAGGCCTGGCGCTGAAATCTTGATGCAGGACAGCTGGTCGCAATGCTTCGGCGCCTCGATGCGGATCTTGTGTCCATCGATTTCAAAGGAAACCGAATTGCCGGCGTGGGCGGCCGTGCTGGTCATCAGCAACGCGGCGATGATGTAAAGCTTCTTCATGGAAGTCTCCGTGAGCCGGGGGGTGTGAACTCGCAAAGACCCTAAGCCCTGCAAACGGCGCCTTCCGTGATCGGCATCACAATGCGGCGGAGACGCCGTCGGGTTCCGATCGGTGACTCAAATCACATTCCGATCAGGCGCGTGCGCCTAACTTTCCGGGGGATATTAGGGGAGGGTTGCATGAGACGTTTTTGTTATTTCCTTGCATTGATGGCGTTCAGCTCATCGGCCCAGGCGAGCGATTCATTTTCATTCGTCGTCGCAGGGCACAGGATTTCGATCGAGGCGCCGCGGCATTGTCGCTCGGCTTCGTGCGTCTCGGTATCAATTCCGGGCATCTATCGCTCAAACCGCCGGAGCGATCGCGACGATGATGTCGCCTCCGCGCCTGAACCTGCGCCGGCAAATCCGCCGGCGCGCGCCGCCACCTGCGCGCCTGCGGTCGCAGCGCCGGCAAGCCAACCTCCGGTTCAACCCGCTCCCCTGCAATCCGTCGCCGCGGCACCGCCGCCGACACCCGCATCGCCGCTGCTCCCTGTCCCGCAGATCGCGTCCACGACGGCAAAGATTGTCGTGCACCCGGCACTGCCGCCGCCGCCGCCGAAGGCCGAGCCGGTCAAGACGATACCCGCCGAGGCGCCGCCGGTCGTCGCGCCAAGGCCTATTCCCGTTCCCACACCTGTGCCGCAAATCTCAAAAGTCTCGCGGGAAACCGAAGATGAGCCGGCCGGCACGCCGCTGGGCGATTGGCAAACCGAAGGCAACAAGGGAGCGGTTCGCGTCGAGCGATGCGGCCAGGCGATGTGCGGCTACCTCCTCAACCTCGCGTCAGACGCCAAAGGCGACACCATCCTGATCAACATGAAGCCGAAGTCCAAAACCGTGAACTCCGACATGGTGTGGTCGGGTACCATCTATAGCCGCAGCAGCGGCGCCACTTACTATGCGACCATGACGATGAAGGGAGAAGATACGCTTCGGGTCGAAGCCTGCGCGCTCGGCCGCTTCTTCTGCTCCGGCAACGATTGGACGCGGATCGAGAAGGCGTCGCGGATGATGACCTATCAGGAGACGTCGTCGCGGCCACCGTCGTAAACTTGGCGGCTCGGACCCGTTTGCCGGGCATGAAAAAAGCCCGGCGGCCGGGTCATCCCGCCGCCGGGCGTCTTGGGAGAATGTCAGGGTCGGACCACTAGATCATGCCCAGCACGATCGCGCCCACAAAGGCGAAGGCAACATACGCGGTAAGCACGCTGAGCTTGCCGGCGAAAGTCATCGGATGGCTCCCTTGGTTGAGGTCGCTGCCCGCTAACTCGCCAACCTAGCAAAGCGTTCCCGGCTTAAAAAGTCAGCGCTGCTGTCCATCCACCATCACCGCACCGTGCTGCACTGCCGAGGACGTGGTTAAGAAGTCGTGAAATCAACGCATTGAAGAGTCCTTAAATAAAATCGTTGAACCTGCGCGGATGGCGCGGGGCGTTCGCTGGTATCTGGTCGGCTGCTTCGTCCTTGTTTCGTTGGTAGGTTGCGGCCGCGGATTTTTCTCCGCCGAACGCGAACCCTGGCGGGCCGAGGCCGAGATCGCGTGCCTGAAATCCGGCGCGGTCAAGGAAAGTGCGGAAATCGTCCGCATCGATCCGATCTCGGGTCCCGGCATGTGCGGGGCCGATTATCCGTTCAAGGTCGCAGCCCTCGGCGAGAGTTTTGGGTCGTACGGCTTTGCCGACGAGAATTTGCGGCCGCCCGCGGCGATCGGCAATCAGCCGCGCTGGCCGATCCGAGAGCCGCGCCCGCCGTCAGCGCAAAATTCAAGCTATCCGCAAACCGATCCGCAGACCGCCGTGCGCGGGCTCGGTTACGCGCCGCCTAACGGCCCGATCTCGTTGACGGCGCCCGGCGTTCCGCCCGAGGAGGATGAGATCAACCTGCCGCCCGAGGGCGTGCCCGAGGTGAGGCATCCGGTCGTTCGCGGACCTTATCCGGCGCCGCAGGCCTCTCCGCCGGCGAGCGCGCGACCCTTTCCACCGTCACGCGATCGCGCCATTGCGCCTTACTCGCCGCCGCCCGATGCCCAGCCGCTGGCGCCGCTGCGGCTGGGGCCGGCGCAAGGTAACGCCGTCGCCGTGCTCGGCCCGGTCGCGGTGAGGCCTGCCGCCACACTCGCTTGCCCGATCGTCTCGGCGCTAGATCGCTGGCTTGCCGATTCCGTGCAGCCGGCAGCGACGCGCTGGTTCGGCGCGCGCGTCGTCGAGATCAAGCAGATCTCCGCCTATTCCTGCCGCGGCATGAACGGCAATGCGAGTGCGCATATTTCGGAGCATGCCTTCGGCAACGCGCTCGACATCGCAGCCTTCACGCTCGCCGACGGACGCCGGATCACCGTGAAGGACGGCTGGCGGGGATTGCCGGAAGAGCAGGGGTTTCTGCGCGACGTGCAGGCCGCGGCCTGCCAGCAGTTCTCGACCGTGTTGGCGCCGGGCTCCAACGCCTATCACCACGATCACATCCACGTCGATCTGATGCACCGCGCCTCGCGGCGGGTCGTTTGCGAGCCTCAAGCGGCTTCCGGCGAGGAGATCGCGGCGCGGGCAGGGGTGCACAACCCCTACGTCTCGCGCGAACCGTTCGTGACGGGATCGCTCGGGGGGAAGCAGACCGCGTTGCGTCCGCGCAATAACGAGCGGGTCAACGAGGAAGACGAGTTCGAGGACGAGTAGGCGCCTCATTCTCCGCCGTCATCGCCCGCGAAAGCGGGCGATCCAGTATTCCGAGGCGCCGGTGATGGAATCGAAAGGCCGCGGCGTACTGGATACCCCGCTTGCGCGTGGTATGACTGCTCTTGTGGAGTGCCCAGCTCTCCCTATCCCGCCAGTTGCTCCAACAGGTCACGAACCAGCCCGCCTAGCAGATCGAGCTTGTATGCCGTCATCGGCAGCGGTTTTGCGCGCGCCGTTGCCTGACTCGCGGCGTCGGCAATGGTCGCCGGCGTCGCAGGCTTGCCCTGTAGTGCTGCTTCCGATGCGAAGAGGCGAAGCGGCACTGGCGCGATCCCTCCGGCCGCGATGCGGACGAACTCGAACACGCCGTCGGTAACAACGGCGCGGGCGCAGACCTCGACCAGCGGCCACTCGGCATAGCTGCGGCTGATCGCCCGCTTGTACGCCGCGCGTTCGCCGGCAAGCGGGGTTTTGAGCACGATCCTTTGGATCATTTCGCCTGATAGCAGCAAATGATCCGCTTTGCCGTTGCTTCCGTCGCCCAACAGGCCAGCGATCGAGAGATCGCCGCGGCGATCGGTGACGATGGTCGCCTCGTAAGCCGACAGCGCCGCCGCCATGGTGGACGGATGCGGCGCGACGCAGGGGCCGAGATCGAACGCCACGCCGTAGAGATGGTTGCCGTCGCGGGCGGGGCAGTCGCTGCCGCCCTTCTTCAGGCAATCAATGTGCGGGTTGCGAAAATACCAGCAGCGCGAGCGCTGCGCGAGATTGCCGCCGAGCGTGGCGAGATGGCGGATCTGCGGCGTTGCCAGGCCTTGCGCGGCCGCCGCGAGTCCGGGATAGTTTTTCGCGATGCGCGCGTCGTCTGCGATTGTTGCGATGGTCGTGAACGCGCCGATGGTCGCAGCACCTTCGGCGCCCCACGCGATCCCGGTGTCTTCAGCCGACGCGATATCGATCAGCGGGCCTCTTGAAACGCCGCTGCGCCGCCTTTCGGAAAGGTCGGTACCGGCGGCGCGGAATTCCGGCGCTGCGGCCGGTCGTGTCATCGATGCGGATGTCATGCGGCGGCCCTCCCTTTGAGCGCGGCAATGATCCGGTCGGGCCGGATCGGAATCTCGGTCAGCCTTATGCCAATGGCGTTGCGAACCGCGTTCGCGATCGCCGGCGAGGTCGGCACGGTCGCGACCTCGCCGATGCCGACGCTGCCGCCCGGCACATGGTCGAAACCGGCCTCGTCGAAATGCACGTCGAGCCGCGGCGTGTCGGCAATGCCGGGAATCCGATAATCCTCCATCCCCGAGGTGAGGATGTGGCCGCTTCTCGGATCGGTTTCGCGCGCTTCGTAAAGTGCGTAGCCGATGCCCTGGATGACCGAGCCCGCCGCCTGGCTTCGCGCCAGCGCCGGCGCGGCGAGCTTGCCGATCGCAATGCCGGTGTGGGCGTTGAGGACGCGCACATGCCCGAGCCAGGTATCGACTTCCACCTCGATCACCTGCACCGAGCTGGGGACGCCGGCGCCTGCCACGATGTTGTTGAAATAGCGCAGCATCCAGCCGAATATGATGCCCATCAAGCCCGCTTGCTTGAAAGGCGACTGGATTCCCGGCGCGGCCTTGCCGTCCTTCGGCCGCACGGCCGAGACCGTGAGATCGGGGGAGGCGGCGATCAGCTCGCGCCATGGCGCGTTGGAGCCCGCGACCGGCGGCCGCGCGGCGGTTCGTTCGATGGCCGCTTTCAGCTTTTGAACGGCAAGCAAGGTCGGTGGCACGATCGAGGCGGTGACCCGGCTGCCGCCCGAGCCCGGCCCCTCCGGCAGATTCGAATCTCCGATTCGAACCTCGACGTCCTGCGGCTCCAGCGCGAATTCGCGCGCCACCGTAGTGGCGATCACGGTCCGCGTCCCGGTGCCGATATCCTGCACCGCCGTGCTCGCGACCAGGCGCCCGCCCTTGATCGCAAGTTCGACGGTCGAACCCGGTTGCCAGAAATAGAGCCAGTATCCGGTCGCGACACCGACGCCCCTGCGGTAGCGGCCACCTTGTGCCGAGGCCGCTTTCCGGTTGCGCCAGACCTCGAGGTTTTCAGCCCAATCGTACAGCCGCTGGCGGTTGGGATCGATGTCCCAACGCTTGCGCAGCGCGATCGGGTCGATCTGCAGGCGGAGCGCTGCCTCGTCGACCGCCTGCTCGAGCGCGAACGCCATCGGCGGCCCGCCGGGCCCGCGGAACGGCGCACCGGGCGGCAGGTTGCTGATGACGTCGAAATCCGCGAGCTCTTTTGCCTCCGCCGGATAGATCAGGCGGGCGAGTGCGGCGATGGTCGAGTTGATAGCCGCACCCGTGTCGGCATGGGCGGTCAAAGATAACGCCTTCAGATCGCCTTGCGCGGAAGGAAGCAGCGCGAGCTTGAGCTCGGCGGCGGGGCGATAGCCGGTCACCGAAAGCTCTTCTTCCCGATCGAGCGCAACCTTCACCGGCGCTTTCGCGGCGCGCGAAAGCTCGATCGCGGCAATGGTCTCGACGCCGAGGGCGCCCTTGGAGCCGAAGCCGCCGCCGACATGATCGGCGATGACGCGGACCTTGTCGTGGGGCAGCTTGTAGCGCTTGGCGATGCCTTCCATGACGTGGAACACACCTTGCGTCGAGACGTGAACGGTCAGGCTATCGCCGTCGAACCGCGCGACGGTGGCGTGCGGCTCCAGGCAGGCATGCGACTGGGTCGCGACGCGAAAAGTTGCTTCCACCAGGAGCGGATCGCGCGCCGCGCGCGCTTCGCTCAGAAAACTCTTCGCTTGCTTGGCCCTCTTCGAGAAAGCCGCCGACGGCCCGCGAACGTTTCCTTTCCAGGGCGCGGGTGCTGCATTGCCTTCCGAGACATTGCCGGCCTTCTTGCGATTGACCTTTTCGAACACGACAGGCGCGTCGGTGCGTCTCGCCGCGTCCAGCCCGATCACGGAGGGGAGCTGTTCGCTGACGAGGCGGATCGCGGCGATGCCGGCTAGCGCGCTCTCGCGATCCCTGGCGGCGACGGCCGCGATGGGATCACCAACAAAGCGGACCATGCGGTCGTCAGCGAGCAGCGAGACGGCGGCTTCGACGCCGGCAACGGCGCGCGCCGGCGCCAGATCAAGCTCGGTGATCTTGGCGTGCGGAACCGGCGAGCGCAGGATGACGCCTTCGAGCTGTCCGTCGTGACGGACATCGACGGTAT
>Ga0210409_10006728_pt1 | contig 11923 bp, 17 predicted proteins | sample IncBWH17MmetaG_FD_161649 | JGI IMG/M metagenome (GOLD analysis project Ga0210409, IMG submission 161649) | Forest soil microbial communities from Barre Woods Harvard Forest LTER site, Petersham, Massachusetts, United States - Inc-BW-H-17-M | ecosystem: Environmental > Terrestrial > Soil >...
AACTCAGGAGCCTGTGCCCAACTCTGGGCTCCGCCCGCTGAATCGATCCCCGCACAATATCCTCCTCGTTCTACTCCCAGCACAGTTTCAATGCCACCAAACGAGTTTCCCGCCACTGCGATGCGATTCGGTCGAACGAAATTCTGTTTTCGCAACCACGCTAGGGCTGCTAACTGGTCGTCCAGATGATCCGTCTCCAATAATCGCACCATCGTTGCGGCAGCTGCGGAGGTGCCTCCGGCTTTATCGGCAGCCGCGATCTGATCGCCAATATACGGACCTGCCGAGGCACTCAATCCTTGCCCTCGCCGATAAGGTCCGAAGAATATCCATCCATGGCTTGCAAACACCGGACCCAGTGCGGCAAATGCCTGCTCGCTCATCATGCCAGGCGCGCTCCCGTGGTTGTAAATAACTGCAGGAAAGGGTCCGGTCCCTTCGGGTTTATATAGGACTCCGTGCAAAGTGATGTCTCCGCTGGGAAATGTGACGGTTTCTGTCCCGAACAAGACTAAGGGTAAAAGCAGCAGTGCGAAGAGAGTCATTTCTGTATCAACTAGCTCAAATCATCATTCATCGGGGCTTTGTGAAGTTAAGCCTGATGCTCATGTTCGCTGAGACCGACGAAATCTGCAAGCACGCTCCTAAAGTCCCGAGAAGTCGTACTCGGAAACTTGAAATTCATGTGGACGAGTTCCGTTTGTTCCGGGCCCCCGCAACCATCCGAAGCGCCAGTTCTACTAGGACTGGCGTATTCGAGACAGTCCCAAGCAAGTTCCAGTTCCCTTCCACTACGTAATGCCACTCTTCTCTGTTTTCGGTCGGCGTCATCCGAATCTCGCTCAGATGACTATGCAGCTCTGTCTTGGCAAAGGCAGCATCGCGGTTCAAGAGCGCCCTTAAGTCGGCAATCCCAGTCGTAACGAACTGCCGGATCTCTCGCAGCTGGCCCTCGATGGAAGCGGCGCTTGCCGAAGTCAGACGATTTGAATTCACAGAACACCGGCTTCGGCCGCCTCTTCAGTAGAGGTGAACACGTAAGGAAGCCAGGACTCGGGGCGGTTCGAGCGACAGGGGCCGAGCGCAGCTTCTAACCACCTTGCAATAGCTCCGCGTCCGCGATGTATTACTGCTCCGCCTTCCGACGCAAAGCGCAGCCCGTTGCATTTCCGGCACCCCCACGTTGAATGCACGACGCTGTTGGTGAACCGTCCACCTGGCTCGCATCCGTACAGCCCTCGACGTGGGATGCTGCAGTAGGGGCAAATCAGAAGCCGGACTCTTCCCCTATTGCGCGGGAGCGTGCGGAGAAGCGTGCGAATGAAATCCCGCGTTCCATCGTGGCGCTTGATCTCGAAGGCCCCAGTCCAATCAGTCCCGCCCCGGCCGGCCGCCTCGTAATACGGCGCGATGCGAGCAGCTTCTTTAACTGTGCTATCCGAGCGGCTCTTCCAGATGAGCAGGTACGGAATCTTTCGCGTATCGTCCAACATCCAGGCCACGACCCTTGCAGGCAGCAGCGGAACCTGTTCGCAGTTCACTCTACGCCCGAAGAAGCGCCCTTCGCTCCTGTGCCCGTGGGTATGATTTCCCGCTGCGCACCCGCTCACCATCTAATCCCCGTGATCATTCTTTCCAGCGAAATCCCAGCTACGACGCGCGTTCGCAAAGAAAGCGTCAAGGTCTGCACGCCTGAATCTCCAGCGTCCGCCGATGATTCACCCCTCGATCTCGCCAGGCAGGATGTATTCCCTCACGGTGCGTGTGCTGAGGCGCAATACCTCAGCCGCTTCGCGCAATGTGAGCAAGTGATCTCCGATCGGTGGCGCCGTGTCTTTCCTCTTCCTTCTCGCAGTCATCCTACTTCCTGTCTGTCCTCAAACGTCTCAGCGTGAACGAAATCAGAGGAAAAACTGCGGGGGACGTGGCCTCCGAGGACGGTCATGCGGCGAGATCGATGTGGAACGGGATTCTGTGGCTGTTACATACAATTCTGGCCCTGGCACCATCGATACTGCCACGGCCCACCAGATGCCAAGTTCCTGAAGCCACATAGTGTTCCCCGCTTGGTTCCATCGTGATTTTCTCAATGTGTTTCGCGAACTCAGCGCGTACCCGCGCGAGGTCAGAGTTCAACATTCCCGGAATGTCGTTCATCCGGCTTTCGACAAGCGCTCGGATTTTTTGGAGTTTCGTCTGAAGTGAGTCTGGCCGCACTTCGAACAATTTCCCGGTTATGTCCCCGATTTCACGCTCGCGATCTACCAGGGCCGCCCTTAGTCCCGGCGAGCAGTCTCCTTGCGCTACGAAGTTCGCCAGGTTTCCGATCTCGCGCTCGAGCTCTTGTTTGCGCCGGCGCATTTGCTCTAATTCCCCGCTGAGACTATCCACGGCGTTCGTCAATTCGGCCTCGAATTTGGCGAGGACGTAATCGATCACTTCGGGTCGCATCACCTGCTCTTGCAACCCATCGAGCAGCTTTTCCTCGAGCGCTCGGCAAAAGATACGCACGTCGTTCGAGCAAACTGTCTGGCCCCGGTACGTGTTCTGTGGGCAGCCATAGACCACGTCGCCGCGCCCGCGCCCCTTGCCTGAAACGATGCTGATGTTCGCACCACAGAGGGCGCACTTCAGTAAACCGGAAAACAGAAACGGAGAGCTGACGGAGCGCCCCTGCATTCCTCCCTTTCGGCCGATCTCCCCATAAACCTGCTTCACGGTTTCAATTCGTGCCTGAACGGAGTTCCACAGGCCCTCAGGGATAATGCGTTGCTCGGGAATATCCCGGACGACCCACTTGTCTGACGTGGTGCGTTTGTAGATACGCTTCCCGGTCTTGGAGCGAACTTTGAGAGTTTTTCCCCACACAACACGGACCGGTACCGATCGTTTCTCAGGATCGTACGGATCGACGAGGGGCACCACGAGCGAGAGATTCGGCCCTTTTGCGGTTGGGGCGAAATAACGCCTTCGGCGTTCAAGTGCTTCGCGATCTTCTGGAGGCTGTTCCCGACGGCGTACATGGTGAAGATTCTCTGAACAACGGCTGCTTGATCCTCGCGCACTTCAAGTCAGACGCCGGTTATCAGTGTCCGCCCGTGCTGGTCGACACGTGTTGGGTCTTCGATCGGCACATTGCGATATCCGAAGCACCTTCCACCAGTGTGCAAGCCACTCGACGCCTTGCCCTCTACTCCGCGGTGGACTTTTTTCCAAGTTCTTTGAGACAAAGACTGTCGACGATCCCGTGTGTGGCAAGCAGCACCTCGGCCTGTTCGGAATCAGTGTCGATACCCTGGCTCACGAAAACCAAGCGGACACCCGCGAAGCGCAATTCATCGTGAATCGTGAAGGAATCTTTGAGCGTGCGGCTTATTCGCGAAGTGTCATCGACAAGAACGACGTCAAAGGGCTTTCCCGCACTAGTAGCAGCCGCAAGCATTTGTCGCAAGCCACACCGATCATCTGTGGCACCAAAGATCGCTCCGTCGCATATAGATGCGCGCATCAAGCACTGACCAGTCGCGGGCCTGGTCGTATTCGCGACACTTCCGGACCTGGTCTTCGATGCTGAGCGGGCTTTGTTTCTCACTGGAGAAGCGGGCGTACACGGCGCAGCGGAGAATCATCTAGGAATCCTCTCGGCCGAAAGCTTGGTGTCCGATTGGAACTGTGGCACAGCTCTGGTGGGTCTCGCAATATCAATCCCGCTTCCGTGTCGCGTGATGTACTCGCGAACGAGCATCGGCACGATCACGCTATCGATGAAGCCCCGGAGGTCAGGATCGCAATTCTCCGGGGTCGAAGAATCAAGGGCTTTCGTATGTAGCATATCCCTGCCTCGACCAGCCGTCTTCGTGTAAATCGAGCAGGCGTTTTATGAAGGCTCTGCGGACTTCGTTTCTGTTGCCCGAAGTCACGCTTTTTTTCAATTGCTCTTGGTTGTTCAGCCAAATTTCATATTGAAACACTATAATAGGCCCGAGATGTCGGCCTCCGAGACTCGAGCGAGGAACAGCATGCAGGTGTCCGTTGCTTTTCGATAGGTGCGAGAGATTATCAAGATCGCGCCGTTCTTTCACTGTGAGCCTCCTGGGCGATTCTATTACACAATCGGCATGGTGTACCGGGCAGCTTAGGCCTCCGCCAAAAACCCACACGATCGAAGGCATGCAACTGCCTTTGAATCAGCAGCCGATTGAGGTAGATTCAATCCGCTAAAAGGAAATGCACCCAGTCGCGCAATCTGCGGGGGTGTTATCCCTAGGAGGGTCCAATGTGGGGGACGAAGAAACCAAATACGCCGCAAACCGTAGTGCCGGAACCGAAAAGCTTGCTGACTAACAAGAAGAGTACAGATACGATGCGTCCCTTAGATTCGACAGCGGACGAGGCGACGGGCTTGCTAGGGTCGAGCCTGCGTGTTAAGGGCGACATCCGTGGCACCGAGGATCTGCTGATCGACGGCTCAGTCGAAGGAGTGATCCAGCTTGAGGGGCGGAAGTTGACGGTCGGAACGACGGCGAAGTTGACGGCCGATATCAACGCCCGCGACGTGGTGGTGTACGGCTATGTAAAAGGGGACGTGCGCGCGACAGGGCGAATCGAAATCAAAAAGGACGGTTCCGTGATCGGGAATTTGACGACAGCGCAGATCATGATCGAAGACGGTGCAGACTTCAAAGGTACTATCGAAATTGACAGGAGTGCGGCGAAGGAAGCCGATAAGAACGTCTCTTTACGAGTTGCGGCGGCGGCCGCTGGCGCGGAGCCGAAAAGCATTTAGCGATCCTGCGTGGCAGGCCATGGCCACGATTGTGGTTGCACCGATGCAAGACCTTGTGCAACTGCCCTAAAACCCGTGGGTGATCCGAACCTCAATGAGCCATCGTACAATCCTGCGAAATGGCAACGCAGCTGCAAGTAGGAAATGCAGAGGGGAAAATGCTGAGGGCACAGGCGACTCTCCGGGAGTACGTCGAAAGGTCAGAACAGCGTAGTGTTGATATTCCCCTGCACCTGCGCTTGGCCAAGGAACTTAAACGCTCCACGGATGAGTACGTTGACGTTCTTTCCAAATTTCTTTCCGAATTGCGCTCAAAGACTCGGGCCTTCAAATAACGCTGGCTATCTGCCCTAAAAGCGGTTGGGGCGCCCGCGCGTAATTGTGGACGCGCGCAAAATCGCCGCGCTCCGCAGGGATGGCCCGTCCTGGGCAACGATTTCACGCGAGACGGGACTCAGCAAGGGAACCGCACAGCGCGCACTTCTCAGCTTGCCCAAAAACCACTGCGGAGCCATTCTTGTAACCGTTTAGGACCGGCTAAGATCGTAGGCGCCAGCCCAATTGCAGAGCTTCGCGCAGAGCGTGGGCCGGAAGAAGATCTTGCTGGAGTTGAGCGTTGGTGTCGGATCGCGCTACCTGCTAGCGTGAATAATGGGACCATTAAGTCCCGGAGAGGCAGGGACGACATGACCATCCAGCAGTTGAGGCAAGCAGCAAAAGACCTGAGAGAGACCGCGAACAGAGTTCTGCTCTATTCTGAGAAGAACTCGCTTGAGGACGTCTGGCAAAAGTTAGAACAATTGTTCAGACAGGTGCCGCAAGTTCTGGGCAAGAGGGCGGGAGGTTTCACGCTGGAAGGCGTGTCCAAAAGCTGGGATGAGGTTTCGAAACGCGCAGACCACATCATGCAGGCTTGCGAGAGTGCAGAGCCTCCAGCAGGCGAAGAGATCCCAGGGGACTTCGGGGAAGTGTCTTGATGAATCCCGGAAGGATATACGCAGCTCTCGCCATCATTTTCCTTACTTCGTGCGTCGGTTCGCTGGGTTCAGAAAACCTGGACGAATCCTAGACTGTAAGCGCGTGGAATCAGAAGGCATCACAGCCCAACATTGGGTTCAGATAAGAACTCATTTCCGATTGCAGAGTCCGTAGGGACCACCTGTTCGTGTGGCCAGATATTTCTTTCGCAACCACGAATCGAGTTGCGCGATGAATTGCCTCCCCTAGTGCGTACGATGGGACGATCAGGGGAGACCAAACCGTATGAAGAACTTCATCAGAGCGGCACTGCTGGTTGCAGTGCTATTAGTCACGGCTTCGGCAAATCACGCACAAGTTTCGGTCGGAATCGTAATTGGCGCGCCGCCGCCGCCCCGAGTGGCCGTGGTTATACCCGCAAGGCCAGCTCCTGAATTTGTGTGGGTGGAAGGTTACTGGTATCCGGTAGGAAAACACTACAAGTGGCATGCAGGCTATTGGACTCGGCCACCGTACGAGCGGGCGCACTGGGTTGCACCGCACCACGACGGCGAACGTTTCTATGCGGGGTATTGGGAAGGAGACCGCGGCCGTGTTGAGCACGATCACCACACGGATCATGATCGAGACCGCGATTCCCACGATCATGACCAACATGGCGATCATGGTCACGGCCGGGACGACAGATAGCCACATCGGGTCGGAATCGCTCCGTGGCTTTGGCGGCCCTAGATAGAATTTAGTTCTGGGGCCGTCGGTACCCTTTTACGGTTGTGATTCGCCATTAAGAGCGCCTTTGAAATGAACAACATGCAGCGAGGGAATGTAACATCGTGACATACCCTGTGGCTTGCGAAATTACAATCCGCCAGGGATACCTGGCACTAAACTCACATTTCCTCGAGAGAGCGAACGACAACCTACCACGGGGTACGCACCTTGAGGCTGCGCGGAATTCTAAGGGATGGTTTGTAATGACAATCTTCGAAATCAACTTTGTCCACGTAAACGAGCAGCCGTACGTAATTGTCTTTGGCACTCCCACGTCCGCCACCGTTGCAAGGGTTGATCTCGACAGTTTGGCCAGGGGCCACTGATGAGGAGGTTAACACTTCGGGGACTCCGGAACCGCCGCCTGCACCATCGGCCGTTGAGAGCATAAGCCGAATTTCGGATTTCTGAACAGTACGGTCGCTCCGATTCCGAATCTGGTACTTGGCACAGTTTTTTACAGTGGTTTGCTCATTGGCAACGGAGAGCCACATTCCGGTTAGGTCCACGGAGACAACTTCAATTGGGGAATCAGGCTGCTCAACGACGTATACCAGCGGTACGATGTCATCTGGTCCTTGAACTGTCGGTTGGGCTGGTTCGCCTTGCACCGCAAAACCACATGACTCACTGGCGTGTTGTTGCTGTCGAGCAGCGCCGAAACTGACCATCAGCAGGAGTAATCCCAAGAAGGTAAGCATGATTTTCACCGGTCTACCTCCAGAGTGGTAATCCTAAATCAATGTAATTACACGGCAAGACGGTCGTAGGTTTGGTCAAGTCCCGATTTGTCGCAGAAATCGGAAAAGTTGCTCATAGTACCCACTCCGGCGGTTAACCGCGCGATTGGCAAGGTATAACCATTCCCGACGACCAAACCGGGACAGGCCCTCCATATTGCAAAGTGTGATAGTTCTGGAGACTCCGCTGCGTATTGGACTGTAAGACGCTCAGGGTGTGTCGATAATGGCGCCTTTCGAGAAAAGGTGGCAGTCCATGTCTACTTTGGCTGAGGGGCTAGTTATATTTGTCCTGACCGGATTAACGATCTTCGTTCTCCGACGAAATGCCTGTCGGGGCTCTGCACTCAATATGATCTTTGCCAGTCTGGCGCTAGTTGTCACCGTCCCACTGGCAGCCAAGGCCAACGAAGCCCGAAAAGGCAATTCCGTCCTCATCGGCAAGGACGAGATCATCAAAGGCGATACGTGCGCGACGGAATATCACCCATCTTCGATCCACCATCCACCAGCATTCCTGGCGAAACGAGCGCTGTGTATACCGCTCATGGCTTTAAACTATGATGTCGGAATGGATCAAAAATTCCGCGTCGCGCGGCGCTCCATGCTAAGCGCTTCCAGCAGGCTCTCTGCCGACAGTGTGTTTTCCGGAGGAATGGTTATCTTGCCTCTCACCTTGTTGAACACTTCCTGCGCGATCCGACGCCGCAAAGCGTAATCCAGTGACGACCTGCGGCCAAGGTAGGATTCGATCAGTGCTGCTTCCTGAGGCGTCAACCGGTCGGCGCCAAGCGGAGCGCTGCCAACCGGGAGGCGCGATTCACTTACTGGTGCGGTCTGCCAGATCGGCTTCAACTCCGCTAGCGAAGTTTCCCGTACGACCAGCGAACCAACAACCAGGTCTCCCAATCGCTTGCTTCCCTTCGTAAAAAATGCCGTGACGATCCCCACTCCATAAAAAAACGGAAGCCAGTCGACAATCCGCATCAAATTGCGGCCGATCGATTCCGCCGGGGTCAGCGGCCGTCCGTCCTCTTTGATCACTCGAATTCCGACCCTGCGTTTTCCCGGCGTCTGCCCATTCCAGATAATTTCAAAGATCGCGAAGTAACCGAAATACAGGACAAAGTAGAAGAGCATAAAAAATGCGCCTACCCACAGGCTCGCCTTCGGCCCGACCAGGGACATTGCACCCATGAGAATTATGAGTAAGATTCCCGCGACGAAACCAATGGCTGACTGGATCAGCACATCGATGAGAATCGCGAGGAAGCGGCTGCCGATTCCGGCAACTGCGAAATCCAAAGACGTTTGCTCTGGAGTTTCGATGGTAAGCTTGTCCACTGCAGACTCGTCGGGCAAGCTGTTGTCGGGCGGGGTCAAGGACATGATTTCCAACCGTTGGCTGGAGAAACGAAAACCTTACTGGGCGCGTCTGGAAGCGCTGGTCGAACAGTCCAGGAAAGGTGTCGGGTCACTCAGCCACCAAGAGTTACAAGAATTGGGCCTATTGTATCGTCAAACCGCTTCGGATCTCGCCGCCGTCCGAGAGGATGCTGCGAGTCGCCAACTCACGCTTTATCTCAACCAGTTGCTAGGCCGCTGCCACAATCTAATCTATTTAGGGCACAAACCCAAAGTCAGCGGGATCGTCCGGTTCTATCGAGACACCTATCCACAGGTTTTTCGGGAAACTATTCCACAGGTCGCCATCGCAGTCGCCATTTTTCTGTTTGGCGCGATAGTCGCATGGGCTGTTACCGCGCACGACCCAGCGTTCGCGTATCGCCTCTTGGGCCCCAAGATGATGGAGACGATCGAACAGCGCAAGATGTGGACCGATTCGATCGTTACCGTCAAACCGCTCGCTTCGTCCGGCATCATGACGAACAATCTTTCCGTCTCTTTTTCCGCTTTTGCGATGGGGATCACGGCAGGCATCGGCACTATCTGGATGATGCTGATGAACGGGCTTCTGCTCGGCGTGATTGGGGCTGCAACGTGGAAAGCGGGAATGGCTCTGCAATTGTGGAGCTTCGTCGCGCCTCACGGTGTGCTCGAACTTCCAGCAATTTTCATCGCGGGAGGAGCTGGATTGGAAATTGCGCGGGGTTTGCTGTTTCCTGGTATGCTTCCCCGAAAGGATTCGTTGGCTAAGGCGGGCAGCCGGGCCGCGAAACTTCTTCTGGGGACCATTCCCTTGCTGATTGTTGCGGGCCTCATCGAAGGCTTTTTCTCTCCGAGCGGCGCACCCTACCAACTGAAATTCCTTCTTGCCGCTGTGCTCTTCGTGGCGCTGATCGCATATCTGAACATGGGCCGCCAGGCTCTGCCTCGGCTTACACCAAATTCCTCTCTTTGATTTCCAGATATCGGTTCACGATGGAACTTGCCAACAACCCTGGCACCAACTCGAACGCGTACACGCCTCTCTGCCTCAGCCCTCTCAGCAAAACCTCCCGCCGGCCGACGATCTCCAGCGCTGCCGCATGACGATACATCTCCGATGCGTCCTTCGGGGTTGCATGAGCGAGCGCCGCCAGATCAGGTTGACTCATCGCCGTGAAGACCACCAGATGCCGCTTCGCCATCTGCATCGCGTACTCGATGACTTCCGGCGTCGTCGGTGTCTCTGCAAAGTCCGTGACCCACACTACCAGGCATCGCCGGCTCTGTTTGGTCAGGAGCACACGTGCCGCGCGAGAATGGTCGGCTTCAACCGGTTCCGGCCGCACTTTCGACAACGAATCCACAATCGTTCGAAGATGTGCTGCACCACGCCCGGTGCCCACGTTCTGCTGAATATTTCGTCCGTAGGCCAGCAATCCTACGCGGTCGCCGCACTGTACGGCAACCTGCGCCAGGGAAAGAGCGGCATTCACGGAATAGTCCAGTTTGGAGATTCGCACCGCACCATCGTCGCGCTGCACTTCTGCACGCAACAAACGGCCGGCGTCCAGGACGATCCAAACGGCTTGGCTCCGCTCAATCTCGAAAATGCGTGTGGTGAGTTGATGACGCCGGGCCGTCGCTGTCCAGCAGACATCGCGCATTTCGTCCCCCTGCCGGTAGTCGCGCAGGCTCTCGAATTCGCGTCCCTGGCCGCGATGCTTGTGCCGCCGCTTTTCCATCTCCACCTGGCGGCTTCGAATCAGGTAGAGCGCCTGTTGACGGGCTTGCTCCAGGTCCGGCAGTACGCGAACCGTCTGCGCGAGGTCGATCACAGACCAACGTTCCGCAAATCCCAACTGGCTTTGATACCGCACGAACAACCGGCCGAGCCGAACGTCGCCGCGCTCCCGCGGCATGATCGAATATCTCGCACTCACTTCCTGACGCGGCGCCACCACCAACGATAACGACGGCGGCATTATTCGCAACGTTGCGGGCAACTCGTCCACAGCCGTGCAGCGTATCGCCGAAGAGCCAACATTTTGCAGACTGATGGCCACGTCACTGCTGGTTGCCAGCGACGGCGCATGCTCCCAACTGCGGGCTCCCTCGATGGCATTCGGCTTCGGCAATCGCAGGAGATCAAATCCGAACGCCACGAACGCCAATGCGTCCCACACAAACAAGGCCGCTACAAGGCGGGGAAACCACCAGGCCGGCACCAGCCACAGAAATCCGAGAAGCAGCACCACAAAAAATCGCGGCCCGAAACCGAACGGAATGCGGCCGAACGATTTTGCCCGGCTCGCGATTCTTGGAGGTATCAGCGGACGCGACGTATTCATTGGTATCCTTAGCGGTCAGAGTTACTTCGGCACTTCGACGGCGGCGATTACCTCGCTCATCACTTGGTCTGAGGTGAATCCTTCCAAGTCGGCTTCCGGCTTCAGCACAATTCTGTGCCGCAACACCGGCAATGCGGCCGCCTTTACGTCGTCTGGCAGCATATAATCGCGCCCTTCCATTCCCGCCAATACGCGCGCGACCACAAGAATTCCGACCGCCGCTCGTGGGCTTCCACCGAGCGAAATCGCTGGCCAGTCACGCGTTCGACGAACCAGGGAAATGATGTACGAGCGCAGCGCAGGCTCCACGCGGACGCTCTCCACTTCCTTACGAGCCATGCCCAGCACGCTTGGGTCGATTTTTTCCAGCCCGGCTTGCTCTAGGTGACGCGGATTGAATCCTTTTTCGTAATGGTTCAGGATTTCCGTCTCTTCCGCGGCCGAGGGATACGTGATGCGAATCTTCAGTAAGAACCGGTCCAATTGAGCTTCGGGCAACGGATACGTGCCCTCGAACTCAATCGGGTTCTGGGTCGCGAGGACCGTAAAATTCTCCGAAAGCGGATAACGCACACCGTCGATCGTCACCTGGCGCTCTTCCATCGCTTCCAGGAGCGCGGCTTGGGTCCGCGGCGAAGTGCGATTGATCTCATCGACGAGAAGCAGATCCGTGAAGATCGGGCCGTGATGCAAACTGAAGCTGCTGTCCCTCAAATTGAAAATGTTCGTTCCGGTTACGTCCGCTGGCATCAGGTCGGCGGTGCACTGCACGCGTTGAAAATCCAATCCACAAATTCGCGCCAGCGATTTCACGGCCAGCGTCTTCGCTAGTCCTGGCACGCCCTCGATCACCGCGTGCCCCCCGCTCACCAGCACCACCAAGAGCTGATCGATTACTTCTTTGGCCGACG
>Ga0210409_10006729_pt1 | contig 11922 bp, 10 predicted proteins | sample IncBWH17MmetaG_FD_161649 | JGI IMG/M metagenome (GOLD analysis project Ga0210409, IMG submission 161649) | Forest soil microbial communities from Barre Woods Harvard Forest LTER site, Petersham, Massachusetts, United States - Inc-BW-H-17-M | ecosystem: Environmental > Terrestrial > Soil >...
TCCTGGTGGGACTGGGATCTTGTACGGCCGGATTCCTGGGTGCTCTCACAGGACTCGGTGGCGGCGTGGTGCTCGTTCCTCTGCTTACGCTCATTTTCAAGGTGGATATTCGATACGCCGTAGGGGCTTCTCTAGTTTCTGTAATTGCCACGTCTTCGGGTGCTGCCGCTGCCTACCTGCGCGAAGGGCTTTCCAACATCCGCATCGGGATGTTTCTTGAAATTGCCACCACGCTTGGCGCTCTTTTCGGAGCCTTCCTTGCTGCCATCGTCTCCACCAAGGCGATCGGTGTCGTCTTTGGCTTGGTGCTGCTTTACTCCGGGCTTCTTTCCAGTCGCATGCCCGCTGACACAAGCGACGACAAACCGCCGGACCCACTCGCCACACGCTTAGGGATGAATGGAACCTATCCTTCTCTGACCGGCCCGAAGCGGTACAACGTGCATCGCGTACCCGCAGGTTTCAGCCTGATGTTTGGAGCCGGCGCTCTCTCGGGATTACTGGGCATCGGGTCAGGCGCAGTGAAGGTTCTCGCCATGGATCACGCAATGGGGATTCCCTTCAAAGTCTCCACCACTACCAGCAATTTCATGATCGGCGTCACTGCGGCCGCGAGCGCTGGCGTGTACTTGAGCCGCGGATACATCGATCCAGGCCTCTCAATGCCGGTCATGCTCGGTGTTCTGGCAGGGTCCCTTCTCGGCGCTCGCGTTTTAGCGCGCACCAAAACCAGGCAGTTGCGCTGGATCTTCGGCGTGGTTATCGTCGCTTTAGGCGCCGAGATGATTTACGGCGCGCTTACGGGGAAGGTCTAGCGGTGTTCAAACGCAGCGACTGGACCGATCAAGACGTTGAAATCATCATTGCGAATCTCTTGCGGGCCGGAGTGGTCGTTTCCGCTGCCATCGTTCTCGCTGGGGGCCTGATATTTCTGGTTCGGCACGGCTTTGATCCGGCGAACTACCGAGTCTTCAAAGGCGAACCGACCGACCTACGGCAATTCCGCGGAATCGCGCGAGCAGCGCTGGCTCTCCACGGTCGCGGAATCATTCAGCTAGGACTGCTGTTTCTGATCGCAACACCGGTGGCGCGCGTAGCTTTTGCCGCCTTTGCCTTCTCCATTGAGCGAGATTGGCTCTACGTCGGGATCTCAACCTTCGTATTGTTGATCTTGCTCTATAGTCTCCTCGGCTCCGCGATCTAAAAGGCTTGCCGGTTGCGCAATCCGTCCAGGCCGTTACCGAGCCGAAAGTCCGCGTAGCGGATAGCGCTGCGCACCTCCAAGAACCGAGAATGTCACCGTCCTACGTGGTTGTTCGGAGACGGTTCTTCAGGCTTGTTCCCGGTGTTTCCCAAAATTTTAAATCCATCCCCGCTCGTACTCATCCAACCTCGCGAGGGAGTAGACTCACTAAGCTAGGGCATGTTTCTGATCGTTCATCCTTCCCCATTGTAAGGAGCATTCCGATGGCTAAGAAAGTCGCAACTGCGAACCACCATAAAATTAGCGCACAACCGCGCCTTCATCAGCGCGCTCGCGAGCTTCAGGCCTACGGCACCGTAGAGCCGTTACTTCCCCTGGATCTGGAAGAGCCCGTTCGGCTCGAAATGACCGAGCGACTCAATCAGTTGCTCGCCGACACGATTACCCTGCGGGACCTCTACAAAAAGTCTCATTGGCAAGTCGCCGGGCCCACGTTCTACCAACTCCACCTTCTCTATGACAAGCACTATGAGGAGCAGGACGAGTTAGTCGATCAAATCGCAGAACGCATTCAGCTGCTGGGCGGTATCAGTCTCGCCATGGCGCACGACATCGCGGAGACCACTCGTATTGAGCGGCCGCCGCGAGGCAGGGAAGAGGTTCCGGTTCAGATCTCTCGCGTGTTGGATGCGCATCAGATCATCATCGGCGACTGCCGCAAACTTGCGAAGCGCGCACAGACAATTGGCGACGAAGGTACCAACGACTTAGTGGTCAGTGATGTGCTGCGCACGAACGAGCTCCAGGTCTGGTTCATCAGTGAACACCTGGCGAATGTGCCGCTGGTGATTGCGGAGGACCCGGAAGCGGCGGCCTAAGTAGTTCAGATTAGAAGTTTGGTGCAAAATTGGCCGGTCCTGATGCCTGACTTCTTATTCGTCAGCAGCTTCAGGACTGGCCTTTACCAGCTCAGAGCGAAACTCGGCCGGATCGCCCGGAGTCTGCCCATACTATTTCCGCACTTCCACTTTGTCATGATCGTAGTACTCGAACGCGGACATCGGCTTGGTACCACCCTTTTTCCAGATACGGTTGTCAGGCGGCAGTTTTCCCAACGCCTTTGCCATTTCGCGAACGTGCGACGCGACTGAGCCGCAGCACGACCCGATATAGTTGATCCCGATCTCCTTCGCGCGCTTTGCGTAGTCGCCCATTTCCTTGCGGTTGAGCTGCAACGGGTCGAGCGCATAAGGAAATTCCGGCAGACTGGTGAAGTCCGGTTTTTCTTTGGGCGTGCGGAAGCCGACAGGCTGGCAAGCCAAAAAGCCGTCCACCGCCTTGCGCATCTCTTCCATCGGACCGAGCATGTGCTCGGGCGGACGAAGGCAGTTCATTCCCACAATATCCGCGCCAGCGTCGAGCAGAGTCTTGGCTGCGTCGCCCGCGCTGCGGCCTTCCATCGTTTGGTCCTTCTCCTCGAAGCAAATCGTCACCATCACCGGCAGTCCGGTCTTTTTCCCTCGCTCCACCGCCAGCAACGCTTCTCCCAACCAAGAAAACGTCTCGCCAATAATGAAGTCGACGCCCTCATCGACTTGCACACGCAGTTGTTCGTCGAAGGTCGCCCGCACCCTGTCCGCGGCCGAAGGACTGTTGGGCTCGTACATCCACGTGAGACTCAGATTTCCCGCAACCAGACACTCATCGCCCGCAACTTCCCTGGCGATCCGCACAGCCGAGCGGTTGATGTCTTCGACCCGATCTTCCAGCCCCACGGTGGCGAGTTTGTCCCGGCTCGCGTAAAACGTAAGCGCCTGCAACACTTCAGCGCCGGCCTCGCGAAACTCGACGTGGAGCTCGCGCAGAGCCTCGGGATACACGATGGCCACTTCGGGCGTAAATGGCCCGGGACGCACCCATCCACGCTTCTCCAGTTCCAGCAGGTAGCCGCCATCACCCAGGACGGGTCCTTCTTTCAGGCGCTCGAGGATCCCTTTCTTCTTCATACGTGCTCCTTAATCATCGACATACTCGAATTCCGCTTTGATCGGCCTTTGTTCCGCAAACCGGCTTGGACAGAACGCGCTGATGTCTACCGTCTTGCCCGCGCCGTCCAGCAACAATTCCGACATCACCAGCCCAATGGCAGGCGAGATCTTGAACCCCATGCCCGAAAATCCTGCGCATATATAGAGGCCGGCAATGCCGGGAACTTCGCCGAGCAACGGACGCGAATCTGGCGTCATGTCATAGACGCCCGTCACTCCGCGCATCACTTCTGCATTTTGCAGCTTCGGCACTCTGCGGCAGGCGCGCTCGATCAATTCTTCCAGTGATTCGTCCGACGCGCGTTGCGGAAAATTGTCGGGATCGATCGGCCGCGTGCCATAGAAATCACCGACCAGGAATTTGTCGGGTCCATCCGGCCTGAAGTAGGTCGCCGTTCCCGAATCGATGCAGGCGCAGCCACCACTTCGCGTGTCGGGTGCGTTCTTCAGAATCGCAACCTGGTGATACTCGGTCTCGATCGGAATCTCGTATTCAACATTCTCAAACAACGGACGACTCCACGGACCAGCGGCCACGACGACCGTTTTTGCATGGATCTCCCCCTGCTCTGTGTCGACTCCCCATACCTGTCCGCTTTTAACGACAAACCCCTTCACTCGGGTTCGTGGCACATACGAAACGCCCGACTCTCGCGCCCTCGCAAGAAAGTCGTTGGCCACTCCTGCGCCGTCGCCGTAACCCGAATCGGGCTCGTAGGCAGCATATTCGACTTCATCCACCGTCCAGTCGGGTTCCAGATCCCGAAGTTCCTGCTGCGAGATCAGTTGCACGTTGACCCCGAGACGGCGCTGCATCTCCACATTCGATCGCAAGCGCTCCATTTCATTCGGATGCACGATTCGTACGAAACCCGTCTTCTGAAACAGCGTTCTTTCTCCGACCAGTTCTTCCCACCTCTCAAACATGCGCAGGCTCACCAGCGCGAGTTGCACCTCCGCCGGGAAGCTGTAGTGCATGCGAATCAGTGCCGAGGATCGCCCGCTGCCGCCACTTCCGACATGATCTTTATCGAGCACCAGCACCCTGCCGGCTTTCCGCTGCGCAAGATGAAACGCAATCGACGCTCCCATGACGCCCGCGCCTACAATCACGACGTCGGCCGTTCGTGTTCCGTTCGAACTCACGCCGCGGCCTCCTTGAAGCGCCCCTTCTTCCAGTCCCGCAGCACCTGCTGGGATGCGTTGTGCCCCGGCGCTCCCGTGACGCCGCCGCCCGGATGCGCGCCGGCGCCGCATAGATACAAGCCGTCAATCGGAGTGCGGTATTGCGACCAACCCGGTACCGGGCGCATGAAGAACAACTGTTCCAGCGTCAGATCACCGTGAAAAATGTTGCCCTCGGTGAGCCCATAGGTCCGCTCCAGGTCCAGAGGAGTCAGAACCTGTCGCGCGATAATCGAATTCGACACGTTCGGCGCATGTTCGGCGATCTTGCGAATGACGCGATCCCCTAGCCGTTCGCGATGTTCGTCCCACGTTCCCTGGCGCAATTTGTAGGGAACGTACTGCACAAAACACGTCATGATGTGCGTGCCGCCCGGCGCGAGAGAGTCATCGGCATTCGAGGCAATTACGCAGTCCAGCCAGAGTTCTTCGGGAATCTCACCGAACTTCGCGATGTCATAGCAGCGCTCCGCAAACTCGAGCGATGGCACGAGCGTGTAAAACGTCCGTTCCAGCGGCGAATGCGTCGACGGTGTCCCTGTGAACCGTGGCTCTTCCGACAGAGCCAGATTCACCTTCGCGCACGGTCCCGCCATCTTGATTCCGCGCACGGCATGCACAAACTCGCCCGGAAGTTCTTGCTCCGCAACCATCCCCAGGAACGTTCGCTTCGGGTCGGCATTGGAGAGCACTACTCGTGCGCGGATCTCACTTCCGTCTTCCAGGATCACGCCACGCGCGCGTCCGTTTCGCGTGTCGATCTGCGCGACCGCCGACCCCGCGCGTATCTCGACTCCCACTTTCCGGCACGCCGAAGCCATCGCCTGCGTGATCGCACCCATCCCGCCCATCACATGCCCATAAAAGCCCTGCAGCTCATGCTCTCCTCCGCTGAGTAGATGGAAGAGCAACCCAATCGCAGTTCCCGGCTGATAAGGTCCGCCATGTTTGCCATAAACATTGTTGGCAAGAAACATGGTCTTGAGGACATCCGATTCGTAATTCCGATCGAGAAACTCACCGAGGCTTCCCGTCAGGAACGAAATCAGCTCCGCAATCTCGTGGCTTGAGATGCCGCGAAAGCGCGTGCCCACGCGCAGCAGGTCGCTCCATCCCGCCATGCTCTTCGCATCCACTTCTGGCGGCGGTTCCAGAAAGAAAGGCTGCAGATAACGCGCCAGCTTTTTCAGACGATCATCGACGCGCACGAACGTCTTAGCGTCTTTCACAGAGTGTTTGCGGAATTCGCTGACCGCTCGCTCGCGCTCCGCCCACCATGGAACGACCCGCCCATCGGGAAAGGCCACTTGGATCGCCGGATCGCACGGCACCATCCGCAATCCGTGCTCTGCCAATCGCAAGTCCCGGATCACTTCAGGTCGAAGCATGCTGGCGACATACGATGTGGTCGAGGCCTTGCACCCCGGCGAGATTTCTTCCGTGACACAGCAGCCACCAACTATGTCGCGCCGCTCCAAAATCAGCGTGCGCAAGCCTGCGCGGGCGATGTATGCTGCGGCGGTCAGCCCATTGTGGCCACCGCCCACCACGACGGCGTCGAAAACCTTGTTCGAGGAAGTGGGCACTCTTTTGCTGACTCCCGGTCAATGCACTGGGCCCTTTGGAGTTCAACATTAGCGTACAGGTGCGAAAAATTGAATTGAAATTGGAATTATTTTTTTGTATCGTTTCGTGACTCGAGGTCAACCATGAGTGGAATTGCCAGCAGCTTAGCTAGCCCGCCGAAGTACCGCCACCACGTGCCCCCGCGCCCGCGTTCCGAAGCCAAGCGCGCTCTCATCATCGATACAGCCATGCGGCATTTTGCCGAACAGGGATATCACGCCGCTCGTGTTGGCGACATCGCCGCCCAGCTGGGCATCGCCAAGGGCTCCGTCTTCCAGCATTTCGGCAGCAAAGATGGTCTCTTCTTCGAGGTTTACAAGAAGGCCGTCCGCACGTTTCCGGCATATTTGGACGCGCCAGCCGATGTTCGCGAGAACGGTTTCTTTGATGTCTTGCGCTACTGGCTTGCCAGCACCGAACACCTGCTGCATGAGGACTGGATTCCGTACCGCGTGTCGCTGCTGGGAAATTACGGCACGGACCTCACACTGAAGCGCGAGATCAACCGTTTCCTTATGACGGAAGATCCCTACGGCACCGTCGCCTTCGTTCGCTTTGGCCTGCAGCGCGGCGAACTGCGCAAAGATCTCGATCTCGAGATGATTGCCTCCATTCTCGACTGGACGATGGAGCGCTTTCAGGACGCCCTGCTCACAGAAGAACTCGACCCCGGTCTGTTTCGGAAGCAGGGTGAGATCGGGGAGAAGAAGGAGACTCGCATCAACCAGTTCCTCGACGTATTGAAGCGGGCGATCGGCGAAACGTCTGCGACGGTGCCCCAGGTTCGCGTCCGTTCTTCGGACGCTAACCTAGCGTAACGGTGTGCTGAAATCGTGCCAGGGAAGATTACGGAGCCCAATCGCATGCTCAGGCAATCCTCAGTCGAAGAGATTCTAGCGAGCTACAACGACCGCGCTCCCTTGTCCGAGGCGTCTACGATTCCGGCACCGTGGTACGTCGATCCGCGCATCGCCGAACTTGAAAATCTCACCGTGTTTAGCAAGAGCTGGCAGGTGGTTGGCCGCGCTGACCAGGTGCAAAAACCTGGCCAGTTCGTCACTGCGACGGTCGCTGGCGAGCCGATGGTGGCGGTTCGCGGGACAGACGGCAAGCTGCGCGCTTTCTACAATGTTTGTCGTCATCACGCGGCCAAGGTGGTCACGGAACAATGTGGAGTCGCATCCATTCTTCACTGTCCGTATCACGGCTGGAACTACGGGCTGGACGGCTCCTTAAAAGGCATGCCGGAGTTTGAGGGCGTCAAGAACTTCGAGCGCCGCGAAAACGGACTCGTTCCCGTCAAGGTAGAAACCTGGGAAGCCTTCGTCTTCATCAATCTCGATCCGCAAGCGAGGCCTTTGTCCGATTTTCTTGGGGGGCTGGCGAAACGATGTGCTCCGCTCGGCTTGAGTAATCTTCATTTTTTCGAGCGCAGAGCCTACGACATCGCGTGCAATTGGAAAGTCTACGTCGACAATTATCTCGACGGCGGATATCACGTTCCTCATCTTCACAAAGGTTTGAGCAGCGTCCTCGATTACAAGCAATACACCATCGAAAATGAGGATCGTTACTGCTTGCAATCCAGTCCCATGGTTTCCTCAAACGAAGATGCGGTGACGGGGGCAACGCGTAAGGGCGATCGAGCCTGGTACTTCTGGCAATATCCGAACTTCATGATCAACTGCTATGCGGGGTACATGGACACCAATTTGGTCATCCCGCTCGACGTCGATCATTGCCGCGTAGTTTTCGATTTCTACTTCGACGACATCAGCGAGTCCCGGCGTGAGTACAACACGCAAAGCATCGCTGTCGGTGACCGCGTACAGGACGAAGACCTCGGCATCTGCGAGGATGTTCAGCGCGGCCTGAAATCGCGCGCCTATGGCGCCGGTCGGCTCTCTGTGCGCCGCGAGGCGGGAGAACAGTTGTTCCACCGCTTGCTCGCCGCTGATTTGAAGAGCGGACTCGGTCACGCCGCGGCCGCCGCCGATTGAACCGGACGTTCTCTCTATCAGCACTTCGAGTCTTGTGCTCAGAAACTGCTACGGTTACTGAAGGTCTCTCGGAATCGTCTTCTCCCTTGTCTTCGTCTTAATCAAACTGCCGTCCTTCCGCAACTCCCGTGTGTACTTATAGAAAAAGTTCGTGGCGTCGCTCGTAAACGTGAGATGTCCGCTCCACACCAGCACGCGGTCTTTTGACTCGAGTGTTGTCTCCGCCTCCCCCTGAATCACATTTACCTCAAGATGCGCGCTTCGAAGCAATACTGCCTCCCTGCAATTCTTCAATTGTCCGGGAACTTCGTTCAGCTGTTCGACAGATCGTGCTCTCTTCGGATGGCACGCAGATCGATGCCCAACTGCTCCGCTTTTTTATAGAGGTGACTGCGCTCGAGATGCAACGCCTTGGCTGCGCTCGTCACATTGTTGTGATGTTTCTTTAACTCCGCCAGAATAACCTCGCGCTCGAAACTCTCCACCCGCTGAGCCAGCGTCCCGGAACCGCTCGTCGTTTCTCCTGACGTCAGGGAACTCCCCGGCAAAGCCATCTTCACGGTATCGGCATCGACTTGCCCATTGGGTGCCAACAGCATCAGTCGCTCCACCACGTTGCGCAACTCCCGTACATTCCCGGGCCAGGGAAGGCTCTGCAGTTCTTCGATTGCGGCCGCGGTGAAGGGAACGGCCTTCCATCCGTTCTGCGCGCAAACTTGGGCGGAGAAATGTTCTATCAGCGACGCAATGTCCTCGCGCCTGTCGCGCAAAGACGGCAGCGTCAGCGGGAAGACATAAATTCGATGAAACAGGTCCTGACGAAATTTGCCGTCCCTGACTTGCGCTTGCAGATCTCGATGAGTCGCCACTAGCACACGCACATCCACGCGAATCGGCTTTTCTCCCCCTACGCGCTCAATTTCGTTTTCCTCCAGCACGCGTAGTAACTTCGCCTGCATCTGGACAGGCATGTCACCGATCTCATCCAGAAAGATCGTTCCGCGCTCGGCCTGTTCAAACTTGCCCACATGCCGGCCAGCCGCACCAGTGAACGAGCCTTTCTCGTGCCCGAAAAGTTCCGACTCGATCAATTCAGCCGGCACAGCGGCGCAATTCAGCGTTATGAACGGGCCCGAAGCTCGCGCGCTGCGATCATGCAGCGTCCGCGCCACAAGTTCCTTTCCGGTCCCGGTCTCTCCGAGGATGCACACTCTCGTTTCGGTGGCTGCTACGCGTTCCACCTGAGCCATCACCCGACGCATTGCGTCGCCCTTCCAGACAATCTCGTGCTTTCCGAGACGTTGTCGCAATTGCTGGTTCTCGGTCTCCAGCCATCGTAAGCGCAGCGCATTCTCTACGGTCAACAACAGCTTTTCTGTCGAGATCGGCTTCTCGAGGAAATCAAGTGCTCCCAGTTTCGTTGCCCGCACCGCCATCTCGATGTGCGCCTGCCCCGACATCATCACAACCGGTGCGCCGACTCCCTGTGTCTTCAGATCTTCGAGTAGTGACAAGCCGTCTTTCCCGGGCATCACCACGTCCGACATGATCAAGTCAAACGACTGCGACTTTGCCATCTCCAGCGCCTTCGCAGCATTGTCGCAGACCACGGCGTCGTGCCCCGCGAGCCGGAAAGCGCGCGACAGCGACGCCAGCGTGTTGGCTTCATCATCCACGATCAAAAGTCGCGCTTTTTGCGGCACGCTGCCCCTCTATTGACCTGGAGTTAAAACCTGCGGGTCTGCTTCTACAATCGCCTCTAGTTTATCTAGATTGCTCGGAAGTTCGATCTGGAAGGTAGTGCCTCGGCATGGCTGACTCTTCACGCTGACCCTGCCGCTGTGATCGCTGATGACCGACTGCACAATGGCCAAGCCGAGCCCGGTGCCGTGCTGCTTGCTCGTGTAGTAGGGCGTGAAAAGTCGCTCACACTCTTCCGGCGTCAACCCTATACCCGTATCCGTAACATCGAGGAAAGCGCGACCGCCAGTTTGTCGAGTTCGCAGCGTAAGCGTGCCGCCGTTCGGCATTGCATCCATCGCGTTGAGTACTAGGTTTGATATCACGCGATGCAGCAGTTCCGGGTCGGCGGCAATCGGCGAGAGATTGGCGCCCAAGTCGAGCCGGCATTCGATCGGCCGCCCCGCTCGCGATTCAAGCTGTGCCTGGAAGAGCCTCGCGATGCCTTTCACTACGTCGTTGATCTCTACCTTTTGCCAATGCGGCTGCGGCATCTTTGAAAATTCGCTGAAGCGCGAAATCACTTGCTTCAGATTGTTGATCTCCGTCAACAAGGTTCCTGCGCTCTCCTGAAAGATCTCTTCGAACAGAGCCGGACTCTGCTCTCGCGCTTTTACAAGATTCTCAACCGTCAGTTGCAACGGGAACAGCGGATTCTTGAGTTCGTGCGCGAGTCGGCGGGCGAGTTCCCGCCACGCCGCCACTCGTTCTGTCTGCACCAGGCGATCCTTCTGTTCCAGGAGATCGCGAGTCATCCGGTTGAATGCTTCAGCGAGATCTCCGACTTCATCATTCGACAACACGTGCACCTTGGCTTCGAGATTCCCACTCGCCACCTCGCGCGCCGCCACAGCCAGTTGCTCCACCGGCTTCGTGAATCGGGCCGCCGCCCAGCTGCTTAACAGAATTGCAAACAGAATGCTCGCACCCCCGACTAACATCGCCGCCGACTGGATGTGGCGCTTGAGCTCGACATAAGGTCTGCGCGTCGTACCCACCAGCAGCACCCCCAGTGGCTTGCCATCCGAGCCATTCAGAGGAATCGCCTGAATGGTTTCGTCGTCGGCCGGATCATCCGACCAATGCACCAGCGCACGCTCCTCCGTTCCTCGACCGAGGGTCTGCTGGATCACGGACGCAAGCTTGCTTCCATCTTTGAGGCTGCCTGACGGATCGATAATCGATTGCGGCGCAAAGGCGTTGTTGACACTGGAATAGAGCATGGCTCTGGTGCCCGGCGGCAGTTCCAGCGCCGCGAGAAATTTCTTGTCTACCCTCTCGCCACCCACAACGTACAGCGGTTTGTCTCCAATATTTACCGGCCTTACCGCGAACAATCCCAGCCTGGACCCATCAGACAAATCCTCGATCTTCGGAAAGGCAGGTTTCGTCGATAGTTTTCCCAAGTCACCCAGGGAACTGTCCGGATATCCAAACTTGGCCGGCGATTGCGCCGACGAGACAATCGCACCATTGCTATCCACGAACTCAAGAAACCCCAGCTGATGACTTTGGGCAATCGGTCCGGCTTCGTTCGCAAAACTGCCGTGGTTCGCGCTGCCTTGCCCCAGGGCGATGCGCGTGACGCCATCGCTGGCGGCGATCGCTTCGACGCGCCGCAGAATGTCATCGCTCCTGCGGTTGAATTCACGCTGAAATTGGGCAACTAACGCCGAAGTCTGTTCTTCATTCGCCTTCTCAAATGCCTGGCGAGTGATCACCGAAACAAGCCATGCCACTGCTGTCACCGACAGAAAAACGGTCAGCGCAAACATGAGCAGCAATTTTCGGCGAAAGCTCACCGCGTGCCTCCCAGCCAGACGTCTGCCAGGCGCCACATTCCATCCGGTCCCATATTCCACCCCTGCAGGGTCGGACTGACCGCATACGAAACTGAGAGTTGAAACAGCGGGATCGTTCGCTTGCTCCGTAGCAACTCGCTCTCCGCGATGTAGACGTCGTTAATCGATGTCCCACCAAAGGTCGGTGCCGACATACCTAAACTCAGCGCCGACGCCGTCAACGTGATACGCGGAGTCGTGGACGCTGCCACAACTCTCATGATGCGCAGGTCCGCCTTCGTCGTCGCAGCGGTCTGCAGCGTCAATCCTGCCTCCCG
>Ga0210409_10006730_pt1 | contig 11921 bp, 10 predicted proteins | sample IncBWH17MmetaG_FD_161649 | JGI IMG/M metagenome (GOLD analysis project Ga0210409, IMG submission 161649) | Forest soil microbial communities from Barre Woods Harvard Forest LTER site, Petersham, Massachusetts, United States - Inc-BW-H-17-M | ecosystem: Environmental > Terrestrial > Soil >...
GAGACGCCGTCGCCGAGCCCGATGCGCTGCAGCAGCTCCGGGCATTTTTCGGTGATCACCATATCGCTGGAAACCACCGCCAGGGTACGCTCGAACTGCGGAAAGCGGCTGGCCATCCAGGCATTGATCGCCAGCACCATCTTGCCGGCCTGCAGGCTGCCGGCCGGAGTCTGCAGCGTGACCGTGGCTCCCGGCGTGAACGACAGCATCGGCGTTCTTTCGTAAATCCGTATGCCCATCTGCATGGCGACGCGGCGCAGGCCACGCACCAGCTTGCCCGGATGGACAGTGGCTGCCATCGGTGAAAATACGCCGGAGAGATTCCGTGCCGAACCGGAACGGCGCTGCACCTCCGCATCCGGCAGCGAGTGATAGGAACTGATGCCCTGGCGCTGCAGCTCGTCCAGCACCGGATCCAGCACGCCCAGCTGGGCTTTGGTGGTGGCGGTGTAGAGCGTGCCGTCCTGGCGGAATTCGGCATTGATCTTGTGTTCGCGGCAGAAATTGCCGATATGCTCGACCACGGCCTCCGAAGCCTTCACCAGCCTGATCGCTTCGGTCTCGCCGAACAGTCGCCGCAAGGTGAAGAACTTGGTCGACCAGGTCAGCAGGCAGCCGCCGTTGCGGCCGCTGGCGCCAGCGCCGCACAGGTCGCTTTCGATGATGGCGATGTCCAGCGCCGGATTCTGCTGCTTCAGCTGGATCGCGGTCCACAAGCCGGTAAAGCCGCCGCCGACTATCGCGACATCGGCCTTTTGCTGGCCTTGCAGCGCGGGAGCCAGTTCACCGTCGCAGAAGAGTGCATCTTCCAGCCAGAATGGGCGCATGGATGGTTTTCCTAGGTGAGCAATGATTGATCAGGCAGTGGCTAAGGCGCAGGCAGACATCAGCCGGGAGAAATGCTGCAGGTCCGGTGTCGGCATGCCGGCCACCTTGGCCTGGTCGTCCCAGAGGCGCAGGCGGACAGCATCCGCGGCATAGGGCCGGGCGATGAATTGCGCAGCGTCGGCGGCGGAAAACACCCCGCCCTGCAACTCCAGGCTGCGCTTGGAATCTTCCGACAAGCGCACCCAATAGGCGGCGTCGGTCGCGCACAGATAGCGCTTGGCGTCTACATGCAGGCGGATCGGCTCCAGCACCGCCGCACCGAACAATCCACGCAAATAGGGGATGGCGAAATACTGATGGGTATCGTCGACGCCGCGCGCCGAGGGCGTCTCGCCCTGCGGATTCAGCAGATGGCCGAGGTCGTGCAGCAAGGCGGCGCATACCAGCTCTGGCGTGGCGTCGGCCTGCTCGGCCAGGGTCGCCGATTGCAGGGCGTGCTGCAGCTGGTTGACCGGTTCGCCGCTGTACATTTCATGGCCGCCTTGTTCAAACAGATCGCAGATTTGGGCAATGGTCAGCATGTTGGACTCCCGCTCAGTTCCACGGCAAGGAATAGGTTTTGGTATTGCAGAAGCTCTTCATCGCCTCTTGTACCCCTTCCTTGTAGCCCAGGCCGGAATCCTTGATGCCGCCGAACGGCGTCAGCTCCAGCCGGTAGCCAGGGACTTCTCGGACATTGATGCTGCCGACTTCCAGTTCGCGCACGAAGCGCGTGATGTAATCGAGGCGGTTGGTGCAGACCGAGGAAGACAAGCCGTAAGGGGTCGAGTTCGAGATACGGATGGCGTCGGCGATATCGGTGCAGCGGATCACCGGCGACACCGGGCCAAAAGTCTCTTCCGCCACCAGCTGGCAATCCGCGGGGACGTGGTCCAGCACGGTAGGCGAATATACTGCGCCGTCGCGCCGGTTGCCGAACAAGAGCTTGGCGCCGCGCTGGCAGGCATCGTTCACTTTCGCTTCAAAGGCGCTGGCGGAACGGGCATCGATCACGGTGCCCATGTCGTTCTGCAGGTCCATCGGATTGCCGTACTTGACCGCTTTAGTCTTGCGCACCAGCAGGTCGACGAATTCATCGGCCACGGCCTGGTGCACGATCATGCGCTTGATGGCGGTGCAGCGCTGGCCGGAATTCTTATACGAGCCAGACACCGCCAGCGTCGCCGCTTCTTCCAGGTCGGCGTCTTCCATCACGATGATCGGATCGTTGCCGCCCAGTTCCAGCACCTGGCGTTTATACACGGCTTTGCCGGCGATGTATTTACCGATCGGCACGCCGCCGGTGAAGGTTACCAGGTCGACATCCGGATTGGTCAGCATCTCGTCGGCGATTTCCGCCGGGTCGCCGGTCACCACAGAAAACATCTCCGGCGGCAAGCCAGCTTCATACAGGATGTCAGCCAGCAGCAAGGCCGACAGCGGCGTCTTTTCGGTCGGCTTCAGCACCATGCGGTTGTTGGTAGCGATGGAGGGCGCCACCTTGTGGGCGACCTGGTTGAGCGGATGGTTGAACGGCGTGATGGCCGAAATGGCGCCCAGCAGCGGCTCTTTCAGGGTATAGACCTTGCGCTGCTTGCCATGCGGCGTCAGGTCACAGGAAAACACCTGGCCATCGTCCACCAGCGCCTGGTTGGCGGCGAATACAAACACATCGCAGGCACGGCCGACTTCATACAGGCTGTCTTTCTTGCACAGTCCGGCTTCCGCCGTGATCAGATCGGAAATCGCATCGGTATTGGCGCGCAGCAGTTCCGCCGCGCGCAGCATGATGCGCGAACGCTCGAAACGCGTCAGCGGCGAGCGGAACGCCCGCGCTGTCTTGAAGGCGCGGCGGATATCGTCCACCGTGGCTTTCGGCACAGAACCGACCAGCGCACCATTGAAAGGATTGCGGATTTCTATGCGGCGCGGGTTGCCGACCAGCTTGCCGGCAATCCGCATGTCTTGGTGTAAAGGCTCGCCTTGCTTGAGCTTGCTCAGTTCGGTCAGCATCATGTCCTCGAATGGTTCGATGGTTGAAATCTGTTTCAGTCGCCTACCACGTGTAATTTATAAGGCGTGATTCATGGCCAGGAAGAACACGTCGAAGTTGCGCAGCCTGTGATCCGCTGGAATCGCACTGAGCTTGCGATTGAACATCAGCGGCACCCGCTGTTCCGAAATGCCGCCATGCGAACGCAGCGGCAGCTTCAGCTCGGACAGGTCGTGGCGGCTGGCGGCGGTACCGATCACGGTCAGGCGCTCGCTCACCACCACCAGGTCGCCGATGCGGTCCGGCGGCAGCTCAAAGCGCTCGGCCGCCTGCGCGCGCGTCAGCACCAGTTCGATGCCTGGAATGGCGCGGATCTTGTCGGCGATTTCAGCGGCATTGGCAGCGGCCGGCAGATACACCGTGGCGTAGGAACCCAGCGCGCCGTGATGCACCACGTAAGGATCGGTAATCGGCAGGATGACGCGGGTCTTTTCGACGCCGACCTTGGCGTCCAGCACATCCTGCAGATAAATCACGTTCGGTTTGCCGGCGCTGTCGGTCTTGGCGTTCATGCCGTGGTCCGCGGTCAGGCCAATCACCGCGCCCAGCGTATCGAGCTGAGTCAGGTAATGATCCATCATGGCGTAGAAGGCATTGGCGCCCGGCGTGCCTGGCGCGTACTTGTGCTGGATGTAGTCGGTGGTCGACAGGTACATGATGTCAGGGCGCTCGCTGGCCAGCAGCTTGACGCCGGCGGCGAACACGAACTCCGACAGTTCGGCGCTGTACACCGACGGCAGCGCCATGCCGACCCGCTCCAGCAGATTGTCGATGCCGTTCAGCTCCAGCGTGGCCTGGTCGGCCTTTTCCGCCGAGAAGCAGATGCCGCGCATCTTGTGGCCCAGCAGGCCGCGCAGCTTGTCCTTGGCGGTGATCACCGCAACCTTGGCGCCGGCATCGGCGAAAGTGGCCAGGATGGTGGCGGCGCGCAGGTACTTGGCGTCGTTCATCATCACTTCCTGCTTGGTTTCCAGGTCGTAGAAATAGTTGCCGCAGATGCCGTGCACTGCCGGCGGCACGCCGGTCACGATCGACAGGTTGTTCGGATTGGTGAAACTGGGCACCACACAGTCGGCGCTCAGCACCGTGCCCTGCTCCGTCATTTTTTTCAAGAAGGGCGCGACGCCGGCCTGGATCGCCTGGTTGATGTATTCCTGTTCGCAGCCATCGACGCAGACAACCACCAGCGGTTGCTGCATCGCTTGGTAATTACGGCCATTGACATTGAAAGATCCGCTGAGGGTTTTGGTAGTGGACATGTGCTTGCCTTCGCTGTGAGCCTGACGGACTGCTTATTCGGATTGGTTTACTTCAGGGTGATCTGTTCGGCTGCCGCTGCCATTTTTTCCTGCGCCTTGTGCATGCGGTTGCGGCCGGCCACGGCGTGTTCGCGCATGATGTCGCCGGCAGCTTGCGCATTACCTGCGGCGATGGCGTCGACGATCTGGTGATGCTCGGTGGTGGAAGTCGGCAGGCTGCCCTTTTGCGCCAGCGCCGAGCGGCGGAACAGGTTGAGTTCATTGACCAGCCGGCGATAGGTATGCAGCAGCTTCTTGTTGGCGGTGAACTGCACCAGCGCATCGTGGAAGGCCAGGTTGAGTTTCAGGTAGCCGTCGACGTCGCCCAGGGAAACCATGCCATCCATCCGTTCCAGCAGCGTGCGCAGTTCCTGCACCTGGGCCGGCTTGATGATGGCGGCCAGTTTGCGGCCGATCAGCTCATCCAGCGCCGCCCGCACTTCATAGATCTCGTCGGCTTCTTCCACCGAGATCTGGCGCACGAAGACGCCGCAGTTTTTTTCCTGCTGCACCAGCCCAGCCTCTTCCAGCGCGCGAAACGCTTCGCGTACAGGACCGCGCGAGACCCCCAGCATTTCCGCCAGCGACACTTCATTGAGCTTGTCGCCGGCGACCAGATCGCCGGCCAGGATCATGCGCTCCAGCTCTTTCTGCACCAATGAAGGCAGCGAATTCTTCTGGACCAGGGCGATGGTGTTCATTGTGCGGTTGGTTGTCATGGCATGTCTTTTTTTCGAGTTGGTGATTGCACTTTAATTCAACAGCGTGTAGATTGTCAACAAAATACATAAAACATGATGCAATAAAAAGCAGCCCGCAGAAAAGCTGATGCGCATGACAGCGGCTAAGCCCGCAGCCAGCCAGGTTTCAATATTTGCAACGGTGGACGATTTGCTTAACATCTGAGGAGATGAGAATGAAACAGCAATTTGCACGAATCCTGCGCACCGGCGCAGCAGCAGGGGCAGCCGCTGTCCTGCTCGGCGCCGGCTTCATGCTGGCGGCATCCAGCAGCCACGCGCAGGGAAAAACGGCACTACTGGTATATACCGCACTGGAAACCGACGCCATGAAGCAGTATAAGGATGGCTTTGAAAAAGCCAATCCGACGGTAGAAATCCGCTGGGTGCGCGACTCGACCGGCGTGGTCACCGCCAAACTGCTGGCTGAAAAGAACAATCCGCAGGCCGACGTGGTGGTCGGCCTGGCCGCCACCAGCCTCGCGCTGCTGGGCCAGGAAGGCATGCTGCTGCCGTATGAACCGAGCGGCATGAAAGAACTGAATCCAGCCTATGTCGACACGGCGCGGCCGCCGACCTGGGTCGGCATGGATGTCTGGGGCGCCACCATCTGCTTCAATACCGTCGAAGCCAAGAAACTCAACCTGCCCAAGCCGACCAGCTGGCAAGACCTGGCCAAGCCGGTCTACAAGGGCCAGATCGTGATGCCGCACCCGGCATCGAGCGGCACCGGCTATCTGGATGTCACCGCCTGGCTGCAAATGTTCGGCGAAGCCAAGGGCTGGCAATACATGGATGCCTTGCACCAGAACATCGCCCAATATACCCATTCCGGCTCCAAGCCTTGCACCATGGCGGGCACCGGCGAATTCCCGATCGGCATCTCGTTCGAGTTCCGCGGCCATCAGGTCAAGCGCAGCGGCGCCCCGGTTGAACTGATCTTTCCGAAAGAAGGCCTGGGCTGGGATGTGGAAGCGAGCGGCATCATGAAGGGCACCAAGAACCTGGCAGCGGCCAAGAAACTGGTGGACTGGATGAGCAGCAAGGAAGCCAACCAGATCAGCGCCAACTGGTGGGCCATCGTCGCCTATCCCGGCATCGCCAAGAAAGTGGAAGGGATTCCGGACGATTACGAAAAACTGCTGATCAAGCCCAACGACTTCAACTGGTCCGCCAAGAACCGCGAACGCATCCTGGCCGAATGGGGCACGCGCTACAACTCCAAAGCGGAAAAGAAGTAGTCACCCAAGCCACGAGCCATCCGGAGAATCGCCATGATGCCGCAGCAGAATCCTTGTTCAACTAGCCAGCCGTATCTGACGCTGGAAAACATTTCGAAATCGTTCGGCAGTTTCCAGGCCCTGCGCGACATCAACCTGAGCGTAGCCGAAGGGGAATTCGTCTGCTTCCTCGGGCCCTCCGGCTGCGGCAAGACGACTTTGCTGCGCATCATCGCCGGCCTCGAAAGCCAGGATCGGGGCCGCCTCGTCCAGGGCGGCAAGGATATCTCCTGGCTGGCGCCGATCAAGCGCGACTACGGCATCGTGTTCCAGTCCTATGCCTTGTTTCCCAACCTGACCATCGCCGACAATGTCGCCTACGGCCTGGTGAACCGGGGCCAGAGCCGCGGGGCCAGCGCCGCTCGGGTGCAAGAACTGCTGGCGCTGGCGGGCTTGCCGACCAGCGGCAACAAATACCCGGGACAATTGTCCGGCGGCCAGCAACAGCGGATCGCGCTGGTGCGGGCGCTGGCCACCTCGCCCGGCTTGCTGCTGCTGGATGAGCCGCTGTCGGCGCTGGATGCGCTGGAACGGGTGCGGCTGCGCAGCGAAATCCGCCAGCTGCAGCAGCGGCTGGGCGTGACCACCATCATGGTGACCCACGACCAGGAAGAAGCGCTGACCATGGCCGACCGCATCGTGGTGATGAACCACGGAGTCATCGAACAATGCGGCAAGCCGCAGGATATCTATCTGCAGCCGGGCTCGCCGTTTGTCGCCTCGTTTGTCGGCAAGGTCAACATCCTGCGCGGCACTTCGCTGGGCGATGGCCGTTTCCGCATCGGCCAGCTGGATTTCCATTGCGAATCGCGGATTGACCATGTTGCAGCGGGCGAGCCGGTCAAAGTGTATCTGCGGCCGGAAGACTTCGTCGCCCGCGACGTCGAGCAGCGCACCCGCAACCACGCCATGGCGGAAGTGAAGAAAATCGAATTCCTGGGCGCCTTCAGCTATCTGACGGTGCTGCTGGAAGGGATGGAACAGCAGCCGGTGGTGGCGTCGATGTCGCTCAATCTGCTGAAAGAACTGGGCCTGGGCGTCGGCAGCAAACTGCGCTATGGCTTGCTGCCGGAACGCATCCGCGTGTATCCGGATGACGCGCCATGCCAGACGGTGGCGGCATGAGCAGGCCAGCCACGCTAGGCGCGATGCCGCTGCCGGTTGCAACAGCCACGGCCGCCGGCGGCCGCCAGCAAAGCCACTGGCACGACCGCATCGCCCATGGCTTGCTGCTGCTGGTGTGCGCCGGGCTGGCGGTGTTCCTGCTGATGCCGGTGCTGACGATCCTGGTCCAGAGCGTACAGGACAAGGACGGTGCTTTCGTCGGCCTGCGCCAGTTCACCGAATACATGGCGACCCCGGCCTTGCGGCAATCGGTGTTCAACACCTTGCTGGTGGCGGTGTCGGTAACGCTGCTGGTGATCCCGGCAGCCTTCACCTTCGCCTATGCGCTGACGCGCAGCATGATGCCGTTCAAACGTTTTTTCCGCACCTTGTCGCTGATCCCGATCCTGGCGCCGTCGTTGCTGGCGGCGATATCGTTCATCCAGTGGTTCGGCACCCAGGGAGTACTCAAGGGTCTGCTGGGCGGCGCTTCCATCTACGGCCCGATCGGCATCATCATCAGCGAATGCTATGCAGTGTTTCCGCACGCGCTGATGATCTTGATTACCGCGCTGTCGCTGGCCGACGGCCGCCTGTACGAAGTGGCGGAATCGCTGGGCACCAGCCGCTTGCGCAAATTCCACACCATCACCCTGCCCGGCGCCAAGTACGGCCTGATCAGCGCGGCGCTGGTGGTGTTCACGTTTACCGTCAACGACTTCGGCGTGCCGAAAGTCATCGGCGGCGATTTCAATGTGCTGGCCATCGATGTCTACCAGCTGGTGATCGGCCAGCAGAATTTCAACAAGGGCGCAGTAGTAAGCTTGCTGCTGCTGTTGCCGGCGCTGATGGCGTTCGCCGTCGATTTCACCATACGCCGCAAGCTGCAGTCGCAGCTGTCGGCGCGCGCGGTGCCGTTCGTGCCAAAGCCGCACCACATGTTCGACAGCCTGATGTTCTGCTATTGCGCCACGGTCTGCCTGTTGCTGCTGGCGGTGCTCGGCATGGCGGTATATACCTCCTTCATCAAGCTGTGGCCCTACAACCTGACGCTGGTGTGGGACCACTACTATTTCGGCCTGGTCCAGGACGGCATCCTGGAATCCTATTTCAACAGCCTGCGCCTGGCTGCATACGTAGTCGCCAGCGGCATCGTGCTGATTTTCGGCAGCGCCTACCTGGTGGAAAAGACCCGCGGCATGGATGCCGCGCGGCCCGTCATCCGCCTGCTGGCGATGCTGCCGATGGGCGTGCCCGGCCTGGTGCTGGGCCTGGGCTACATCATGTTCTTCAACCATCCGGCCAATCCGCTCGGCTTCCTGTATGGCAGCATGGCGATCCTGGTCTTGTCGACCGTGGTGCACTATTTCACGTCCAGCTACCTGACCGCCGTCACGGCCCTGAAGGCGATCGACAACGAATTCGAAGCGGTATCGGCCTCGCTCAAGGTACCGTTCTACAAGACCTTCATGCGTGTCACGGTGCCAGTGTGCCTGCCGGCGATCCTGGATATCGGCCGCTACCTGTTCATCAACGCCATGACCACCATCTCGGCCGTAGTATTCCTGTATTCGCCCGACACCACCCTGGCGTCGGTAGCGCTGCTGAACCTGGAAGCCGAAGGCAAGATCGGCCCGGCGGCGGCGATGGGCACGCTGATCGTACTGACCTCGGCGATCGTCTGCCTGCTGTACGCGCTGGCGACGCGCGTGCTGCTGAAGAAGGCGCAGCGCTGGCGCCGCTGCTGAACCATTTGACTGCCTGACCAACACCTGTATCAATATCTGCACCAGACCAAAGGAAATATCATGAGCCTGCAAAGCCGCGACCCGATTCTTCTGACCCCCGGACCATTGACTACTTCGCTCGCCACCAAGAGCGCCATGCTGCAGGACTGGGGCTCCTGGGATGCTTCATTCAACGCCATCACGGGCAAGGTGCGCCAGCAGCTGCTGGACATCGCCAACGCCCACGACAGCCATGTGTGCGTGCCGATGCAAGGCAGCGGCACGTTTTCGATAGAAGCGGCGATCAACACCCTGCTGCCGCGCAACGGCCACATGCTGGTGCTGATCAACGGCGCCTACGGCAAGCGCATGGCCAAAATCGTCGAAATGATGGGACGCCAGGTTTCGGTATTTGAAACCGCGGACGATGTGCCGACCACCGGCGCCGACGTCGAACGGATCTTGAGCAACGACCGCAGCATCACCCACATCGGCGTGATCCATTGCGAGACCAGCACCGGCATCCTCAATCCGCTGGCGGACATCGCCGCGGTAGCAGCGTCGCACAAGAAGAGCCTGATCATCGACGCCATGAGTTCCTTCGGTGCGCTGGCCATCGATGCCGCCACGATGCCATTCGACGCCCTGATCGCCGCCAGCGGCAAATGCATCGAAGGGCCGCCGGGAATGGGCTTTGTCATCGTGCGCAAGTCTGTACTGGAAAAATCCGCCGGCAACTCGCGCTCGCTGTCGCTGGACCTGCACGATCAGTGGGCCTACATGGAAAAGACCACGCAATGGCGCTTCACCCCGCCGACCCACATCGTGGTGGCCTTCCATCAGGCCTTGAACCAGTTCGTCGCCGAAGGCGGCCAGCCGGCGCGGCTGGCGCGCTACACGAAAAACTACGACACCTTGATGGCTGGCATGCGCGAGCTGGGCCTGGTGCAGTTTTTACCGGCCAAGATCCAGGCGCCGATCATCGTGACGATGCATGCGCCGAACAGCGCCAGTTACGAGTTCAAGGAGTTTTACAACCGGGTGCGCGACAAGGGTTTCATTCTCTACCCGGGCAAGCTGACCCAGGCAGAGACTTTCCGCGTCGGCTGCATCGGCGCGATCGGCGCGGAAGAAATGCAGCAGGCAGTGCATGCGATCGGCGATACGCTGCGCGAAATGGGCATCAAGACCAGGAATCCATCCAACTCCTGATTCCTGATGCAGTAGCAAACCAGCGGATTTTGCCAAAAGCAAAATCCGTTTTTTTATGCGCAGCCGTGCCCGCCCGCTGTCTTGCTGGTCATTGACAGGTCGCGTCCGGCTTCGCGGCCATGGCCGGCCGCATCCAGCCGTTGCAGGTAATTTTCCCACATGGCTTCCTGGTCGCTGCCCAGCTTGTACAGATAGGCCCAGGTAAAGATGCCGCTGACGTGGCCGTCGGAAAAGGTCGGCTTGACGGCGTAATTGCCGACCGGCTCGAGCGCCGCCATTTCCACGTTACGCTTGCCGGTCTGCAGCACTTCCTGTCCGGGGCCGTGACCGCTGACTTCGGCGGAAGGCGAATACACGCGCATCAGTTCAAACGGCAGCAAAAATACCGCGCCGTCATCGAAGGCGACTTCCAGCTTGCACGATTGCTTGTGTACTACGAACGACACCGGCGCAGGCGCCGGGGCTGATTGCTTGGAACCGGTCATTGGGATTGTCCGTAAATAAAATTAAAACTGCTCGGAGACGGCGGAACGCAATGCGCCCAGCAATGCCTGCCGTTGCGCCAGCGTGGCTGGCGACGGCTGCCGTTGCGCCTCCGCCCACACTGGACTAGGAAAATGGGCGTCGTCCGCGTAGCGTGGAATCACGTGCCAATGCAGATGCGGCGTCATGTTGCCGAGACTGGCCAGGTTGATCTTTTCCGGCTGCATGACAGCGCGCACCACGGACTCCACCTTGCACACCGCAGCCATCAAGGTGCTGCGATCGGCCACCGGCAGGTCGGTCATTTCCTTGACGTGTTCGTTCCAGATGACGCGGCAAAATCCCGGATACTGCGCATCGTCGACCAGCACCACGCGGAATTTTTCGGCGCGGTAGAGAATTTCTCCACCGTCGCTGCTGCACAATTCACAATCAGCTGTATGTACTGTCATGGTTACACCAGGATCCGCTCGATGCCGCCGTTGTTGGCGCGTGCAACGTAGTCCGGCAGCCAGTTCTCACCCAGCAGGTGGCGCGCCATCTCGACCACGATGTAGTCGGCAGTAGTGCCGGAATCATCGTTGTAGCGCGACAAGCCTTGCAAACAGGATGGGCAGGAAGTGAGGATCTTGACGTCGCCGCCGAAACCGTCGGCGCGCAGCTTGTCCGCGCCCTTGTTCATCTCTTCTTCCTTGCGGAAGCGCACCTGGGTCGAGACATCCGGACGGCTGACGCCGAAAGTGCCGGACTCGCCGCAGCAGCGCTCGTTCTTTTCGATCTTGGCGCCGTTGTCGGTGGTGATCAGCGCATTCACCGTCTTCATCGGATCCTGCAGCTTCATCGGGCTGTGACAAGGATCGTGGTACATGTAGCGCGTGCCGCTGACACCTTCCAGCTTGAGGTTTTTCTCCAGCAGGTATTCATGGATGTCGATGATGCGGCAGCCCGGGAAAATCTTGTCGAACTGGTAGCCCTGCAGCTGGTCGTAGCAAGTGCCGCAGGAAACGATCACGGTCTTGATGTCGAGGTAGTTCAGGGTATTCGCCATGCGATGGAACAGCACGCGGTTGTCGGTGATGATCTTTTCCGCCTTGTCGAAATCGCCCGAACCGCGTTGCGGATAACCGCAGCACAGGTAGCCCGGCGGCAGCACGGTC
>Ga0210409_10006731_pt1 | contig 11921 bp, 10 predicted proteins | sample IncBWH17MmetaG_FD_161649 | JGI IMG/M metagenome (GOLD analysis project Ga0210409, IMG submission 161649) | Forest soil microbial communities from Barre Woods Harvard Forest LTER site, Petersham, Massachusetts, United States - Inc-BW-H-17-M | ecosystem: Environmental > Terrestrial > Soil >...
GGCTTAACCGGACTTCATGATGTTCTGACTGAATATGCTCCCCTACTTCTCGAGCATAGCCAAGTTCGCTGAACGCCTCCTCGCCCAACGTCTCTCGTATCCCGCCGATTCATGAGCCTGCGACAGCACCTGAACGTTGCCCCGCCAGTTTCGAGGAAGATGCAGAAAGGCACACCGCTTCGATGTCATCAGCCATTTTGCGCGTGTTATCCTCCACCGTAATCTGCGGAATCCGCGCCACCATCGCTTTGCGATTGCTGACAGCCTCCGTCATCAGCTTCAGCAATGATTCCGGATCCTCCGGCCGCCATAACTCGACTCCTTCCGGACGAGTCCCGTTATCGCTGCCCAACACTGGCACTCCCAAGCCTAGAGCCTCCATCACCGACGATGACACGCCGTCGGTTAGCGGTGTACGAATGCACGCAAGCGAATGCGTTAGCATCGTCAGAAACACATCATGCCCCACCGAGCCGGTGACGCACACAGCCTGCTCCAGGCCCTGATCCCGGAAAAACGTGCGAATCTGCTCGAGTTCCTTATCGCTGGTACCTGCTAGCACAAACCCCACGTTCGAGTACCGCGCCCGGAACCGCCCCATCACTTCCGCTACAAGGTCCAGCATGTATTCCTTACGGTAGCAGGCATAGAGAAAAAAGAACCCATTGTGTCGTGACTGAAATTCGTTCACCTGGATGGGAAGATCGCATGGAGTGAACTGCAGGTGCCGTGTCGAAAATGTCGGGATCGGCAGAACCCGAAAGGGAGCAATCCCGGTCGTCAGCAGCGCTTGCTTCACCGGTTCACTGTTGCAATAAATGCGAGTGGTAATGCGAAAAAGTAAGGAAAATTTCAAGAAACGAAACGATAGCTTCGGCGCCGGAAAAAACGTTTGCCGGTGCCCGCCGCAATAGGTCAGTAGAGCCGGACGCGCCGCCAAACGTGCTAGAGCCATCGCCATCAGTGCCAGGATATATCCCTTTTTCGATTCACCATTCACACGAACGTGTACCGCGAATCCACGCCGCACGTGCCACCAGACTTTGCGGAGATAGTCCCAGCCATCCTGTACGTCGATGCACTCGGGATTCCGCACGCGCCGTTTCTCGTTTACGTTCATCACCTGACAATCCCAACCTCGGCCCTCCAATTCTTTGCGCAGCGCGACCAATCCCATCGCCCATCCGCACATCGGCGGAGGCCAGTTGCCGATTTGCAGGATTTTTCTCAAAGTTGTAGTCCCTGTCTTCTCCCCCGAATCGATCGCAACTGGAGGGACTCTGTGTTCCATCCTTTCTCCGCCAGCACACTCTGGTACAGATCCTGGTAACAATCTCTCACCTGCGAGATGGTAAATTCCGCCTCCGCCCGCTCCCGTGCGCGTTTCCCAAACTCTTTTCGCAGTTCTGGTTGCGAGACAAGAGTCTCCAGCGCCTGAGCAAACTTCTGTTCGTTTCCTGCTGGGAACAGAAAGCCCGTCTCTCCGTTCCGCACGAGTTCGGGATTGCCTCCCACATCAGCCGCCACGACCGGTAATGCAGCCGCCATCGACTCTATAATCACGTTAGACAGACTCTCAGAAGAAGACGGCATCACGCTAACGTCAAGCGACGCCATCACCGCATGAACGTCGCGCCGGTCCCCCAGAAAGCTGACCCGGCCGGATAGCCCAGCCTGCCGCGCCAGTTCTTCCAATCTAGCTCGCAGCGGTCCATCTCCCACCAGCACGGCGTGCAACTGCGGAAGCCGCGCCGCCAAGCGTCCAGTCACCGACAGAAACATTTCGTGATTCTTCAGCGCATGATTCATCCGCGAAATCATGCCCACTTTCACAACGCCGGGCTCATGCGGAAAGGCTGGTACGACCTCCGCAAACCACTCGTCCGGCACACCATTCGCGACGACCGCCAACTTCTTCGTTGGCACGCCGGCCTGCCGCAGTCGCGCCGACGCCGCTTGAGAATTGCACACCACACGATCGCAGAGCCGGAACACCGCGTTTTGCGTCCGGAACTGTCGCGCCGTAAGCAGGTCCCCTAACTGACGATGACTGCCCAGCACCGCGGACACACCGGCCAGCCGCGCTGCCGGGATCATCATGAGGTTGGAATAGAAATCAAATGACTGCGCGACGGCCACATCTTGCTGCCACAGGAAACGCGCCAGGGCCAGCCGCGAACGCCAGGACTGTAATCCAAATAAGCTTCCCCCCGCAGGAAACTTGTTCAAACCTTCAACTTCCGCCAACAACGGCCCTACCGGCTTCAGGCACCCGGTGCTGACCGAGAACTTGCGCCGATCCAGCGCCTTCGCCATCGTCACAAACTGACGCTCGCTACCTCCGGTCTCAAGCGTGTTGGTCATCAGAAAAACTGCGGGCCGGGCGTCAGGCGCACCGTCGGCCGCTTCCTGCCGATTGACCAATGCAGAATCCGTCACTGTGAGACTTCTCCCGGTCCAACAGAAAGTCTAGGATCGCCAGACAAGGGTCGAGTGGGCGGTGACGACGAAAACAATGGCACGCTCCTCCGCTTCTCCAGAAAGTTGCGGTGCCAGAGTTCGAACACCAGCAGCATCCAGAGCACGAAGGAATGATCCCGCCGGCCGCGAAAGTGCTCATCCAGTAAGCTGCGAATCCCATCCGCCCTGAAGTATCCGCGCTGGAGCGTTCGCGGTTCCAGAAGTATTCCGATCAGTCCATCTTTCAACTCGTTCCTCATCCAGTGCACGAGCGGAAGGGCAAACCCCTGCTTGCGACGGTGAAGAAGAGGCGCGGGGATGCCCAAGCGTTCTGCCAATCTCTTCAATAAGAATTTTCTGGTTCCGTTGCGAAGCTTGTATTTCGCTGGTAGGCTAGCCACCCACTCCACGAATACGTGATCTAAAATCGGGCACCGCATCTCCAGCGAATTCGCCATGCTCATCCGGTCGACCTTCGCCAGAATATCGCCGCTCAGATACGTCTTAGTGTCCAGATACATCAGTCGGCTGAGCGGATCCGTTGCGGGAGCCTGGTCGTAATACCGCTCGAACTGAAAGAGTGGGTCCGCCTTGCCTTCCGCCTCTGCCAGAAAGTCGTCGGAAAAAAGGCTGCGCTCTCGCCGCAATGCAGGTAGAAAAGACACGCCATCGAGATAGCGGTCGCGCATAGGAAGCGTGATGTTCCATGCCAATTTGCGCCCTTTCACCTGCAATGGTAAATACCGATACACATGGTTTCGGTAGATCTTGCCGACCCAGTTCGGAATCACCTCAAAACGCTGGCGCCTCAGATTCACCACGTAGCGGTCGTAACCGGCAAACAGTTCGTCGCCCCCATCGCCGGAGAGCGCAACTGTCACATGTTGCCGCGCCAGTTGCGAAACGCAATATGTCGGAATCATCGACGAGTCGCCAAACGGTTCTTCCATCATTCCGCTTAAGTTGTTCAGAATCTCGTTGATGTCGGGATCCAATACCAACTCGTGATGGTCCGTTCCAAACTTTCCCGCCACCATCCGGGCATATTCGGCTTCGTTGAAATCTGCCTTGCGAAAGCCGATGGAAAACGTTTTCACTGGTACCGAGCTTTCCCGTGCCATCAATGCCACCACGATCGACGAATCTACTCCACCGCTCAGCAGGGCTCCCAAGGGTACGTCGCTGATCATGCGGATCCGCACCGCTTCGGCCAGCCGCCGCTCCAACTCCTCCAGGCAGATCTCGTCAGAGCCGGGATCATTTACGTCGTACGCCGGAACGTCCCAGTACTGCCTGACTTGAATTGACCCGTTCTTGTATTCGGCCAGATAGCCCGGAGGTAACTGCCTTATATCGCGAAACGCCGAGTAGGGATCGGGGATATATCCGTAGTAGAAGAACTGCAGAATGCCCTCGAGATCGACGTCCGCCAATCCTGGCGCAACTGCCAGCATGGTCTTGATCTCAGATCCGAAGAACAGACATCCATCTTTCTGAGCGTAATAAAGGGGTTTCTTTCCCAACCGGTCACGGGCCAACAGGAGCGAACTCCGCCGCGAGTCCCATAACGCGATCGCAAACATCCCACGCAGCCGGGCAACACAATCGGCGCCCATTTCCTCATAGAGATGAACGATCACTTCCGTATCGCTGTGGGTGCGGAACTGGTGTCCGCGACTCTCAAGTTCATTGCGCAGGTCGAGGAAGCCGTAGATCTCGCCGTTGAAAACCACTGCGACCGTGCGGTCCTCGTTGTAGATCGGTTGCTGCCCGCCTGACAAATCGATGATGCTCAAGCGCCGCATCCCCAAGCCAACGTTTCCGTTGACGTAAAACCCTTCTCCGTCGGGTCCACGGTGCACGATCGTGTCCGTCATTCTCTGCAACTGCTCGGCCGAAGCCAGTTCCCCGGCTCTTTTGACAAATCCTGCTATCCCGCACATATCGCAGTCTCACATTTTCAGCAAAGATCGAGGCATCATTGCCTTATCGGTCTCAACGGCTCCATTCCGGCGAGGTTGGCTTGCATCCGCAAAGCTCAACTTACTGAAGGCTTTTCTCTCGTCAGGAACGGGTTGGCTCAGCCCCACTAAAACGCAGGTATACCCAATCATCACGAAGGGGTACAGGTTGTATTCAGTTGACGCAAAACAAGCTCCTGTCATATAGGCCAGCAAGCCGGCAAACAGGGCTTGCGTAAAGAGGCGGTAGTCCGGATCGGTTTGGAACCTTTCCGATTTGCGCGCCATGGCCACATTCTTGAAGGCGCTCCTCAACGCTAGCAGAAAGAAAACCAGCGCTAAAATCCCGCCTTCGGCGGAAAGCTCGGTGTAGGTGTTGTGCGCTACCATCCAGGACCCATTAACCACGGCAAAATTGCCCGGACCTAGTCCAAACAAAGGATGCTTGAACGTCTGCACGATGCTCTCCTTCAGCAGCATCTGCCGAGCCTCCCTCGATCCCTTATCATGAGATCCTTCGATGTCGCCCAACGCGATGCTTTCGACGCGCAGACGGTACGACGGATTGAAGATCACAATACCGAGGCCCACGAGCAAGACCGCTACCGTCACTCCGATCATGTAGTAGCGCTTTCCCTTCAGACCGTATTCCCACAGGGAAAGGGACAAGCAAATAAGGAGCGCCAGCAGCCCGCCGCGCGAGTACGTCAGCACGACCGCTACCAACATGAACATCATGGCGATAATCCAGATCGCCTTCCGGACTCCTCGCGCGTGCAGCATAAACGCGATACAAACCGGGAACACGATCGCAATGTTGAGCGCCAGATCGTTTGGATTCTGCAGAATTCCCATCTGAACGCCCTCTAGTCTCCCGTCCCGGCGGTGGTTCAGCAACACAGAGGCCACACTCACGACCGCGACCGCACTGGTTTGAATCCAGAGGAATCGCCGCAGTTCAGCTAGAGTTGAGACCACCATGCTCACCAGTATCGCCGCGATTACCGTCTTCGAGATCCTGTTGGTTATCATGTCGACAGCACCGCCTCTCCACACAGCGAACGGGACCGTCAAACACATCTGTACCAGCAACGCAAGCAGGAACTTGATGGCTTTCGGTATCTTGAATGTGCCTTGAGTTCCGATCGCAACCACCAAGCCCAAGAAAGCGAGGATGCCAGAAATTTTCGCCACCGGGATTACGTACAAAACTTGGATGACATCTTCCGGGCGGTAAAAGTACAGGAAAAAGAAAATCACGAGCGCCCAGTAGGCAAAGGAGTTTCGGCGCCTGGAAGGAGAACTTGGACGCAGCTCCGCATTCGTTGCAAATGACACTGTCGGACTTGCCTCGGTCCCCAACGAACGAGTGAACATTTAGATCCTTAGTTCGAACTTCCCTTGATACTTTTCGTTGTCCTAGTCAGCTCAGACATATCGTCGGAATGGAGGTTTGCCCTTGTATTTCAGTAATTTAGCGATATGAGGCTAGGCGTCAGAAGCCCTATTGGCTATGGAGTCATTATACCCAAACCGCCCTGGTGTTGACCATCTATTCCTGACTATCGATTTGCGCTTATGATGCATGAAGGCGTAAACTATGTTACCTCTTTTCAGAGTCTCGCCTTTTGGACCCAACAATCCCGGGAATGCGTGCTCTCACCTCTAAGAACGTCGTTTCTGTGGACGTCGAAGACTATTTCCATGCTGAAATCTTCTCCCGCGTGGTGCAGTCGTCGGAGTGGGACCGGTACCCTACCCGGGTCGTATCGAATACCCGACGCCTGCTGGAATTGTTCTCGACATGTAACGTTCAGGCCACGTTTTTTGTTGTCGGATGGGTGGCCGAGAGGTTTCCCGATCTAGTGCGCGAGATTGCAGCTTTGGGACACGAACTAGCTTGCCATTCCTACTGGCACCGGCTGATCTATCGACTGACCCCGAACGATTTTCGCGAGGATACCTACCGGGCGAAGTCGGTGATCGAGCAGGTTGCCGGGCAAAGTATTCGTGGGTATCGCGCCCCAACCTATTCCATTGTAGAAGCATCTCTCTGGGCGCTCGAAATCTTAGTCGAACTGGGATTCGACTACGATTCCAGTATTTACCCAATTCACCACGATCGATACGGTATGCCCGGTGCTCCACGTGCTCCATTTCGCATTCGAACTGCCTCCGGATCGCTTACTGAATATCCCCTCACCACGTTTCGCATCGCTGGGCACCGTTTCCCGGTGGGGGGCGGAGGGTATCTACGCCTCCTTCCGACTTGGTACACATCGATGGGGATCAAACGGGCCCACAAGGACGGTTTACCGATCATCACCTACATACATCCCTGGGAGATCGATCCTGAGCAGCCCCGCTTGCCCATTAAGTTGCTTTCCAGGTTGCGTCATTACGTAAACCTTTCACGTTCCTTTGATCGTTTGGCTGACATGTTGAACACAGGAGCCTTCAGCAGCTTCCGGGAAAGTCATTTAGCTGACCAGGCCGAGGAGATTGACTTACATGCCCTTCGAAACCAAGACTGACGAAACTCGCCAAATTGCAGACTACTGGAATGCCATTGCGCCCGAGTTTGACGCGATTTATACCGGTAAGAAGAATTTTGTATCGCGTGGCCTAGATCGCATTCTCCGCAGAGACATGTATCAGCGCTTCGAGTGGGTAATGCGCAAAGCCGATGAACTTCGCCCGGCCACGGTCTGTGACGTCGGCTGCGGTTCTGGACGGTTCGTCAGCTCCCTGGCTAAGCGCGGCGCTCGCGTTACGGGCGTGGACTTCGCTCCTCAGATGCTGACTCTGGCCCGGCAGTTGACTGAAAGCGAAGGCATTGGCGCCCAATGCGACTTCGTGCTCAGCGACGTGCAGGATTGGAAAACCGATAAGACTTTCGATATGGTGATTGCCATCGGTTTCTGGGACTACGTGGGTGATCCCCTCCCGCGGCTGCAGGTTATCCGCAACCTGACAAACCGCACTTTTCTTTCCGCCTGGCCGCGGGCTGGTACCCTGCGCATGGCGATCCGCAAAGTTCGATTGAAAGCCGCCGGATGTCCCGTCTACTTCTGGCACCGTGACCAGGTCGAAAACTATCTGCGACAAGCCGGATTCCGCGTCGAGTCTTGCGAGACACTCGGCCAGCTTTACTGTATTCAATCGAAAACAGCCTGATTCACTTTGATGAAAGCCCTGTTCTGGATCTCGGCCGCTTTTGTGGTTTACGTGTATTTCGGCTACCCGGCATTGTTGTGGTTGCTGAGGTCCTTCGTTCCTGCTCCTCCCCCAAAGCAACCGATTGAACCCACGGTCACCCTCCTGGTCGCCGCTCACAACGAATCGGATGTGATCTCAGCGAAACTCCGCAACGCCCTTGCTCTCGACTACCCTGCAGCAAAGCTGACAATCGTAGTTGCGTCCGATGGTTCCCGCGATAATACCGCCGAGATTGTTCGCTCCATCGCTGCCACTGAGGGGGCAGGCCGCGTTCGTCTGGCGGAATTTAACGAAAACCGTGGGAAAGTCGCAACCCTCAACGATGTCCTCTCAAAACTAACGACAGACATCGTCGTCTTCTCCGACGCCTCGAGCCTGCTCTCCCGAGACTCTCTCCTCCGCCTAGCCCAACACTTCACCGATCCGAAGGTGGGTGCGGTTAGCGGCGTCTACCGGGTTCTGAAGAAGGATCAAGCCAAGCTCGGCGCCCAAGAAGATTTTTACTGGAAGTACGAAACCTTCCTGAAAGTTCAAGAGGCTCAGCTGGGAGCGTTCACCGGAGCCCATGGCTCCCTGTACGCCATTCGCCGGGAACTCTATCCCTTCCCGGCCGCCGACACCATCAATGACGATTTCATCATTCCCATGCGCATTCGGCAGCGAGGCTATCGCGTAGACTACGAACCGGCGGCGGTCGCTTACGAGGAAGCTCAAGAAATGGAAGGCTTCTCGCGACGTGTGCGTATCACGGCAGGCAATATCGACCAACTTCGCGAGATCAAAGCGATGCTCTGGCCGCCGCAGCTCATGAGTCTTTTTTGCCTACTCTCCCACAAAGCCGCGCGTTTGCTGGTACCCATCGCCATGCTGTTAGTGCTCGTGCTTAATTTCGCACTCTGGAAGGATTCACCTTATCGATGGCTCCTCGCGGGTCAAGTTGCCTTCTACGGCCTCGCTGGGTTGGGGGCTTTTGTTGCTCTTTGGCCTAAATTCCTGCGACTACCCTATTACTTCTGCATGATCAACTTCGCCTTCTTCGCCTGGATCTATTTTGCTCTGCGCATGCGGCGCCTGGTTCCTTCCCGCCTTGCACTGGATCGCATCGGTAAGACACCCACTTCATGATTAATTTCACGCCATTCGCCAGGTTCATTGTGAATCAGTTTGCGTCCTGCAATCTCGACTCTGATGGGCGCGTATGATTTTACATATTCTTACGAGTTCCTCCTCGATCTACAGAGGGAGTGGCGATCAAGACGCCATCTTCACTCGTTGAACCGTATGTTCTGGGAGTGGCGGGGTGGGAAGAGGCATTTGGGATAAGCGATATGCAACGTAGCGAGACTTGCCCGCGAACGATGACATTAGCTCTGCCCTCGGAACACACGACCCAATTACCGACCGTGTTCAGGGTTGACGTAGATCGACGCGGACCATAAATTTTCGCCAAATGATTGTGGCAACGCCCTGGCGCTACAGTCCGGAAGTTCTACCCCACTCATCTCCTTTAGCCTTTTCGCTTGAAAGGCCGCTTCCATGGCCGGGAGTAGTACTCCCGGCTCACAGAATAATTGACAGAAAGGTGGAGGGGGTTCATTCTGTCAAAGTTTGCGACCCTGCAGGGTGAAATTGCGTCTGGACGTGGGTTTTCCCTACGGATCATGCGCTTCGAGGAGCGGTTTCCTCCCCGTTCAAGTTCCCGTTCCGGTCCCCGAGATGAACTGTTGGTGGAGAGAAGATCGATGAGAAAAACCGCCGCGGGACTATTTTGGATGTTACTGCTACCCGGCGTGATGTTGGCGCAGACAAGGGTCTCGGCGTTTCATCATGTTGTTTTGGTCGTCCAGGAAAACCGGACGCCGGATGATCTGTTTCAGGGGCTGTGCCTGCCTCCGTATGGAAACCCAAACGCGTGCGGGAGCGGTGTGGGACAGTTCGACATCCAGGGATATGGATACGACAGAAATGGGAACAAGGTGGCGCTCGCACCGGTGCCGTTGGGCAACCCATATGACCCGCCTCACAATCACGGAACGTTCGAAGCGATGTGCAATCCGAATGGGGTGACTTTTTATCCCTGCAGCCGGAATACGAGACTTCCGACGGCGGGGTGTCCAGCGAACTGTTCATTCGAGTTCGTGGATCCGACGACGACACCGACGATCTATCCGTATCTGTATATGGCGCAGAACTTCGGGTGGGCGAACCGGATGCTTCAAACGAACCAGGGGCCGAGCGCGCCAGCGCATCAGTTTCTCTTTGCAGGAACGTCGGCGCCAAGCGCGGCCGACGATGCAGCCGCGGTGTTTGTAACCGAGAATCCGTCGTCAGGGCTCGGATGCTTGGCAGCACTGGACGCGGTGTACAGCTTGATCGATCCGGCGCGAGCGCCGCAGGAATATGGCTTAGTGAACAATCCGCTGGGCACGACGTGTTTCTCCCATGAGACGATGGCAAGCTTGCTCGAGCAGAATCACCATCACTGGCGGTACTACACGCCGGGAGTTGTGAAGACGCACACCTCAGGCAGCATCTGGACAGCACCGAACTGGATTCAGGAAATCTGTCAGCCGAACAGCACCTTCACGGCGTGTACGGGCACGGAGTGGCTCAACAATGTGGATATGGACCCAGCGGACGTATTGCGGGATTTACAGAACTGCAAATTGGCCGACATGGTGTGGGTGATTCCGAAGGGGCAAAACTCGGACCATCCGTCGGGTCGGGCGAGCGTGAGCAATGACGGCGGGCCAGCATGGGTGGCTAACGTGGTGAATGGGGTAAGTAGCAGCGGGTGCGTGGACGAGGTGAATGGGCAGGCCGTGCCTTACTGGGAAGATACGGCAATCGTCGTGACCTGGGATGATTGGGGAGGGTTTTACGATCACGTGTTGCCGCCGTTTTTGTCGGCGCCGAACCAGGGCCAAGGGGATTATCAACTGGGCTTTCGCGTCCCGCTGCTTTTTATATCGGCGTACACCAACCCGACCATTGACAATACGAATCGGTACGATTTCGGAAGCATTCTGCGGTTTGCTGAACACAACTTCGGGATGCAGGAAGGAGTGTTGGGATTTGCCGATCAGAGGGCGAGCACGGACCTTCGGGGCTTTTACAGTTTTTCCCACCCGCCGAAGAAGTTCCACATTCCGACGAACGTTCCCGCGTCGTTTTTCCTAAATGATATGCGACCGGCGGAGCCGCCGGATATTGATTGAGGCCTTCTGTTCAGTTCGTGAAGAGTCCGCGGCTTCGCGGTTGATCTGAGACCCGAGTATTTGCTTCGACCCTTTCGAGGCTTGTTCGTCTCATCTGCCCATCCGACGGCGTCCGCGCTTTCGACTCGGCTCAGGGCGACGGAGACCCTGATTGCAACAACAACAGCCAGGTTTTTGGCAATCCAAGAAAAGCGCATACTTGCGCGAGTGGAAAAACTGCTGACCGGGTTCTAAAGATCTGTTGGGCCGTCGTTTAGGGGGATCGCTTCGTGAGGCTTCGCCGTCCCTTAGCTGTGATCGGAGCAGTTTGCTGTCTAATCTTCCTCTCACTTGGTTTGAACTCTTGCGGTAGTAGCTCTCCATCGACCCCGGTTGCTGTACCGCCCCCAAGCTACAAGCTCACTGCTGCACCGCTAAACCCAGGTGCGGTCACTGCAGGAAATACAACCACTTCTATCATTGCTGTGACACCGGACAATGGCTATACCGGCATCGTCAGCCTTTCCTGCGGAAATATCAGCGGCGGCAGCCAAGTTCCCACGTGTTCTTTTAGTACAAATCCGGTAGTAGTTAACGGCACTGCCGCAGGCACTTCCACGCTGACCGTTTCGACTTCAGCCGACACTTCCGGTGGCAGCTACTCCCTAACTATCACTGCAAAAGATGCTAAGAGTCTATCTCCGAGTAACGGTGCCCAATCTCTGAACTTCACGACGGCGGTCGTTATCCAGCGCGTCGTGGTGATTTTTCAGGAGAACCGCACTCCTGACAATCTCTTTCAGGACCCTGTCTTGATAGCTAGCTAGAGGCGCTGATATTGCCAGGAGTGGGATGAACTCGCTCGGCCAGACGGTTCCGCTCAGCCCCATCGACCTTGGCACGGCAGGTTCTAATCCTCAAAATTACGACCTCAGCCATGCCCACTCTGCGTTTGTTGCGATGTACGACGGTGGCAAAATGGACGGCGCAGATCGAATCACTTGCGGTCCCACTGCTAACTGCCCACCCAACGCTCATCCCAACCCACAATTTATGTACGTCCTGCCGTCTGACGTTCAACCCT
>Ga0210409_10006733_pt1 | contig 11919 bp, 8 predicted proteins | sample IncBWH17MmetaG_FD_161649 | JGI IMG/M metagenome (GOLD analysis project Ga0210409, IMG submission 161649) | Forest soil microbial communities from Barre Woods Harvard Forest LTER site, Petersham, Massachusetts, United States - Inc-BW-H-17-M | ecosystem: Environmental > Terrestrial > Soil >...
CACTTTCGGTGCGGAGAGCGCTTGTCTTTCCTGCGTCCAATCCCCGCTCTCGCGATTGCGGCGAAGCGTCAGCTTAAAACGCTCGGTTTCGAGATGCAGCTCATCGTACTTAGTGGCGTCGAGCAGCCGCAAAATCCCTTGCACATCTTCGTTGGTTAACTTCATTTCTTGGCGGCTCCTCCACCGAGGAGCGAGAAGACGTGGTCGAAGGGTTTACTCTTGGGAGCGGCAACAGGTGTCGCATCCTTCGCCGCCCATACTGTTTCCGGCCGACTCTGCAGCAGGAAAATGTTTTCGCCCGGCGGAAATTCCCGCGCGATAGCCCACTCGATATCTTGCGGGCAGCCGTAGTGGCGTTCGACTCGCTTTGCAATGTCGACCAGCGCGTGGAGTTCGTCCTCGCTGATGCAAGCAGCGTTCTGTTGATCGACCGGGACTTCCTCGTCGATCACGCCGGCACCCCCGGAATTCGGCCGGTGCTGGCGCAACTTGCTAGAGACGGTGCGGTTGACGATCTCGCCCGTAATCTTTCCAACGGCGTATTTGTCCGGCGTGACTTCCCCGCTGACGACCGCCGAGCCCAGGCCCCAACTGGCTTCCACTACCACCACGGAGCGGTCGCCGGTGTTCGGGCTGCGCGTGAACATTACTCCGGAGCACCTCGAATCGATCATTTGCTGAATTACGACTCCCATCGCCAATCCGTGCTCCGACAGTTTTAATCGACGGCGGTACATCACCGACTCCACCGCGTACAAGCTCGCCCAGCATTTGCGGACGTGTTCGATCACGGAATCCGCGCCGCGCACCCAAAGGTACGTGTCCTGCAATCCGGCAAAACTCGCAGCGGCGCTGTCTTCGCTGGTGGCGCTCGAGCGAATCGCGACCGGCTCAGTGTATTCGGCGAATCTGGTACGCTTGTGGAGTTCCGCGTAGTGAGAGGCAATTCTTTCTTGCAAGTCCTCCGGAAGAGCTGCGCTTTCGAGGCGCGCGCGTACTTCTGCTCCGACGCGGGTGCAAGCCGCGAGATCGTCGGCTGCTAACTGCTCAATTTCACGGCGGATCGATCCTTGCGGATCGAGGGCTGCCAAGAATCGTTCAAACGCGGTAGTTGTGACGACGAAACCCGGCGGCACATGAATCCCGGCACGAGCAAGCTCGCCAAGGTTCGCTCCCTTGCCGCCAACGGTCGCCCGGTCGTTAATGCCGAGTTCGCTAAAGCGACTGATCAGATTTGGATGCGTCAAAGCCATCTTCTTTCAATCCAGAATCAACACGATACCGCGATTGCCGTCCACGCGAAGCCGTTGGCCGCTCTTGATGCGTTGCGTGGCTTGTCCAGTGCCAACTACCGCGGGTAGCCCGTATTCCCGGGCAACAATGGCAGCGTGAGACATCGTGCCACCAATGTCAGAGACAGCCGCTCTTATCTTCCCGAAAACGGGGCCCCAGCTTGGCGCGGTAACTGGGCAAACCAAAATCTCGCCCTCGCGAATCTGCCCGATGTCATTCACGTTTCTGAGCACGCGTGCAATTCCTTCCACGACGCCCGGCGACGCGGCAAAGCCGACGATTTCTTTTTCGTGTCCTGCTTCCACTGTCGCGGACCAGGATTCCAGCGTTTCCGAAGTTATTCCCCAAAGCATCTGAAGCGCGGGATCATTGATCGCCGGAGGAATCGGACCGAGCGCCGGCGGCGGGTTCCATTCCTTCAGCTTTTCAACGATGCGTTTGCGTTCCTCCACTATCGGCCGCCAGTGAGCGGCGCCTAGCGGCTTGCCGCCGCCAGCCCAGGCAAGACTAACGTCGGCCAACGCGCTTTCGATTTCCACGCATTGAAGATGAAACACATCTCCAGCGTCGGACAACACACCATTGGCAACCAGCAGCGCGCCGAATTCGCGGACCTTCTTAAAGAAAAGAGTTGTGAACCAGTGCTCGCAGTAAAACTTGTGATTTTCCACGAACGGAAAAACAAGATGGCACAACCCGAGCATCTGGTCGAACGCCTGGCGCTCGTCTTCGCTCCTCAATAGTTCGCGATACTCGGCGATAATGCGGCCGCGTTCCTCTTTCAATCGTTCTGTCGGGCGTTCTAATGACTCACCTCGCCGTAGCTGTTCGACGTATCGCGGCAAGGCCGCGAACGGCACGGAAAGATCATCGTTCCAGCTCAAGTGATGGTGATAAAAACCGTCTCCTGTCGACATGTGGAACCATGGCTCGCGAGACTTGTCCAGCTCGGCCAGCCAGCGCCGGCCCGGCTCGCCGCGAGCGCGCAGAGCATTGAGCACTCTCTTCGCATCGCAATCGGCGCTGAAGAGATCGTCGACGCAGTACTCGATAGCCAGCTTAGCCAGCCGCTTCAGCTCGTCGTCTGGCCTGAACATCAGCACTTCGATGCCGGCCACCATGCGAGCCACGGTCTGATCCGCGGTCTCCGGAAACGCTTTCTTGCAGAAATCGAAAAACACCATGTAGGCGCCGTAGCCGAGCATCAACATCTCGAAATGGTGGTGCCACATTTTCGAGAACAACTCGGTCACGCGATGAAAATTCTCGCGGATGTAGTGATTCTGACCCAGCCCTTTGGCCTTCATTACAACTTCGGCATCATCAAATTCAGGCAACCTGGGAACTTTGATGGCTTCCAGTTCGTGGATCAGATTCTCCATCCGCACTTTCCACTCACTAAACAACCGGTTCCAATTCTCGTAGTAGTAGCCGGCGCGCTCCCGGAAAATCGCGAGCCGTCTCTGAATCTCTGTGGGATCGGTGACCGGGTTCGCCGTAATGTAAATGCGGCCGTTGACGATGCGATGTTCGATGCCCATGGTCGTCGGAAACACAAAAATGCGCGTGGTAAATGCGCCGAGTGCCTCGTAAGGGATTTCCGCCGTGATTGCATCGAATGCAGGCATCGGCTCCGGGAAATGCATCGCGTTATAAAACCAGAAGCGCTGATCATCTTCGGGCTGGAACCGCGTGTAGTACGGATACATCGACTGCCAGTCTTCGGTCCCCAGCACATCGGCAAGTTGCGAAGGCAGAGTAAAACTGTGTGTCTTGCCATCAGCGCCCATTGGTTTTCTCCACAGTGCGAGCTTCGGCTTTTTCGCCGACGCTAACCTGGTCGGCGGCTAGAGAATAGTCATTCTGCATCTTCACGTAATTCACGAAAAAATCGAGCGAATCGGGATTGGCCATGGCATGGCGATTGGCGGCCTGCTCGACCGCCACACCCAGCAGGATTTTGCGCACCGGCACTTCCATCTTTTTGCGTGTGAGCGTCACGGGAATTCCTGGCACTTGGATAACACGGTCCGGAACATGCCGTGGCGTGTATTCTCGCCGAAGCCGCTCGCAGATCTTTCGTTCGAGATCGGCATCCAACCGCAGCCCGTCGGTTAGCTTCACAAACAGCGGCATAAAGAACTTGCCGCCGGGCAAATCGAGGTTCACAACAAGAGTGTCCTCAATTTCTTCGAGTTGCGTGAGTGCACGATAGATTTCGGCCGTGCCGATGCGCACTCCGAGGCGGTTTAGCGTCGCATCCGATCTGCCCAGCACGAAACAGCCGCCTCGCTGGTTGACGCGAAAAAAATCGCCGTGCCGCCAAACCCCGGGATACTCATCGAAGTAAGATTCGCGGTAGCGTGAACCGTCCTTGTCGTTCCAAAAGTAGACCGGCATCGACGGCATCGGTTTCGTCAGCACAAGCTCTCCAACTTCGTCCACTACGCTTTCGCCCTTTTCATTGAACGCGTATGCCGCCACCCCTAGTGAGCGTCCCTGAATCTCACCGGCATAAACAGGCTGCGTCGGGACGCCGCCAACGAAGCCGGTGCAACAATCCGTTCCACCGCTACCCGTCGCAACCAAAAGATCCTGTTTCACGTTTCGATAGAACCACGCGGTACATTCTGGCGACACCGGAGAACCCGCGGGCATGACCGCTCGCAGATGCGACAAATCGAATCGCTCGCGCGGCACGATCCCCGCCTTAGCCATTACCTCAACATACGCGGGGCTTGCGCCGAAGAAACTGGCGCGCGAATCCTGTGCCATCTTCCAAAGCACATCCGCCACTGGATACGCGGGATTCCCGTCGTACAAAACGGGGCACACTCTGCTCAGAGGCATGCTCGCCAGAAAATTCCACATCATCCAGCCCGAGGTAGTGAAGAAAAATGCGCGTTCGCCCGTGCGATAGTCCATGTGAAAGTGCTGCAGCTTCAATTGCTCGAGCAAAATGCCACCGTGACCCTGTACGATAGCCTTCGGCAGGCCCGTGGTGCCTGAAGAAAACAAAACCCAGAGTGGATGATCGAAAGGAACCTGCTCGAACTCGAATTTCTCACTGGAAACGTCAGCATGCTCTAGCAGACCGCTCCAGAGCAATGTGCCCTCGAACGGAGCCATGCGATCCTTGGGATTCAGGTACGGCAAAAATACGACATGCTCGAGCCCTTCCAGGGTCCCGATAATCTCGGCGAGTTCCTTCTTCCGCTCAAATGATTTACCGCCGTAACGGTAGCCGTCGACACAGAAAAGCACTTTCGGCGCGAGTTGCTTTAGTCGGTCGATCACGCCGCTTGAACCAAAGTCCGGCGAGCAGCACGCCCAAATCGCGCCGATCGCGGTTGTCGCCAGCATGGCGATCATGGTCTCTGGAATATTCGGCATGTAGGCCACGACGCGGTCGCCAGGCCGCACGCCCAGATCGCGAAGCCGCGTCGCGAGAATACGCACTTGGCCAGCAAAAGCTTCCCACGACACGCCGGTTAGCGGCGTCGTCTCGCTCACAAACAACAGCGCATCGGTGCCGGCTCGTTCGTTTCTTAAGACGTGCTCCGCATAATTAAGCCGCGCGCCGGGAAACCATTCCGCGCCCGGCATAGTGCGCTTGCCGAGCACACGCGAGTGCCGCGCGGACGACTGGATGCCAAAGTAATCCCACATCGCCTGCCAAAATTCCTCCAGCTCGGTAACGGACCATTGCCACAAGGCGTCGTAACTGTCGAATTGCAATCCCCGTTCGCGCACAAGCCACCTCGCGAACCGCGTCAGGTTTGCGTCTTCCACTTGCGTAACACTCGGCGTCCACAGCAGTTCGCCTTCGCGGACGGCAGGCCCCTCCGTTTCGGTATTTGCCACGCGGTTTGTAATTCGGTCAGTCACGCTTCATCCGATTGTGCCGTCCTGCGACAGGCTATTCACCTTCGCTGCCTGCGTCAAGCGCGCCTGCCGCAGAGCCATTTTCGCACCCATGTTCTCCTCATGGCGCCGAATTGGAATCCTCGTAACGCCAGCGAAGCGCCAAGCGTCTGACTCAAGGTGATATGCTGCTCCGCGCAGATAATTGCCATGCAGGATACATGCAGAAAACAAACTCACTAACTCGACGCGCGTTCCTGGAAAAAATCTCGGTTCTGACGGCTGGCGGGTTCACGGCAGCCAGCGCCGTCGGCACCTTGCCAAACACCGATCTCGAACCACGCATTATTTTCCCCACCCATCCTCGCGAGCGCATCTCCATCGCTTCCTATCCGTTTCGCGCGTACATTCTTAGCCCCGACAATCGCGACCGCGATACCACCCTTCCTGGAATGAATCTCCTCGAATTCCCGGCCCATGTGGTCGCGAAATTCAACATTCACAACATTGAGCCGCACAGCCGCCATTTCACTTCACTACAGCCAGACTATCTTGACGATTTCCGCCAGATTCTGCTGAAGACAAAGGTGCGCGTCGTAAACATCGCCGTTAGCACTGTAAACAGTTTCTATGACGCCGACGCTGACGCTCGGCAAAAGGCGGTCACTTTTGCCAAAAAGTGGGTGGATGTGGCTTTGCGTATCGGCTCTCCTGGAATACGCACGCACATTGCCGCTGCGAGGAATTCTTCCCCCGATGTCGAGCGCTCCGCGGGGAGCCTGCGCGAAGTAACCGAATATGCCGCCGACAAGAATATTGTCGTGACGCTAGAGAACGATGATTTAGTGAGTGAGGATGCTTTCTTCCTCGTCAAGGTGATCGAGTCCGTCAACACTCCCTATCTTCGCGCCCTGCCTGATTTTGCAAATTCCATGCTGAGCGGCGACGAAGATTTCAATTACCGCGCTCTGCAAGCGATGTTTGCGCATGCCTACAATATTTGCCATGTGAAAGACGGCGAAACCAATGATGACGACAAGCAATTCAACGTTGATCTGAAGAAATCGTTCGACATTCTGAAGGCCAGCAACTATCACGGCTATTGTTCCATGGAGTTCGACGCCCCTGGAGATCCCTACAGTCCAACTTCGAAGCTGATCGAACAGACCATCAAATATCTTTCCTGATTGGGCCTAATTGCCTTAGTCGATCCCGCGCTGACGCGTGCCACTTAACTATCTTCCGTTCAACTACCGGGCGCCCGATCGCTAAACGTCTCGCTGACCGCATCCCAGTATTGCTTCTTGCCGGACCAGTAGGACTCCGTTGCCATCATGTTCGCAACCGAGTGCGCGAGCCCGTCTTGCGCGGTGCAATGCGGCTGCTGCCGCGAACGCATGCACTCGAACCAGTTCGTCATATGCTCCAGCGTCCTGTCGTCGATGCCTAGCGGTGGAAGCTTCGTTTCGCCTGGCGGAAGAATATATTTCGCCGGCCGCTTCTTGTCGATGTCCGCATCGTCTTCGTGATTGCCTTTCTCATCGACCAACTGATAGCGCGGGCTTCCTTCACCGCCGATATTCGTAAGCGTAGCTTTCTTTCCCATGTAGCGCGTCGAAGACGGTGCGTCGTTTCCAAAGCTCGTCGCGTAACTCACAAGAAAGCCCTTCGGGTATTCGAATAGCGCCTGAAACGTGTCCGCGTTCTCTCGACCATCGCGCCACGCAAAAATCCCACCGTGCGCCATGGCCGAGCGGGGGAAACTGTCCTTCATAAACCAGTGCACGAGATCAATCGCGTGGCTCATCCACTGATCAGGAATCCCGCCGGAAAATTCTTTGTACAAGCGAAACTCGCAATACACTTTGGGATCAAACGGCCGGTAAGGTTTTGTTAGCAGCCACTTATGCCAATCTGTATCTTCTTCGCGGATCAATTTAGTTTCTTCACGGCCGCGCCATCTCGGCCCGTGGTAGTTCCATACGATTTCGATTTTGCTGACGTCGCCAAGCACGCCTGTCTGTACCAGATCGTGCGCAGCTATTTGATACGGCTCGCTGCGATGCTGCGTGCCTACCTGCACGATCCGGTCGCTCTTTGCAACCGTGTCCCGCGCCGCTTTTACTTCGGCCAGCACGTTGCCCATCGGCTTTTCAACATAAGCGTCCTTGCCTGCCTCGACCGCCATTTTGAGAATCGGCGAGTGTGCATGTTCCGGCGTGGAGATAATCACTCCGTCCACATCTTTCAGCACTAGCACATCTTCCAAATACTGAAACGATCGGGGCGCTCGGCCGTAATATTTCGCGTTTGTCGCCGCAGCCTTCTCCCGATTCAGCTTCCATAAATCGCAGACCACAGTTATTTCTGCGTTTTGGCTCGTCTTTAATTGCGCCGCGATCCAGTCCAGATCACTTCCACGGCTTCCCGTTCCAATATGCGCCAGTGAAATGCGGTCGTTCGCGCCTACGATCTTTTCATAAGAAAGCGCAGTGCTCGGCAGCGCCGCTCCTCCCGCGATCAACGCAGCTGACTTGCTCAAAAACTCTCTGCGATCGATTGTTTCGTTCGCGTCGCTCATTTTTCGGCCTCCCGCCACGCCGGTCCTGTCAATCCAAGGAAAATTTCCGCGCAGGCATTGTGTGTTCGACTCTGCGGCTTGTCAATCGCACCGCGAAGCGGTAGATATTCTCCTTGGCGACGCGTTGACAAGCCTAGTCCAGTGGTCTTAAATGTCCTCCGTGAACGTTAACGCAAGCTGCTAGCGTGCTGCATTTGCATTGTTTCCCGAAGTAATCCCGTCCCTAACTCAGCGGGCGTCGAAAACTGCATCTCGTGTAGGTCTCGCGCAACTCTTGCTTTAGAAGGAGGCCGTATTCCAATCCTCGGTATTGATGTCGGAACAAGTGGAACTCGCGCCGTCATTCTCGACGAACACGGCACAGTGCTTGCTTCTGGCACGGAAGAGCACGCAAATTTCGCCAGTCCGCAACCGGGTTGGGCAGAACAAGACCCGCGCGACTGGTGGCGCGCCGCGTCGCTGGCGGTTCGCAAGGCGCTCAAGGTCTCAGGGCTTGCAGCCGAGTCCATTGCCGGCGTCGGCTTTTCAGGCCAGATGCATGGCGCGGTCCTCCTTGATGAAAACGACGAAGTCATTCGTCCTGCTCTGATCTGGTGTGATCAACGAACGGAAGCGCAATCCAAGGAACTCGAGCGCACCGTCGGACTCGACCGTATCATCCAGTTGACTTGCAATCCCCCCCTGACGAATTTCACGCTCACCAAGCTTCTCTGGGTCCGCGAGCACGAACCAAAGAACTGGCAACGCGTCCGCAAAATCATGCTGCCGAAAGACTACGTGCGCCTGCGCCTGACGGGCGAATCCGGCATTGACGTCGCGGACGCTTCCGGAACATTGATGCTCGACGTCGCGCACCGCACGTGGTCGAGCGAAGTGCTCTCCAAAACCGGTATTGACCTGAAGTTGCTCCCGAAGCTTTACGAATCGCAGGATATTTGCGGAAAACTTTCGCAAGCTGGCGCGGATGCAACTGGTCTCCGCGCGGGAACTCCCGTCGTCGCCGGCGCCGGAGATCAAGCTGCTGGAGCGGTCGGCATGGGCATCACGCGCGCCGGAGTTGTCAGCGCCACTATCGGAACCTCCGGCGTAGTTTTTGCGGCGACGGATCGCCCCTCGCTTGATCCGAAAGGCCGTTTGCACACTTTCTGTCACGCTATCCCCGGCCGCTGGCATGTGATGGGCGTGACGCAGGCGGCGGGACTTTCTCTTCGTTGGTTCCGCGATCGCTTTGGCGCGGGACCTGATGACGGCCGTGATCCTTATGAGCGCATGACCGCCGAAGCCGCTGCGGTTCCAGCCGGTTCCGAAGGCGCGCTCTGGGCACCGTACCTGATGGGAGAGCGCACTCCGCATCTCGATCCGTTCGCCCGGGCTGCATTTGTCGGCCTTTCCGCTTCGCATACCCGCGCCCATCTGATTCGCGCAGTCCTCGAAGGGGTGACTTACAGCCTGAAAGATACTTTCAGCATCTTTGATGAAATTCACGTTCCCGTCGAACGCATTCGCCTCGGCGGAGGAGGCGCTCGCTCGCAGCTCTGGCAGCAAATCCAAGCAGACGTTTACGCGCACGAAGTCGAAATCTTGAAAGCGGAAGAAGGCGCAGCCTACGGAGCGGCGATTCTCGCTGGCGTGGGTGCAGGATGCTGGAAGAGTGTTGATGAAGCGTGCGACGCCACAGTGCGTGTCGCAAAGCGCGTTAGCGCGAACAAAGAGGACAGCACCGCCATGCAGCGCGGCTATCAAACCTACCGCCGGATCTATCCGGCGTTATACTCCATCTTCGCGGAAAATGAATCTACATTGGCTGACTGAGCTGCGAATTCAAACAATCTCAACTCTCAGCCGAAACAAACGCGGTACCCATCCATCCTCAAGCTTTTTTCTGCCCCGGCTTGAAGTGGTAGGAGTACCACGCTCCGATCACCGTCATCAGCGCGCCCCACCACACGCTCGCGTGCAAATTATAGAGCACGACTTGCTGCGCCGGAGGATGCCAATACTCGTACAGGCCAGCGCCAAAGATCAGCAGTCCATTCACAAGCAACGAAATCCCGATAAAAAACCAGATGGAAACCATGCTTCTACCTCCGGCTGCAAGAACTACCAGAAAATGATGTTCAGAATCACGAAGACGAGAGCAACCACACCAGCCCAGAAAATAGGTTTCTGATACACGGGAACGTTTCCGACGGACGGAACTGTGGTCAACCCGTAAACCAGGCCGGTCAACTCCGCGTCTGTTTTGGGTTTCGTCGCCAAACTCACCACAACGGTGACGATCACGCAAACGAGAAAAGACCACAGGGCCTGAAACATATCCTGCGCCAGAGCTTTGGCGTGTGGCGAGAGCGCCACGTAACGCAGCGCCGATGGATCTGCTTTTACCCAAGCCCACATGCCGATGGAAGATAATGTGCCGCAGAGTAAGCCCAGGAAACCGCCAGGACCCGTCGCTCGTTTCCACAGCATGCCGAGAATTACGGTGCCGAAAAGCGGAGCAATGAAAAAACTAAACAGCGCTTGAACATAATCCATGATGCTTGCAAACTGCATCACCAAGTACGCGGTGCCAACGCTGATCAGCACGCCGATCACGGTTGTCCACCGGCCCATGTTGACGTAGTGGTGGTCCGTGCCCTTGCTATTGATCAGCGGGCGGTAGATGTCATACGTCCAAACGGTGGTGAACGCGCTCACATTTCCCGCCATGCCAGACATGAAACCTGCGATCAGCGCAGTAATCCCGAGGCCAAGCAAGCCAGGTCCGCAGTAGCGCGCCAGCATTAACGGAAGCACGTCGTTGTAGCTGTGCATTCCAGTGGCGGCGGCCACGGATTCCGGCACGAGTTTCATCGGAAGCACGGCCAAGCCAAGAAGCCCCGGCAAAATGACGATGAGCGGAACAAACATCTTGAATCCCGCTCCGATGATGGGGGCCATCTCCGCGCTGCGAATATCCTTCGCAGCGAGGATGCGTTGCACGACAAGAAAATCCGTCGTCCAGTAGCCCATGGAGATGACCGCAGCCAACCCGAACACAATGCCAATCCAGTTGATGCCCATCGGGTTGTCCGTGAAGGAACCCAATCCGGACCACAAATGGACGTATTGATCGGAAGCTCTCTGGGCAATTTGTAGTTTCAGATTGCTCCAGCCGCCCGCTTCATAAAGGCCAAGAATGGGAATCAGCAGCGCCCCGGCCCAAATCAAAAAGAACTGCAGCACTTCGTTAAAAATGGCCGACCGTAAGCCGCCCAACGTCACATAAACCGCCACCGTCAGCGAAGACACCCAAATGCTGAAGTTGATGTCCCATCCCAAGACAATTTGCATGACCTTAGCCATGGCGAACATATTTACGCCGCTCATCAGCACGGTCATGAATGCGAACGAAACCGCAGATACTGCACGCGCCGGTTCTCCAAAGCGCAATTTCAAATAACCCGGAACGGAGTGGGTCTTTGAAATGTAGTAGAACGGCATCATCACCAGCGCGAGGAACAGCATCGCCGGAATAGCGCCTATCCAGTACCAATGTGTCGCCAGAATGCCGTACTGATACGCCGAACCTGCCCAGCCCATCAGTTCCAGAGCGCCAAGATTGGCGGAGAGAAAACTAAGTCCAGCCACCCAAGCGGTCATTTCCCGACCGGCCATGAAAAAATCTTCGCCAGTGTTCGCGCGCCCGCGCAGGTAGAAGCCGATGGCCAGCACCAGCGCGAAATAAAAAACAACGATGACGACGTCAACAGCCGAAAGATGAACGAGGCGAGCGGGAACGATAAGCGCGTAAGGAATAGTCATAGAGTGCCGAATCGCTTCTCCTCTGCGAGCGTCTTACAACTCCAGACAACCATAAATGTCCCGGCTATCAACAATTCAACTCCTGCGAATCGTCACTTTGCCGAGAACTTGTAAATCGTTTCCGAGTGAAATTTTGTCCCAGGCTTCAACTCCGTCGACGGGAAATTAGGCCGGTTCGGCGAATCCGGAAAGTGCTGCGTCTCCAGACAAATGGCCCCGTATTTCTCGTACCCGACTCCGCCTTTGCCCTTAATGCTTCCGCTCAGACCTATCGACGAATAGAACTGCACTCCCGGCTCCGTCGTCAAAACTTCCATCTCTCTCCCCGACTCGGGATCCGTGACCCTCGCAGCCACCCGCAGTGTCCCGGCCTTCCC
>Ga0210409_10006734_pt1 | contig 11916 bp, 13 predicted proteins | sample IncBWH17MmetaG_FD_161649 | JGI IMG/M metagenome (GOLD analysis project Ga0210409, IMG submission 161649) | Forest soil microbial communities from Barre Woods Harvard Forest LTER site, Petersham, Massachusetts, United States - Inc-BW-H-17-M | ecosystem: Environmental > Terrestrial > Soil >...
TTTACCGAATGACTATAGGTGACATTAATGTCACTGCACTTTCGGATGGTACCGTTGGATTACAGATCTTGGATGGATTGCTTCTGAACGCCAGGTCGGGCGAGGTCGAGAAGCTGCTGGCTGACAATTACCAAAAATCCCCAATTGATGGTTCCATCAACGCATTCCTTTTACAACTCAATGGCAAGTTGATCCTTATTGATGCGGGTTCAGCCGAGCTTGTCGGGCCGACGGCAAATAAACTTCCCGATTCTCTCAGATCGGTCGGTGTGCAACCGGAGCAAATTACTGACATCTTTCTCACGCACATCCATCCCGATCACTCGGGCGGTCTCATGGAGGGGAGCAAGAAGGTGTTTCCAAACGCAATCGTCCACGTTGACAAAAGAGAGGTGGAGTACTGGTTTGACAAATCGATTGCTGAAAAGGCCGCCGAGCCATTGAAAACATTCTTCTCTCAAGTCGACGCCAAGGTAAAGCCTTACAGAGATTCCGGGCAGCTCAAAACTTTTGAGGGGGCAACACAGTTTTTCCCCGGCTTTCGATCCCAGCCCACTTACGGACACACTCCTGGTCATTCGCTCTACGTCCTGGAAAATGGCGGAGAAAAGTTAGTGTTTTGCGGCGATCTTGTGCATGTCGATGCCGTGCAGTTTGATGATCCCTCCGTTTGCATCAAGTTTGACTCAGATCCCGCAAAGGCCGCTGAACAGCGTAAGAAAACCTTCGGGGACGCTGCCAAACACCGGTACCTGCTTGCTTTCGCCCATGTCTCATTTCCGGGAGTCGGGCATGTGCGAGAAGAAGGGGACCACTACCGGTGGATTCCAGTGGAATACGTGAACGATGCGTTGAAGCAGGAGGAACGACAACGCCAAGGTGAAAAGAATATGCAAACGAACGAAAAGCAAGAGGCAGTGAGCTTACTCAAGAGTCTTGAGACCGGCGATCCAAAGTCATTGGATTACATAGAGCCAAGCAAATATATCCAGCATAACCTGAACGTGACGACTGGCGTGCAGGGCTTAAAGGAGCTTTTTAGCCGGCTCCCGCCAAATACCAAGGTGAACACCGTTCGCGTTTTTCAGGACGGGCCGTTTGTGTTCGCCCACACCGAATACGATTTCTTCGGGCCAAAAGTCGGGTTCGATATTTTCCGATTTGAGGATGGAAAGATTGTGGAGCATTGGGACAATCTTCAAGAAACACCGAAGCAGCCGAATCCAAGCGGTCATACCATGACCGATGGCCCCATTGAGGCAACGGACGTCGAAAAGACCGATGCGAACAAACAGCTTGTGCGAAATTTTGTCGAAGACATTTTCGTTAAGGTTGACTTGGATAAATTCGGCAAATACTTCGACGGCGACAAATATATTCAGCATAACTCACGGCGGACCGACGGCGCGGCCGCGTTGGGTGACAAGTTACGCGAAGCGGCCACCCGGGGAACACCTCTGAAATTCGACCAGATCCACCGAGTACTGGGCGAAGGGAATTTTGTGCTGACCGTCAGCGAAGGACAGTTCGCTGGAAAGCTCACCTCGTTTTACGATCTTTGGCGGGTTGAAAACGGAAAGATTGCCGAACACTGGGACGCCGTGGAAGCAATCCCGGAAAAGGGGGAGTGGAAAAACAGCAATGGCAAATTCTGAGAAGAAGGCCTGCCAATGAAGGCTCATTTTTTATCAGCCGACTACCACAGCATCAGTGATATCGAGTTCAAAACTGCCTAGAAATATGCATCAAATACCGGAGGTCCCGGCCGGGCTGCCGTCCGCCTCGCGATTCATGCGAGATATAATTGCTGTTGATGATGTGGACAAACCCAATTAACGCCGTGCCATGAAGGCCCAGTTGGAAGATACTCCCAACGCCGCTAGAAAAGCCGAATTGCTTCGAAAGGAGCCTATGGCGGAGGATTCCCTGCGGCGAGGCGAGGATTACCTTCGGCTCACCATTGATACGATCCCCGTGTTGGCGTGGTGTACTCGGCCCGACGGCTCGACTGAATTCCTTAACCAACGTTGGCTGGACTATACTGGGCTCACCATTGAGGAGGCGCAGGGTTGGGGTTGGAAAGTTGCAATACATCCCGACGACCTCCCGCAATTGCTGGACGTGTGGCAGGAGCTTCTGATTTCCGGTAAGTCGGGCGAATTGGAAGCCCGGTTGCGGCGCGCCGACGGCGTGTATCGCTGGTTTCTGTTCCGCGTCGAACCGTTGCGTGATGCGCAGGGAACGATCGTTAAGTGGTATGGAACAAACACCGACATCGATGACCGCAAACGAGCCGAGACCTTTTTGGCAGGAGAGAATCAAATTCTTGAGATGGTCGCCACCGGCAAGCCACTTGCCATGATTCTCGATGGGATATGCCGCCTGGTGGATAAACTTTCCAGTGATTCTCTGCATTCGATCTTACTGATGGATCCAAACGGTCGTTGCCTGAGGCGCGGTGCAGGGCCCAGCTTTCCAGAAGCGTTCATGGCTGCAGTGGATGGTGTCGAGATCGGTCCTTGCGTGGGTTCGTGCGGCACGGCCGCCTTCCGCAAAGAGCAAGTCATCGTCTCTGACATCGCGACAGATCCGCTATGGGCCAATTATCACGAATTGGCTTTGGCATACGGACTGCGATCTGGGTGGTCCACACCGATCCTGTCTTCAGACGGCAGCGTCTTGGGAGTCTTCGGAATCTACGGGCGTGAGCCTCGCATCCCAACTCCGCAGCATCTACAGACGATTAAACAGATAACACATCTCGCGTCTGTCGCCATTGAACGAAAGCAAGCGGCCGAATCGCTGCGCGCGTCGGAACTTCTGGCACGTGGCCAACTGGAGGCTCTCGATCACACGCTCGATGCACTTGCTCAGGAATCTGACACGGACAGATTGCTGGAGCATGTGCTGCGCACAATCATCCAGCAATCGGACGCGCTTAGTGTGAGCGTGTGGGATCGAGAACCGGACGGTGATTCGCTGCGAGTCTTCGCCTTGATCGAGGATGGCTGCTTTCAAACTCGTCGTGGTGGCACCCTGCATCCGGAAGCAAGGCTCATAACGCTGGGACAAGATCATCCGGTGTGGAAAGAAATCCTGCACACGGGTCTTCACGCCGTCCTCGAAGACATTGATCAGCCTGTTGTGCGGATGCGTGTCGGAATGGGCCCCGATGCAACCTGGCACGACGTCCTGGATGATGCTGATTTGGCGCCCGCCCTGTTGCGTTTCAAGTGGCATTCGCGGAAGATGGGCGTCCACACGATTCTGTTTGTGCCGATGCTCCTTGCCGGATGCGTTACTGGATTCATCGGCGTCCGGTTTACTCTGAAGCGTGGTTTCCGACAGGAGGAGATCGAGTTAACTCGTGCTCTGGCACATCAAGCGACGCTGGCAATCCAGTTGACCCGTCTTTCCGCGCAAAGCCGGCAATCTGCTGTGATGGCCGAGCGTAATCGAATGGCTCGCGACATTCACGACACGCTCGCGCAAGGATTCACCGGCGTAATCGTCCAGTTGGAGGCCGCCAGAGGGGCTTTGTCCCAGAGCAGAACGGCAATAGTCTCCGACCACCTGAATCAAGCAGGCAACGTCGCCCGCGAGAGCCTACGCGAGGCGCTGCGTTCCATGCAGGCGCTCCGCCCACAGGCGCTGGAGGAGAAACAATTGAGCGAGGCGCTGAAAGATTTGGTCAAGAAAATGACCGCTGGCACAACCGTGAACGCGGAATTCACCTCGCAAGGCGAACAACAGAAACTTCCGCCGGAATGGGAAACAGAGCTTCTTCGGATCGGACAGGAAGTATTGACCAATGTCCTCCGTCACGCGCGGGCCAGCGAGTTCAATGTGTTGCTCGTTTTCGACAGCCGCGAAATTCGCTTGAACCTGCGCGACGATGGATGCGGATTCGATCCCAAGAGGCGCCACGAGGGCTTCGGTTTGCAGGGAATGAGAGAAAGAGCCGAAGGCATGGGAGGCCAATTATCAATCGAGAGCGCAAACGGTAAGGGCACCATGATTTCCATTGTCCTTCCGCTCGCAAGCGCGTCTGAAGGAGAAAAGATATGAATCGGTCATCCAATCCTAGAAACCCGCCTCCAGTCTCGGCGCACGCGCGGTCTGGTGATAGTGGGGAGAGTCCGAGTGCTGACAAGATCCGGCTACTCATTGCGGACGATCACACGACGGTTCTGGCAGGATTGGCTTCGATCATCAATATGGAGCCGGACATGATCGTTGTCGGTGAAGCTGCGAATGGCCGCCAGGCAGTTGACCTGTGGCGGAAGCATCGCCCTGACGTGACGCTTCTCGATCTGCGCATGCCTAAGCTGGACGGTGTTGGCGCGATAGATGAAATCCGTATGGAGGATACTTCGGCCCGGATCATTATACTTAGCACGTATGATACCGACAACGAGCTCCACCGGGCGATCAAGGCGGGAGCGAAAGGCTATCTGTTAAAAGACGCTCGACGCGAGGAATTGTTGGATTGTATCCGGAAAGTAAGCCGAGGTGAAACCTGCATACCGCAAGCACTGGTTGAAAAGCTGGCCGCAGGCATGAGCAGCGAAACCTTGACCGGCCGGGAACTGGGAGTGTTGACCTTGCTCGCGCGTGGCAAGAGCAACAAGGAAATCGGCGCGAACCTCTTCATTAGCGAGACCACGGTGAAAGGACATTTGCACCACATCTTCACGAAACTGAACGTTCTCAGCCGCATGGAAGCCGTCACCGTCGCAAGTCACCGCGGACTGGTGCAGCTTTAGCGGCTGAATCTGTGGCTGCTGCCACAACGACCTGCCGACCGTAGCCTTGATCCCCTGCCAGATTTGACCCCCTCCGAAAGGACTGCATCGAACCAGTCCTTTGGCGCTGGGAAAGTCGGACCGTTTGGCTAATAGATGGCGGCTAGAGGAGGTGTCATGCTCTTCCTGTGAATCGAAATCGCGGGAACAAAAGTTTATGAGCATGATATGCTCAAGTCAAAGAAAAGTTTGGCCGGCTCGATGGACTCTTTGCCAATGCGGGGATTGGTATCACGCAGCCGATCGAGAACCTGAGCGAGCAAAGCCTTGATGCCATGCTCAGCACCAACATCAAGGGCACGTTTTTCACTTTGCAAAAAGCGATCCACTTCTGTCTCGAGGATCTGCGGTCGTCATCACCGGCTCCGTTGCGGATACGAAAGGCTCGCCTCCCTTTGCCGTGTATGCGGCGACAAAGGCGGCCGTCCGTTCAATGGCCAGGACTTTTTCCAGCGCGCTCATCGAACGCGGCATTCGCGTGAACGTCGTGAGTCCCGGTCCGATTGAGACGCCCATCTGGGAAGGATTCGATGCCGCCTTGCTGGCGCAGCGCAAGCAGACAAACCCATCCAGGCGATTTGGAAAGCCGGAGGAAGTAGCCGGTGCCGTGGCCTACCTGCTCTCATCCGAAGCTTCTTACATCGTCGGCGCGGAACTCTGCATAGACGGCGGAGCGGGCCAACTTTAGACACATGATGAAAGTCTCCCACTTTGCTATGTGATCGGCCTCAAAGGAAAGAGGAGAGGTATCATGTCTGACCTTCTTGAACTCGCGATCGATGCGCACGGAGGCTTGGACCGTTGGCGTGCGATTGAAACGCTGGACGTGAGGATATCGCTCACGGGCCGCCTTTTTCGGGCCAAAGGTTACCCGGAGGGCGTGCCGAATGTCTTAATGCGCGTTTACGCGCACCGCATCGCCGTAGACGTTTCACCGTGGACTGGCCTTGGCACGGTAGGCCATTTCGTTCCGGATCGAGTCTGGATCACCGATGGCGGCCGTAACGTGATCAAAGAGCGAAGCGATCCTCGCAGATCCTTCGCCGGGCATGTCCCGGAAACGCCGTGGGATCAACTTCATCGCCTCTACTTCACCAGTTATGCAATCTGGAACTACCTCACGACCCCGTTTCTTTTCACTCTGCCTGGTTTTGAGCTGAAGGAGATCGAGCCGCACCAAGAGAGTGGTGAAACCTGGCGACGCCTGCACGTGAAGTTTCCTCCTGATATTCCCACCCATAACCACTTTCAAGTTGGCGGCGAACAAACATTCTTCTTCAATGAAAAGGGGCTCTTGCAGCGCATCGATTATTTGGCCGTTGGCCCGGCTTCGCACTATTGTTTCGACCACACGACCTTCGGAGGCTTGGTGTTCCCGACCCTTCGCAGGGTCGTCGGGCGCCCACAGGCCATACCGCTCGTGAGCGGTCCGACCGCCGTATTGCTTCAGATTGCCGATATTGCAGTCAGTTGACTCGCTTCGAGAGTTTATCGGTGAATTGTTTGCCGAGAAAAGCGGATGCAGGCACTAGAACTTATTTTGATTTTGCTCGCTGTGACCGCTGCATTGCAGATCGTCGCCGAGCGGTATTCGATTCCGCTGCCTGCCCTGCTCATCCTGGCCGGTTTGATTCTCGCCGTCACTCCCGGCCTGCCGCGCGTAGAGTTAGATCCGGGCATAATCTTTCTGATTTTCATTCCGCCGCTTCTTTATTGGGCGGCGCTGACGACATCCCTGCGAGATTTGTCGCGAAATCTGCGCTCAATTTCTCTTCTGGCCGTCGGACTGGTGCTGGCGACGATGATTGTGGTGGCGTGGGTGGCGCACGCGATTTTTCCCGAAATGACTTGGTCTTCGGCTTTTGTGCTGGGAGCGATTGTTTCTCCGCCGGACGCGGTGGCGGTGTCCGCGGTCACGCGCCGTTTGGGTTTACCTGATGCCATCAACACTATTCTCAACGGCGAAAGTCTGCTTAATGATGCGGCTGCTTTTGTCGCTTATCGGATGGCGGTTGCCGCAGTTGTCGCCGGAACATTTTCAATCTGGCAAGCCGGATTTCGCTTCGTTTGGACTGGAGTTGGAGCAATCGCCCTCGGTCTTGTTATTGGTTGGCTGATTGGCCTTCTGCGCCGCCTCATCGGTCGAACGCCGCTGGCTGAAAATACGATTTCCCTGCTCACGCCGTTTGTCGCCTTTATTCCCGCCGAGCGGCTAGGGCTGGCAAGCGTGCTGACGGTCGTGGCGACTGGGCTTTATCTCGGCAGGCGCGGTCCGCAAGTCGTTTCGGCAGTAACGCGATTGCAAACCATCGCGATGTGGGAAATGTTGGTTTTTATTCTCGAGGGTTTGATTTTTATTATCGTCGGTCTGGAGTTGCGAAATGTTTTGCAGGCGCTCACTGGCCATTCGCTTTCTCGGCTGATTTACTACACCGTGGTACTGAGCGCGGTGATGATTGCCGTCAGAATGGGCTTTGTCTTTGTCGGCTCATATCTGCCGCGCTTTATCGGCGGACACCGCCGCGGCAGAAGCAAAGCTGAACCTTATCCGCCTTGGCGTGAAGTGCTTTTTGTCGGCTGGGCTGGAATGCGCGGGGGTGATTCCCTCGTGATTGCGCTCGCTCTACCGCTCGTAACTCAATTGGGCGGGCCGTTTCCGGCGCGTGATTTAATTATCTTTCTGACCTTCGGAGTGATTCTCATCTCGCTCGTCATGCAGGGGTTTTCGTTGGTTCCCATAATTCGTTGGCTCAAATTGACCGCAGACACCGCGGCCGCCGACAATGAAGAGTCGAAAGCGCGGCTCAGATCGGCCCAAGCAGGACTGCGACGTCTTAGTGAGGTTGGCGAGAAACAACCGGCGGCATCCAACGCAGTTGTTGACAAGTTGCGACAACATCACGAACACCGTATTCATCGTTTAACAAGCGGGAAGGTTAACGATGAATCTCAAACCGATGCTCGCTATCAAGCCGATTACCGCCGAATAAGGCTTGAAATGATTTCGGCGGAGCGGCGAGAAATTGTTAGTTTGCGCGATAAAAGCGAAATCAGCGATAATGTAATGCGCCGCATCCAGCAGGATTTGGATTTGGAGGAAGTGCTGCTGTCACCGCATGAATCTTAATCCGATGATTCCCTGCTCCGTCGTTCTCTTTCTTTGACGAACCGCCGATGGAGTCTTGCCTGATTGCCGAATTCGACCCCTTCGAAAGCACTGCATTGGAGCAGTTCCTCGGCACTGCAAAAATCGGGCCGTTTGGCTAATAGATAGCGGCTAGAGCAGGTGTCATGCTCTTCCTGTGAATCGAAATCGCAGGAAAAAACGCTTATGAGCCTGAGTTCAACCGATAAGGGCTTGTTGACCCCGAGCAATTGCGCAGTGATCTTCATTGATCACCAACCGCAAATGCTCTTCGGCGTGGCCAACATTGACCGCCAGGACTTGCTCAACAATATGCTGGTGCTGGCGAAAGCCGCCAAAATTTTTCGCGTTCCGGTAATTCTAACGGCGGTCGAATCCGAGGGGTTCAGCGGTAATATTACCCCGCAACTTCTCGCCTTGTTCCCCAACCAGACGCCGATTGAGCGCTCCAACCTGAACGCGTGGGAGAACAAGGAACTGGTCGCCGCCGCGAAGAGTACCACGCGAAACAACTTCGTGATAGCCGCACTCTGGAGCGAGACGTGTCTGGTGTTTCCGGCGCTGCAGATGTTGGAGGAAGGCTATGGCGTTTATGCCGTCGAGGACGCTTCGGGCGGCATGAGCAAAGCCGCGCACGACGCGGCGATTCGCCGCATTGAGCAAGCTGGCGCCGTGTCGCTTACCGCCTTCCAGGTGTTGCTGGAATTCCAACGCGATTGGTCGCGCAAGGAACATTACGAAGAAGTGATGGCAGTGCTGAAGGAACACTGTGGGGCGTACGGCCATGGCATCGAATCTACCGCCACGATGGTTCAAAAAGCGCCGGCTAGTCGGAGCCGACAAACCTAAAAAAACTGAAATCATATGAACGCCAAAATTGCGCCAACAGACTTAACCCAACGCCCGCCGCGCAGCTTTCATGTCCGCCTGGGAGGCTTCGTCATCCTCCTCCGAATGCTTGACAAGGGCTGGGCGACACTCGCGAAGCAAAATGGCGAATACAAATACAATTCCGACACGGACCAGCACCTTGTCAGGTTTCTCGGTTTCGATCCGGAAGCCCTTTTGAAAGAGCTGGCCGCCGGAAAGGGCGACGGGGAAATCCTCGGATGGGTCCCGTCCCATTCCAAGATCCCGCGAGCGCCGTGGGAGATCGAAGTCTGGTTGACTTATATGGAAAAGCGGGGGCCTGACAGCGATGGTGAGAGTCTAACCGGGTTTGCCGCGTCTCGGCCAGAATGCCATCCACCCAGTTCCGTCTGGCAACGAGAAATGCGGTTGTCTTTTTCCTGCTCAAATCTCGTTCTGTTAAGTGGGGACAACATGAGAAGTCCTGAACTCACCCACAAAGACCTTGGGTAATGAACGAAAATGAGGGACGTATGAATACAGAATCAAAGAGCAAACGCGATTTTTCGACGATCGTGACGTTTGCAAGCGCTTTGGGGTTCGGAGGGGTTCTGGCGCTTTCACAGGCGCTGCGCGTTAGCAAGCCGGCGATCTTCTTTCATTATTCGATTTGGACTGCAATCGCGTTTTTTGTCGGGTTCAACTCGGCATTCGTCTACCTGCGATTCCTGTTCTCGTGCGGGAACAGCACCCCGCGCCTGTTTCGTCGCGGCGGCCTGCTGGTGCTGCTGATTATGACTGCGGGCGCGCTCCTTTACCCTTTCAGATCCATCCAAGTAGACAAATTGGCCCAGAGGTTTGAGGGTCTGGGGGCAGCTCTCTGCTTTATCGCGATTGGCTTGGTTTTGATCTGGCGGATGGTGCTCACCGCGGAACGCGAGGAACAGAGGCAGGAAGCCAAAGAGCACAACCTGCAGCAAGCTGGTCGAGCGGTGGACGAAACTCTATGAGTCAAACCCTCCCAGTAATCTATCTTGTCCGCCACGGCGGCACCGCCTGGAGCCTCAGGGACCAACATGGTGTGCTTACTAATTTGCCACCGATAGAGCGCGGCGAACGCCACCCTCGAAGGCTTGGAAAACGACGCTTCGCTGAAAACGACACACTGGCAAGTGGCTTTGCACAAGTTTTAGAATCCTTTCCTTGGGCTATCGTGATGGAAGAACGCAGCCACCTGGCTTGTGAGATTCATGATACGCTCACCCAAGGGTTCGCAGGGATTTTGCTGCACCTTGAAGCAGCCGAGTGGTCGGATTATTCGGGGTCGTATTTTAGCTGCGATTGTCTCGCCTGCGCCAGAGAGCTCGCGCAATCGGGCTTGGAGGACGCTCGCCGGATAGCCTCCGCAAACGCCTCATACATGACCGGTGCTTCCATCCCAGTGGATGGAGGAGTGCTGGCCGACTAAACCGTAAATATTAAGACAACAAAAGCCAAAACACGAAAGACTCCCATATTATGAAAACCCAATCGAAAACTGCCACCATGGCTGCCGTGATAAGGAAACACAGCATCTCTTCAGAGCTAGCACAGAAAATGGTGGATGAAGCGGTGGCGAAAGCCAAAGAACTTGGCGTTGCCGAGAACGTAACGATTCTCGATGACGGCGGCAACCTCAAGGCCTTTAGCCGGATGGATGGGGCACCGATTCTTTGCATTGAGATGGCGCAGAATAAGGCGTATACAGCTTTGTTCGGCGTCTCCTCCCAGGATTTTTTCAACTTTATCAAGGGCGACCCGTCGCTTTTGGCCGGCATCCCCAACCTTCCGCGTGTGGCGGCGTGGGGTGGAGGGTTTCCCATTAAGGTGAACGGAGAAGTTGTCGGGGCGATCGGGCTGAGCGGGGCGCCCACAGTGCAGAACGACATCGACTGCGCGAAAGCAGCTCTTGCGCTCGTATCCGATGCGGTGCCTGTGGGCTGAGTTGGTAACCCGAGTCGGCGGATACTTGGCGCGAAGAACCCGTCTTGGAGGATGTGCAGCCAAGCCGATCATCGATCATCACGAAGGACGACTAGAACATGAGTACTTATACAGCGACGATAGTTCCCACGCAGTTCGTTGAGGCCAACGGCATTCGCTTCGCTTATCGGCGCTGGGGCGAGCGAAGCGGCTCGACAGAGGAGAAACCATGAGCAAGTTAAAAGGAAAAGTGGCGGTTATCACCGGTGGCAGTGAAGGAATTGGATTGGCTACGGCAAAGCTCTTCGTCAAAGAAGGAGCCTACCTCTTCATTACTGGTCGTCGTCCAAAGGAACTCGACAAAGCTGCGAAGGCAATCGGAGAAAATGTCACTGGAGTCCAGGGAGACGTTTCCAATTTGGCCGACCTCGATCGTCTCTACGAAACAGTCACTAAAGCGAAGGGACGAATTGACATTGTTATCGCCAACGCGGGCCTTGCTGAATTTGTCCCCTTTGGAAAAGTGACTGAAGAGCATTTCGACAGATTGTTTAACATTAATGTGAAGGGAACGCTGTTTACGGTACAGAAGGCCCTGCCGCTATTGAACGACGGAGGCTCCATCATTATCACCGGATCTTTCGGCAGTGTTAAGGGCACTCCAAATTTCGGTGTTTACGGTGCGACTAAAGCGGCCCTCCGTTCATTTGTGCGAACGTGGACCACGGATCTGAAGGACCGCCATATCCGCTCTAACGTTTTGAGTCCCGGCCCGATCAAGACGCCACAGATAGACCGGCAATCCCCGGAGGCGATTGCAAGGATGGTTTCTACGGTGCCAATGGGGCGTATGGGGGAGCCAGAAGAAGTTGCCAAAGCTGCTCTGTTCTTGGCGTCAGATGACTCCGCATTTGTCACGGGTACTGAACTCTTTGTCGATGGCGGCCTCGCACAAGTCTAATGGAAAGCCAGCATTAAACCAGGGGACAAGGTCGTTCTGGATTGGGATGTGCAGCCAGCAATCCCAAAACAGCAATGGAAAAACCCAAACGGAAACAATTTACCCGATTACCGGACGTTGGAACGTAACTGAAACGGACGCAAGTCACACACAAAGAAAAACAAAACCATGCTAAAAGTCCATATTCTTGTCAG
>Ga0210409_10006735_pt1 | contig 11915 bp, 11 predicted proteins | sample IncBWH17MmetaG_FD_161649 | JGI IMG/M metagenome (GOLD analysis project Ga0210409, IMG submission 161649) | Forest soil microbial communities from Barre Woods Harvard Forest LTER site, Petersham, Massachusetts, United States - Inc-BW-H-17-M | ecosystem: Environmental > Terrestrial > Soil >...
TCCCCGTGTTGGGCGCGCGCTCGAACGGTGGAAGCAAGGAGCGAAGAGCTGGAAATTGCTCGGGAGCGCGTCCATACCAGTACAGCGAAAACTGAGTGCAGAGGCGCTCAGAAGAAAGCGAAGAAGACTGCATGAATGGATGGGCCATCGACTCACCGAGACATGATCGTAACCGCTCTGCCTTCGGCTCACCAGGTGACCGCGAGCGAAGGCGTGGCATGCCGGTTGAAATTCCGGTTGAACTGCTGTTAGGCGGCTTGCGCATTCCTGGCTTCATTGAGTATAGTGCCGGAGGTGACCTGGTGAAGTTTTCCATTAAGATAGCGCCACTTTCGGCTCCTGGCGAGTCCTGGCCTATGAGGCCCGCCGACAATACGGACAACGTTCAGCTCAGGTGGTAAATGAAAAAGCAGCATGATGAGATAAAAGATGCGGCCAAGGAAAGGAGAACGGCGTACACGCTATGGCACAGCAGGATAAGATAGAAATCAGAGAGGAAGAAGAACAGGCGGCGGGGTCAGAGGAATGCACGCCGCAGCAGGTGAGCCAGGGAACAGGCATCCCCCCATGTGGAATGGCTTTTCGCCCATTGACCCGCATCGAGCGGCGTAACCTGTGGATCAAGGAATATGGCGAGCAGGATTTAGCGCTGCAAATGTGGACGCGCCTGGTAGAACAGCAGGATCTGGAAATCGAGATGATGCTCCAGATGCACGGTCTGCTTGTATTCGGTGTGATGGTCAGCACGCTGCGTTATGCCCAGTTTTACATCGACCTGAATGAAGAACTGCATCGCGAGAACGAGCCGGAAACTGCGGATGTGCTGCGCGAATACTACATCGCGCCCGTGCCACCGCGGGATCAACCGGAGATCGGCCCGGAAGGGTTGCCGGTCGTCTCGCACTATGTCCATATGTGCGACGTGACGATCATGAGCGCGGGACACAAGATGAAGCTTCCTTTCTGGCGCGGCAAAATCAGGGAGGTGGATGCGTTCGTAGTGGGCGCGACGGCTTCTGAGTAAACCTGATATTCATTGAGGGCGGGCGCGGGTGTCTATTTCTGCTGATCGGGTCGAGCTGTGAAACAAGACGGGTAGCGATACGAAATGGCGTGGTGATCTCGTGGGGTTTGCAGACGTATGATATGATAGAGGAAAAGATAATGAGAAGGAAAGCGTCTGTAGCTTTTGATCTTAGAAGGAGGGAGGCAGTATGGGCGGGTTTCATTTGCTTGACCTGGTTGTGATTCTGGTGATTGGCCTGCTGGTTGCAGGTCCAAAGGCGCTGCAATCGATTTCGCGAAATGCAGGTAAGGGTGTCGGTCAGGCTAAAACGGTGAAAGATAAGGTGATGGCTGAGCTGCCTATGGAGGAAGTTTCTGAAATATCGAAGACGTTATCAAAAATCCCGTTGAGTCCTCAGCAGGCTATACAGAAGCTTTTGATTCCTGAGCAGGAAAAGAAGCAGCAAGAAGCAAAACAAGAGAGTTCTCCACCCACTCCAACCTCAGTTGAGTGAAACCCGTCAAGCTGTGAAAATCGTGAAAAAGAGTTTTTCGGGGCACCACTATCCATTTCAGCTAGAAGCCAAGAGCCAACAACGAGTGATGGTTATTTGCTTCTTTGGTTAGAGATCATAGAATCACGCTTTAATTTTAGAAATGTGCTCTACGATGATCCACGACGACATTACTCCAAAACCTTTCTTGTTTATTTCAAATGGAGATATACGCCGGGCTTTTTTGAGATAAATCAATATGCAATATCTTTTGTGTTTGAACATCTCGAAGAACTTTGGGATATCAGGTTCATCAATGCCCAGATCTTTGCCGTAATGTTCGAGGATCGTCTGAACTCTGTCTGAAGTGAGGTCGGAAAAGTATAGTACCTTTTCGACCTCTACTTGAATAGTGACGGGTTCACCGCTGTTCTTAAAGAAAATAGTGTCTCCGGGTGAGATCCTTCTCCATGGAGCATATTTGACGTTATACCAGCGCGACTCGATGATCTTTTGGCCCGTTACTATTTTTTTGCTCAGCCCCCAGGATTTTTGCATGAAAGCAATATGGTCCATAGGGTTACTTCTCAACCAATGCTATTGCATAGCAGGCAATTCCCTCTTGTTGACCGGTGAATCCGAGTCCGTCGGTAGTAGTTGCCTTCACACTTATCTGTTCTCGAGAAAGATGCAGATGCTGTGCCAGATGAGTACGCATAGCCTGAATGTGAAGGGCCATTTTGGGGTGTTCGGCGACAATAGTTGTGTCGATGTTGTTGATCGTATATTGTTGTTGACATAACAAATCATAAGTGTATTCGAGGAAGACGGAGCTGGGCTGGTTTTTCCAGCGTTCGTCGCTTGAGGGGAAGTGTTGACCGATGTCTCCGAGCGCTGCCGCGCCCAGGAGGGCATCCACTATAGCATGTATGACCGCGTCGGCGTCTGAATGCCCACTGAGGCCTCGTTCGGAGGGGATGGTCACGCCTCCAAGTATTAATGGGCGATCAGTGGCAAAGGCATGGACATCGTAGCCAAATCCAATTCGTATAGTCATAGAGCTGTCAATCCTTTGATGAGTGCTTCTGCAATCAACAGGTCTTCCTGGGTAGTAATCTTGATGTTTCTGTATGAGCCATTGAAGATAGCGACACGTTCGCCCAGGTGCTCCAACAATGCGGCATCATCTGTGAACTCTTGCTGGGGCAGAGTTGTATGGTATGCCTGATGAATAAGTGGGAAAAAGAAGACCTGTGGAGTTTGAATTGCCCAGAGTTGTGAACGATCCAGAGTGCTGTATATCCAGCCCTGCTGAATTTGCTTGATCGTGTCCTTGACGGGGACGGCAGCTATCGCGGCCTGGCATTTCTGTGCCGCTTTCAGACCTGCTTCCAGTATGTCAGGAGTGACAAGTGGACGTGCTCCGTCGTGTATCATCACCCACTGTGTTGTTGGGGCGAGGTTTGCCAGGGTGTCAAGTCCGCTACGTACAGAGTCTTGCCTGCGTATCCCTCCCTCCACGATGCTGGTAATTTTGCTCCATCCTTCTTGTTGGCAGAGTTTGATAGCATCGTCAAGTCGCTCGGCATTGAGTACAAGTACAATGTTATCAATGATGGGAGAAGCTTCAAACACATCAATTGTTCGTGCAAGTGTGATGCGCTTTGCCAGTGGAGTCCAGAGCTTATCTCGTCCTTCCATGCGGCGACTGGAGCCGGCGGCTGCGATAATGGCGGAAGATGTTACATTCATATCTCAGCTATTACTTTGGTTTGGTGGTAGAAGATTGGGGGGGCTGGATAGAAGGAATGCTACTTACCCCCCCTTGTTGTTTTGGGTGCGCGAAGATCATCCGTCCCGCGACAGTTTGCAGAACACGGGTTACGGAAACTTCGATTGTCGCGCCCATGTACTGGCGACCGCCTTCTACCACTATCATCGTACCATCATCCAGGTAGCCTACTCCCTGGCCCAGTTCTTTCCCATCTTGCATGATTTTGATAACAACATCTTCTCCCGGAAGTAGTACGGGTTTGACGGCATTAGCCAGTTCGTTGATATTGAGTACTTTGACGCCCTGCAGTTCAGCCACGCGGTTGAGGTTAAAGTCATTCGTAATAATTGGACAATGTAATGTTTGAGCCAATTTGACAAGTTTGCTATCGACTTCTGTGATACCCTCAACATCAGCATCGGTAATCTCGATGGGGACAGTGGCATCTTTTTGCAAACGGTTGAGCATCTCCAACCCACGTCGTCCCCGATTGCGCCGCATAGTGTCGGCGGAATCGGCGATGTGCTGTAATTCGTTCAATACAAAGCGTGGGACTACTAATGCGCCTGAGATAAAGCCGGTCTGGCTAATATCAGCAATGCGACCATCAATGATGGCGCTTGTATCCAGCAAAATCTGAGTGACGGGTTGTAATGGTGAGACATTTACTCTTTCGCGTTCTTTGTTGCGCTCCTCTTCACGTTCGCGTTCACGTTCGCGTGCGCGGCGGGGAATAATGCCTGTCTGGAAAAGGTGTGCTATATCGTTTTTACGTTGTATGGCTATGGTCACACCCAGAAAGCTAAAGACAATGGCTCCAACTCCTGGGAGAATACGTCCAAGATTTGCAGGCAATTGTGATAACGGAATCCCGAGCAGTACCGATATGATGAGTCCAACAATGAGTCCTATCACTGCTGCTAGCAGGTCACTTGCGGAAGTATTACGCATCCAATGATATGGCATTACAGTGATGTAAGGAGTGATAATAAACATGATAATGGCAATGACGCCTGCAATACCAATCGCCCACCACAGGTTAATCCACGAAGGAAATTGTGAACGATCGAGAAAGTAGAGAGCCATGATCGCGACAATTGCGACCAAGGAACCGATGACGCGAGCAATAGAATTGACTGACATCCCTTCATCCTCCAAGATGATGCTATCGAGTGTGTTTAAGCACCCGTGAGGGGCAACTCATGGTAGGGCATGTGGGCAGGGTTGATGATGAGAATAAAAATGATAATAACAATATGATGTTGCCTGACCCATGGTACCTGTACTATGCTGAACCGTAAAGCGTGCCCGTTAAGCTGTAAAAACTATGTGTGACAGTTACCGAGTATACACTGTTACGACACTGAAATCAATACTTTCTACTAGTTTAACGCAACCTCCAGTGCTACGGCAAGTGAACTTGCTGTAATAATTTTGAAATCTGATGGTAATCCCGAACTTTCCAGCTCTGCGCTTATTTGCGCACCCTTGCCAGCTTTTGGCACAATGCAACGTTTAAAGCCGAGTTTTGCAGCTTCACGCACGCGTAGGCTGAGGCGACTAACGGTACGTAATTCGCCCGACAGGCCTACTTCACCAATGAGTACCATTTCTGGGGCGATGTGCTTCTCGCGATAACTCGAGGCAATGGCCGCTGCCACTCCCAGGTCAATGGCTGGCTCCTCTAAGTTAAAACCGCCAACTACGTTTGCATAGACATCATGATTGCCTACGGCTAAACCTACTCTTTTAGTAAGCACTGCGAGTAACATTAACAGGCGGCTGTAATCAATACCGTTGGTGGTGCAACGAGCATTGCCGAAATTACTGGGTATGACAAGCGCCTGCACTTCTACCAGCAAAGGACGCGTTCCCTCCATGCTCACAACGACAGCAGAACCGGTTGCGCCTGCGGTGCGATCGGTCAGAAACATCGCAGAGGGGTTGGAAACTTCGGCTAATCCATCTCCATGCATCTCAAATACACCGACCTCGTGCGTTGCTCCAAAACGGTTCTTGACCCCACGTAGCAGTCGATATGTATGATAACGTTCACCCTCAAGATAAAGCACGGCATCGGCGATATGTTCGAGAGCTTTTGGGCCAGCTACGGTGCCTTCTTTTGTGACATGTCCAATGATAAAGATCGGTATATGGGTGCTCTTTGCCAGTTGCATGAGTTGGAGCGTACATTCACGCACCTGGCTGATGCTGCCGGGCGCCGATGTGATGTAACTGGATAGTACAGTCTGAATGGAGTCAACGACCACTAATGCAGGTTTGAGTCTATTCACTGCCTCTGCTATCACGTCGAGTTCAATTGAAGCCAGTAAATAGAGATGTTCGCCAGTGATATCCAGGCGTTCGGCACGCATCTTGACCTGTTCGATCGACTCTTCACCCGAAATATAGAGCGCTGCTCCTGTGCTTTTAGCGACATTGCCGGCAACTTGTAGAAGTAGTGTGGATTTGCCGATGCCTGGTTCTCCACCAATGAGGGTAAGTGAACCGGCAACGAGACCTCCACCCAGGACACGATCCATTTCTACATAGCCGACAGAAATGCGAGCTTGAGCAAGCGGTTTGATTTCAGGTAAATTGAGTGGAATTTGGGTCCCCTGGGCAATAGAAGAAGACCCTAACAAGCTTTGACGGCGCTGTTGGGAGGAACTTTGTGGGAGATCCGCTACTTCTTCAAGGGAGTTCCATGCTCCACAATCGGGGCATTTACCCACCCATTTACTCTGTTCAGCACCACATTGCTGGCAGAGAAATTTTGTGCGTAGTTTTGCCATTAGAAATCCAAAGTTTGTATAGTAGGGGATAATAAGAGCGTAGGGGCCAGATTTATCGCGCCCCATGGGGGGACGGGTGGGGCCAACGTTCGAACGTACACATGCTTGCCACCCCTCCCCTGTGGGCGCGATAAATCTGGCCCCTACGTACACGTAATAGGCTCAGGACGGGATTTGTCCCGCCCTGAGAAAGATTTTTATCCTTGCGCTTCGCCTGCGCCACTTTCACCACCAGCCGAGAGGGCTGCTTCGGGTGAAGCTGGAGCGGGCAACTGTTCGATGCGGTTACGCACTTGCAAGACAAGGTCGTCGTCAATAACAATCGCTTCCACCAGATCTCCTGGTTGGAATTTACCTTCAAGAAGGCCTTCCGCCAGGGGATCTTCGACCATGCGCTGGATGGTACGGCGCAGTGGTCGAGCGCCATACTGGGCATCGAACCCCTTGTCTATCAAGAAATCCTTGGTAGAAGGGGGAACGACCAGTTCCAGTTGCTGTTCGGTCAACTGGACGCGAACGCGCTTTAGCAGCAACTCAACGATGGAGTACATCTCTTCGATGTGCAGTGAATGGAAGACGACCACTTCATCGATACGGTTCAGGAACTCGGGTTTGAAAGTGTTCTTCAATTCGCCGAGTACCTTCCCCTTCATTGCCTCGTAATCAGACTGATGGGCTTTATCTTTGTCTTTAGATTGTTTGAAGCCGATAGAGGCTTCCTTGTTCAACAAGGCCGCGCCGACGTTCGAGGTCATGATCACAATGGTATTGCGGAAGTCTACGGTGCGACCCTTAGCGTCGGTCAACTTACCATCCTCCAGTATCTGGAGCAGCATGTTGAAGACATCAGGGTGCGCCTTCTCGATTTCGTCGAGCAGGATCACACTATAGGACTTGCGACGAACAGCCTCAGTGAGCTGACCGCCCTCTTCATAGCCAACATATCCAGGAGGGGCGCCAACCAGGCGTGCAGCCGCGTGGCGCTCCATGAATTCAGACATGTCAATTTTGATAAGAGCTTCTTCACTTCCGAACATAAATTCAGCAAGCGCACGAGCCAACTCTGTCTTGCCGACACCTGTCGGACCCATGAAGATAAATGAACCGATAGGGCGCTTGGGGTCTTTGAGACCAGCGCGGGCACGGCGTACGGCGCGAGAGACTTTCTCGATCGCCTCGTCCTGTGCGATTACGCGAGTATGCAATGCCTCTTCCATTTGAAGCAGGCGTTGCGACTCTTCCTGCGCAATACGCATGACGGGAATACCCGTCCACATTGAGACGATCTGGGCGATTTCCTCTTCGCCGACTGAGGGCTTTTCGCTACCGCGCTCGCGATGCCAACCGGATTCCAGTTTGGCAATGCGGTCGCGTAGTTTAACCTCGCGGTCGCGTAGTTCAGCAGCCAGTTCATACTCTTGCTGCTGAATGGCCTGCTCTTTCTCGCGCAGGACCGACTCCAGTCCCTTCATCGCCTCTTTCAGATTGAGGGGAGCAAGAGAATTTTGCATACGCACGCGGCTGGCCGCTTCATCGATCAGATCAATCGCTTTGTCGGGCATGAAGCGATCTGTAATGTACCGGCTAGCCATATCGGTAGCAGCTTTGAGCGCTTCATCTGTAATGATCAGGCGATGATGAGCTTCGTAACGTTCGCGGATACCCTTAAGGATTTCAAGCGTTTCCTCAATACTAGGTTCACGTACGATGACTTCCTGGAAGCGCCGTTGCAGAGCAGCGTCGCGTTCGATGTACTTGCGGTACTCGTCGAGTGTTGTAGCGCCGATGCACTGTAGTTCGCCACGAGCAAGCGCAGGTTTCAGGATGTTCGCGGCATCAACCGCACCCTCGGCAGCACCAGCGCCAACAAGGGTATGAACTTCGTCAATGAAGATGATACAATCCCTGCTGCTGCGAATCTCTTCGATGATCTTTTTCAGTCGTTCTTCAAACTCGCCACGATACTTCGTGCCTGCTACCAGGGACCCGACATCGAGAGTCAGCAATCGTTTGCCAGCCAACGTTTCAGGTACCTCGCCAGCGATGAGACGCTGCGCCAGACCTTCAACAATGGCAGTTTTACCGACGCCAGGCTCACCGATAAGCGCGGGGTTGTTCTTATTACGTCTGGAAAGAATCTGAATGACTCGCTCGATCTCTTGATGCCGTCCGATAACAGGGTCTAGCGTCCCGGCACGTGCGGCCGCAGTGAGATCAATACCCATCTGATCAATGGTAGGGGTTTTAGAGTGTTTGGCATCTCGCTCATGTGGTGCGCCTGATTGACTGAGCACCTGGATAGTTTGTGTTCGGACCTTCTCCAGGTTCACACCCAGGCTCTCCAGAACGCCTGCTGCGATGCCTTCACCCTCCCGTACCAACCCAAGCAGGAGATGTTCAGTCCCAATATAATGATGATTCAGGCGACGAGCTTCATCAACGGCCAGCTCAATCACCTTCTTGGCACGCGGAGTCAGACCAATCTCGCCCAGGACGATGCGATCTCCCCGACCAATAATAAATTCAACGGCGCTACGAACTTTGTTTAGCTCTACACCGAGGTTACTCAAAACTTTAGCAGCGACACCCTCGCCTTCGCGCACAAGACCGAGCAGAAGATGTTCTGTCCCGATATAATTGTGTTGGAAGCGCTGGGCCTCTTCTTGAGCGAGACTCAAGACTTTCCTTGCTCGCTCTGTAAACTTGTCAAACCTATCTCTATCGTTCACCTGTTTGTCGCCCCCCTTTCAGTGGCAGAAGGTGGAACCGAGCCCTCTGTGATGCTCAGGTAAACCGCGTAGTTCATCATACAACACCGATCATATAGCGTCAAGGATAACAACCCCTGGCCTCCCATCTGATTACAAATCACTTGATTGCAGACTTATCCTGAAACAATCGACCTCCCGCTGCTCTATATCACTAGATACGCAACAAGGAGGTCGAAATATCATCTGTTCAAGTACAAAGGCTGCATACGAGAGTAACAGCTACTCTTGAGATCCCTCCGGTTCTTCTTTAGAACGCTGACGAGCCGCTGCGCGGAATGCTTCAGCCATCGCTGTCGTTTCTCCCTCATCAGTCAGAGGGAGCTTGTTCAAGAGCGGATTTTCATTTACACGCTCTTGACGATCTCTTCGTTCGCCTTTATTCTCACGTCGCGGTATACTTCCTTCCTTCTCGGATTGCGAAGTATTTTCATCCGTCTGTGATGAAGATGCATCTAAAGATAAAGACATCATATCACCAGATGTACCAGTTGTGCCAGTTTCTGCAGTAGTTTCTGCAGACGGTACTTTGTCCATTTCCTCGGCCTGGCGGAGACTCAATCCAAGACGACGTCGCTCGGCATCAATGCGCAAGATGCGCAACTGGAGTTGCTGTCCCTCGTGCAGGCTGGTCTTGGGATCCATTCCGGTCGGGAGTTCTGAAAGATGGATAAGCCCCTCAATGCCATCCTCAATGCGAGCGAATGCTCCAAAAGGTGCGATTTTCGTAATCGTGCCGGTCACCACCTGACCGGGTAGGTAGCGTTGTTCTACTGTGGTCCAGGGATCAACTTCGGCACGTTTGATCGATAAAGCGATTTTCTTCTTCTCTTTATCGACGCTGAGAACTTGCACTTCCACCTCCTGGCCGACCTTGAGCACTTCGCTTGGATGATTGACACGGCTCCAGGCGAGCTGGCTGATGTGGACCAGTCCGTCTGCTCCTCCCAGGTCAACAAAGGCGCCAAAATTGGCGAGGTTGCTCACCACACCGCGGCGCACTTCGCCTGGTTTTAACTCATCGAGGAGTTCTTCGCGCCGCCGCTGTCGCCATTCCTGAGCGGCCAGCCGCTCTGAAAGAATCAGACGGTTACGCGCGCGATTAATCTCGATGATCTTGAGCTGCAGCTCCTTATCTTTCATGCCCTGGAGTTTCGCTGCAGTTTCCTGGTTTTCGCCGCCAGACGCGACTTCTTCGCGTTTGAGGTTAAGTATCTGTGAGATTGGAACGAACCCACGAATACCAGCCACATCGACAATTAAGCCACCTTTGTTGTAATCGATCACTCTGGCTTTGAGCAGTTCATTATTTTTATACTGCTCTTCCGCGATGCGCCACTGCCGCTCTGCATTTGCTCGTTTGAGAGAGAGAAGCGCATGCCCCTCAGGTGTTTCTGGTTGAATGATATACACCAGGACTTTGTCATTCAGGTGAAGTTCATTAAAGGACCAATCGCCTGTTGCCGGAAGCTCTTTCGTGGAAAGAACGCCTTCGGACTTGAGACCAATATCGACCAGAATCTCATCCTGGTCAATACGCACGATCACGCCATCGACTACATCGCCGCGCTTGATATTGATCGGAGTGGTTGATGCTGCCAGCAACGCTTCCATCTCGTTGTAGTCGCCCATCTCCTCGGAGTTGTTGTTGCTCTGGCCTTGCTGATCATTTTCTTCGAACATCGTCTGTACCCGTCCGCTTTCAAGATTTTCCGCTGGCATTGTCGAAAGGTCGCCGTGCTTTTGTACTTGCATGGGTAAAATGCCCCCTTCGATACACGGTTTTTTCCTGTCCTTCTAAGTATCTTTGATCCTGCTGTATATGCGTTGTCTTTCCGCACACTTTCATCCATGCTCAACATGTCGAAAGGTGACAAATAGACGCATGTTGTTAGGAATCCTGGGGATATGTCAAAGGACATGGATTTATCGGAGGAGGTTGCTTAGGCTGGAATCACTTCCGCATCTACTGTCTCAAGGTCTACTTGTTTTAGTTGAGACTGATATTTGGTGGACAACAAAAATTTGCCCTACAGAACGGTCATACGACACAACGCTCGCAGACAGGTAAGCCGTGTTGCGGACATAAAAGAGCCTTAGCACAGTATACCCCCACTCGATGCTCTAATTATACCAAAAGCCGTCCCTGAATGCAAGACAATACATACCTAATTAGCAAATTGCTCCGATGCTATTTTAGCACCAATATTGTATCACAGGGAAGCAAGAGGTTTCAGGAACGTAGTTTGCTCGACTGTCGATTGATTTATGCTAAGATATACCTATGGATTTAAGCAAAAGTACAGAGGTCATAATGGCTCTGCGCCACCGACTAGAGCCTGTAGAGCATGCTAGTATGCTGAGTTATACGCTGGGGAGTCATTATCCTTCTGCTCGTAATGCCTCAGTGTTGATAGGACTTTTCGATCAGAATAACGAAACCCACGTGGCATTCATTCGTCGGGCCAGTACACTCCGGGCACATAGTGGAGAAATTGCCTTTCCAGGGGGTGCTGCTGACGATAGCGACGTTTCACTAATCGTAACAGCTTTGCGCGAGGCTCAAGAGGAGATTGGATTAGACCCATCCAGAGTAGAGGTTTTAGGCATCATGCCACCAGTATTTACTGTGGTAAGCAATTTTTTGATAACTCCGGTGATAGCGTACCTGCCAGAGGGTCCTGGGAAATTGCAATTGCAAATAAGCGAGGTTGCAGAAATCATTCTCTTGCCACTACAAGGTCTTGCTAACCCGGCGATCTATCATACCGAGCAATGGATGCGGGACAATGTGCCACATACTGTCTACTTTTTTGATTATGCTTCATATCGCATTTGGGGAGCAACGGCAGGTATGCTCAACACGCTGCTGGAATTGTTGAGGGATGCCTATTAGTCATGGTTACCTTGATTCTTTCCATTCGTTGACTACAATAGATAGTATGGATTGATAAATATGTATGATGATTGCTGTAGTGCGTTTTCTGTACGTTGTTTCTTTGAAATATAGTTGGCCTTGCGGTCCCCTAGTGGAGAAAAGCTGTGACTTTGCCCACGCCTGATGCTCAGTCTCCGAGAT
>Ga0210409_10006736_pt1 | contig 11914 bp, 11 predicted proteins | sample IncBWH17MmetaG_FD_161649 | JGI IMG/M metagenome (GOLD analysis project Ga0210409, IMG submission 161649) | Forest soil microbial communities from Barre Woods Harvard Forest LTER site, Petersham, Massachusetts, United States - Inc-BW-H-17-M | ecosystem: Environmental > Terrestrial > Soil >...
GGTGGGAGGAACGGCCTCGTGGTCGACGTGGCAGAGTGTTGTTCTGGCCAGCGCCCGTGAATGGTTCTTCGATGTCACCGGGTCTGCGTCGCCAAGATTCTATCGCACGGTCCAAAGTCTTGGCCCCGGTTCGGGCCCGGCTCTCGAGCTGCATCTGGTTCCGACGATTACCCTCACCGGCGCAGTCGGCAGCCAAATCCAAGTCGACTATCTCAAGCAGTCCGGGTCGACGAACGCGTGGACTGAGGTAGCAACGGTGGCGCTCACCAATGCCTCGCAATTTTACTTTGACACGTCAGCGATCGGACAGCCGCCGCGCTTTTACCGGTTGATCCCCAAGTGAGGATCAGGGCAAGAACTGCGTCAGCAGGCGGGCCAGGGCGCGGACCTGGCGCGGAGTGCAGTCCTGCTCAAAAACCACATCGGCGAGTGCGGCCTGAGGAGCGACGTAGCGGGCGTGCATTGGTTCAACGGTCTGGCGAAACTGCTGCGCGATGGACGAGTGAGTGCGGCCGCGCGAAATCAGGTCACGGCAAATCCGCCGGCGCCGCCGCGTGCTCGGGGGGCAATGAAGGAAAATTCGCAACGAGAACAAGCGCCGGACCATCGGGCGGCGCAGGAGCCACAAGCCTTCCAGGAGAATGATCGGTTTCGGGGCCAGGAGCTTTTCCTGACTCAGCCGGCAATGGGTCTTGAAATCGTAGCAGGGAACGCGGGCGCTGCGGCCGGCCAGCAAAGTGAGCAGGACTTGCTCCAGCCTGAGCCAGTCGATGGCTCGCGGGTGATCGAAATTCAGTCGAGCGCGTCGTCCCGGGCTCAGATGCGAACGGTCGAGGTAAAAATCGTCGAGCGAAAGACCTACGGCCAGCGGCGCGAGAGTTTGCTCCAACTTCTCCGCCAGCCAGGTCTTTCCCGAGCCGCTGCCGCCGACGATAGCCACCAGGACCGGTTTGGCGATTGCTTTTTTTGGCTTCCTCACGGCGAAGCAATACGTTTAAACGTTGAAGCGTGAGACGTTAAAACGTTAAAGATTTGCGCAAGGTTCGTACACTTCACGCATAGCAGTCCAGATAAACACGGATTGAGAATCGCCTCGGGGCGCTCACCCTTTGGGTGAGTGCCTTCGCTGATGCAAGTGCTTCCTTATCAATGTCCATCCGTGGTCTAAATGTCTGTTTGGGGGTGAGGCGTCAATCGCGTTGCCGCGGGAGAAAGATCGCCGTCAGGGCCGCGGGCAGAAACAAAAGCCCGGAATAAAACAGGGCGGTCCGATGGTCGCCGACTTTCGAGAACAACCCAAAGAAAACCGTCCCCAAGGCAGCGGTAACGCGGCCGATGTTGTAGGAAAAACCCGCGCCGGTCGTCCGAAGCAGAGTGGGAAAGAGAGGAGGAAGGTACATCGTGAAGAGCGCAAAGGCGCCCTGGCAAAAACCGATCAAGGGAAACCAGCACAGCAGCGCCGTGTGGGAGCGCACTGTCCCGTAGGCGCCGGTCATCGCCAGCCAGTAAGCCAAGAACAGGCAAACAATCGTGGCCCGATAGCCAACCCGGCGCGCCAGCCAGGCGGCGAAAAAGTTGCCGGCGATGGAGGTCCCGATTACCACGTACATGGCCTCGCTAGCCAGCTTGTTTTTCTCGGCCGCCGTCCAGCCGATCACTTCCGGCAGGTTGCGCAACTGCTGTTGGTGCCAAAACATGAAAGCCCAATGCGCGGTCAGAGAAATCGCGCACACAAGCGTCACCCAGAGAGTTACCCGGCAGGTATCGCCGGTGAAGAGGTCGCGCAGTTTGGGCTCCTGATGCCTCGCTTGCGCCTTCGCGGCTTGCCATTCGGCCGTTTCGGGCACCGCCCGCCGGATCCAAAACACGAGGAGCGCCGGCAGCACGCCGACCAGGAAAAGGTATCTGGGCGGGGCGCTCGCCAGGACAAAGTTGGCCAACCCGGCTACCAGGATGCCGACGTTGACGCCTGTTTGCAAAACGGCCGCGATCCAAGGCCGCCATTGACGGGGCCAGCTTTCCGACAGCAAGGAGGCGCCGACGGCCCATTCTCCCCCGATGCCCAGCGCGGAAAGGAAGCGGAAGATGAGCAGATGCCACCAGGTTTGGGCGAAAAAAGAAAGACCGGTAAATGCGGCGTAGGTCAGCACTGTCAGACTCAAGGCGCGCGCACGCCCAAGCTTGTCGCCTACCCGTCCAAAAAAACCACCGCCCAGCGCCCAGCCCAGGAGAAAGGCTCCTTGAATGATCGACCCGAATCGGCCGACTCGCTCGTCTGCGGTCGACTGCACCGCGATCAATTGCGCGACAAAGGGCGCCGCGACGAGGGTGTAGAGATGCATGTCCAGGCCATCGAACGTCCACCCAAGCCAGGCAGCCAGCCCGGAACGCCATTGGTCGGGAGTAAGTCGGGCGGGCGGGGTTTCCTGCAGCGCGGGGCGAGTCTCGAGCTTTGTCGTGGCCATGCAGCGACCAACATGGTGGGGGAGTCTGCGCTGAACGCGAGCCTAAATTCACTCCAAGCTGCTGGTGGAAGGAACACTGCGGAGCGCGAAATCCGAAAGCCGAAGGTCGAAGGCCAAAAGAAATCCGAAAGCCGAAATCCGAACCAGTCCAAGAAAGCGTTGCGGTGAGGAATGAACCAAGCAGGATTGAACAGAAGCAAACAAAGGAAACAAAGGATTTTGTAGGATGAACGGCTGCGGAAAAACTCCGTGAGAGTCCTCTCATTGGTGATGTCCCAAAACCTCGAGGAGTAGTGATTGTCCAAATGAGCCTTCGTTCTCTTCGTTAACTTCTGTTTAACTGGGTGAATTGAGATAAGGTTCGTTGGAAGACTCCCCTCACCAGGATTGTTGGAGACCTCGGCTCGTGGACGCTTAGAGAGTTGCCAATGGTCGAGGCGCTTGGCTACTCTACGCAAGCCCCGACCCGAGATTGGCGTGAATCAATGCGCGTGCATTGACGTCTGGTTTCTGTGACCGGGCGTCTTTTGCATGAGAACACTGTTTCGACAATGCGGGGCTCTGCTCCTGCTGGCGGGAATAGCCGCCAACTCAAATGCCGCCAACCCTAACGGATTCGGGCCCGAGGCGGCTGCGCGAAGCTTGGCGGGCTTCACTGTGGCGGACGGCCTGGAAGTGTCTTTATTTGCTTCCGAGCCGTTGGTGCGCAATCCCACCGACATGGACATCGATGAGCGCGGGCGCGTGTGGGTAACTGAGGGGGTGAATTATCGATCCACTTTCCAGAAGTGGGGGGTTCTTGAACCGGCCGGCGATCGCATCATCAGGCTTGAGTATGGCCCCGACGGAAAGGTCCAGGAAACGGTTTTTTACCAGGACCCCAGCATCAACACCGCGTTGGGGATCTGCGTGCTGGGCAACAAAGTCATTGTGTCGGACTCGCCGAACGTGTTCGTGCTGACCGACACAGACGGGGACGGGAAAGCAGATAAGCGCGAACTGCTGTTCACTGGGATTGGGGGAAAGGACCACGATCATGGAGTGCATACGTTCGTCTTTGGCCCGGACGGCAAGCTCTACTTCAACATGGGCAACGAAAGCAAACAGTTGTACTACCCTCTTGAAAAGGATGTCCCGCTGCACGGGCCGGTGGAAAAAGTGCCGATGAAGCCCGTGATCGACCTGGACGGCAACGAGGTCAATAATCACGGCAAACCCTATCGCATGGGCATGGTCTTCCGATGCAACCTCGACGGTAGCGAAGTCGAAACGCTGGCGTGGAATTTCCGCAACAACTACGAAGTGGCGGTCGACTCGTTCGGCACACTCTGGCAATCAGATAACGATGACGACGGCAATCGCGGCGTGCGCATCAATTACGTGATGGAATACGGCAACTATGGCTACGCGGACGAGATGACCGGGGAAGGCTGGCCAACCGGTTGGAGCAAAGCCAAAGCGAAAGGCGCGCCCGAGGATACGAAGGTATTTTACGAATGGCACCAATACGATCCCGGGGTAGTGCCTGATCTGCTGCACACCGGCGCGGGCTCGCCGACCGGTATGATTCTCTACGAAGGTCGACTCCTGCCGCAGAACCTGCGTCACTGCATGATTCACTGCGATGCTCTGCCCCGGGTGGTGAGGTCTTATCCGACCCAACTCGACGGAGCGGGTTATCGGGCCGATACCCACCCGATTCTGACCACCGAGGACCAGTGGTTCCGGCCGGTCGACGTCTGCGCGGCGCCGGATGGTTCGCTGTATGTTGCGGACTGGAACGACGCGGGGGTTGGGGGCCATTACATGGCCGACCAGAAAGTGGAGACCATGACCGGCCGAATTTACCGGCTGGCGCCGAAAGGCAGCAAACCATTCGTACCGAAATTGAACCTGGGAACACCCGCCGGCTGCGTGGAGGCCTTAAAATCGCCCAACCTGTCCACACGGTACCTGGCCTGGACGAAACTTCACGATTTGCAAGGCCGGGCGGAGTCCAGCTTGCTCAAGCTCTGGAGGAAGAGTGACGAGCCATGCCTGCGCGCGCGCGCGCTGCAGTTGCTGGCACGCATTTCGGGCAAGGAAAGCCGCTATATTAAGGCGGGTATTCAAGACGCAAACCCCGACCTGCGCATCACCGGGCTGCGCATCGCGCGGCAGCTGAAGTGCGATCTAATCCCGGTAGTGCAAGCCTTGAGTCATGACCCTTCTCCGCAGGTTCGGCGCGAGTGCGCCATCGCGTTGCGCCACAATAGTTCCAGCGAGGCGCCCAACCTCTGGGCGCAACTGGCTCAACAGTACGATGGGCATGACCGTTGGTACCTCGAGGCGCTAGGCATCGGAGCCGACCGGCAATGGGACCAGTACCTCGATGCATGGCTGACCTCGGTGAATGATCAGTGGGATACACCCGCCGGACGCGAGATCGTCTGGCGCTCACGCGGCAAGAAGACCCCGGCCATGCTGGTCAAAATCATCAGCGACAAGAACCTCACCGCGCAGGAGCGTGAGCATTATTTCCGTTCGCTGGACTTCATCAACGGCCCGGAAAAAGAGGCGGCCTTGCTGCAACTGCTGACCGCAAAATGACACCAGCACATCTTCAGCTTGCACCCGTCACCAGTCCTTCAGCACAAACGCGCTCAGCGACGAATTGCCCGAGTGCCTTTCGTTCAGTGCCGTAAGTTGGAAAGCAACTCCGTGAGCTCGCCGGTTCGAAGCCTTCTGCAAGCAACCGGCCTGTTGGTTGTCTGCTTCCTGCTGGCGCAGCTGGCGTTCGGCTCGGAGGGTCCCGCTTCCAGTGAGGCCACTCGACGGGCGATCAACCTCGAGGCGCTCAGCCGGCTTGAAGGCATCGACCTCGAAGCAAACCCAGGGGTAAAGGCGGTCGTCCTAAAGCTTTTGGATCAACTTCGCGGCACGCCGCAGTTCGTTGAAGTGGTGCGCAAATTAAACATCCGGGGCCAAACACAGCTTTTGTTGGAAGCCGCCGCAAACGATCCTTCGGGAGCAACCGGCGTGGAAGCGATGCGACTCGTGCTGCAAAGTGGTGAATTATCTTCTTTGAAGGTCGCCCTGGAAGGCACCAATGCGGTCAAACTGGCCGAGGCACTGGGCAATACGGGTGAAAAAGAAATTGTCCCTCTGCTTGCACCCCTCGTGCCGGACCCGGCCAAGTCATTGCCCCTGCGTCAACAAGCAGTTCGCGCGCTAGCCAAGGTCAAAGAGGGGGCAAACGACTTGTTGGAGTTGGCACGCGCCCAGAAGTTGCCTGAGGACCTGCGGCTAACGGCGGCCTCGGAACTGAATAATGTCCGCTGGGACAATATCAAGCAGAGCGCCGCCCAACTTCTCCCGCTTCCAAAGAGTCTGAACAGCGGCCCCTTGCCGCCTATTTCCGAACTGATCAAACTCCAAGGCGACCGCGTCCGGGGCGCCGTCATTTCTCGACGGGAAACAGTGGGCTGCTTCAAATGTCATCAGATTAATGGGGAAGGCACGGATTTCGGACCGAACCTCTCGGAAATCGGGACAAAATTGGCGAAGAGCGCAATTTACGAATCCATACTCGACCCCAGTGCCGGGATCGCCTTCGGCTACGAAGCCTGGGACTTGGAACTCAAAAACGGGGACGACGCCGTTGGGTTGATCGTCAGCGAGACGGCCGACGAACTTGCGCTAAAAGCCGTCGGTGGAATTGTGTCGCGCTACAAGAAGGCGGACATCGCCAGGCGCACAAAGCAAAAGCTCTCGATCATGCCCGCCGGGCTTGAACAAACCATGTCCAAGGACGAATTGGTGGATCTCGTCGAGTACCTTTGTTCCCTCAAGAAAGCGGCCGCACCGGCCGCGGCCACGAAATAGCGAGACGGAGTTATTCACAGCCCGTGAATAAGTCTTGATAGCCGGGCGGGGAAGGCTCGTGGTAAAGTCTGAACACCGTTGACCCTTGGGCGTGCGGTTTTGAGTATAAAACGCCTGTTTTTGAAGTACTATGACGTTCCCCAAAACGCTGGTGGCAGAAGATGATCCCAATGACGCACTGTTACTGCATTGGGCCTTTAAGAGAGCGGGCATCGACACGACGATTCATTTCGTCAGCGATGGAGTCGAAGCGATTGATTACCTGCGTGGAAAGCAGCTTTTTGAGAAAGTCGCTTCCTCGACTCTGCCCGGGATGTTCCTGCTGGACCTGGAGATGCCGCGCTTGAACGGGTTCGGAGTTCTGGAATGGCTGCGCAAGCATCCCCATCTGCGCCCTTATCGAGTGGTCGTGTTCAGTTCCTCGAACAACACCGAGGATATCGTGCGCGCCACTGCCAAGGGGGCGGACCTTTGTCTTTCGAAAACCTCCAATCCGGAGGAATTGGCGAATGTCGTCAAAGCTCTCCAGGACTGCTTCTATCAACGGGCGGCTGGATCGCCAGCCACGCATGCATCCGGGCGCAGCCAACTCGCCCTGCAACCGTAGCGCTCTGCCGGCTTACGCCATCAAGGTCGCTTCGCTATTATCGAGGTACCGCAGAAGCGCCTCGATCCCGATGATCCGCGTGGCCGCCGCGCGTTGGTTTGGCTGTCTGAGCATTTTGTAGTGGATGAGCCGCTTGCCCAGCTCCACGATATAAACGTAGCCATGCTCGACCCTCCAGAGCTGGCCCGCTTCCAGTTCCGCCACAGTGCCGTTTTTATCCTTTTGCATAACATTCAAACAGACACTGAAGCTTCCATTTTGTTGCGGAAAACTGCATTACAATTGTGTAATCGTTTTGTAAACTTGTCTGCCTACCAGCTTAGTTGAAACACAATCGGGTTCAGCAGGCATAATGGGTTTTTCCGCTTGAGCGCGGTTAACAACGAACACGAGACCGAAGTCTTGCCCAGATGCACGACTTCCGGCCTGAAGATGCCGTCTGCGAACGAAAGCGGTTCAGGGCGGGTCAGGTAAAATTGGTCGCTGCGAATCACGCGACTGGGCAGGCCGCCGTCGTTGAGGGTGCTCTCAAGAGTTACCGTTTCGGCCTGTGCGGACGAAGGCGCTTCCACGCTAAGGGCTGGTTTGGGAGCAGGAGTTTCCAGTTCAACGGCCGCGCGCAATTTCAACGGGGGCAGGAAGAATCTGGCTGGCGGCTGGGCGCAAGTGTTGGTTTGGCCGCGGCAACAAATGCAACTCAAGGCCATCGCGCAAACGACACTGGATGTTCCCTTCATGCGAGCCCCTCACGCAGGTTCGTCCGGGCAATCCTGGACAACCCAGAAAAATAGACAGGGTAAACCCCTTGACGTTCAAGCCCTGCGCAGCTCAGATGTGCTCGCCGACGATGGGCGGCTGCTGGTAGCGCAACTCGGTTTCGGGCGACAACGCGGCTCGCTCGCGGGCAAGGACACGGTATTGGCGGAGGTGGAAGGAGACTTCCCGACCGTCATAGAGCCCCTCGCGGGCGTACTCTTCCTTGCTCATCCGCGCGCGCAAGACCAGGCCGCTGGGCAGTTCCAGTTCGACACGGAGCATGATCCCGAGGAAAAAGGTGTGGCGTAACACGGCGTGGTAACGAAATTGGGTGAGGTCGGAGGAGATCTGCACCGCGTAGGGACGAAAGCCAATGCGCAGTTTCTGGCCGTCCGGCTGGCCATGCGCCGGAAATTCGAGTTCGCCGATGCGGGCAACCCCGTCGCGCACCTCGGGTTCGAGAATGTTCATCACACCGATAAAGCGAGCGACGAATTCGTTGGCGGGTTGATCGTACACCTCGCGGGGCGCGCCGACCTGTTCGAGCACGCCACGCGAAAAAATCACAATCCGATTCGAAACCTCCATTGCCTCTTCCTGGTCATGCGTGACAAATACGGTCGTCACATTCAAATCGTGATGCAGTTTGACGAGCCATTCGCGCAGTTCCTGGCGGATCTTGGCATCGACGGCGCCAAAAGGCTCGTCGAGCAACAGGACGCTCGGCTTGGGAGCCAGCGCCCGAGCAATGGCCACGCGCTGGCGCTGGCCGCCGGAAAGCTGATGGGGGTAGCGCTTTTCCAGACCCTGCAGCCCGAACAAATCCACCAACTCCTCGATCCGCGCCTGAATGTGGGCCCGCTTCCACTTTTTAATCTTCAGGCCGAAAGCGATGTTCTTGAACACACTCATGCTCTTGAAAAGCGCGTAGCTCTGGAAAACAAAGCCGATGTTTCGATGCTGAACCGAAACGTCGTTGACCCGTTGGCCTCGAATCAAAACGTCTCCTGAGGTCGGCACCTCCAGGCCGGCGATCATGCGCAGCACCGTGGTTTTGCCGCCCCCGCTGGGGCCCAGCAAACCTATCAACTCGCCCTCTTTGACCGAAAAGGAGACGTTGTTGACGGCCACGACTTCTCCGAACTGCTTGGTGACGTGTTTTAGCTCGATGCTCATGCGAGTTCGGAGCCGCCCTCGCGGGCCCCGGTGGCAGCAGTTGGCTGAAGGAGTTGGGCTTTGGTGAAGTCGCGGGCTTGGCGCCATTCCAGCCAGGTTTTAACGATCAGGGTCAGCAACGCGAGCAAGGCCAGCAAGCTGGCGACCGCGAATGCCCCGGCGCTATTGTACTCATTGTAGAGCTTCTCCACGCGCAGGGGCATGGTTTCAGTCTGGCCGGTGATATGACCGGAGACGACCGACACGGCGCCAAATTCCCCCATGGCCCGGGCGTTGCACAGGATAATGCCATAGATAAGCCCCCATTTAACGGAGGGCAGTGTGACATACCAAAAGGTTTGCAGGCCGTTTGCCCCCAAGGTCAGCGCCGCCTGTTCCTGATCCGTGCCGGTGGCCTGCATGACCGGGATAAGTTCCCGCGCGACGAAGGGAAAAGTAATAAAGACGGTGGCGATGATAATCCCAGGAACGGCGAAGATGATTTTGATGTCGTGAGCGTCGAGCCAGGGCCCGAAAAAGCCCTGTAAGCCGAAGAGGACTATGAACATCAACCCCGCAACGACGGGAGAAACCGAGAAAGGCAGGTCGATGAGGGTGATGAGCAGCGATTTGCCTCGAAAATCGAATTTGGCGATGGCCCAGGCGGCGGTCAGACCGAAAGCGACATTCAGCGGAACACTGACAGCGGCAACGAGCAGGGTTAGCCGGATAGCGGCCCAGGCATCGTGATTGGTGAGGGATTCCCAATAAAAAGCGGCGCCCTTGTAAAAGGCCTGGGCCAGGACGTTGACCAGTGGGAGCAACAGGAACACGAAGCAGAAGAGCAAAGCGGCGGCGATCAAGGTCCATTTGACAAAGGGCGTCTCTTCGGCGCCACGCTGAGATTGCTGCACCGCCTGACGGCGACGTTGTTTGGGAGTGCCGGCCATTTCAGTTTTGGAACCGGCTCGACCATTGTTCGAGCAGGTTAATGGCACCGAGCAGCAGGAAAGAGAAAACCAGCAACACGACCGCCAGGGCGATCGCACCTTTGTAATCGTACTCTTCCAAGCGCATCACAATCAGGAACGGCGCGATTTCGGTTTTGAAAGGTTGGTTGCCTGAAATGAAGACAATGGAACCATATTCGCCAATCGCCCGAGCGAAAGCCAAGGCAAAGCCCGTCAGGATTGGCGGGAACAGCATCGGGGCAATAATGCTGAAAAAAGTGCGGCGGCGGCTGGCGCCGAGCGTGGCGGCGGCTTCTTCGACTTCGCGTTCGAGGTTTTGCAGGACCGGCTGGAGAGTGCGGACCACGAAAGGCAATCCGACGAAAGTCAGCGCGATGACCACTCCCAACGGAGTGAAAGCGCCTTTGATTCCCAGCGGAACGAGGTAGTGGCCGAGCCAGCCGTTAGCCGCGAAGAGACTGGAGAGAGTCAATCCGGCGACAGCGGTTGGCAAGGCGAAAGGAAAATCGACGATCGCATCGATGAAGCGGCGTCCGGGAAATTCGTAACGCACGAGCACCCAGGCTAATAAGGTGCCGAAGAAGGCATTAGCCAGGGCCGCCAGCAAAGAAGCGCCAAAAGTCAACCGATAGGCCGCCAGTGCCCGGGGAGTCGTCGCGAGATCCCAAAAATCAGCCCAGGACATTTCACAAACGCGAATGAGAAGTCCCGCGAACGGGACGAACACCAGCGCGCTGAGGTAAAACAGAGTGAACCCCAAGGTGAGGCCGAAGCCGGGCAGTGCGTTGAACCTTTTCTGTAACATGGTCGCTCAGCCACCGCCCACTGACGGCCCACCCGGCAGACAGCGCGCCTGTCGCGCCTGGAGGGGACCCGATTCAGAGGCTTTAGCGGGGTTGAACCTAGCGGAAGAGCCCCTGGGGATCAATTCCCGCATTGGGTAGGGACTCATGGCTATCTCATGGCCTGCTGGAGTTGGTCGAAGATGCCGCCCTCGCGGAAGTGGATCTCTTGCGCTTTCTGCCATCCGCCGAAAACCTGGTCGATGGTGAACAGCTCGATCTTGGGGAAAGTAGCGGCATACTTTTTCGCGACCGACTCCAGGCGTGGCCGATAATAGTGTTTGGCGGCGATCTCCTGACCTTCCGGAGTGTAGAGATACTGCAGGTAAGCCTGGGCCACGTCCAGCGTGCCGTGTTTTTTGACTACTCGATCCACCCACGCGACGGGCGGCTCGGCCAGAATGCTTAGGGAGGGTTCAACGACCTCCACCTGGCCTTGGCCCGCTTCCTTGAGCGAGAGTAGCGCTTCGTTTTCCCAAGCAATCAAGACATCGCCAATGCCCCGCTGCACGAAGGTCGTGGTGGCCCCACGCGCGCCCGAATCCAAAACGGGAACATTTTTGTACAGCCGTCCGACAAAATCGCGCGCTTTGTTTTCATCGTTGCCGAACTTCTTCAGGGCATAGCCCCAGGCCGCCAAATAATTCCAGCGCGCGCCGCCGGAGGTTTTGGGATTGGGAGTGATGACTGCAACGTCCTGCTTGACGAGGTCATCCCAATCCTTGATGCCTTTGAGATTACCTTTGCGCACGAGGAAGACAATGGTGGAGGTGTAGGGCGCGCTGTTATCGGGCAGCCGCTTCTGCCAGTCCGGCGGCAAGAGCCCCCCCCGTTGGGCGATCATGTCGATGTCGTACGCCAGGGCCAACGTGACCACGTCGGCGGACAAGCCATCAATCACGGAGCGCGCTTGCTTGCCGGAACCGCCATGGGACTGCTGGAAAGTGACCTTTTCACCTTTTTTAGCCAGCCAGTATTTGGCAAAGGCCTCGTTAAAATCCTGGTACAGTTCGCGCGTGGGATCGTAGGAAACGTTCAGGATGGTGACATTTTTTTGCCCCCAAGCCGGGGTTGCCCACAATCCGCTGAGGCCCAGGAATGCCGCAAGAATTGGCCAATGCTTCATAGTGGTTGGCAGTATGCCTAAAAGCTGAATTGCACGCGCCCCAAGAGCGCGCGCTCGTCCTGAGCAGTTACTGCGCCGGGCGCTTTGCTGCCGCCATCAAAGTGCGTAGATTCGAAATCGAGGTAGAA
>Ga0210409_10006738_pt1 | contig 11913 bp, 22 predicted proteins | sample IncBWH17MmetaG_FD_161649 | JGI IMG/M metagenome (GOLD analysis project Ga0210409, IMG submission 161649) | Forest soil microbial communities from Barre Woods Harvard Forest LTER site, Petersham, Massachusetts, United States - Inc-BW-H-17-M | ecosystem: Environmental > Terrestrial > Soil >...
TGTACGCGTTTGTACCCAGAACACGGACAAAACACGGACAATTTCGTTCATCGAATCTTGGCCTCCAAGTTATTTGTCTTTTTTGCGCTCTTGTGTCATTTTGCGAGGTGAAAGGCTTGCTAAATGCTTGACCTGCTAATCGAATTTCTGGCCGTGATTTTGCCGACCTTGTTTGCGGTCGGGATTGAAGTTGTTAGCAAGAAAATTAAGGATCACCGATATTGGCGTTTCGGGGTCATTGCGTTTGGCGTTGTAGTAAGTATTCTCACGGGATTTCAGATTTGGAAAGCGAAAGAGGAGGCTAACGCGGACCGGCAAGGCGCGATTACCGAAACTTCCGACCGAGTTTCCAAGAGCGTCAGCCAATCCGTCAGCCAGCAGTACGCGCAGACCATTAATAACCTACAGTTGCAAATCGAATCGCTTAAACATCAGTTGGATGCAGAGGGCAAGAATGTCGAAGCAATCAAGGGGAGCAACCTTCTGACTGGGAAAAAGCCGATCCCCGTTGAGGTCACCAATCCCGAAGGCATGCCAGCGCGAGAGATCCACGTTTCAGCCATGTTTGTCGAACCAAACAATCAATACGGGAAGAGGGCGAAACAGTTCATCCTCACAACAAATAGGGTGATGAACGGCGGACGAGTCCGTATTACATGCCAGAATAAATTCACCCAAGCGTCCGCAGTCATATCTGGTGCAAACTTCTCTTCCGGGGGCGGTGGTGGGATGCAGGACGATAGAACTTATGTCTCAGGCATAGCCGCTCCAAATTGGTCGCCGGATTTTCCCCTGGTCCTCACCTTGTACTTCGATGAGGATGACGTTGGGTCTTGCAAAATCACGCCGCTTTCATAGGACGAATCACTCGTGATTTGGTTCGCAATTCGAAAAGCAAAAATAGACCCAGGCCTGCGGTTGGAGTTCGAGCGTTATGGGGTCGCTGCGATTCAACAACTACTAGTCGCAATGGGCGGTTCAGCCGACGTTCGTTTCGAAGGTAGGTTAACTCAAGACGACCCAGACTTCCGGCCCGCAATGTTGGATTGGCTAACCGAACAGTATGACCGCGCCGAGCGGAAAGAGACTTGGCAAATCACGATGGAAGCGGCAGTAACCGTCTTTGTGCTCGCCGAACTTTGCTTTTCAATTTTCAGTTTTTTTTGGAAGGGATAGGTTCGAGGCGCAAAGAGACAGCCAAGGAGGTCCGAGACATGATGTGGTGGCTTTGGTTGGGGCTTCTAATAGCAGGCGCGAAGGCACAGGACAAAGGGGAACCGATTTCGTTGCACGTGAAGGAAGTCCATCGTGACCAAGACGAGGGCACTGAGAAAGGGACGTGGTACCACATTCGGGCGGTGGCAGAAAGCAAGACTGTCGTTTATACGCTCAAGTGTGACGAGTTCTTGAACATGGAACAACATGACTTCACTCTTCGCTGTTCGCATTTGTCTGCCGGAAAGGACTATTCTGCGCTCAAATTTCCCGATGCAATTAATTTCTGGCCCCCTGGAGAAAAGGGCAACGGGTATAGGCTGGCTTTGTACGAAATCGTTTCCGAAAAAGAAAAATAAATCTGTGGAGGGGTGACGTGATGCGAGAACCTTCCTGTGATTGCGCGAATCCGAATGTGACTTTGGTCAAAACGGAGCCTTGGGAAATATCCGGAGAGAATGGGACTGGCAGACGTGAACAGTATAGGTGCCTGTCCTGCAAAAAAGAGTTTGACCGCAGATTTTCCGAAACTGGCGGACTGGTAGAGGAAAGAACTAAGCATTAAGAGTCGGGCTTCGCGTCAGTTTTTCCACTTTGTTCTTTGTTGTCCGCCTTCGACAGGGCTTCGGCTTGCTGCCTCTGTCCCTTTAAAACCAACTCCGCTTTCGCCCTATTCGATTCAACCGCATCATCTAATTTTTTAATCTCTTTTTTCAGTTCTGGCGAGAGGTCCGGAGTGTCGATTCTGAGCTTGTCAATCTCTTGCAGTAACCGCTCCGATTCTTTCCACTTTTCCATCTCGGCTCGCAATGCCGGCAGCGAAGTCGCATCCTTGTCGACGCGCAACATGGCTTCTTCATAGCTGCGTAGCTTGCGGTGTGCTTCCTGAATGAGTGACCGCAGTTTTTGTTCCTGATTGTTTGGAGTCACGGCTTCTTCCTAGACGCACTACTCTGACAGAAGGGAGACTCATCCGCCAGAGCCGTGTTCGCCAATCTTTTTTTTGCGGAAGTGCTTTTGTGGAAAATCAGACGAAAGCGGCGGCTTGCTCAGGCCTGGGCGAAGGCGAGGAATGCCCAAGATTTGTTTCGCCAACCTGTTCGCTTTGCAGAATCCAACCCCATATTGTCTTGCCAGCCGTTTCGAGTAATTTTCTTTGCGCTTAACCGCTTCGACGAATGCCGCTTGTTTTACGGGGTCCGTCGGATACCCAACACCGTCTTCGCGGCGGAAATTATTTTTGTGGGCGACGCCGTAAACTTGATTCCGCGGAATCTTCAAATGCCGCGAAATTTTGTAGCCGCCCCAGCCTTCTTCGAACAAAGCCAGGATTTTCTTTTCAGGAATCACCAGTCGTGTCGGCAAGCCCATTTGTTTTTGCGCTCGGCTCACGGAGGGCGCCGTGATCCCAAGAGTCCGCGCGATGACGCTCTGGCGGATACCGCGCTTCGTCATCCGCCTGATTGTCTGTTTTTCTTTCGCTGACAAGTGCCAGCGGATTTTTGGATTTTGTTTACGCATTATCGCTCCCAGAAACGCGGGGTTGCAGCATCACGGATGCCACGGGAACAGATACCGGAGCGCTGCACGTGAATTGTGGACTCCGCATTCTCTTTTAAGATTCGATGCACCGTGACTACCGACACGTTCAACCGCGAGGCAATATTGCCCGGGGAAATGCATTGCTCGTGCAAATGCAGAATTTTCTGGGCTCTCGCAGCGGTGACCGCTTTCCGGCCTCTCACTTCTATTTTTGTTTCGCCGGGCTCAGGTGGTGGAGGAAATTTATCGCGCCATCGGGCCAAGCGGAGAGGCGCGACGTCGTTCTCGATGAGTTCGAGGATGTATTTTTCGACTGTTGTGAGTTTGCGCCGCGAGAGCGTTTCGCCGATGAGAACTTGCAAGGATTTACTCAGCCGAAATCGAATTTGGCTGGGCACGGTTTCGATAACGGGTTGGCTTGCTGTCGCCACTGGTTCGGCTCCACTCAGGGAATCGTAATTTGCTGCCACGTATTCGGGAGCGCGGTTTTGAACCACAGCGCGGGCGTCGTGTAATCCCGATAGGTGCTGCCGATTTGCGCGCCCGCGATGATTGGGTCCGGATTGTTCGCCGGGCTGCCAGCGCCGTACATATCAACAATTCCGGGGGAGCCCACTGGACCAGGCGAGCCCAGAATCAAACCTTTCATCACTTGTGCCACGTTTCCTCCTACTCGTCTGGTGCGACGCCGATAATTTGTTCTAGGTCTGCATCTGTTGTGACCGGAATTTCGCGCTGGCCGAATCGTGGCACGCCAAACACTTTCGATTTCGGCGCGTCACGCGTCACAACGGAAAACCCTCCCAGCGGCACAAGTGCGTCTGGGTCATCGTCGCCCATCATGGCCTTGTGGCTGTCGCGCAGCGTCTTCGCGCACTTCGTGTGATAGTTGGCTTCCACAGCGTGGTGCTCGGCCATCGACTTGTGCGCGTCCGCGATTTTCTGCAGGCACTCGCCTGCTTCCGCGTGGGTTTCCCCCATCTCGGATTTGCCGAATGCTTCGGCGAGTTTTCCGAAGTGCTTGCCGAGTTGCAAGTGATGCTTCGATTTTTCGACGTGATGCTCGGCATGACGCAGATGCAAGCTGCCCAGATGCTCTTTTATCGTCATGGTTTCCCTCCAAAAACGATTCTTGCCAATGATTGGAAAAATCCGCGCGGGTTTTGCTTCGCTTCCGTGGCGGACGTTACCTCGGCGTGCGCGACCTTGCCCTTGCGATTCAAAAAAATAAATCCCGGCCTTTTGGCCCTGCCTTTGCCAACGAATCCGGCGACAACCACGGGCGGCGCTTCCGGCCCGGGATGCTCGGGCAGTGGCTGCGAGTATTTCGGTTCGTTCATGCGGCCGCCGCAAATTCTTCGCAAAGTTCCTGCAAAATCTGGCGGAACTCGGCGCGCGCCTCGGGGGTGAAGCGGTCCAAGATTTCCGAAACGCTTTTGCCGAGTTGCCGTTGCTCGGCAAAGAATTTGCGGAAAACAGTTTTCTCGCTGCCACCGAAACGCTTTCTCAGCTCATCCGACGACGCTGCCGGTGGGGTTTTCTTTTCGCCTTCTGCTTTGGCCGCGATTTTTCGATAATGTTCGGCGACCGATGCGTCGAGGACCGAAGTCTCCGCGCGAAGCGATTCAACCCGGGTGAATCCGGCTCCAGGCCTTCCGCTGAGTTCGCCCGCGAGCGCAGCCTCGTCAAATAATTTGTCAAAAGAATCCGGCGTCGGCTCATTGGCGGGTGCCTCGTCTTGACCTGGTAAAACTCCCACAGCCCTTAAAAACTCAATCGACATTTCGCCTCCTCGTTACGACGCCGCAATCTGCGTGATTTGTGAACTCGGAATCCAAACGAAACTGTTGGGCAGGAAAAATCCTCCGCCGAGAAAACTGTTTTTGACGGCACTCGTAACGTCCGTGCTGTTCGCGCCAATCAAAGCCGGTGGAATCGGCAAGACGGCCGTGCTGTTGCCTGTGCCGTAGGTGACTGTTAATTGCGTCGGTCCTGATGCCATGCTATTTCCTCTCCATCTTGGCCGTGCTCCATGCTTTCAAAATGTCATTCCTGCGGAAAAAGAGTGCGTCCGATTTTTTCACCAGTTCGCGCCATTCGCGGTCCACAGGAGCGAAACCGCCGGCACTGGCTGCATGCATCCCCACAATCCTGTTGAATCGGTCAGTTCTCAACGAATGCTTTTGGCGGAAGGCCTGCATCGTTGCGTTCAGGGCGGCGAGTTCGGCTTCGATTCCGCGCAGTTCTTCGCGTAAGGTCGCTTCTCTGTCGATCGGCGGCGGGGTGGGCTCCGGAATCGTTGCGGACTTTGAAAACCAACTCATGCGCCCCAGTGAATCAGAAAGTTGTAACAGGGGCAATCCGTAACCTGGTCGAGTCGTGGTGAAGTGTTCACCGGAGGGTAAGTTATTCGATTGGGAATTCTAGAGATTATCACATTTATTTTGATAATGTCTTCCCGCCGTCTCGCCGAAACCCGCGGGGCAATCTGTGGCCGCCAGGCGCGACGGTCCTAGAAGTTCTGAGTGTTAAGAAAAAGTGCTATCCTCCGGCCATGCCAGCTTGCTCCATCTGCAGCAACGCCGAACTCGCCGAAACTGTGAACGGGTTGCTCTTCGAGAAAAAATCCACGCTCCAGGAAATCGCCGACAAAGTCGGAAGCACAAAGTCTTCCATCGGCAGGCACGCCTCGAAATGTTTTTTAGAGTGGAAAGCCACGCGGGTCAAAGGCCGCAAAGGCAATACCGCCGACTCTGGCCGCCTTCTTGTCCGATGGCCTAACGAACCCACGCCCGACTTGCAACCGGGCGACAGCCTGCTCGTTGTGGAGTATCAGCAACTCGACGTCGCCGCCGTCGTGCGGAGCGGAAATCCCCGTGGCCTGGGGCCCCAACACCTGGACGCACTCCACGAAATCGCCCTCGCCGAAGATGCCCAGCACGAAAGTTTGAAACTCGCCTCTGAGTAGCCCGCGCTGCAATCCGCAAGCCCGCTGAGCGACGATCCCGGGCCGCGTGCCAATTGGCCGCGCAAAATTTCTGTCTCGGGACAATCCCGCGCCTGTCTCGCAAAATCCCGTGGGAGGGATTGGGGAAATCTGGCGGCCCCAGCCCGAAAGTTATGACCCCTTCCGGGTGAGGAAAATCATACGGACAGTTCACGGACAGTGCTTCTTATCTGATTGATTCACAAGGGAATCGAGAGGCGCTTCGGGTTGTGTTCCCAACGTTCGCTCGCGCAGACTCCCGCGCGATTGCTGCAAAACGGTGCACTTCCGCATTGCCCTGGAATGGTGCAGCCCGAAAAGCAGGAGCGATTCTCGCGTGTCGGCGAGAGGGGCTATTTTTCAGTTGGGTTTGGGCTTGCAGCGGAGTATTTCGAGCAAGGTTTGAAATTGGGCGGGGGAAAGGTCGCGGAGCTGTTCGACGTTGTAGTGCTCCCGAATGATTTTAGTCACCCACGCTTTTTTCCAATCGTTCCGAAGAGCAGTGTCCCAGAGTATGTATATCTCTCGTGGTGTGATCCGTAAGGTCGGCCTGTCCTGAAACTGTTCGTCGGTGGCAGCGGCGGTCTGCTCTTGCTTTTGCCTGTCTTCAGAAGTGAGAGCGCGCCCTTCTTCGGCCGCGGCACCCGCTCTCTCAACTGCAGTACTTCGGACCGCTGCTTTACTTGCATACTGCTTTACTTCTAAACCTTCTCCTGCATGGGTGCCGGGTGTTCGGGTGTCAAATGCCGGGTGTTCAGACTCAAAATGACGGGTGTTCCCGGTACTAGATGCCGGGTGTTCTGATTCATCACCCGGCATGAGTGCTGGGTGTTCACCGATATCACCCGTCACTGGTGCAGGGTGTTTCGGCGGGCGTTGGCGTTGTTTCAATTGCTCTATTTCGAGCCAATAGGTGTTGCACTGGTCGCTCGGGAGTTTGCCAGTTCGGATGCGGCGAACGCCGACGACGCCGATTTTCTTCGCCCAACGGAAAGCCCGCTCGACGGTCGAAAGATCCGTACACATTTCACGGGCGAGACTTTCTTGACTCATCCAGGCGTAGTTCTTGCGGGCATTGGTGTGCAGATGGATGAGGGTGAGTAGATATTTTTGGGTTGGCGTGGCGTCAAGCCCGGCGATCAAGCCTTCGACGTACCACCACTGATTTTCTTGCTTGTGAGATTTTCCCTGTGCTACCTTGTCCACGTTGAACCTTCCTTGTTCAACCTTCGGTTCCAGCATTCACGGCGTCGGGCTCATCTCCGGCGCCGTTCGTATTTTCAGGCAGCGGGTTTTCGGCGCAGTTCAATTACACACGTGCGCCGGATCCAGGCCGTTGCCGTCATTCCTTCCGCCGCAGCAATCGTCTGCAACTTAGCGTAGAGTGTTTTTGGCAACCTGAGTTGGATGTGCGCGTTTTTGCTCTTCGGTTGCCCGGTTTGCGTCACAATTTCCTTGTTCATTTTTCTCCTTTCTGAATATCTTACCCCCTATGATACTTAACCGACTTGACATCTTTCATAATATAGTCGTACACTAATTTCGTAACACTGGCCAGAAGAATTTCGGGGAAGTACCGAACTTTTGGGCTGAAACACAGTCACGACGCGCACGCAAGAACCAAGCGCAGTCCGCAAAGGGATTGCGTTTTTTTATTTTGGGGTGCTGCATGCGACGAGAACTCGAATCCGCGCTGACCTTAGCCACAGACCTTCCTGCCGAAGAGTTGCCCGAACTCATTGGCCAACTCGAACAGATCCGAATCGTGGCTCTAGCGCGGATCACCACACCCGCGGTCCAGACCCGCCCCGATGAACTCCTGACCGTTGACCAGGCGGCGCGGCGATTGAATCTCTCTCGCAGTTATCTCTATCACCATCACGAAAAAAAGTTCAAAAAGTTCGCGCGAAAAGAAGGCGGCAAGTTGCTGTTTTCTTCGAAGGGATTGAACGACTACTTGCAGAGGGCGCGGTGATCCGGCGTTGGCTGGCCTGCCTGTGCTCGCCACGCAGCCTTGCGCGGCTGACGTTTGGGGCCTGGCGGTAAAAACAAAAAGGAGAAACAAAAAATGATGAACCTTGAGCTTACGAATGACGAAAGAATCGTCGTTGAGCATCTTGTAGATGATGCAATCGACGGGCGCGACTCGACGTTTCCCCTTCCGATTGGCCGATTCGCACTCGGCGAAGTTGCTGGCTACGCTGAACCGCGCCGATTGGACTCAGGACAACGGCGGCTCATCCAAGTTGCTTTGATTGATAAGGACAAACTGACTCCCGCACAGAAACAATACTTGGCGCAGCTCTTGATACAGGTAGCCGGGCTCTGCCTGGCGAAATCGCGGCGACTTATGGGTAGCTCACCCGAATTGATGCTGTTGCACATGAAAGAATTCGTGCGCTAGTCTCTCTCCAAAACTCCTTCTTGACAACCGGTACCACCGTGGTACCATTCTGAGTCAAGGGGGGCATCCAATGAAGAAAGGAAAGCCAGATGTCGTCCAAAGCACGATGCGGCTTCCGCGTGCGCTTTGGGTACGGATCAATCGCATCGCAGCGGAAAAGAATCTCAGCATGCAGCAAAGCGTGCAGCAAGCCATCGAGGACTATTGCAGGAAAATCGAAGCGGAAAGGGGAAAGTGATGCACGGACAAGGGCGGATTTTCAAACGCGGTGACATCTGGTGGATGGCGTTCTACTTGAACGGGAAGGAACACAGGGAATCCACAGAATGCACGGATGAGAAGGAAGCGGGAAAGGTTCTGAGTGACAGACTGGACGAACGCGGCGCGGCCAAAATCGGCGCACGCAATTTCGTTACCCAAAAGGCGCGGCGGATCACCGTCCGCCAACTCTGCGAAGCCCTGCGGAAAAAATATGAACTAAACGGCAAAGACTCCCCGCAAAACCTCAGTCACCTAAAGCGCGTCGAGACAGACTTCGGCGACTACAGGGCGCTCGACCTGGCTTCCGAAGTGATAGACGAATACATCGAACGGCGGAAGGCAGAAGGCAACGCGAAGGCTACAATCAACCGCACGACCGGAATGCTTTTGCAAGCCTACCGGCACGGCGTCACGCAAAAACATTTTTCCGAGTTCAACATTCCGGCCATCACGCACCTGGATGAATCGGACAATGTGCGGGATGACATTTTCACCGAAACGGAAGTCGCGGCGGTCATCGAAAACTTGCCGGAAGATTTGCGGGACTTCACCCGCTGGTGCTCGGTGACTGGAATGCGTTGCGGCGAAGCAAAGTTGCTCACCTGGAAAATGGTACAAGGCAACACACTCCAAATCCCCGCCAACATTACGAAAGGCAATAAAGCGCGCGCCCTTCCTGTTGACGTGCCAGCTTTGGCCGAGATCATCGCGCGGCGGCGCAAACTGCAAACTGTCGAAGTGAACGGCACGGCGCAAATGTGCCCGCTGATTTTCCATCGTGGCGGCTTGCCCGTTGGTGACTTCAAAAAATCTTGGGCGACCGCGACTACGGCGGCGAAGTGTCCGGGCCGGTTGTTTCACTCACTGCGCCGGTTCGCGGTGACAAATCTAATCAACGCTGGGGTCCCGATCCCGGTCTGCAAACTTTGGAGCGGGCACGAAACGGATTCGATGCTCATTCGCTACGCCATCTTGAACACGGAAGTGATGAAGCGTGAGGCGGCGAAAGTCGAAGAGTACCGCCGCGTGGTCGCGGCATCGGAGAAAGAAAAAGTAGTCGCCATGCGCTGAGTTGTAACATGCCACGGGCCGGGATTTTTCCCCGCCCATTTTTTTTGGCCCGGGGCGGGTTAAATTTCCGCGGACAAAAGGCGGACAACCTGCACAATTCCAGTGCATTCGGGCAAGAAAAAGGGGACTCGGTGAAGCTCCGAATCCCCAGTGTTTATGCGGTGATTTGAATGGTTGCGGGGGTCAGATTTGAACTGACGACCTTCGGGTTATGAGCCCGACGAGCTACCAGGCTGCTCCACCCCGCGTCATTGATACTACGCTACTTGCCGCTCTTCTGCAAATCGCTCAGCTTCAGGTGCCCGATAAGTGCCCGAAATTCCAAGCACTTTCGCACGCTGTCTTTCAAACTGCTCTAGGTGTTCAGCCAAGACGTGCGCGTAGATGTTGAGAGTGGTTGAGATGCTGCCGTGCCCCAAAAGCTTGGACACCACAGACACTGAAACACCCGCGTGAAGCTGCCGTGTTGCGAACGTATGCCGGAACATGTGCAGATGGCCGTCCACAACTCCCAGCTTCTTGCGAAGGTGCCTCTTCAACACAAGGTCAGCGTTCCACGGTGTGCCGTTCTTCGTGGTGAAGACGAAACCTTCCTGCCTGTCACCGATGTGCGCACGGAGTGCGTCCACAATCTCAACAGGGATAGGAATGTCTCTGTTTGCGTTCTTTGTCTTCGGTGTCTGAACCTTGCCGCGCCACACAGCCTGACGGACGCGCACAAGCCTTTTGAACGGGTCAAAGTCTGATACACGCAACCCGCACAGTTCGCCTGCACGCATTCCAGTCTCAACAGCCAGCCAGTAGAACAATCGCTTGTCACCAGTTGACCTGCTCAGAATGGATTCAACTTTCGCATCTGTGTACGCAAGCACTTCTGTCTCTGACTTTCCTATCTTCTTGGCCGATTCCCAGATGTTCTCCCGCAAGTTGCCCCACGCTCTGCCTTGCTTGAGTATGAGCTTCAACGTGCTGAAGATGTTCTTCTTGGTCTTACGGCTGACAGTCAGCTTGGACAGGAACACGTCAATGTCACGTGTGGTGATTTCCCTGACCTGCCGCTTGCCGAAGAAGGAAAGTAAGTGGTTCGTGAGATGGCCGCGCATGTTCTGCACGGTTGAAGGCTTCATCTCTTGAAACGCTTGGTCACCCCATTCTTGGGCTAAAGCCTGAAAGGTGGTCTGCGATTCTGGTAGATAACCGGGGTCATTGACACGGGCAAGGATTGCATCAAGCTGCCGTTGTGCCTGCTTCGCGGTCATCTCTCCAACGATTCCAAACACCTTTGCACGCTTCATTCGCACGATGGAACCGTTGGGAAGGCGAACGTCTTCCTTCCAACGTCCCATGTAACTGTCATGCGCTTTACCTTTCTTGATGACTATCTCTCCGTACTGATAACGGGTTCGAGCCATGTCCCTTCCTTTCGTTGGGTCATGGCCCTGCCGGATTCGAGGCAGGATGGTAGCACGGACGCGCTGCCCTGTTATACCGTCTTGGCTGGGAACGCCGGGCAGCGCGTTGCCAACCCCACTTTGACTTGTTTCCACTTCGTGTGACTCCTTTAGTTTTGACCGAGCGTCTTACACCTTTAATGGTTGGCGGGAGTGAGCGGATTTTCTGGCCACCAATTGGTAAACTTACGTCAATGTCGCGAATAATCCTTTTTGGTGGTCCTAACAGTCTGCATTTTCACCAAACTGTCCCAATTGGCGCAGACGTTTGGGAGCAATACCGACGCAACGCTCTGAGGTACTTGCACGCTTCCGGTGCGTCACCGGGGACAATATCAACGCTAGAGCACCTGCCTTTTTCATGTGAGTGGAAGGAGCAATATGACGAGTATGAAGGCCCTTTCCGGACAGACCAACAACTCTTGATACTTCGCGTCCCTGTCGAAGTATTCGTTGAAATAGAACAGGAGCGTGGAAGCTGGAATCAACGGATAGCGGAGGGAGTTCCCGGTGTTGTCCATGCATTGAATCGTGTCGGCTGCAACATCAAGGGAGTTATCGCAGAAATCGAACTCGATGCTGAAAACAAGCCCATAGAGATGATTCGAGCGGAAGAACTCCGAATAACTTCAGCGACAGTTGAACATGCATTGAGTCAGGCAAGAACCTTGATTGTTTCCCACGGTGCGCCTGCCGCTCTTGACCGAGTACATACCGTCTTTCATGCGTATTTGAAGGCAGCGTGCGAAAGGGCACAACTGCCGATGCCGAATGACAGGCCGGGGATAATTGAGCTATTGGGACTGCTCCGAAAGCACGGCATCGTCTCCTTTGAACCCGAATTAGAAACGTTGGTAATCCAGACTTTTCGCGGGGTCCAAAAGGCGGTAGATGCCCTAGAAACTTTTAGGAATGAACACAGTCTCGCGCATCCACAAGAAATGTTGCCGGAACCGGAAGCCCTATTGGTAATCAACGTGACG
>Ga0210409_10006739_pt1 | contig 11912 bp, 11 predicted proteins | sample IncBWH17MmetaG_FD_161649 | JGI IMG/M metagenome (GOLD analysis project Ga0210409, IMG submission 161649) | Forest soil microbial communities from Barre Woods Harvard Forest LTER site, Petersham, Massachusetts, United States - Inc-BW-H-17-M | ecosystem: Environmental > Terrestrial > Soil >...
CGGTGCACAGCTGGATTTGCGTAGCGCGTTGTGTTGCAGTGAGCGAAACCATGCTTGCATCTTTATTTTTGCGCAGCGACCACGATAATTTCTATCAGGATTTCAGGACGCGCGAGTTTAGCTTCTACCGTGGCCCGCGGCGGCGCATTGCCGACCGAGACCCACTCATCCCAGACCAGGTTCATGCCATCGAAATCCTTGACGTCGGCCAGGTAGATCTGGCAGGACAGGATGTGATGCTTGTCGCTGCCGGCTTCGGCCAGCAGGCGGTCGATATGGCCGAGCGATTCGCGCGTCTGGCCTTCGATGTTCTGGGTGGTGTCTTCGGCCAGCTGGCCGGCCAGGTACACGGTACCGTTATTGATGGCGACTTCCGAAAGTCTCTTGCCGACATGCAGGCGTTGGATAGCCATGAATCATCTCCTGTAATAGTAAAGGGTAAAAAATCAGCCGAGCAGAAAATCGCTGACAACTTCAATCTGGTCGGTATGCAGCAAGGTGGGCGCATGGCCGACTCCGGCCAGCTCGACCAGCTTGGCCTTGGGGCCGCACTGCGTCATCAGCTGCGCCGTTTCGGGCGACAGCAGGTCCGACTGGGCGCCGCGCACCAGCAAGGTTGGGCAAGTGATCGCCTTGTAGGCGTTCCACAGCAGCGCTTCCGACAACTTGAAGGTTTCCGGCGTGGTCGACTTGAAAGGCTCGGCCAGTTTCAAATCGTAGTGGCGGGTCCATTCGCCGCCGGCGTTCTGGTGCAGAACGTCGGCCGCCAGCTTGCGCCATTCGGCGTCGGTGTGCGGGCCGAACGATGCCGAGATGGCGCGTACGTAGGCCGCCGCTTCGTCAAATGTCGGGAAGCGCATGTCAGCGCCGATGTATTCGCCGATGCGTCCCATCGCATCCGCGTTCAGGGTCGGGCCGACATCGTTGAGCACCAGCTTGCGCAACGGGTTGTCCGGCAGCGACGCCAGGCCGATGCCGATCAGGCCGCCCATCGAGGTGCCGACCAGGTCCACGGTTTCGGCATTCAGGCGGGCCAGCAAGGTCACCACGTCGTTCAGGTATTGCGGCAGCACGTAGTATTGCGGATCGCGCAGCCAGTCGGAACGGCCGCGGCCGACCACGTCCGGGCAGACCACCCGGTAGGTATCGCACAAGGCGCGCGCCAGCTGGTCGAAATCGTCGGAGACGCGGGTGACGCCGTGCAGGCACAGCAATACATTCGGATTATGCGGATCGCCCCATTCCTGGTAAGCCATCTTGTGCAGGCCGGCGGGAGAAATGCATTGAACAGACTTGTGGGTGGCGATGGTCATTGATACCCCGTTTCGGTTAAGACTTGCAGCAAGCGCGCGGCGGACAACGCGTTTGATTTGCGGATATACAACATCTTATCGCATATGGCCCCTCCCTTGCACCTTACCTTAAACATAAGGGAAGCGAATGGAAGCATTCAAAGAAAAAGCGGCGCCTGATAAATGTATCAGGCGCCGCTTTTTTTAGAGTTATTCAGGCTGCTCGGTGGCTACCTTGCCAAGAAGTAGGGTGGGCACGCCTTTGTGCCCACGCGGATAACGCGATACAGCGTGGGCACAAAAGCGTGCCCACCCTACATACTTAGTGCAACGCGCTCAGGTCCAACGCTGCTCCGGTTTGCGCAACGATATCTTCGCGGCTGACGCCCGGCGCCAGTTCGATCACTTTCAGGCCCTGCGGCGTCACGTCCAGCACGCCGAGGTCGGTGATGATGCGGTTGACCACGCCGACGCCAGTCAGCGGCAGGTTGCAGGCTTCCAGGATCTTGTGCGAAGTGGTGCCATCCTTGGCCTTGGCCACGTGCTCCATCAGCACCACGACGCGGCCGACGCCGGCCACCAAGTCCATCGCGCCACCCATGCCCTTGACCAGCTTGCCTGGGATCATCCAGTTCGCCAGGTCGCCATTGCTGGACACCTGCATGGCGCCCAGGATGGCGATATTGATCTTACCGCCGCGTATCATGGCGAAGGAATCGGCGGAACTGAAATAAGCCGATCCCGGCAAGGAAGTCACGGTCTGCTTGCCGGCGTTGATCAGGTCGGCGTCGACCTTGTCGTCGGTCGGAAACGGGCCGATGCCGAGCAGGCCGTTTTCCGACTGCAGCCAGACTTCGATTTCCTTCGGTACGTGGTTGGCAACCAGGGTCGGCAAGCCGATGCCGAGATTGACGTAAAAACCATCTTGCAATTCCTTTGCCGCGCGCGCGGCCATTTCATCTCGTGTCCATGCCATTTTATTCTCCTGGTCTCAGTTTATTCTGCAGGGCGAACGGTACGCTGTTCGATGCGCTTTTCCGGGTTCGCATTGACTACGATGCGATGCACAAAAATGCCCGGTGTATGGACTTGGTCCGGATCGATCTCGCCCACCTCGACCAGCTGCTCGACTTCCACCACGGTGATTTTACCCGCCATGGCGACGTTCGGATTGAAGTTGCGGGCAGTCTTGTTGAACACCAGGTTGCCGCTGCGGTCCGCCTTGTAGGCCTTGACCAGCGAGACGTCAGCCACGAGCGAACGCTCCATCACATACTTGGCGCCGTCGAATTCGCGGATTTCCTTGCCCTCGGCAACCAGGGTGCCGACGCCGGTCTTGGTAAAGAAGGCCGGGATGCCGGCGCCGCCGGCGCGCAGCTTTTCCGCCAGCGTGCCCTGCGGGGTGAATTCGAGCTCGAGCTCGCCGGCCAGGTACTGCCGTTCGAATTCCTTGTTTTCGCCGACGTAGGAAGCGATCATTTTCTTGATCTGGCGGGTGGTCAGCAATTGCCCCAGGCCGAAGCCGTCGACGCCGGCGTTGTTGGAAATCGCCGTCAGCTCTTTCACGCCGGAATTGCGCAACGCCAGGATCAGCGCCTCAGGGATGCCGCACAGGCCGAAACCGCCTACGGCGATGGTCTGGCCATCCTTGACTATGCCGGCCAACGCGCTTGCCGCGTCAGGATAAACTTTGTTCATGCCTTGTCTCCTGTTTGTGTAAACTAAGTAACTATTATTGCTTTGCTCTCGGTCTGTTAGCATATGACGAAGCAACACATCCAACAATACCGTAAAACTACGAACTCAAGCTGCAGCCAGTGCCATTGCCTAATCCTGCCATCGATTACCAGACCATTTTCGCCCATGCGCCGATAGGCATGTGCGTGTCGGAACGCCGCATCATGCAAGTGTGCAACCTGGCCCTGGCCCGCATGTTCGGCTACCAGCAGGAAGAACTGAACGGTCAGTCGTTCCAGCTGCTATACCCGACCCAGGATGAGTTCGAGCGCACCGGCGCCCGCATCGTGCCGATCATGAACGCCAAAGGCGTCTATTCCGACGAACGCATCATGCGGCGCGCCAGCGGCGAGTTGTTCTGGTGCCATGTGACAGGCCATGCGCTGGTGCCGCATGACACGCACGCCTCTGGCATCTGGACTTTCGAGGATTTGAGTGAAAAACGCCGGGCTTCCGCTGTATTATCGCCGCGCGAACGCGAGATTGCGGCGCTGCTGGTGGAGGGCAAGACCAGCAAGCTGATCGGCAAGCAGATCGGCCTCAGCCCGCGCACGGTGGAGATGCACCGGGCCAACCTGATGAAGAAGTTCGCCGCCTCGACCTCCAGCGAGCTGGTGCACCGCCTGCTCGGCATCACGCAGGCCGAGCCGGTTTAACGAGCGTTCAGGCTGGCGTTGCAGGGTTAGTCAGCAGCTTTCGCAGATCATCCGGCAAGGGCATGGACTTTTCCAGGTCGAAATCGACCCAGACGATTTTCGCGCTGCCTTCGGCGAACACCACGTCGGGCATGTCGGCGCGGCGGATTTCATAGCTCGCTTCGAAGCTGGAGCGGCCGACGGCGCCGACATAGGATTTGACTTCGACTTCACAGGGATATTTCAATTGCCGCAAGAAACTGCACTGCGCATTGACCAGCACCGGCCCGTGACGGGAATCGAAATCGCTGCCGAGCTCTTGCAGCCATTCGATGCGCGCCTGTTCCATATAGCGGAAATAAATCGTATTGTTGACGTGGCCGAGCGCATCCATATCGCCCCAGCGCATGGCAATCTTGGTGGTGTGGACGTGTTTTCTGGTTTCCATTATTTCAACTTTCATGAATACTGCTGTGATCTGCCATCAGCCGGCTGTAAGCAAGCTCGGCTCGGCACTCTGTCCGATATGCGAGGAACAACACTAACCGTTGAGGAAACCTAGGGCCTATTAGCCTTTGATTTGGGAGATGCGTTCCCACCAAAACGTGTGCTGGCAAGGCGCGTGGCGTAGCTGGGGCTGAAGCCCCAGCAAGCCATGCAACGCCGCCAGCGCACGTTTTGGTGGGAACCCTCCGGGAACGGCTGCAGGCGTCACATGCCGTTGTTGCGCCTCCTTGCCGTAGCACCGCTACGTCGCGTCAGCGCGCCTAGGCCTGAGCCGCCTGCCGCGCGTTCGCACTCCCAAATCAAAGGCTAATAGGCCCTAGCATTCTGCCGGAAAATCCCGGACAATTAGCACATCCGTTCGAAAAATTAATTATAGGTAAAGAGACAATGACTCCAACCCCAGGGCAGAACCAGCAGAATCTCCTAGAACAATACGGTCCGCGCGAAGCGATGGAATACGACGTGGTGGTGGTCGGCGGCGGCCCTGCCGGCCTGGCGGCGGCGATCCGCCTCAAGCAGCAGGCCACCGAGCAAGGACGCGAAGTGTCCGTCTGCGTACTGGAAAAAGGCAGCGAAATCGGCGCCCACATCCTCTCCGGCGCGGTGATGGACCCGCAGGCGCTGACCGAACTGCTGCCGAACTGGAAAGAACTGGGCGCGCCGCTGACCACTGAAGTCAGCGAAGACCGCTTCCTGTTCCTGACCGAGAAAAAAGCCTACAAGACGCCGAGCTGGATGCTGCCGGCCTGCTTCCAGAACCATGGCAATTACGTCATCTCGCTAGCCAATGTGGTGCGCTGGCTGGGCCAGCAGGCGGAACTGCTGGGCGTGGAAATTTTCCCCGGCTTCCCGGCCGCTGAAGTCCTGTACAACGAAGACGGCTCGGTCAAGGGCGTCGCCACCGGCAACATGGGCGTGGACCGCCACGGCCAGCCTACCGACGCCTTCCAGCTCGGCATGGAATTGCACGCCAAGTACACCCTGTTCGCCGAAGGCGCGCGCGGCCACCTGGGCAAGCAGCTGATGGCGAAGTACGACCTCAACAAGGGCAAGGATCCGCAAACCTATGCCATCGGCATCAAGGAACTGTGGGAAATCGATCCCAAGCTGCACCAGCCGGGCCTGGTGGTGCATACCGCCGGCTGGCCGCTGGATACCCAGACCTATGGCGGCTCCTTCCTGTATCACCTGGAAAACAACCAGGTTGCAGTCGGCTACGTGGTCGGCCTGGCTTACGAAAACCCCTACCTGTCGCCTTACGAGGAATTCCAACGCTACAAGACGCATCCGGAAATCAGCAAGTTCTTCCAGGGCGGCAAACGCATTTCCTACGGCGCCCGCGCGATCACCGCCGGCGGCCTGCAGTCGCTGCCCAAGCTGACCTTTCCGGGCGGCGCCCTGATCGGCTGCGACGCCGGCTTCCTCAACGCCAGCCGCATCAAGGGCAGCCACGCCGCCATCAAGACCGGCATGCTGGCCGCCAACGCCGCCTTCGAAGCGCTGGGCAACAACCGCCAGTTCGACGAACTGACAGCTTATAGCGCAGCATTTGAGAAATCCTGGCTGCATGAAGAGCTGCACAAGGCGCGCAACTTCAAGCCATGGATGAGCAAGGGCCTGTACCTGGGCACGCTGATGGTCGGCATCGACCAGGTAGTGTTCGGCGGCAAGGCGCCGTGGACTCTGCGCCACACCCACGCCGACCACGAATGCCTGAAACCGGCCGCCAACTACACGCCGATCAAGTATCCGAAGCCGGATGGCAGGCTGACCTTCGACCGCCTGTCGTCGGTGTTCATTTCCAACACCAACCACGCCGAAGACCAGCCTATCCACCTGACCCTGAAAGATCCGAGCGTCCCGGTCAACGTCAACCTGCGCGACTATGCCGGCCCGGAAGCGCGCTACTGCCCTGCCGGCGTGTATGAATTCGTCACCAATGAAGACAATACCGAACGCCTGCAGATCAATGCGCAGAACTGCGTGCACTGCAAGACCTGCGACATCAAGGATCCGACCCAGAATATCGTGTGGGTGACGCCGGAAGGCGGCGGCGGCCCGAATTATCCAAACATGTAATCCGGCGAGGCGTAGGGTGGCACGCCTTTGTGCCCACGCGCTACCGCAATAACCATAATCCAGACCCGCGTGGCACGGAATTTGGCAGGCGCGTAGTGTTAATTCACGCGTGGGCACGATGTGCCCACCCTACGGCAGCTTCCAGTCGCCGGCGACGATTTTTTCAAGCCAGAAGGTGCCGATCACGGTTTTGACATCGGTGACCTTGCCTTCCCTGACCCAGCTCAGCATGTCCGTCAGCGGCGCCTTGAAGACGTCCAGGAACTCGCCCTCGTCGAGCTTGCGCTCGCCCGCCACCAGGCCGCGCGCCAGGAACAGTTCCAGGTGCTCGTCGGAATAGGCGATGGCATTGTGGATAGTGCAGACGTGCTGCCACTCAGTGGCGGTATAACCCGTCTCTTCCAGCAACTCGCGCTTGGCGCAGCTCAGGTGATCTTCGCCCTCATCGATTTTCCCGGCCGGGTACTCAATGAATACGCGTTCCAGCGGATAGCGGTATTGCCGCTCCAGCAGCACCGTGCCGTCTTCAAACAAAGGCAGGATGACGACCGCGCCGGGGTGCTTGATGTATTCGCGGGTGGTGGCTTTGCCGTCCGGCAGTTCTACCGTGTCGCGCTGCACTTTGAGGAAATGGCCGTCATAGGCGACAGCCGTGGCGATCTGGGTTTCTTTGAGGTGACTATCCATGCAAACGCTCCGGCGAAATGGTGGCTAACGAGATAAGCGGACTAGATGGGATTGTAATGCCTGCGAGCGCAGGCTGTGCTGCGCGCCGCATGAGGCGGTGCTGACAGACAGGCGCTGCATGCGCCCGCCCTGCTTGCTTCAGCGATGTTTTTTCAGATAGCGCAGTACGTAGCCGGGATAGGCCAGCACCAGGAACATGCAGCCGGTGACCGCATAGAATTCCCAGCCTTGCGCAAAGGTATTGCCGATATTCGCTTCCAACATGCGGGCGATCAGGCCAACCAGCGCATACAGCGCAAACAGCTCCAGCAGACGTACCCAGATCGGCTTGGCCGCGGCCTGGCCGCCGAACTTGACCGGCAGCAGCGCGAACAAGCGCTCGTTAAAGAACGGCAGGTTCGCCGCCAGCAGCGCGAGCAGGATGACGAACAGGCTGGAAAGCGAAACGTTCACGTGCTTACGAGGTGACGCGGGCGATGAAACCGGCCAGGGTACGGACGATAGCCAGGTTGCTGGCATCCATCAACAGGCCAGGCCACAGGCCCAGCACCAGCACGGCAATACCGTTCAGGCTCAGCAGCACGCGCACGTCGGCGTGGGCGACGATAGGCGCACGGTCTTGCGGCTCGTCGAAATACATCATCTTGATCACGCGCAGGTAGTAGAAGGCGCCGATCAGCGAGAACAGCACGGCTACCACGGCCAGCCAGATCTGCTGGGTGCCGATCACGGCCTGCAATACCGACAGCTTGGCGTAGAAGCCCATCAGCGGCGGAATGCCCGCCAGCGACAGCATCAGCACCAGCATCACGGCCGCAAACCAAGGGCTGCGCTGGTTCAAGCCTTTGAAGTCATCCATGTTTTCGGCTTCAAAGCCGGCGCGCGACAGCAGCATGATGACGCCGAAAGTACCGAGCGTGGTCATGACATAGGTGATCGCATAGAACAAGGCCGAGCTATAGGCGTTCGAAGTCGAAAACAGGTTGTTGTCGACGATGCCGCTCAACAGGCCGAGCAGCATGAAGCCCATGTGCGAAATGGTCGAGTAAGCCAGCATGCGCTTGATGTTGGTCTGAGCGATCGCGGTGATGTTACCGATCGCCAGCGACAACACCGCCAGGATAGTCAGCATCTGCTGCCATTCGACAGCCAGCGGCAGCAACGCTTCCACCAGCAAGCGGAAGCAGATCGCAAAAGCGGCCAGCTTGGGCGCGCCGCCCAGCAACAGGGTGACTGCGGTCGGTGCGCCTTGATAGACGTCCGGCACCCACATGTGGAATGGCACCGCGCCCAGCTTGAACGCCAGGCCGCAGACCACGAACACGACGCCGAACACCAGCACGGTATGGTTGATGTTGCCGGAATCAGCAGCACGCGCCACTTCCACCAGGTCGAGCGAACCGGTGGCGCCGTACAGCATCGACATCCCGTACAGCAGGAAACCGGAAGCCATCGCGCCCAGCACGAAATATTTCATCGCCGCTTCGGTAGCGGAAGTGTTTTCACGGCGCAGAGCCACCATCGCGTACAACGACAGCGACATCAGTTCCAGGCCCAGATAGATGCTGAGGAAATTGCTGCCGGAGATCATCACCATCTGGCCCAGCAAAGCGAACAAGGCCAATGGATAGAATTCTCCGCCGAGATGGCCGCCCACCATCGCGCGTTCACTGACATAGCTGCGCGAGTAGACCAGGGTCATCGCCACCGCCACGTAGGAAACCAGCTTCAGCAAGCTGGAAAGCGGATCCGAAACGAACATGTTGTGGAAGGTGTAAACCGTCTCCCCGCTTTGGAATGCACCCAGTGTCAGTACAAAGCACACTGCCAGTACGGCCAGCGTCAGGTAATAGGTGATGTGGCGCTTGGCATCCGAAACGAACATATCGATCAGCAGCACGACCGAGGTCGCGATCAGCAGAAAGATTTCCGGATAAACAGGGATCAGATTCATGTTATTCATTTATTTGCCACTTATTTTTGTACACTGCGCTTCTAGTCAGTTGAGGGCTGAGTCATTCATCGCGCTGTGGCGACTCTTAAACTCCGTCCCGCTACTTTTCTTTACTATTCAACCGTTTTATCTAGTCAGTTGGGGACAGAGCCGCACGGGTAGTGTAGTTCGTCGCGCTTCGGCGACTCTCAAACACTCGCCGTGCGCCTCTGTCCCGCAATTTGTTAATTTAACTTGGTGATCGCCACGTGCTTCAGCAGATCGGCAACCGACACCTGCATGGCATCGGTGAACGGCGCCGGATACAGGCCCATTGCGATGACGGCGATCGCCAATACACCCAGCATGGCGAACTCACGCTTGTTCAGGTCCAGCATTTCTTTCACATGCGAATTGGTGACGGCGCCGAACACCACTCGCTTGACCAGCCACAGTGAGTAAGCCGCGCCAAGGATCAGCGCGGTCGCTGCCAGCAGGCCGATCCAGAAATTGAACTTGACCGCGCCCAGGATCACCATGAACTCGCCGACGAAGCCGGATGTGCCTGGCAGGCCGGAATTGGCCAGCGAGAACAGCACGAACAAGGCAGCGAAACGCGGCATGACGTTGACGACGCCGCCGTAGGCGGAAATTTCACGGGTATGCATGCGGTCGTACAGCACGCCGATACACAGGAACATCGCGCCGGAGACGAAACCGTGCGAAATCATTTGCACGATGCCGCCCTGCAGGCCGATGTCGTTGAAGATGAAGAAGCCGAGCGTGACGAAACCCATGTGCGCGATCGACGAATAAGCAATCAGCTTCTTCATGTCTTTTTGCACCAGCGCCACCAGGCCGATATAGATCACGGCGATCAGCGACAAGGTGATCATGAAGCCGGCCAGGTAGTGGCTGGCGTCAGGCGTGATCGGCAGCGAGAAACGCAGGAAGCCGTAGCCGCCCAGCTTCAGCATGATGGCAGCCAGCACCACGGAACCGCCGGTCGGCGCTTCCACGTGGGCGTCCGGCAACCAGGTATGCACCGGCCACATCGGCACCTTGACGGCAAACGCGATCAGGAACGCCAGGAAGATCAGGATCTGTTCCGACATGTCCAGCGGCAGCTGGTGCCAGGTCAGGATTTCGAAGGTGCCGGAATGGAAGTACAGGTACAGCAATGCCACCAGCATCAGCAGCGAACCCATCAGCGTGTACAGGAAGAACTTGATCGCTGCATACACCCGGTTGCTGCCGCCCCAGACGCCGACGATGATGAACATCGGGATCAGAGTCGCTTCAAAGAAGACGTAGAACAGCATGCCGTCCAGCGCGCAGAAGACGCCGATCATCAGGCCCGACAGGATCAGGAAAGCGCCCATGTACTGAGCAACCTTCTTCTCGATCACCTGCCAGGCGGCGATCACCACCAGCACGGTGATGAAGGCGGTCAGCGGGATGAACCACAGCGAGATGCCGTCGATACCGAGGAAATAATTGATGTTGAAGCGGTCGATCCATACCGACTTTTCAACGAACTGCATGCCCTGGAAACCGTTGTCGAACTGCCGCACGATCGGCAGGGTGACCACGAAGCTGACTGCTGCGCCCAGCAGCGAAAGCCAGCGCACCAGGGTTGGATTGTCGTCGCGGCCGACTGCCAGGACGAGGATACCAAACGCGACCGGACACCAGATCGCGAGGCTGAGAAGAGGGAAAGTTGACTGCATCATATGTATTATTTATCTACCTTGCTGAGTTTGCCGGGCTTGCTTTAGCAGCTTATTTGAACGGATACGGCATGAACCAAACCAGGAAACCCAGCACGCCGATGATCATCACGAATGCATAGTGATAGATATAGCCGGATTGCCAGAGACGGGTAATCTTCGAGAACCAGTTGACTGCCTTGGCGCTGCCGTTGACGATCAGGCCATCGATCAGGCCGCGGTCGCCTGCATTCCACAGGCCGCGACCCAGCATGCGGGCGCCGCCGGCAAACACGATGTCGTTGAACTTGTCCAGATAATATTTGTTTTCGAGCAGCGTATAGATCGGACCGCACTTCTGCTTGATCGCCGCAGGCAAACGCGGATTGACCATGTAGCAGTAATAGGCGGCAGCGACGCCGGCAATCGCCAGCCACAAAGGCGCCGAGCTGAATGCGTGTGCAACCATGCCGATCGGGCCGTGGAAGTCCGTGCGCAGCTCTTCCATTGCGTGGTGCGCTTCGTTGACGAAAATCACGTCCTTGAAGAAGCTGCCGAACAGCATAGGCTCGATAGCAAAGAAACCGATGACGGCGGATGGAATCGCCAGCAGGATCAGCGGCAGCGTCACCACCCAAGGCGACTCGTGCGGCTTCTGGCCCGGGGCCAGGCCGTGGTGCTCGTGCTCTTCTTCGGCTTCGTCATGATGGGCGTCATGGCCATCGTGTGCGGCGTGCGCATCGTTTGCCGCATGCGCCGGCGCATGGTGGCCGTGGTCATCGTGCGCCTTGCCGAAACGTTCTTCGCCATGGAACACCATGAAGTACATGCGGAAGGAATAGAAGGCTGTCACGAACACGCTGGCCAGCACGGCGAAGTAAGCGAAGCCGGAGCCGAACAGGGTCGACGCATGCGCCGCTTCGATGATGCTGTCCTTCGAATAGAAGCCGGAGAAGAACGGCGTACCGATCAGAGCCAGCGAGCCAATCAGCGAAGTGATCCAGGTGATCGGCATGTATTTGCGCAGGCCGCCCATGTTGCGCATGTCCTGGTCGTGGTGCAGGCCGATGATCACGGAACCGGCGCCAAGGAACAGCAAAGCCTTGAAGAAAGCGTGCGTCATCAGGTGGAACACTGCCACCGAGTAGGCCGAAGCGCCCAGCGCCACGGTCATGTAGCCCAGCTGCGACAACGTCGAGTAAGCAACCACGCGCTTGATGTCGGTCTGGATCACGCCGAGGAAACCCATGAACAGCGCGGTAATCGAACCGATGATCAGGATGAAGGACAAGGCGGTGTCGGACAGCTCGAACAGCGGCGACATGCGGGTCAC
>Ga0210409_10006741_pt1 | contig 11910 bp, 10 predicted proteins | sample IncBWH17MmetaG_FD_161649 | JGI IMG/M metagenome (GOLD analysis project Ga0210409, IMG submission 161649) | Forest soil microbial communities from Barre Woods Harvard Forest LTER site, Petersham, Massachusetts, United States - Inc-BW-H-17-M | ecosystem: Environmental > Terrestrial > Soil >...
GTCACGGGCGCGGGCGGCGGCGTGCGATCGCCCGCGGCGATCAGCACGACATCGAAGCCGCGGGCGCGGCGTACCAGCTCGGTCGCGGTCGAGGGGCGCAGCCACGCCTTCAGACCACGCCGCTCGGGCGCGCCGACGATGACGCGGGTGGCGTGACGCACGTGAGCATACTCGGCGATCGTGGCCGCGGCGGAGGGCCCATCGAGGGTCACGCTCTCGCCGCCGAGCGACTCCGCGAGCCGCAGCACGTCGATGCGCCGGTTACGCGCCGCCTCCGACAAGCGCAGCAGTGCGGGTGTCTCCACGTACACCACCGTCCATTGCGCATCGAGCGCGTCCGCCATCCGTTTGCCGGCGCGTACGAGCTCCGCGGCCTGCTCACCGGGACCGACGGCAACCAGCACCCGATCGCCGGCGATGCGCCCCTGCGTGCGCTCCGACGCAGGCAGCGCGCGCGAAGCGGCCTCGACGCGATCGGCGACGCGGCGCAGCGCGATCTCGCGCAGCGCCATGAGGTTCTGCTTGCGGAAGAAGCGCTCGATGGCGGTGCCGGCCTGCTCGCCAACGTACACCTTGCCGGCGTGCAGGCGCGCGATCAGCTCATCTGGCGGCAGGTCGATCAGCTCGATGTCGTCGGCCTCATCGAACACGTGATCGGGCAGCGTCTCGCGCTGGCGTACGCCGGTCGTCTGGAAGATGAGGTCGTTGAGGCTCTCGAGGTGCTGCACGTTGACCGTGGTCCACACGCTGATGCCCGCCGCCAGCAGTTCCTCGATGTCCTGCCAGCGCTTGGGGTGACGTGGCGAGGGCTCGCCGCCCGTAAGGTTGGAATGCGCCAGCTCGTCCACCAGCAGGATCTCGGGGCGCCGCGCGAGCGCCCCATCGAGATCGAACTCATGGCGCACGATGCCGCGGTAGCCGACCGCGAGTGGCGGCAGGCGCGGCAGTCCCTCGAGCAGCCGCTCGGTCTCGATGCGCCCGTGCGGCTCGACGTAGCCGACCACCACGTCGGTTCCGCCCGCCTGTACGCCGCGTGCCGCCTCGAGCATCGCGTAGGTCTTGCCGACTCCCGCAGATGCGCCGAAGAAAATCTTCAACCGGCCGCGGCGCGCGCGCGCCTCGTCCTCCTTGATCCGCTCGAGCAGCTCATCGGGGTCAGGCCGGGCTTCGGCCATGTGGTGTCATTTCAGCGCATCGAGTGCCAGGTTCAGCTCCAGTACGTCGACGCGCGGCTCGCCGAGAACTCCGAGCAACCTACCCTCGGTGTGCTGCGCAATCAATGCCTGCACGCGCTCGAGCGCGAGTCCCCGCGCGCGTGCCACGCGGGCCGCCTGGTAGTTGGCGGCCGCCAGGCTGATCTCGGGATCGAGGCCGCTGCCGGACGCCGTTACCAGGTCGATGGGAACCGGCGCGTCGTTGCCGGGGTCGGCGGCGCGCAGCGCCGCGACGCGCGCCTTGACCGCATCGAGCAGCGTGGGGTTGAGGGGACCGAGGCTCGAGCCGGTCGAGGCCGTGCCGTTGTAAGGCTGCGGCGCCGTGGCGGACGGCCGGCTCCAGAAGTACCTGGGATCGCCGAAGCTCTGGCCGATGAGCCGCGAGCCGACAGCCCTCCCGTCCCGCATGAGGAGACTGCCTGCAGCGCGCGAGGGAAACAGCACCTGGGCCGCAACGGTGACGAGCAGCGGATAAAGCAAGCCGGTGACCATCGTCAGCAACAGGAACAGCACCAGCGCGGGGCGGATGCTGGCGAGGAATGTGGAGACGCGAGGAGTGTCCATATGGGTTCCGTCCGCAGACATCAGGCGAGGTGCGTCAGCACCAGCATGACGTCGACCAGCTTGATGCCGATGAACGGCACGATGATCCCGCCGAGCCCATAGATCAGGAGATTGCGCCGCAGCAGGGTTGCGGCCCCGAGCGGCCGGTAACGCACCCCCTTCAGGGCGAGCGGAATCAGCGCCACGATGATCAGCGCGTTGAAGATGATCGCCGAGAGGATCGCGGAATAGGGACTCGCGAGCCGCATGACGTTGAGCGCGTTCAGCTGCGGGTAGGTGGTGACGAAGGCCGCCGGGATGATGGCGAAGTACTTGGCGACGTCGTTCGCGATCGAGAAGGTGGTGAGTGCCCCGCGGGTCATGAGCATCTGCTTGCCCGTCTCGACCACCTCGATGAGCTTGGTCGGATTGGAATCGAGGTCCACCATGTTGCCGGCTTCCTTGGCGGCCTGCGTACCGGTGTTCATCGCCACCGCGACGTCCGCCTGGGCGAGCGCGGGGGCATCGTTGGTGCCATCGCCCGTCATCGCCACGAGCCTGCCCGCCGCCTGGTGCTCGCGGATGAGTTTCAGTTTCGCCTCCGGAGTCGCCTCGGCGAGAAAGCCGTCGACGCCCGACTCGGCGGCGATCGCCGCCGCGGTGAGCGGGTTGTCGCCGGTGATCATGACGGTCTTGATGCCCATGCGGCGCAACTCGCCGAAGCGCTCGCGGATGCCGCCCTTGACGATATCCTTGAGCTCGATGATACCGAGCACGCGCGCCCCGTCGCTCACGATCAGCGGGGTGCTGCCACGGCGAGCCACCTCGTCCACGGCCGTCTGCACGGCCCTGGGAAACGGCTGCCCGAGTCTCTCGACCTGACGGCGGATCGCGTCCGCCGCGCCCTTGCGCACCTGGCGCTCGCCGATATCGACGCCGCTCATGCGGGTGTGCGCCGAGAAATGCACGAACGTGGCGCCGAGATTCGCAAGATCGCGCTCGCGCAGGCGGAAGCGCTGCTTGGCGAGCACCACGATGCTGCGCCCCTCGGGGGTCTCATCGGCGAGCGAGGCAAGCTGCGCCGCATCCGCCAGCTCCTCCTCGGTGGCGCCGGCGGCCGGGATGAACGCCGCGGCCTGCCGGTTGCCGAGAGTGATGGTCCCGGTCTTGTCGAGCAGCAGCACGTCGACGTCGCCCGCCGCCTCGACGGCGCGCCCGGAGGTGGCGATCACGTTCGCCTGCAGCATGCGGCTCATGCCGGCGACGCCGATGGCCGAGAGCAGTGCGCCGATGGTAGTCGGGATCAGGCACACGAGCAGCGCAATGAGCGCCGTGATCGTGATCGGCACGCCGACTTTGGCCACGGCGACGCTGTAGATGGAGTACGGCAGCAGCGTCGCGGTCGCGAACAGGAACACCAGCGTCAGCGCCACGAGCAGGATCGTGAGCGCAATCTCGTTCGGGGTCTTCTGGCGGCGGGCGCTCTCCACCATCGCAATCATGCGGTCGAGGAAGGTCTCGCCCGGATTGACCGTCACGCGCACGATGATCCAGTCCGAGAGCACGCGCGTCCCGCCGGTCACCGCCGAGAAGTCTCCGCCAGATTCGCGAATGACGGGCGCCGACTCGCCAGTGATGGCGCTCTCGTCCACCGAGGCGGCTCCCTGGATCACCTCGCCGTCGGCGGGCACGTAGTCGCCGGCCTCGATCAGCACCACATCGCCGCGGCGCAGGTCCTCGGCGCGCACCGGTTTGGTTTGCCCGCGCACGCTCGGGTCGGCGAGCTGCTTGGCCCAGACCGTCTGCTTCAGTTCCCTGAGCGCCGCCGCCTGTGCCTTGCTGCGGCCCTCGGCGAGCGCCTCGGCGAGGTTCGCGAACAGCACCGTGAACCACAGCCACAGGGCGATGTTGAAGATGAACCAGGCCGGGGCTTCGCCGCGCGCGGTGAGCGCCTGCACCCACAGTGCCGTGGTGAGCAGGCTCCCGATGTACACCACGAACATGACCGGGTTGCGCCACTGCACCCTTGGCGAGAGTTTCTGCAGCGAATCGAGCAGCGCCGGACCGAGCAGCGTGCGATCGAAGAGGGCGAGCTTGCGGCGGCTCATGGCGCCGCCCAGAGCATCACGTGCTCGACGATGGGACCCAAGGCCAGCGCGGGCACGAAGGTGAGCGCGCCCACCAGCAGCACGGTGCCAATCAGCAGCACCACGAAGGTGGGGCCGTGCGTCGGCATGGTGCCATCGCTCACCGGAATGCGCTTCTTCGCGGCCAGCGAGCCCGCTACCGCGAGCACCGCCACGATCGGCCAGAAGCGCCCGAGCCACATGGTCAGCGCGAGCGCCACGTTGTAGAAGGGAGTGTTGGCGGATATCCCGGCGAAGGCGCTGCCGTTGTTGTTGCCGGCCGAGGAGAAGGCATAGAGGATCTCGGAAAACCCATGCGCTCCCGGGTTACCGACGCCGGCGCGCCCCGCAGCGACGCTCACCGCGACCGCCGTCCCGGTGAGCACGATGAAGGGCATCACCAGGATCGCGATCGAGCTCATCTTCATCTCGAACGCCTCGATCTTCTTGCCGAGGTACTCGGGAGTGCGGCCGATCATCAGCCCGGCGATGAACACGCCGACGATGGCGAAGATGAGCATGGAATAAAGTCCGGTGCCCACGCCGCCGAACACCACTTCGCCGAGCTGCATCTGAAAGAGTGGCACGAACCCCCCGAGCGGCGTGAACGAGTCGTGCATGCTGTTGACTGCGCCGCACGAAGTCGCGGTCGTGACGGTGGCAAACAGCGCCGAGGCGGCCACCCCGAAGCGCGTCTCCTTCCCTTCCATGTTGCCGCCCGCCTGGGTGGCGCTCGCGGTCTCATCGACCCCGAGCCCGGCGAGCAGTGGATTGCCCCGCTGCTCGTTCCAGGCGGCAACCGAGAGCAGCGATACGAACAGGATCACCATGGCGGCGAGCACCGCCCAGCCCTGGCGCGTATCGCCGACCATCCGGCCGAACGTATAGGTGAGCGCGGCCGGGATGATCAGGATCGCGAGCATCTCCAACAGGTTCGCAAGCGCGGTGGGGTTCTCGTACGGATGAGCGGAGTTGGCGTTGAGGAATCCGCCACCGTTGGTGCCGAGCTCCTTGATGCTCTCCTGCGAGGCGATCGGGCCCATCGGCAGGGTCTGTGTGTGGGTGGTGAGAGTCTCCACCACGGGATTGCCGGCGGCGTCCTTCAGCGGGTTGCCGGCGGCATCGGTCTTCGGCTGCTGGTAGGTCAACGGCTCGAGCGTGGTCACCTCCTTGTAGGGACTGAAGTTCTGGATCACGCCCTGCGACACCAGAGCGAGCGCGAGTACCAGGGCAAGCGGCAGCAGGACGTACAGCGTCGAGCGGGTCAGGTCCGCCCATACGTTGCCGACGGTGTGCACACTGTGGCGTGCCAGTCCGCGGATGAGGACGATGGCCACCACGATGCCGCTCGCCGCGGAAAGGAAGTTCTGCACCGCGAGACCCACCATCTGGGTGAGGTAGCTCATCGCGGATTCGCCCGAGTAGCCCTGCCAGTTGGTATTGGTGATGAAGCTCACCGCGGTGTTGAAGGCGGAGTCCGCCGACAGGTTGGTGAACTTCTGCGGGTTGAGCGGCAGCCACAGCTGGCAACGCTGCAGCAGATACACCGCGAGCGCGCCGAGCGCATTGAAGAGCAGCAGACCTACGGCGTACTCCTTCCATCCCATCTCGCGCGCCGGCTCGACGCCGCACAGGCGGTAGATCGCCCGCTCGAGCGGGGCACCCGCGCGCACCGGCCAGATGGGGCGCCCCTCGAAGAGGTTGGCCATGTAGAGGCCGACCGGCTTCACCGCCACGAGCACGAGCAGCAGGAAACCAACGAACAGAGCCAGGGCCGCGCCGGTCATCAGAACTTCTCGGGCCTGATGAGCGCATACAGAAGGTAGACGAGGAGCGCCGCCGTCAGCAGCGCACTGAGTGCGTAGATGACGTTCATTGGAGCCGTCCGAGCCGCGAGATGGCAGCGATCAGCCAGTGAGTCACCGCGTACAGGGCGACCAAGCCGAGGATGAAGACAAAATCCACCGCGACGCTCCGCTAGTACCGCTGGGATCGGGTACGCTACCGGGCGCACTGTGAGCATCGCGTGAAGAAACCCTTGGCTCTCGGCCGGCGAACTGTGACGGCTGCACTGTTGTGACGCCGCGCTTTCAAGCGTGATGCGAGCGATGCAGCGCACTACGCTTGCCCTCATCACTCTGCGCCGCGAGCTGGCGGCCCGCTATGTCCGCATCCAGCGGTTGTGGGTGGCGGCGCGCAACAGCTACCGCCGCGCGCACCAGGCGCCGGTGCAGGACCTCAAGCAGCTACGCCAGGCCGCGCAACGGCTCGATGAGCTCGACCGCGGGCGCGCCGCGCTGCGGCGCGATCTGAAGGCGCTCTCCGACTGAGTCGGCCCGGAGTGTGCGTGATTGACGCTCCTTCGCCGGCGCGCCTACAGTGCGCGGCGCATCCATGAGCGCAATCTTCCAGGCACCTCCGGCGCTGCGACCGCACGATCGCGTGGCCGTCATCGCGCCGGCGAGCGGCTTCGAGCGCAGCGCATTCGAGGCGGGCCTGGCAGTGATTGCTGCCCGTTACCGCACCGAGTACGGCGACGGAATGTTCGAGCGGGAGCGCTACCTCGCCGGAAGTGACGCGCGGCGGCTCGCGGAGCTGCGCGCGGCGCTCGCCGATCCGGGGATCCGCGCGGTCTTCTGCGTGCGCGGCGGCTACGGCGCGACGCGCCTGCTGGCCGAGCTCGCCGCTCACGCACCCCAGGGTGCGCCGAAGCCGCTCGTGGGGTTTTCCGACATCACCGCGCTCCACCTGTGGATGCAGGCACACGGCCGCATCAGCATCCACGGGCCGGTGCTCACGCAGCTTCACCGCCTAGCACTCTCGACGCATGCGCGGCTATTCGAGCTGCTGGAGTCGGCGCGGCCGGCAGCGCCGCTTGCCGGCACGGCTACCTACGTCGGGGGCACGGCGGAGGGGCCGCTGCTCGGCGGCAACCTGTCGGTGCTGACGCGCCTGCTCGGCACGCCCTTCATGCCGCCGCTCGATGGGGCGATCCTGCTGCTCGAGGACCAGGGTGAGCGGCCCTACCGGCTCGATCGCATGTGGACGCACCTGAGGCTCGCGGGCGTATTCGAGCGCGCACGCGGCATCGCGCTCGGATCCTTTACCGGCTGCGAGGAACCGGAGGCGGGCTATACGAGTGCCGAGGTGCTGCGCGAGCTCGCACAGAGCGAAGGGCTTCCCTGCGCCGCTGGTTTTCCCGTCGGGCACGGTGAGGTCAACGAGCCGGTGCCGCTCGGGGTGCGCGTGCGGCTGGATGCGGCCGCGGCAAGTCTCACATTTCTCGAACCGGCCGTCAGCGCCGCGTGAGTCAGAAGAGCGACCCGCCCTCGCCCACCATCGCCTTGCGCACGAGCGGGATCGGCGGCCCGCCATATGACAGGAATCTGTCATGGAAAGCGTGCCAGTACCGGCGCGGATCGCTACCGGTCGCACCCGCCGCTTGCCGCGCGACCCAGTCGGCGCGCAGCTTGCGGATCATCAGTTTCCCGAGCGTGTACTTGAGATACTCCGGGTCGAAAGTGCCGCGCGCGGCCTGCTGGCGCGCGTTGCCGGGGTCGGTGTAGGCACGCTCACGGAACATCCGGTCGGACTCGGCGAGTGTCATGCCCTGGGTGTGCAGGCCGATCGCAGAGAGGAAACGCACGTTGCGCAGCAGCGCATCGGTCAGCTGGCCGATGTGTTGCTCCGCATCGCCGTCGCTGAGCCCCTGCTCCCACATCATCTCCTCGCAGTAGTGGGCCCAGCCCTCGGCGTACGCGTATCCCACCCATAGAGCGGCAATCTTCGAGGGATTGCGGTTCGAGTACAGGAACTGCAGGAAGTGCCCCGGCCACACCTCGTGCACGCTGGTGTAGAGGAGAGTCGCCTTGCCGGGAATGTAATCCGCGCGTTCCTTGGCGCTCCACGCCGGATCGGGAGGCGCGATGTTGTAGATGTACGCCACGCCCTTCTCGTAGGGACCCGGTACGTTGATATAGGCAGCGTTGGAGCGGTTGTAGGCCGGAGCCTCGGCGACCTTCGGTACCTCATCGCCGGGGATCGTGACGATGTTCTTCGAGACGATGAACTCGCGCAGCTGCGTGAGCTGGGCACGCGCGCCCTCGACGGCGCCGCCGTCCGGCTTGTTGGCCCGCATCCGCTCGACGCACGCCCGCAGCGTGCCGCTGGGCAGGTACTGCGCGCAGGCGGCGGTGAGCGCCTGGGTATTGCGCTCGAGGTCGGCACCGCCCACCTCGAGCAGTTGGGCGACCGGCACCTCGACGCGCTCGGTGGCACGCAGCATCTCGAGGAACAGCGGCTCGCCGAGCGCAAAGCGGCCGGTCGCGTGCGCTCGCTCGCCCTGGAGCCACTTCTTCAGTCCGGCCATCGCATCGGCGGCCGCCGCGCTCGCCTCCGCCAGGTCCTTCTGCGCCGCGCCGTCCGGCACCGCTGCGAAGACCCTGGGTCCATCCTTGCGGAAGAACTCCGCGTAGCCGCCGAAATCGTCGATGCCGCGTTGCACGAAGCTCGGGGGGAGCGGGGTGCGCAGGTTGGCCCGGATGTCGGCGGCGAGCCTGGGGATGGCGCGCAGGTAGCCGATGTAGCCGCGTATGCGGGTCGCGAGCGGCGCGTAGTCACGGTTGAGGTAGACATCGGGATCGAGCTGCTCGAGATACCAGGCCGGGTTGGTGAAGGGGGACTGCGCGCGCTCGAGCCAGAACAGATTGCCGTCGATCACCATGAGCACGATCTCGCGCTCGAGCTGCTCGGTGTCGGTCATCATCCCGGCACCGAACGCCTGCGCCTCGGTGCGCAGGGCGTGCAGCCGTGCAACCTCGGCGGCGATTGCGGCGGCGCTCCAGTCGGACATCTGTCCGTCGAACCCGTGACGTCCCGCCTGCACGGCGAAGAAGGGGTGCACGCGGAAATAGCTCTCGATGAAGGCACCCGCAAACTCCGGCCAGCGGTCGCGTGCCGCCGCGGCTGGCGCGACCGGGTCTACCGGTTTCGGTGCCGGCGCCGATGGCGAGCCACAGGCGCAGAGCACGAGGCTTATCGTCGCGACCGCCTGAGTGAAAAGTCCCGATGCTGCCACACGCATTGTTCTTCTCCGACTGTCAGTCGAGCCGCAGCACCTGCAGCGCCACCAATCCCCCACCGGCGTCACGTTCGATGTGGAACTCGATCGGGCGGCAGCACACCTCGCAATCTTCTACGTAACAGGCCTCGTCGGCGGTCAGGTCGACGCGTGTTTGCAACCGCTCGCCGCAATACGGGCAGCGCACCGCGACGAACTCCTCCGGCGCGAGGCCCGGGGGCGCGGATCCCGGCTCCCACACCGGCTCGAGTCCGTAGAGCTGATCGATGCTCTGCGCATCGAGGCGGACAATGCGCCGCCGCAGGCGCTCGAGCTCGGTGGGTCTGCGTCGGTTGACCATTTGCGTGGGCAGGTAACGAACTGCGATGCTGCGCTCTTCGCGCTGACCGGCAGCGAGGATACGACAATATGCCGACCGTCCGAGCCACGCTCGTGCTGCTGTGCATGGCCGTGCTCCCGGGGTGCGCGGGCCCGAGACTCGCCGAGGATGTCCCGCCGGGCGTGAACCTGGCTGGCGCCTGGAAGCTCGATCACGGCGCGAGCGACGACCCGCAGAAGCTGCTCGACCACATGCGCGCCCAGGCCATTAAGATCATCGGGCGTCCGCCGCAGCCGGTACTCACCGCGCCGTCCCACGGCGGCAGGCCCGGGCAGGGGTCGGCGCCGAGCCCGGACGGCGGCGCCGATAGCGTGCTCGCGCAGCCCCCGGCTCCTGGACCGCACTTCGACCCGCTGCAGCGCTCGCCCATGGCACATATCATCAACAAGATAGTCGGGCGCGGAGACTTCCTCACCGTGCGGCAGGCGCCCGGCCAGTTCGTGCTCGACTATGGCGGACTAAGGCGCACTTTCACGCCCGGCCAGCACAGCGTGGTATCGACCGAAGGCGGCGTGGGGGACCAGACCTCCGGCTGGAAGGGCCGCGAGTACGTGATCGAGGTGAAAGCGCAGAACGGCCCCGTGGTTACCGAGGAGTACGGGCTGTCCCCCGATGGCAAGCAGCTGCTCGTGAAGCTCCGCATCGGGTCGGCGGAGCTGCCGGCGGTCAGCCTGACCCGGGTGTACCGCCCGACCGATGAGAGCGCACCTCACCAGCTGCCGACCAACGACTGAGGGCGCTTCGGTCTCATGCGCTTCAGCCACTCCCCGAGCCTGAGCCTGCTGTCGTTGATCATCGGCGTCGTGGCGACAGCAACGTCCGCCGCTTTCTCCGCCGGCGCGGCGACACGCCTCGCTCCGGCGCAGGGCGCCACCCCTTCCGAGCCGATGGAGGAGCTGGTCGTCGAGGGTCGGCACGAGGGGCCGCGCATGTGGACCGTGCGCAGCGGAGACCACACGCTCTGGATCCTCGGCACGATCTCTCCGCTGCCGAAGAAGCTGATTTGGCAGCCGGATGCCGTGGACGAGGCGCTCAGGCAGACGCAGGAGGTGGTGCCCGCCTGGCCGGCCTACGGCATCGGCGCCAACCCGATCACCGCGCTGCGGGTCTACATCGCCTGGCGTCACCTGCAGAAACCGCCGGACAACCTGCCGCTGAGGGAGAGCTTGCCGCCGCCGCTGTATGCGCGTGTCGAAGCCCTCAGGATGCGTTACGCCCCGCACGATACGAAGATCGAGCAGTTGCGTCCGATGCTCGCGGCGCGCGAGCTCCTCACGAAGGTGTTCGACGCCGCGGGGCTCGCGGTGCGCAACGAGGTGCAGCAGGAGGTGCTGAGTCTTGCAGCGCGCCGCGGGGTGCGCGTGCATCAGGACAAGCTGCGCATCGATGATCCGGTCGACGTGCTCAAGGACGTCGGCGCAACGCCGCCCGCGGGGGAAGTGGCCTGCCTGGATGCCGTGGTAACGCTGCTCGAGACGGACCTCGCCAACATGAAGGCACGGGCGCGCGCCTGGGCGCTCGGCGATGTGGAGGCGCTACGCCAGCTGCCGCACGCCGACGACCGCACCGCCTGCATCGCCGCGGTATCGACCTCCGAGCGCGTGCGCAAGCTCATTGCGCGCGCGCAGGACGACTGGCTCATCGCGGTGACGGACAGCCTGGGGCGCAATCGCGGTACGCTCGCGGTGCAGTCGATGGATCGTCTGCTCGGCGATCACGGCACGCTCGCCACGCTGCGCGCGCGCGGCTACTCGGTCGAAGGACCCTAAGGCGCGCGCTGCCGTCAGCTCGCGAGCGCGCAAAGCCAGGCGATCGCGACCGAGGCGAGAGCCGCGGCGCCGAGCAGCCATTGCGGCACCCGCCGCAACATCCGTTGCCAGCGCGGCAGCGCGGCGGTTGCGCCGAGCAGCGCGCCGACCGCGAAGCCTCCCACGTGCGCCACGACGTCGACATCCGTCCCCTCGCCCGCGGCTCCCGTCCAGCCGAGCAGGATGACGCCTGCGACGAGCGGACCCCAGCGTCGCGCCCAGCGCTGCGGGAGCGCAAAGCGCTCGCGCCAGGAGTAAGCCGACATGGCGCCGAGTGCGCTGAACACCGCGGTCGAGGCGCCCACCGCACGATGACCGGGCGGACCGAGCAGCCCCTCGAGGAGATTGGCGAGGGCTGCCCCGGTCACCGTAATGAACCAGGCGGTGCCGCCACCCATCTGGCGGGCAGCGAGATATCCGAACCAGGTGCCAGCGCCAAGATTCGCCGCGAGATGCGGGGCGTCCAGATGAAGCGTCAGCGCCGTCCACGCCCGCCACCATTCGCCCGCCTGCACGCGCGCCGCATCGAGCTCGCCGACATCGAAGGCATCGAGCCGCACGAGCCCGTTCGAGAGCACCCAGGCGACACCTATGAGCACCGCTCCGTACGCCACGCAGCCCACCCAGGCATGCGCGTACACCGGTGCTGGCGGCGGCAGCGGCGGCAGCGGCCGGTTCTCGGCGTCGTACTGCAGCAGGTGCCGGGCTGCATACCCCGCATCGTGTGGCGCCACCTGCAGCAGGAACTCGCCGCCCGGCG
>Ga0210409_10006742_pt1 | contig 11910 bp, 12 predicted proteins | sample IncBWH17MmetaG_FD_161649 | JGI IMG/M metagenome (GOLD analysis project Ga0210409, IMG submission 161649) | Forest soil microbial communities from Barre Woods Harvard Forest LTER site, Petersham, Massachusetts, United States - Inc-BW-H-17-M | ecosystem: Environmental > Terrestrial > Soil >...
ATGGTTTCGCTGCAAGGAACCATTCGCTCGATGAGTTCTTCGGTCGCAACGCATGCACGTGAAACCGTGCAGCGGCTATGCGCCGGAGTCGCGCAAGCCTTTGGTGCAACGGTCTCCGCAACATTCGAGAGCCTGTTACCGGGTCTGGTGAACGATCCGCGCATCGCCACTCTCTTCGCCTCTGTCGGTCGCCGGTTGCTGGGAACGGATAACCTTGTGACCAACCAACTACCAAGCATGGGTAGTGAGGACTTTGCCGATTATCTACCCGTCGTGCCAGGCTGCATGCTGACCCTGGGCGTGAAAGCGGTCGGGGAACGAGTTACACCCCTCCATACTTCGACGTTCGATATCGATGAGAACGCCCTTTTAATCGGCGCACGCCTATTTACCGCCGCACTACTCGATTGGCCAAAAGATCCAGCTCTGGCAAGCCTGCATCACTCACAAATCCTTAGGGATTTGTGAGCCTGGCAGAACACCGACCTGGACAGGACACTAGCCCAATCGCTCAGCAAAAAGCGCTTTTTGTAATTCTGAAAAAGTTGCCACCGTCAGGTCACTGCCCGCTGCGGCCAAAGTCTCCGCAGAAAATGAGGTTGCCAGGCCGACTGTCGGACAGCCGGCGGCCTTAGCGGAGCGGACTCCGTTCGTCGAGTCTTCAACGACAACGCAATGAGACGGCGCGCGGCCAAGCTTCTCGGCCGTTTTCAAGTAGGGTTCAGGATGAGGTTTACCTTGACTGACGTCATCACCCGTTACCACGACTCCGAAGTATCCGGACAGATCAAACTGACCGAAAGCCAGTTCCTGGAGCTCCCGCGGTGCAGAGGTTGTCAACGCCATCGGCCATCCCGCTCCTTTGCAGAGTTCGAGAAACCCGAGCACACCAGCAACAAGCTTAACCTCAGTATAGTGAGTGCGGAACGCCTCCAGTCGTAATCGGCCGATTTTCTCAAGATCTCGTTCGTTCGTCCCGGTCATTTTTATCAGGAGCCGGGCACAGTCCAATTCCGTCGATCCCTTGAATTGTTTTGTTTCTTGCCAGGACATCCTCCTTCCCAACTGTTCGCTGGTGATAATCAATGACAATTCGTGAGTGGGCTCCGAATCGATGACCACACCATCCATGTCAAAAATGGCGGCCTGGATATTATCGCGATCGAGCTTTATATGCAGGCTGTTTGTTGATGTAGATGGCATAGCGAAGCAAAGGGGGTTTCGACGTTTGAATTCGCAGCGTTGGGCGATTCCGGTGAAAAGCTTTCTAACCTCAGACGACCCTTTCGTTGCCGCCGTCAATCGGAACCTGCGCTCCCGTTGTCTTGGAGAAGCTCGGACCACACAATTCTGCTATGACCTCTCCGACGTCGCGGCTTGTGATCTCGGTTCTGAGGATATTGTTCGTTTTGTACTCCTGGACTGAAATCCCGTAACTGGCGGCCCGCTGCTCCAAGACTTCCTTTGTCCAGATCCCCGTGTCGAACACAGCGTTGGGGTGAACCGTGTTAACACGAATCCTGTCGACTCCCCATTCGAGCGCAGCGACACGGGCCAACTGAGTCAAAGCAGCCTTCGAAGCCGAGTAGGCGGCCTGACCAACACCCGGAGCAGGCACGTTCTTAGATGCATTGACCACCACCCGCCCTCCCTCGGGAGCCGATCGGAGAAGCTCATGAGAAAACCGGAGTAGCGAAACGTTGGCATCTAAATTGACTGACATTGTACGATTCCACGTCTTGAGATCGAGTTCAGCAAGCCTCCGGCTCGGCGGGAAAATTCCTGCGTTTAATACCAGGATGTCTAATCCACCAAACCTTTCAGCGACCAAGTCGAACGCGGATTGGAGCGCCGACTCGTCAGTGATATCACAGCGGATTCCCAGATAATCTCTTCGGACTAATTGAGACTCAACCGAGATCGAAAGATCGACACCAACCACCGCTGCGCCGCGGCTTATGAAAGCTTCGACACATGCCTTCCCGATTCCCGAAGCCGCACCCGTAACGAGAGCGATCTCGCCGCGAAAAGGTTTGGCAGACACTGTCTTTCCCAATTTCGCCTGTTCTAGCTCCCAGTACTCGACATCGAAAACATCTTCCTCCGAGATTGATCGCCAGCCACCGAGCGAAGTAGCCGCCAAAATCATATCGATCGTGCGTCGATAGATATCACCTGTGACACCCGCCTCCAAAGCGTCAGCACCCACTGCGACCATCCCAAGTTCCGGATCCAGAATGACCCGAGGAGCCGGATCAAGCATCGTCAGTGGGCCGCTCACTCTGGCCGCATTCCGGGCGAAGTAAAGTCGGTACTCAAGAGCGAACGAATCGACATCTCGCCCGATCATCGGAATGCGCTTAGTCCGAATCACGTGGTCCGGAGTGGCCGGGCCTCGCAACGCGATTCTCGGTAGATCCGGCCTTTGCGCGAAGTGAAGCGCGGTGTCGTCCCGATGAGTGACGAGAATCATCGGCTTGCCAGCGACCCGAGATACTTCCCGTCTTAACTCGGCTATCGTGGTCCGACCGCCAACAAAGGAGCGACTGACCGGGAGAATATCAATCTTTGCGACACCGTGGAGCTTTGATAAAAAGTCCTCAGCCATTGTTACGAGCTTGATCGTGCGTTCATACGAACTCCTCGCGTCATCGCCAAACGTGAATAACCCGTGATTCAGTAACACTATTCCGCTCGTATCTGCCCTCATGCGGCTGGGAAACAATTCGGCACAAAGCTTAGCCAATGCGAACCCTGGCATGACATAAGGCACGATCACGACCGAGTCGCCGTAGAGACTCCTGATCCGATCCTCGCCGTCGGGACTATTCATCACTGCGATCAAAGCGTCGGCATGGCAGTGATCGACGAATCTGTAGGGCAAAATGGCGTGCAAGATCGCTTCGACAGAGGGTGCCGGCGCGTCTGCGCGGATGGTTGCGATGCGCAGTTCCTGCGCCATTTGACCATCCGAAAGCTGCGGAAGACGGGCCAGCCGCAACAAATGATCAATACGCACCGGAGCAAAACCGGCGGCGTCGATCGTCGCTAGATCCCAGCCGCTTCCCTTGACGTAGAGCAAATACGTCGGCTCGCCAAAGACATCCGGTTCTGTTACCTTGACCGAGGTATTCCCGCCTCCGTGTAAGACCAGCGAGGGTTCGCGCCCAATCAATCTGGACGTATAAACCCTTTGAGCGATCTCGGTTTTGCAGTCGGCGCCTTCTGCGTCGTTCCAGAGGCTTTTCATATCTCTTCTCGTTGCGGGCAGCGAACCTATTCCGGCGATGAATCGTCTCTTTTGTCACGTTCGAACAACTGGCGCCAGTAGTCTAAACGCTCTTTAACCCGTCGCTCGAATCCATTCTCGGTCGGTTCATAGTAGATTCGGCCCTCCGGCAGATACGCTTGAGGAACGTAGCCTCCCTCGAAATCGTGCGCGTACTTGTACCCGGCACCTTCGCCAAGCAATTTCGAACCCTTCCCTCTCAGGTACTTTGGCACGGCCAGGATTCGACCCGCTTGGACATCTTCCATTGCTTTGTTGAAACCTTCGTAGGCCCGGTTGCTTTTCGGTGCGGTCGCGACGTAGATAGCGGCGTGCGCCAGCGGGATCCGTGCCTCTGGCAAACCGACAAATTCTACCGCCTGTTGCGCCGCCACAGCGACGATCAAGGCGTTCGGATCCGCCATCCCGACATCTTCGCTCGCGGCAATTACAATACGGCGCGCAATGAAACGAATGTCTTCTCCCGCATACAACATTTTCGCGAGCCAATAAAGCACAGCGTCTGGATCCGAGCCGCGCATGCTCTTGATGAATGCGCTAATAGTGTCGAAATGCTCGGTTTCATCGGCATCATACACGACTGCTTTCTTCTGAATGCTCTGTTCAGCGACAGCCCGATCCAGCTGGATTAGTCCGCCTTCGCCCGGTGGCGTGGTGAGGACAGCAATCTCGAGTGCATTCAAACAGCGGCGCGCGTCGCCGTCACTAACTTCTGCCAGGAACTCCAACGCGGCGCGAGCCGCTTCGATCTTCAATTTGCCAAAGCCGCGTTCTGAATCACCCAAGGCCCGGTTCATCACCCTAACCAGATCCTCTCGGGAAAGTGGTTCAAGCTGAAAGACCTGTGATCTGGATACGAGCGGGCTGTTAACGTAGAAGAAAGGGTTATGCGTGGTTGCACCAATTAAGCGCACGTTCCCGTTTTCGACGTCGGGCAGAAGGACGTCTTGCTGAGCTTTATTAAAGCGATGGATCTCGTCGATAAACAGTATGGTCCGCCGGCTGCTGTTTGTTCTTCGCCGCAACGCCGCTGCGGCAGCAACCCGACGGATGTCAGCGACGGAACTTTCCACTCCACTCAGCCGTTCAAAGTGGCTTTCTGTGGTTGAGGCGATGATTTGCGCGAGGCTCGTCTTTCCGATTCCCGGTGGCCCGTAAAGAATAATGGAGCTTAGCCGATCCGACTCGATCGCTCGGCGAAGCAGTTTGCCGGGCCCTAGAATGTGTTGTTGTCCCACATACTCCTCGAGCGAACGCGGTCGCATTCGCGCCGCAAGCGGAGCGCTCGGATCGAGAGCAGCTTTCTCTCCATCGCTCGCGCCAAACAGATCATCCATCGTCTAACTTCCGCCGGGTATGCGGAAAGTCCAACGCCGCAAACGAATGCTCCAGCCTATGCGACGCAAGAAGCCGAGACACCAAGAAGTCAGGAATTGCAGGAGTTCAGGAGTCAGCGTCGGACCGCGCGATAGGGAATTCGGCATTGCCTGCAGTCGATCAAGCCGAGTATCCAGTTTTTTTACCTACTGAACTCCTGCAACTCCTGAACTTCTGACTTCTGACTTCTGACTTCTTGAATTCTTGACTGCTAGTGTCGTAACGTGCTGGGCCACTCGTTGCTTCTTGTGTCGATGGAAGTATCATGAAAACAATTCTTGTTCCCGTCGATTTTTCGGACGTGACTCTGAAAGTCGTAAAGGCAGCGGTTCATTTAGCGAAGCCGTTCCAAAGCAAAATCATCCTGATGCACGCGTCAGAGCCCATACCGCAGCTACTATCGATCGGACCAGGTCCAGATGCGATCCCGATACCGCCGACACAAGAAGCGCCAACTTCGCCCGACTACACTGAAAGTTTGGCAAGCCTTCAGGAGATGATTTCTGCGACCGGACTGCCCGCGATGACAGTGGATCTCCAGGGTCCGGCTATCGATCTCATATTGGACCAGGCGGAAACTTCTCGCGTGGATCTAATTGTACTCGGATCACATAGGCGCGGCGCGCTTTCTCATCTTTTCCTCGGCAGCGTCGCCGACGGCGTTTTGCGGCGTGCGAGATGCCCGGTGCTGATTGTGCCCATCAGTGACAGTCGCATTTAGCGTACCAAAGCAACTGCCCCGTTTTAAAAGAAAGGAATCGAAACAAACTGTTTTTAAACTATCCTCTCCAAAAAGCAGCGGAATTTTCCGGCGTAGCCGGCGAGTTCCGTTGCCACAGCCTAAACTTCTGCTCTTGTGAACTTCGCGACGCTTTCCGGGCTCGCCGTGTTGAACCCAGGCGGCCGAGATACTGATCAAAGCTTTGAACACGGACCCGGTCAGCCGTGCGAAACAAGTCATCCTCCGGTTAACTATCACGCCTACGCCGCGTGTACGAACGGAGCATTCTACCGAAGCACAGCGATCGCCGCGCAACATCGAAGCGTGTTGCTGCTGTTGCGTGGCGATCTGAGCGAGTCGCAACGCGCTTTTGAGGTCCTGAAATCGCACGGATGCTTTGTCGCAGTGTCCTTCAAAGAATCAGGTACTCAACAGGTCGCCGGTCAACTGTCGCGCGGTAAACGTTTCCAGCTCTTTCGTGAGATCGCCTCAAGTGCGGATCTGTGTCTCTCAAGTACGCCGGACCTGATTCCGCTCTTCGCTTCAGTGTCCAAACGAACAGTCCATATTCCAACGCCCTACCCGTTAGAGTTTACTCCTTGGAATTACTCGCGGCCATCCGATGAACGGCGCGGTATATTTATCGGCACTCGGGAATTCGATGTGCTTTCACGCAACCATCTCTTTGTCCTGTCTGCTGCGCGGACATTTTCGGTGCCCATTACCGTAATTAATGTGGAAGGCAACGCAGGACTGCGTCGATTACACGCTTTCAAATTCCCGGAAGACCAATTAACTATAACGCCACCTTTACCGTATCCAAAATACCTGAAGCTGATGGCTGGCCACCGCCTGGTGCTGCAATTTGACCAAAGCTCCGTTCCGGGTCAGGTGGCGGGCGATAGTTTGCTCTGCCGAATACCGACCGTCGGCGGAAACGGAGCGGTGGAACGAATTGCTTATCCAGCGTTGCATGGTCATGGACGAACCTTCGATCAACTCACCGAGTTGACCTTGGATCTCATGCACGACGACGAGTTTTACAAAGAGCAATTAGCTGCCCTGGAGACAACCGCAGTCGAGCACCTTTCTTTTGCCAAGGGACTCGAATCTCTGTCTCGCTGGCTACCGGGGCTTACTTGAATGCGCCTAGCCTTCATCGCTCACAAATCCTTAGCTTAGAGATTTGTCAGCGATGCAGGCTCAGGCAGCGGAATTCTCCGGCGACGCCGGAAAATTCCGCTGCTTTTTGGAGAGAAAAGTTTCGAAGCAGTTTGTTTTGATTTATTTATTTAAAAACAGATCTCTTAGACGGACGCGCAGCGTCTGTTTAAGAGCTTTCTAACCCGCAATGAGCTCGTCGCTTCGGCTTTTTCGTGATTTTTGCGGGTTAGCGCTTAACGTAAGCTCCAACAATTCATGACTCGGCACACGCACGCGAACCAGTCTCCACTGAAAGAGCTGTCCGTGGATGCGATTGTCGAACTCTTGCGAGGGAACGGTATGCGGGTTACCAAGAATCGCCTCCAGATTCTTGACACGCTACTTCGAGCGGAGAAGCCGCTTTCGCTCGACGAAATTCAGACGCGAGCCAAAGTCGGCGGAGAAGCACCGGATTATGCGACGGTATTTCGGGTGATGACGCTCTTGGAGAGCTTGCAGATCGCTCAAAAAATACACTTGAACCGTTCCTGCAGCTACTATGAGCTAGTTAACCCGCAGCGCCATTACGACCATATCATCTGCACTGAATGCGGACGGGTGACTGTCATGATCGATTCTTGTCCGGTGGAGAGAGTCGAGCGCAAGATCGAAAAGCAATACGGGTTTTCGGAAATCCGTCATTCGCTCGAATTTTTCGGGAAGTGTTGGGAGTGTAGGTAGAATTTTCGGCGCAGCCGGAGAATTCTGCTGGCACAGCCTGTGGGTTGTCAGATGATAGCCCAAAAGACACCATAGTGCGGTCATCATGGCGAAAACCAACGCATAGAACGGCATCGACTCTCGTTGGACGGAAAATAGTGGAATATAGACGCTGAGGTTGTCTCCGCCGTTCGCCACAGTCAATAGTGTGGCGAGCAACACCTCAGAGCGAGCCCAGGCGAATCTGACCCGTTCTTTTCCGACAAAATCTGGGCCGTTACCCGTTGTCTGACCCCTCGCCGGCCGTCTGGTCAGCAACTTCCATAAGCGATTAATACCAAGAAACAGAGGAGCGAATCCAAGCAGACCGATCCAGCTGCGCGGAATCGTGATTGTAAAGAGCGCCGCCAGGATGCTGATAAGCACAAGCACCGACATTCCGAGAAATTGACCGACTATCACCGATTGGGTCCGGAATTCGGCGTCGACGAATAAGCTCGAGAGTAAAAAAAGGTCGTCGATATTGGTGGATACGAAGGCGGCAATTGCGATAGCCAGCGTTGATAATAGCTGATCCATGCAAGTCAAGAAGTCAGAAGTCAGAAGTCAGAAGTCAGGAGTTACAGGAGTTCAGGAGTTGCAGAATGAGACGGTGGTCTTCTGGGTCTGTAGATGGTGATTAATCGGCCTCCATGCGATGAAGTTTTCGGCTCGGCTAGCAGTCGATTCGAAGCCACTATCTGTTCCCGCCACAGGCATTTGCATTCTGGACTCCTGAACTCCTGACTCCTTGACTCGCATTTGCGGCTAGGCGCGGACCGGCACGCCGTGCGCGGCCAGGAATCGCTTCGCGTCCCCCACCGTATACTCTCCAAAGTGAAAGATGCTGGCCGCTAAAACTGCATCTGCTTTGCCCCTCTGCAGCACGTCCAACAGATGCTCCAATTTACCGGCACCTCCGCTCGCGATGACCGGAATTCCGATCGCTGAGCTCACCGCCGATGTCAGATCAATATCGTAGCCATCTTTAGTCCCATCCGCATCCATGCTGGTGAGCAGGATTTCACCGGCACCCCTTCTCTCCGCCTCTTGCGCCCATTCAATGGCGTCGAGGTTAGTTGGCTTCCGGCCCCCGTGTGTAAACACTGTCCAACGGTTCGGTCCAGTACGCTTTGCATCTATCGCAACCACGATGCATTGAACGCCAAAACCCTCAGCGGATTGTGAAATCAATGCCGGTTCAAGGATAGCGGCCGTGTTAACACTGACTTTATCCGCTCCCGCAAGCAGCATCTCCCGTACATCAGCGGCCGTTCGAATGCCACCCCCAACTGTAAGTGGCATAAAACACTGCTCCGCCGTGCGTTCGACCACGTCGATCATCGTTCGCCGGTTGTCCGAAGAAGCGGTAATGTCCAGAAATACGAGTTCGTCGGCTTCTTGCCGATTATATTCCATCGCGCATTCAACCGGGTCGCCCGCGTCGCGCAGCTGTAAAAACTTCGTTCCCTTGACAACACGTCCTTTGGTGACGTCAAGGCACGGGATAATTCTTTTGGTCGGCATCTGAGCAAAAAAGAGCTGTACAGATCAGAGTACCATCCAGGCAAAACTCTTCTTTCGAAACTTCAGTTTTTCTCAAGTGATCGTTAACTAAATCAAAATTGATCAGTCGGGACGTGAGGCGCATTTTCAACCTACCTACGATGAATAAGTACGACCAGATTCTAATGCAGTACGAAACTCCGCTCCCGGACGACTTCGATATGGATCAGGTCCGGAGTCGGGTGCGCAAACTTGCACCGCAGTTCGATCATTACCACGGCCTCGGATTCAAACTTTATGGCGTGAACGATACGAAACAGGCTGCCGTTAACGAGTACACCTCGATCTATTTGTGGAATAACCCGGATCCGATGCGCGGCTTTCTTGCGGGGGATCTGTTCGAGAACTATTCCCAGGTATTTGCACGGCCAAGCGTCCGATCCTGGCTCGTTCACGAGATATTCGGGAACATTTTGTCAATAGCGGATGCGCATTATTCTCTGCGCCGCACAATATCGATCCCGCGTCAGATGAAAGTCGGCACCTTTTTGGAAGGTTGGACCCAACGCGAGCACCAGGCAGACGCACTCGTTCAGATCATCGGATTCGATCCATTGAATTGGCAGTTAGCTGACTTCAGTGTCTGGTACGATCTGCCGCAATCCCTGGATTTCGGGCACATCTATTCGCTGGTTCACGTTTCTCTTCCGGCAAAGGCTACCGGCGTTCGGTGAGCCAAAACCGGGCCTGGTGATCAAAATACCCAAACGCGCCAGTGGGACACCAATCTCCGTTCGAAGAACCGCGCAAGAGCGGATCCTCGGTCGGAAGGTCGGAAAGGGTGTGTCGTTTCGGCAGAAACGGACCCCGAACGATGAGTTCTCCGATCTGCGTGTGTGGTGAAGCAGTCGGATCGTTTTCAGGGCGAGCGATTGCGTTATCGGTGCGCTCTTGCGTGGAGACTCGCGCTTCGACGGTGGAGAAAAAAGTTCCGATTAAAGTTGCGCTCCCTTTTCGTTCGTACTCTTTCAACGAAAGCGAGGCGAGCGGGAGATCCTCGTAGAAGATCAATTCAATATTTGCATGCTGCATTTGACCGGAAAAATGGTCGATCTCTTGCGGTTCAAGCGGCGCATCGATGATGAACACTCTATGAAACGGTGAAAACGATTTGCGCAAGAGCCGTCGAATTAAACGGCTTTCTGCCGCAACGCGCGTTGGCTTGAACTTCTCCACCTGCCGCTCGAGGCTCCTTCCGAAACGAGCGGCGACCATACTGGTAAGGCCGGCAGCCAGGTTGCCGAGCAAATGGAGCGGCGAATTGCAAAGATCTATCTCGCCAGCCTTCAGTTTGAGCTGTGTTACTAGAAGCTGAACGCTTTCATTCAGCTGGTTTTGAGACCATACTCGAAACGTCAAACCACTTGACGCCGCGCCCACCAGACACATGAGAGCAGCTGAATCCTCTGCTTGCTCCTCAAGAGCGCCCAGTTTGCCCAAACGCAACCACCGCGCCTGGGAACGAACTTGACCAACGAAAATCTTAATTGGGATTTTTTTGAGGATTCCGGCGAAATGAGAACCGATCCACCCGCTCTTTGGAATCAAGCAGGCTTTCGGCGCAAGAGCGGTTATCCAGGCGACGAACTCGTCGTGCGGCTCCGCTTGATCGTATAGAATTGGGACGGCTCCGATTTGAAGCGCCGCCAAGAGGTAACCGTACATCTCTTGACCTGCATCGATGCCAAAGAGCACACGGTCTCCCGGCAAAACTTTTTTCTTTCGCAATTCAAACGACAGAAAATCAGCGAGCCGATTCAGGGCGGAGTAAGTCAACACTCTGTCCCTTGAGAAACATCGATCAATCAGCGCAGGAACTCCAGGCTGCAACTCGGACCGTTTTCTGAGAGTTTGAACAAAATTCATCCTCAACTGAAGCGCATGGAGAACCGCCTGGTGAGCGTATCTTTCGGTGGAATGGTTTGAATGCCGAGCTTCTTCTCAAAAGGTCGCTGATCCTGGTGGTCAGGCAATCCCCAACACGGTTCGATACAGACGAACGGATTCAAATCACTCCAGATCGTAAAGTAAGGTGCCTCTGAGAGATCGAGTTCAACCTGGCGGTGTCGTCCGTAATCATGGAGTCTAACGTCGTAACTATCGACGTCGATCGCCTCAAGGAGGAACGATCCGGGCAGCTCAAACGGCTTTATCGGCATGGTGTCACCGCTCGTTTCAAACTCGACTGTTTCACCGCTCAAAAAATTGTCCGGAGCCAAATATCGCCGATATTTCCCTTTTGGCAGAATGATACGGGCCTGTTCGACGGATGATACAGCAAACCCGGGATGCAATCCAAAACTCACATGAGATTGTCGCTGGTTCTCTTCGTTTTGAAAAACGAAGGTCACTTCCAAGGTGTTACCGTGCAGCGCGTAATTAATTCGAAACGACACTTTGCGCGGATATTCGGTCGGCTGGATCTGATCGGCCGGGAGGGAATAACAAAGCGTACCCCGGTCGCCAAGGTTCACTTCCGGGTCCGCGAACCTCTTGTGCCGAAGGAAACTGTGGTTTCCGCCAAGGATTTCGTCCCCTTCATAAAGTGTCCTCTCACCTTTTATTCGATGGAGAAAGTAACCCATCACAGTCGCATGGTTCTGCCAGCCACGTTCTGCAGTCTTGATCTCCCCATCCCGGTAAAGGTATCCGTCCCAGCCTCCATCGACCGCGCGCCGGGCGATACTTACTAACTCTGCCCCGAAGTTATCGACACGGATTCGATACCCACTTTCGACGTCGGCCATCTCCTGTAACCGATGGCCGTCTTGCTCAAAGGCGCGATGTTCGAAGCCCATATGGTACCAGTGGCACAGCGCGGCGTCGCCGCAATCAAATCGTCCTGATAGTTGCTCCCAATCTATTCATCGATCCGGTAACGAAACGTTGAAAAAGGGCGCCGAGACTTCGTGCCCTATTGTGCCGTCTCGCATATACGAGTGAAGCGCCCATATCTGGATTCATCCGGGTCGATCCGCCGCGGCGGAGGAAAAACGGCCAACTGGCCGCGGCCCGGAGGGTTGCGTTGAAAATGGGCCGGCTGGGAAACGTATCG
>Ga0210409_10006745_pt1 | contig 11908 bp, 8 predicted proteins | sample IncBWH17MmetaG_FD_161649 | JGI IMG/M metagenome (GOLD analysis project Ga0210409, IMG submission 161649) | Forest soil microbial communities from Barre Woods Harvard Forest LTER site, Petersham, Massachusetts, United States - Inc-BW-H-17-M | ecosystem: Environmental > Terrestrial > Soil >...
CTGGCTGCCGGTGATCAAGGGGCCCGAGGTGCGCACGAGCTGGCTCTCGAGCGTGGCCGTGTTCGCGTGCAGATCCAGCTTGATCACCTCGCCGCGGGAGGGCGGCTTGACCGGAGGGAACCCCTCGTCGTCGAACAGGCTGATCTCGCCACTGGGCATCCAGCGCGCGTCGTGCTGGTAGGCGAACGGGACGTTCGGGCCGAGCGTGAACGAACTTCTCTTGCCCGCGAGCCGCCACAGCAGCGCGCCCGTCTGTGCGTTGACGTCGTAGAGCGCCCAGGTGTTGCGGGCGGAGACCAGCAGGTCTCCGTGCCGGCCGATGTCCAGCGAGTTGATGTGGAAGTAGTCGAAGACGCCGTTGGTCGCTGTCGCGGGTGGCGGCTTGGAGTAGGACTCGCTGATGGCGACGTGGTCGAGGCTGTGCCACTCCCACATGACCAGTCCGCTGTGGATGTCGACCTGCTGGATGACGCCATCGAGCGCGATCCCGTTCGCCGGACCGCCGACGGCCGACAGGTTCATCGCCACGGGGCTGTACGCGAGGACGTAGCCCGACCCGTGGGAGGTCAGCAGGAACTCGTGCTCGTCCGCCAGCAGGCCGTTGCCCGCTTTGACGACGGCGACGGTCCTGTAGTTGGCGTCGGCGATCACGTCTTCGCCGAGGCCGTAGCCGAAGGTGATCGTCTTCCCCTGCCACCACGTCAGGTCGTTCTTGCCCTGGTAGAGCTGGGTGCGGAAGTCCGCCGCATCCTGGCCCGCCGGTGCGAGGCGGAACCACACGAGGTTGCCGGCGCTGTCGAAGATCATCGGTCCCCACTGCCCCGGGCCGTGGAAGGGCGCGGCGAAGACATAACCCGGCGCGCTGCCCGCCCCGGCCGGCTGGTGCACGGTGACCGCGGGTGGATGTAGGGGCAGCGTCTGGAAGTTCTGCACGTCGGTCGGGCCACCGGGCACAGGCGGGAATTCGTTGAGGGGCACGGGCGCCGGCACGGCGACGGTGAAGGCGTCGGTGAGCACCACGCGCGTGCTCCTGTTCGGCCTCCAGGCGGCGCGCACCGTTACGTGCTCGCCCGGGAAGAACGGCTTGCTCGGGACGAAGCTCGCGCCCCTGATCGAGCTGTACGCGCGAAGCCGGCCGGCGTGGCGGCCGCTCAGAGAGCCGACCACCGAGATCGGCCCGAGCGTGCTGGCCGCAGGGCCGAGGAAGCTGATCTGTGTCGCGGGCAGCGCCGTGGTGCTTCCCGGGAGCGGGGAGATCGTCACCGTTGACGCCGCCGCCGTGGCCGGTAGCGCGAGCGCGCCGACGATGAGCAGGGCGCTGACGGCTGAACGCTTGCGGATCTTGATCATGGGCTCCCCCCGGGGCGGCGGTGCGGTCGCTGGCTCGCGGATGCTAATCGCTTCGACACGCGCGCGGGGTGGCAAGTTGCGCGGTCGGCCCCCCAAAGTCGCAAGATGCGGGCGGGAGCGACGGTCTGCTCAGAAGACGGGTGTCTCGGTGTAGTCGCCGAAGACCTGCTGGAGGGACTCGACGATCTCGCCCTCCGAGGCGTGCGCTCGCGCGCAGGCGAGCAGAGGCTCCATGAGGTTGCGGTCCGCGTCGGCCGCGTCCTCGCGGAGTGCTGCGAGCGAGCGCTCGACCTCGGCGCCGTCGCGCTTGGCGCGCGCGGCCTGCAGCCGGCCGAGCTGCTTGGTCTCGAGCGCCGGATCGACACGCAGCGTGGGGATCGGCTGCTCGTCGGCCGCCTCGAAGCTGTTGACGCCGACGACGATGCGCTCGCCGGCGTCGATCTCCTGCTGGAGGGTGAATGCGGCATCGGCGATCTCGCGCTGCGGGTAGTTGCGCTTGACCGCCTGCACCATGCCTCCGAGCTCGTCGATCTTCCGGAAATACTCGTAGGCGCGCTGCTCCATCTCGTCGGTGAGCGCCTCGACGTAGTAGGAGCCGCCCAGCGGGTCGACGGTGTTCGTGACGCCGGTCTCGTGCGCGATCACCTGCTGGGTGCGCAGCGCGATCGTGACGGCGTCCTCGGTGGGCAGCGCGAGCGCCTCGTCGTAGGAGTTCGTGTGAAGCGACTGCGTGCCGCCGAGCACGCCTGCGAGCGCCTCGATGGCCGTGCGGACGATGTTGTTGAGCGGTTGCTGGGCGGTGAGGCTCACGCCCGCCGTCTGCGAGTGGAAGCGCATCTGCCACGAGCGGGGATTCTTCGCGCCGAAGGTCTCGCGCATCTCCTTCGCCCAGATGCGCCGGGCCGCACGGTACTTGGCGATCTCCTCGAAGAAGTCGATCTGGGCGTTGAAGAAGAACGACAGGCGTGGGGCGAAGTCGTCGACGTCAAGACCACGGCCGACGGCCTGCTCGACGTAGGTGAGCCCGTCCTTGAGCGTGAAGGCGAGCTCCTGCTGGGCGGTCGAGCCCGCCTCGCGTATGTGGTAGCCGGAGATCGATATCGGATGCCAGCGCGGCATTCGCCGCGTGCACCACTCGATCATGTCGCCGCACAGGCGCATGGCGGGATCGACCGGGAAGCACCACTCCTTCTGGGCGATGTACTCCTTGAGGATGTCTGCCTGGATCGTGCCCGACAGGCGCTCGGGGCCGGCCGGATGCACCGGGTCGGACTCGGCGGCCGCGACGTAGAAGGCGAGCATGATGGCGGCGGGGGCGTTGATCGTCATCGACACGGATACCTCGCCGAGGTCGATGCCGGAGAAGAGCGTCTGCATGTCGTCGAGCGTGTCGACGGCGACGCCCTCACGGCCCACCTCGCCGAGCGAGCGGGCGTGGTCGGAGTCGTGGCCCATGAGCGAGGGCATGTCGAACGCCGTCGACAGTCCTGTCTGGCCGTGGTCGAGCAGGTAGTGGAAGCGCTCGTTCGTCTCCTCGCTCGTACCGAAGCCGGCGAACTGGCGCATCGTCCACAGACGCCCGCGATACATCGACTCGTGGATCCCGCGCGTGAAGGGGTACTCGCCGGGCCGCCCGATGGGGTCGTCGGGACCGCCGATGCCGGCCGGGAGGTCCTCAGGGGTGTAGAGCTCCCGCACGGGTTCGCCCGACAGCGATCGAAAGCTCGACTGCGACGACTGCTTCGCGGTGACTGCCATGGCCGTGCTCAATCCTACCCGCCGCGGTAGCCTCGACCCCTGTTATGCGCAGGGAGCTCAGCCGCCTGGTCGGCCCCGAGCACGTGCTGGATGCGCCGGCCGGATCGCCATACAACCGCGACGCTGCCGGTCGGCCGGGAGTGCAGGGACGCGCGGACGCGGTGGTTCTGCCGGCCAGCGCCGACGAGGTGGCTGCGGTCGTGGCCTGGTGCTACACCCACGACGTGCCGATCGTCCCGCGCGGGGGCGGGACCGGGCTGACAGGCGGGGCGGTCGCGATGCACGGCGGGGTCGTCTGCTCGCTCGAGCGCCTGCGCAGGGTGCGTGAGCTCGAGCCGGCACTGTGGCGGATGCTCCCGGAGGCGGGCGTGAGCACGCGTCACGTGCAGCGGCTGGCGCGCGAGAACGGCCTCTTCTTCGCCCCCGATCCCGGCGCCGCCGAGCAGTCGCACATCGGCGGAAACGTCGCGACGAATGCGGGCGGTCCCCATGCGCTGAAGTACGGGGTCACGGGGGCCTGGGTGGCGGGGCTCGAGGTCGTGCTCGCGCCGGGTGAGCTGGTGCAGCTGGGCGGCTGGCTCGGCAAGGACGTCGCCGGCTATGACCTGAAGAGTCTGCTGGTCGGCTCGGAGGGGACGCTCGGCGTGATCACCGCAGCGATGCTGCGGCTGCTGCCGGCGCCCGAGGCGGCGATACCGCTCGTCGTCTTCCTGCGCTCGCGCGAGGAGGGCTGCGGCGCGATCGAACAGGTCTTTGCGGCGGGCGTGCGGCCGTCCGTGCTCGACTTCCTCGATGCCGCGACCCTCGAGATCGTCGCGGGCGGCTATCCCGGTGAGGGCTCGCCGGGCGCTTCCGCGGGCGTGCCGTCCGAGACGCGATTCGCGCTCATCGCGGAGGTGGACGGCACACTCGCCGAGGCGCAGGCGGGGCGCGAGGCGCTCACGGACCTGTTCGCCGACACGGCCGTCGCGATTCACCAGCCGGCGGACGTCGAGGCCCTCTGGCGCTGGCGAGACGGAATAAACGGCGTCGTCACGGCGCGGCGCGGGATGAAGGTCAGCGAGGACGTCGTGTTCCCGCTCGAGCGTCTCCGCGAGGGGTTCGAGCGGTTCGAGCAGATCGCGGAGTCCCATCTTCTGAGCTCATGCGCGTGGGGTCACGGCGGCGACGGGAACGTTCATGCGACGGTGCTCGTCGACCCGGGCAGCGAGCAGGAGCTCGAGGCGGCGCAGGCCGTGGGCGAGGAGCTGTTCGCGCTCGTGGTCGCGCTCGGCGGATCGGTGGCGGGCGAGCACGGGATCGGTTGGTCCAAGCGTGGGCTGCTGGCCTTGCAATGGCACCCGCGGGCGGTCGAGGCGCACGAGCAGATTAAGCGTGTGTTCGACCCGAAGGACCTCCTGAATCCGGGGAAGAAGCTGGCAAGGTACCCTGCCCCGTCGCCGGCGAGATCCGATTGAGAGGAAGCGCATGAACAAGTCCCAGCTGATCGAGGCCGTCGCCGCCGACAGCGGCCTCACGAAGACCGACTCGGCTCGTGCGATCGACTCGTTCTTGGACACGGTCGCCAGGACGCTGAGGAAGGGAGACGAGGTGACGATCACCGGCTTCGGCAAGTTCTCGGTCGTCCAACGTGCCGCCCGCCAGGGCGTCAACCCGCGCACCGGCGAGCAGTTGGAGATCAAAGCCTCAAAGGCGCCGAAGTTCGCGGCAGGTGCGTCGCTGAAGCAGGCCGTCAGCCCGAAGCGATGATGGTGCTGGGATGGCGCTAGTCAGCGAGCTTCAGCTTCCCGCCTTCGACTCGACGGACCAGTCGCTGCGCGGGGATCGCTTTCACGAGGTCATGCGCGAGCTCGGCTCGCAGGGCTGGCTTGCGCAGGACCCCTTCGGCTACGTGGTGCTCGACCGGGAGTCGGCCGAGTTCTTCCTGAGGACACGCTCGGCGATCTTCCCGGGCATGAAGATCGCGGAGATCTTCGGCGTCACCGAGGGTCCGCTGTACGAGGAGATGAAGTGGAACATCCTCCACATCAACGGGCCCGACCACACGCGCCTGCGCAGCCTCGTCAACCCGGCGCTGTCGCCGCGCGCCGTGGAGCGCTACAGGCCGGCGATGAAGGAGTTCCTGCGAGAGCTGTTCGCGCGGGCGACGGCCGGCGGCGGCGGCGATGGGACCGTGCGTTGCGAGTTCGTGGAGGCGTTCGCCAAGCCATACCCGTCGATGGTGATCGCGGACGTGATGGGGGCGCCGCTCGAGGACGCGCCGAGGCTGCATCACTGGTCGAACTGGATCCAGAGGCAGTTCGACGCGGGCAGCATGGCCAACGAGCGGGAGGGAATCGAGCAGGCGGTGCAGGAGTTCTACGAGTACGCCGAGGCGCTCGTGCGTGCGCGTCGGCAGAGCCCCGGCGACGACCTCATCTCGAAGCTGATCGAGGCGGAGGAAACCGATACCGACCCACCCAGGCTCTCGGACGTCGAGTGCATCAACCTGGTGTTCAACGTGCTGGTCGGCGGCGTCGACACGAGCCAGAGCCAGCTCGCGCACGCGATCCGGCTCCTGGCCGAACATCCCGAGCAGTGGTTGCTCCTTGAAGAGGACACCTCGCTCGCCGAGGCGGCCGTCGAGGAGGCGCTGAGATTCGAGCCGATCACACCCTTCACGGCGAGGATCCTGATCGAGGACGTGTCATATCGCGACGTGACGTTCCCCGAGGGGACGATCGTGCTCGTGTCCGCCTTCAACGGCAATCGGGATCTCACCGAGGATGAGCGCGGAGCGGGCGGCCCGGAACGCTTCGACATCACAGCCGACCGCGGCCGCGCACGCGCGTTGACGTTCGGCGCGGGCGTGCACTACTGCCTCGGCGCGAACCTGGCGCGACTCGAGCTGCAGGAGGGCCTTGCGTTCCTCGCCAAGCACCTGAAGGGCCTCGAGCTCGACGGCGAGCCCGTCTATGAGAGCGTCTCAGGCATCTACGGGCTGGCCGAGCTGCCGATCAAGTTCGCCGTCTGAGGGCTCGGTCTTGTCGACCGTGCCGTCGCGGCGTAGAGTCGACTGGTCAAAGACAGCACAGCAGTCAGAGACATTTTCGGCAATCTGAGGCCCTAGTTTCTGGGGTTTTCGCCGCGCCGGCCGGTTGAGATTCGTAGTGACGGAATGATTTCGCAGGGGGGGTTTAGCAAGCCCTTCCCGCGACATCAGGCCATGACTACGCGACTCTCGAAAATTGCATTAGCGGCGGTGCTGGCGCTCGCGGCGAGCGCCGCCGCCGCGCAGGCCGGGCAGTACCACGTGTATTCGTGTCGGATGCCGTCGGGACAGAGTGCACCCGTGGATGGGTGGAGTGGGTCGCTCGCCAAAGGAAGCGCTTATGACGACTACGTCAAGAACACCTGCCCCGAAGGAGGTGCGCTGATCGCAGCGCTGGGTGAACAGACAAGCCACCTATCCAACGTCGATTTAGCATCGTGGTCCTTTACCACGCCGCCCAACGAGACGACGGTTGGCGCGATGCTTTGGCGTGCGGGAAGACTCCACGGCGCTCCAAGCGAAAACGCCACGTATCAGTTTTGGTTCTCTGGTCCCACACCTACGAAGGTCTTTGACGAATGCATATACACGCTGGGGTGCAGCCATCAAGGAGACTCGGCTGAACCATTCGCCACAGCTAATCGACTCGCGGTCCCTGGGGTCAATCTCGGCTCTCACCTGTACATGAATGTCTCGTGTGCGGCGGGCTTTCCTGAAGTTGAATGCAAGAGCGGCTTCGGCGACCCCAACGGCTACGCAGCCGTCGTCTATCTCTTCGCCGCGGACCTGACGCTCGAACAGAACGTCGGTCCGTCCGCGAGCAACGTGAGCGGCGAACTGGCGACGGCAGCGACGGTCAGCGGTACTAGCGATGTGACCTTCAGCGCCACCGATCCCGGCTCAGGCGTGTACGAGGCTGTGTTCAGCGTCGATGGACACGTCGTACAGACCGCTGTGCTCAACGACAACGGAGGGCGCTGCAGGAACGTCGGCCAGACCACGGACGGGCTGCCAGCCTTTCTGTACGTGCAACCGTGCCTCGCGTCGCTGAGCGCTGGTGCCGGGTTCGACACCACGAAGGTGGCCGACGGCAGCCACCACCTCGTCGTGAATGTCATCGACGCCGCGGGAAACGCCGCACCTGTGCTCGACCGGAGTATCACGGTCACGAACGCGGGGCTGCCAGGCGCGTCGGGGCCGGCGAACGGACTTAGCGGCACGAACGGCACAAACGGGACAAACGGGACAAACGGGGCGAATGGAGCGAATGGCCCCAACGGATCGAATGCCTCTGCGTATGCGACGCTCACGGCGCACTGGAAGGGCACCACGAGCCTACGGCAGACGAGCGCTTACGGCCGCTCTCAAACCGTCATCGGCCGGCTCACGGGGCCGGGTGGCGTGCCGATCGCCGGAGCAGAGATCGACCTGCTCGCCACGCCCGCCTACGCCGGCGCGCGGTCGACGACCATGACGAGTCCCGTCACCGCACCGGATGGAAGCTTCAGTCTGCGTCTACCAGGCGGCGTCTCATCGCGAACGCTGCGATTTGCGTATCGCAGCCACCTCGGCGACATGCTGCCTGTCGCAGTGCGCACGCTCACCCTGAGCGTGCGAGCGAGCATCGTCCTGAGCGTCACCCCGCGCTCGGCCAGCGTCGGAGGCAGCATCGTTCTCAGCGGGCGGCTGCTCGGGGGGTCGATTCCGCACGGCGGTAAGCAGCTGGTGCTCGAGGCACGCTCGCGCAGCGGCGCGTGGCTCGAGTTCAAAGTCATCCGCGCGAACGCGCGCGGCCTCTACCGTGCCGCCTACCGCTTCAGGTTTCCCGGGCCCGTCCACTACCAGTTCCGCGTGCTCTCTGAAGCGGAGGCCGACTACGCTTTTGCCGCGGGCTTCTCAAATACCGTTCGTGTCTGGGAGCGATAAGCGAGCACGTCGTAAGGCGCGAGCTCCACGTGCGGCGGCGGCATTGCGCGCGGCTCGCGTCTTGCCCGCTACCGTATGCGCCGTCGGTACAGGCCGGGTCTCGCTGAGCCTCTGCCCCGTCCCGCGGCGACCCCGCTCCAATGCCCTACCTGACGCTTTTCACCATCCCGAAGGGGTTCTCCGACCCCCACGTGTCGCTGATCCAGCGAAATGCGCTCGCGAGCTGGCGAGCCCTGGGGCCTGAGGTGGAGGTCCTTGTGATGGGCGACGATCCCGGTGTGGCTGAGGCGGCACGCGAATTCGGGGCGACACACGTGGGCAACCCCGCTACGAACGAGTTTGGCACGCCGTTGCTTGACTGGGCGTTCGCGCAGGCGGCGGCTCGCGGATCGGGCGATCTGCTCTGCTATGTCAACGCCGACATCATCGTCCTCGACGACTTTCTCGCTGCCGTGCGAAGGCTTCCGCGCGAGGCTCATTTGTCGATCGGCCAGCGGTGGGATTGTGACGTTCGGTCACCGATCGACTTCTCATCCGACGTCAGCGCGCTGTCACTCTGGGCGCGGCAGAACGGCACGCTCGACCTCGGTCGCGGTAGCGATTACTTCGTCTACCCAAGGGCCACGGACTTTGGCCTGCCGGCTTTCGCCGTCGGGCGGCCCGGCTGGGACAACTGGATCATCGGGCGCACGCTCGATCTGGGCCTCCCGCTGATCGACCTCACCCCCAGCGTGACGGTCATTCACCAGAATCACGACTATGGGCACGTCGCCAACCGTCTCGGGTCAGATTGGGAGGGCCCGGAGGCGCAGCGCAACCGCAAGCTAGGTGGTTGGCTCGAGCGGTACCTCCATACTCCGTCAAACGCCAGTCATGTCTTGACACCAGATGGCCTTCGCCCCGCTCGCTCAGCGAAGCACCTCCGAGCTAAGTCGGAAGCATTTATCGCGTTGCGGCCGGCCGCCGCTCCTCTGCGTGGGCTGATCAAGTTCATCCGCCGCGCCCAGACCCCGCCCCGAGAAGGGGCCTGAGTCATCGGGCGATGCGTTCCCGTCTGATTGCCCCCGCGCGCTGGTTGGGCGGGCGTCGCGCGATGCTCCCCGTCGCCGCGCGTGTCCTGTGTGCACGCGCCGTTAGGGAGTCCCTGAGATTCTTCGTCAGGGAGCTGCTACGTCCGCCCGGCATCCACATGTACCGCCTGCGCAGCAACGGTGTCCGGGTGGCGATTCGCCACGCGGGAGTCGATGCAGCGACGTTGGCCGAGGTGTTCTACCACGGCTACTACGAGGCCCCCGACGAGGTTGCTGGGCCACTGGGCGAACCCACCGAGATCCTCGATCTCGGTGCCAACATCGGTCTCTTCGGCGCGTTCGCCGTCACGCGCTGGCCGAAGGCCCAGATCCTCGCCTACGAGCCGGATCCCGCGAACGCCGACTCGCACGAGCGCACGATCGCCGCGAACGGGCTTGCCGATCGCTGGAAGCTGGTCCGCGCAGCCGCAGGCTCGCGCGACGGCGAGGTACGGTTCGCGTCCGGGCTCAACGTGGCGTCACATATCGCAGACGAGGACCGGGACAGCGGCGAGGCGACGATCACCGTGCCGCTGTGCGACGTACTGCCGCAGGTAGCGAGTGCAGGCCTGGTGAAGATGGATATCGAGGGCGGCGAGTGGGCGATTCTGAGCGACCCCCGCTTCGCCACGCATCCTCCCCAAGTCGTTGTGCTCGAGTACCACCCCGAGGGGTGCCCAGACGGTGATCCGCGAGCAGCAGCAGATCGCGCGCTCAAACAGGCAGGTCTCGAGACGGCGCCCATCTGGCATGGAGAAGACGGCTACGGGATGGTCTGGGGCTGGCGGCGGTTGGCGGGCGCCCAGCCGTCAGCGGCCCGAGGCTGATTGCAGGCTCGGGCTTGCGCCCGCGCGCGCCGTCGAGCGGTACCACTCGATCGTCCGCTCGAGGCCGTCTCGCAGCTCGGTGCCGGCTCGGAATCCGAACTCCTGCTCTGCCCGCGATGTATCCAGCCAGCGGCGCGGTTGGCCGTCGGGCTTGGTCCTGTCCCACACGATCTCGCCCCCGAAGCCGACGAGCTCTGCGATCAGCCCCGTCAGCTCCGCGATCGTGATCTCCTGGCCGGAGCCCAGGTTCACTGGCTCGGCTCCCGTGTAGCTAGCTGCGGCGGCGACGATCCCATCCGCGGCGTCATCCACGTAGAGGAACTCGCGCGACGCCGCTCCGGTGCCCCAGCAGGTGATCGAGTCCGCGCCGCCGTCGAGCGCCTCGCAACACTTCTTGATGAGGGCCGGGATCACGTGCGAGGTCCGCTCGTCGAAGTTGTCCCGCGGGCCGTACAGGTTCACGGGGAGCAGATAGACGCCCTCAAATCCGTACTGCTGCCGGTAGGCCTGCAGCTGGACGAGCAGCATCTTCTTCGCAAGGCCGTAGGGGGCGTTCGTCTCCTCTGGGTAGCCGTTCCAGAGGTCGTCCTCTCTGAACGGCACCGGGGTGTGCTTCGGGTAGGCGCACACGGTGCCAACGCACACGAACCGCTCGACTCCCGCAAGCCGGCTCTCCTCGATGAGGTTGATCCCCATAATCGCGTTGTCGTAGAAGAACTGGCCGGGCGTGGCCATGTTGGCCCCGATCCCGCCCACGACCGCGGCCAGGTGCACCACGACCTCGGGACGCGTGTCGTTCAGGACGGCGCGAATTGCATCCCGGTCGCGCAGGTCGTACTGGGCGGAGCGCGGTGCAATGACGGCCGCGACCTCGCGCTCGGCCAGCGTGTTCAGCACGCGCGTGCCGAGGAAGCCGGAGCCGCCGGTCACGAGCACGCGCTTGCCGTGCAGCTTGTTCTCGGGCTGACGATCGATCAGAGGATGATATTCCTTCGGCGAGATGGTCACGGAGAACGAGCCGACCCTCCCGGTGGCCATAGAGCCCGATCTGCTCATCGAGCCCGATCTGCTCGATACGCCACAGGCTGGCCCGACGGCCATTCGGGGAAGCCTGGTGCGCGTGCTCGGTTACCTCTTGGGGGTGCTGCTCAGCCTCGTGGCAGTCCCTCTGCTGATTCGCCACCTTGGATTCAGCGAATACGGTCGCTACGTCACCGTGATCGCCCTGGTGACAATCGTTCAGGGCGTGACCGACGTCGGTCTCGGTCAGATCGGCGTTCGCGAGTTCGCAACCCGCTCCAGCCAGGACCGCATCCGCATGATGCGCAACCTCATGGGCCTTCGCTTGGCGCTCACCGGTGTTGGCGTTGCGCTGGCGACGGCGTTCGCAGCCGTTGCCGGTTACGGGCACGCGGTCCTCTTCGGAACTCTGCTCGCCGGGATCGGCATGGTGCTCACCGTGGTCCAAGGGACGTTCGCCGTGCCGCTCGCGGCGCAGCTTCGACTCGGTTGGATCACGGCCCTCGATCTGCTTCGACAGGTGCTGAGCGTCGCGGGGATCGTCATCCTGGTTCTCGCCGGCGCGAAGTTGCTGGCGTTCCTGGCCCTCACGGTTCCGGTCGCGGTGATCGTACTCGCGGCGACGGTTCTGCTCGTCTACGGAACGGTGCGGTTGCGGCCCTCTTTCGAGCGCGCTGAGTGGGCACACCTCCTTCGAGCGGTTCTGCCGTTCGCCGCTGCGGTCGCTATCGGCGCGGTCTACCTGCGCGTCACCGTCGTGCTCGTCTCGCTGCTCGCGAGCAAGCTGCAGACCGGCTATTACGCGACCTCATTCACGGTCATATCGGTACTGATTGCGATACCCGCGCTAACAGTCGGCTCGACACTGCCCATCCTTGCCCGGGCGGCGCGCGATGATGAGGAAAGGCTCGGCTACGTCCTGCAGC
>Ga0210409_10006746_pt1 | contig 11907 bp, 8 predicted proteins | sample IncBWH17MmetaG_FD_161649 | JGI IMG/M metagenome (GOLD analysis project Ga0210409, IMG submission 161649) | Forest soil microbial communities from Barre Woods Harvard Forest LTER site, Petersham, Massachusetts, United States - Inc-BW-H-17-M | ecosystem: Environmental > Terrestrial > Soil >...
ATCCTTTATTTCATAGTCTGGAACGAGCGGCAGGAAGCGCGGCTTCGTGAACTCTTCGATATTCGAGCTGGCGTCGGGATGGCGCAACATGCTCTTCGGCGTGAAGACGATCAGCGGCTTGCGCCACGGCCGGCGCACCTGGCGCCGCAGCATGTGGAAATACTGCGCCGCGTTCGAAGGCTGGCAAATCTGCATGTTGTCTTCCGCGGCGAGCTGCATGAAGCGCTCCAGGCGCGCGCTGGAATGCTCCGGCCCCTGGCCTTCGTAGCCGTGCGGCAAGAGCATCACCAGTCCCGCAGGAAGATTCCACTTGTCCTCGCCGGCGCTGATGAACTGGTCAATGATCACCTGCGCGCCGTTGGCGAAGTCGCCGAACTGCGCTTCCCACAAAACCAGCGCCTCGGGATAGTCGCGGCTGAAGCCATACTCGAAACCGAGGCAACCAGCTTCCGAAAGCGAGGAGTTGTGAACCTCGCAGAAAGCCTGCTGCTTGGAGAGATGCGAGAGCGTCAGGTAGTTGTGCTCGGTTTTCGTATCAATGAGCACCGCATGGCGCTGGCTGAACGTGCCACGCTCCGTATCCTGCCCCGTGAGGCGCACGGGATTCCCCTCGAGCAGCACCGAGCCGAACGCCAAAGCTTCGGCGAAGCCATAGTCGACGGCACGCTTGCCGTGCCCCATTTCCGCCCGCTGTTCCAGCAGCTTCGCGATTTTCGGATGGATGTGAAATCCCTCGGGGACGCGAACGAGGCCATCGGTGATTTCCGCGAGTTTCTCCGGCGTGAGTCCGGTATCCACTTCGTAGGAACTGCTATAGCGGCCATGTTGATACGGCGTCCAGTAGTCCGGCAGCTTGCGCAGGTGCGGTATCTTTCTCAGCGCGCGCGCTTTGGTCTGCTCTTCTTCGTATTCCTTGCGAACGGCGTCGGCCGACAGCGTCGAGTCAATGCCGGTGCGCTCGGCGTAAATCTTCCACAGCGGCGCATGATCCTTGATGCGGTCGTATAGCAACGGCTGCGTGATGGTCGGGTCGTCCACTTCGCTATGGCCGTGGCGCCGGTAACCAATGATGTCCACGACGACGTCGCTGCCGAATTTTGCGCGATATTCCGCCGCGAGCTTGCCGACACGCACAACCGCGTCGGGATCTTCTCCGTTGACGTGAAAAATGGGCACCGACTGCCGCTTGGCAAGGTCCGATGCAAATCGCGAAGAATGCTCCTGCTGCGGCCGCGTCGTAAAGCCGATCAGATTGTTCACAATGATTTGAATCGTGCCGCCGACGGTGTACGCCTTTAGGTCCGCGAAATTCAGCGTTTCCGCAAAGACGCCCTGGCCCGCGAAGGCCGCATCGCCGTGCATCACGATGGGAACGACTTTGTTCAGCGTTTCCGGCGAGCGGTCCACATAGGGGCCGCGCAATCCATAGCGTGTTTGCTTCGCGCGCACCCGTCCCACCGCAACCGGATCGACCGCCTCCAAGTGGCTGGGATTCGAAACGAGATGGATGCCGATCTCTTTGCCCGTGGTCGTAACGTACGTGCCTGTCGCGCCCACGTGATACTTCACGTCGCCCGCGCCGAGCACGCTGCGAGGGTCGACGTCCTCAAATCCAGCGACCACTTCATGCGGCGTCTTGCATGCCGCGTGCACCATCACGTTCAGCCGCCCGCGGTGGCTCATGGCCATCACGGATTCGACCGCGCCGTGCTCCCCTGCCGTATCGAGAATCGAATCGAGAAGCGGGATCAGCGCGGTGACGCCTTCAAGCGAAAATCGCTTGGTGCCCAGATAACGTGCCTGCAAAACCTGTTCGAATAAGTCGGCGCGAATCAGCCGCTCCAGAATTTTTTGCTGGTCCACTTCGCCCGCGGGTCCTTCCAGGCGTTCTGCGATCCAGCGCCGCCGCTCCGGCTCCGGTAAATGCATGAAATCGGCGCCGATCGTGCCGCAGTAAATGTCCCGCGCTTCCTCCGCGGCTTCGCCCGTCAGCCCGTCCAGGTCCGGGTGCTTCAGCGGCTCAAACAAGCCCAGGGGGTCGAGCGTCGCCTCCAAATACCCCCAGCGCCGGAACGCGTCGAATACGCGCTCGCGCTCTTCGTTTCTTGCGCCATTCGCAACGCCGCCCGTTCCGGGCTTTTTTGACGACTTCGCTGTTTTTGCCGGCCGTTCTTCTTCCAATGTTGTTCGGTGTGCCATAAATCCGCTCTATGAACCTTCTATTTTGCCACAGAACAGGACGAGGTGCCTGGGCGTGATTGCCACGCTTCCCAAACGATTTTATTAGATGCGCTGCCAGGCCCTAAATATACGGCGTTTGAAGCGTGATGACCTGTCAACCAGAGGAACGCAGCATGCTGCGCCCTTACAACTCGCGGACGAGCGATTCGAGGTTGCGGGCAATTTCGTCCGGCGGCGTGCCGGGCGGAAACGTCACGGGTGTGCCGATGTTGACGGTGATTTCGCCGAAGTGCGCAAGGCGGCGATGTTCGCGCTTCATTTTCCACACTCCATCGAGTCGTATCGGCACGATGGGGATAGTGAGATTTTCTGCAAGCAGGCCGATCCCGCTTTGGAACCCTGCCATTTCGCCGGTGGCAGTGTTGTTTACATGGCCCTCTGGAAAAACCAGCACGCTGTAGCCGCGATCCACCGATTCGCCGGCGAAGCGAAAACTTTCCCGGAAGCCGGAAAACTGCGGCAGTGGGAAAACATTGAACAGCGCGGTGACCAGCCAGTAGCCGAGCTGATACGCCCACCGCATTGCGAAAAACCAATCGCGGGGAGGGCGCCGCATCTCTTGCAACGTCTCGCCACCCATGGCAACGGTCAGCCGATGACGAAAACGCAGCGGCAGCGCTGCGAGAATTAGCCCAATGTCCGCGCGGCGCGTGATGTGATTCGAAATTACCAGCACCGGGCCGCGGAGATCGCGCAGGTGTTCGCGGCCGACGATTTTCGGATGTCCCAGAATCTGCGTCGCCGGCCAGACTAGCGCGTAGTACACCGCCAGGCGCAACCAGCGCACGGGTTCACGCTGCGTCCAACGCGGATAAACGTATTCCGTGTGGCGGGCCGCGGGCTGTTGCAGGAGTCGTTCCACATCGGCGACGGTCTTCGCATTGGAGAAAGCGGTTTCATTCAGTTCCACGTGGAACTTCGTTTCCAGAGCGCTCATCAGCTCCACACGGTCGAGCGAGGAGAGATTCAGCTCATTTTCGAGTTGCTTTGCACCAACAGCGGAAGGCGTGAATTTCGTCAGCAAATCGCGTAATGGGTTCGAAGCTACGCCGGAAGAGCGACTCGCCTGGGAGCCGCTGAGAATTTCGACTGCGCGGGTGGCAATCAACGAGAGGCGTGGCTTGCCCGTGGCCGTGCGCGGAAAGTCCGGTTCGGGCCAAACGACCCAGGAACGCATGCGCTGATATTCAGCGAGCGAAGTATTAGCGGATTCGACGGCTGCGCGCGCCGCCGCGTTAGCGTCCGAAGGCGTGCCATCGAGAAGAGCAACCGCGCAAGGTTCTGCATTGCCGCCGCGATCCAGCGGAATAACGACGCAATCGCGAACGCCGCCCTGCTTCTTAACTGCGGCCTCAAGATCTTCTGGGTAGATGTTTAGCCCGGCGGGCGTAACGATGACGTTTTTCTTGCGCCCGCGAAAACGCAAGTTGCCATCCGCATCGAGTTCGCCCAGGTCTCCGGTGCGTAACCAGCCGTCATTTTCCTTTGAAGTTTTTTCCGGCGCTCCGTTTTCCCAATACCCCGCCGAAACACTTTCCCCGCGAACCAGGATTTCTCCATCCTCGGCGAGCTTGAATTCGCGCCCCGGCAGTACTTTCCCGATCGAACCCTGCGTCGCGCGAAACGGATGATTAAGGCTCACGAGTGAAGCGGTCTCGGTCATCCCATAGCCTTGCACTACCGCGTAGCCCATGCGCTTGAAAAAATCCTCAGTTTCATTGGAAAGCGCCGCGCCGCCGGAAATGAACGCCCAAAAGTTCCAGCCCAATCGGCGATGAATGCGGCGAAACATCCACGCACGTTGCAAGAATTTCTTCCCATTGGCCTTTTCGAATGTGCGTTTGAGCGAATCCGTTTGGCCCAGCGCTTCGAATTCCCGTTCGATTCCCGAATGCACCGCATCCAGCATGCGCGGCACGACAATCAGCGCCGTCGCGCGTTCGCGCTTCACCGTTCGAACGATTTCCCCCGGATTCGCAGACGCCTCAAAAACCACCGTCGCGCCAAGCAGTGGAGGAACGAACAGCGTCATGAATTGTCCAAACACATGGCTCAGTGGAACCAGAGAAACAAATCTCAACGGATGAAACCAGCGCTCGTACTTGCGGTACGCATCGATGCCACGCTCGAGCGGCTCCAGATTCGCCAGAAAATTGCCGTGCGTAAGCACCACGCCGCGTGGCTCGCCCGTCGTGCCCGAGGTGTACAGTATTTCCGCAATCGTGTTTCGCGTGGAAGCGTCACCCGGGTCCACTCCAGCTTCCAGCGCCGGAGGAGGAGTGGCAGACACGTCCCGAAGATCATTGATGACCATTGATGCCGGCGTGCCGGGAAGCTCTGCCTGCTGGCGGTCGCGCAAAATGAGCTTTACGCCTGCGTCTCGGATGGCACGCTGAACAAATTCGGGAGATGCCGCCGAGTCCATGGGCACGACCACCGCCCCGCGCAAAAGAATTCCCCAGAAGCACGCGACCCATTCCGCCGAGTTGGGTGCCCAGAGAAGTACGCGATCCCCAGGGGAAATTCCCCGCCCCGCGAGTGCGTAACTCCAGAAGAGAACGCGTGCATATAACTCCACATACGTCAGCTTTTCCCGACGGTACCCACGCCTATCCACGACAGCCACATCACCCGAAAAGCGCAAGAAATCGGCGAGGAGACTAAGCAAGTTTTTTCGGGGCAGCGGCATCGTAGCTGCGGTTCCTTGAGCCTCTGGACGGCTTGATTCTACGCCAGCACCGCCGATGGAGCCCTCCCTCCGTTCTGGATAGCAAGTCGGCATGGGTTGGTTCGTGACCTTCGAGGATGCACGTCCCGTGCCACCGAGGAACACGTCCTTGCATCTGAGTAAAGGACCCTCAGCAAACCGCTACAATGTCGGTTACAATAGAAGAGGCTGGGGGGCCATCAACACAGCCCCTTCCCTTTGAAGTAGAGCGGAGACAATGCCAGTACCCATATCACAGGCTTGGACGGTAGCAACCTACGTCCTCAAACAGAAGCTCGCGGGGCGCAAGCGCTACCCGTTCGTCCTCATGCTCGAACCGCTCTTCCGCTGCAATTTGGCCTGCGCCGGCTGCGGAAAGATTCAATATCCCGCGCACATCCTGAAGACGGAACTGTCGCCGGAAGAGTGTTTCAAAGCCGTGGACGAATGCGGCACGCCGATGGTTTCCATCCCCGGCGGCGAGCCGCTGATGCACTCGCAGATTGACAAGATCGTCGAAGGACTCGTCGCGCGCAAGAAATACATCTATCTCTGCACCAACGCGCTGCTCCTCAAGGAAAAGCTCCACCTCTTCAAACCCAGCAAATATCTGACCTTCTCCATCCACATGGATGGCCAAAAAGAGCACCATGATTTTTCCGTTTGCCGCGAAGGTGGCTACGATCTCGCCGTTGAAGGAATAAAAGAAGCTGTAAAACAGGGCTTCCGCGTCACCACGAACACCACCTTGTTCGACGGCGCCGATCCCAAGAGCGTCCGCGCCTTCTTCGATGAAATGATGGAACTTGGCGTCGAGGGCATGATGCTCTCGCCGGGCTATTCCTACGACAAAGCCCCGGACCAGAAGCACTTCCTCGGGCGCGCGCGCACGCGGCGGCTTTTTCGCGCGATTCTAGCCAACCGCAAGAAAAGCTGGCAGTTCAATCAATCCAAGCTCTTCCTCGAATTCCTGATGGGCAAGCAATCGTACGCCTGCACGCCGTGGGGCATGCCGACCTATAACGTTTTCGGCTGGCAGAAACCCTGCTATTTGCTGCAAGACGGCTACACCGATACGTTCCAGGAGCTGCTCGATACCACCGAATGGCAGAATTATGGCACCGAATCTGGCAATCCCAAGTGCGCCAATTGCATGGTGCACAGCGGATATGAAGCCTCGGCCGTGGATTACACCTTCAGCGGCTTGCGTGGACTCTGGGCGTCCATCAAAGCGGAGCTCTCCACCAAATACGACGATGCGGACGCGCTGGCCATGCTGAATGAGCCGGTGACGCCCGTGCACTCCTACAATCCGCTCGTGCAGATCCAATCCGGCAAGAACCAGCTTGAGGAGACACGTGCGTGACAGGCCCTCGGCACGCCGACCGGCCCAGCCACACGGAAGGTTCTCCGCTCGACCCCGATCTTCTTGAAGTTGCTCCCGGAACACACCACGAAGGCGTACAAGGCTGGGTGCCGGAGCTTGCCACGGAAGAAGAACTCCGTATCGCACTCGAGAAAGCGTTTGACTATCGTGGCGATGTCACCCTGACACTCAAGAACAACTCCAAGATCGAAGGCTATATTTTTGACCGCGTAACCGGCGCGACGCTCGCTGCCAGTTTTGTGCGCGTCCTCCCCAAGGATTCCACTCAGCGAGTAAAGATTGCCTATGCCGACATTGCGGCACTCGCTTTTACCGGCCGCGACACGGCTGCCGGGAAAAGCTGGGAAGCTTGGGTTCGCCAGTATTGGGAGAAAAAAGCCTCTGGCAAGGGCGAATTGAGCATTCAACCCGAGTCACTCGAGTAGGTACTTTTCGTCTATCTGTAAACACGTTTCCCGGTCGAAAGCAAAGCTAAACTGTTCTTTTACATGTACTTACAGACGGCCTGCAGGCGTCGCCAACCCCGGACCCGCCGTGGACAAACCCTCCATTTTATGGTAGTATTTAAATCGCATTTGTTGCTCTTGTATTACCTTTTGACCCGTTCGAGGGGCTGCAAGGAGAAGCTTTGCGGCCTTTTTTTGCGGGCGGGAGGATGTCACGGCGCTTGGGAGGCCAGCGGTCAATCGCTTCGCGGCCAACTTGAAGTCCTCTGCTTCAGGATCACCAGGAATCGGACCAAGAGGAGCAAGGCAATTCCAATAGCGTCGGTTCCGGTCCTGCCGGTGCCGCGTATGCGAGGTTGGGAAGTGAAGGAACAAGGAACAGTGAAGTGGTTTAACGCTTCAAAAGGCTACGGTTTCATCCAGCGCCAGACGGGAGAAGATGTTTTTGTCCACTTCTCCGCAATCATGATGGACGGCTACAAGTCCCTCAATGAAGGTCAGTCGGTGGAGTTTGAAGTGAAGAAGGGCCCCAAAGGCCTTCAGGCGGAGAACGTTACAAGCCTCTAGCCTGTGATGGGGGAGCTCCAGCGCTTCCGGGGCTTCCGTTCCAAGAGTTTCGAATCGAGATGGACAGCAAGCATTGAGAGCAAGAGTCGTCTAGGAGGACGTTGTGCAAGTGATGCAAGAAGGTCAGACCATCAAGCACGAAGTGTACGGCCTGGGTATCGTGACCGCTTCCGACCAGGAGCGCACCGCAGTGGATTTTGACGATCACGGCGCCAAGCTTTTCGTCACCAGCATCATGACGGCCGAATTGATTGGCGAAGCTCCTGCCACGCCGCCCAAGACCAAGCGCCGCCGCAAGGCCTCCACCGTCGCCAAGGCCGCCAAGAAGGCTGCCGCCGCTGCCGCAGCGACCCGTTCATAAGCTTCTCTAAACCAGACGAAATTCCAGTGCGCCGAATCGGCGCAGTGGTGTGTCCGCTTGCATTTCCCACGCAAACTGCAGCAGTTGTGATAGGTTTTGAATCATGAAACGATTCGTCATCGTCCTCGGAGTCCTCTTTCTGATCCTCGGTGTGATCGGCCTCGTTCATCCCTCTTTCAACTATCACCAGCAGGAGGAGGTCGCGAAAATCGGCCCCATCAAAGCAACCGTAAATGAGGAGAAGACTGCGCAAATCCCCGCGGCAGCGTCGATTGCGTTCCTTGTCGCGGGTGTAGTCCTCGTTCTCCTCGGGCCCCGCATAAAGTCATAATTTTTGTCCCCAAGCATCTCTCCAAGCACGCATCACCTGCCTTCCTCAAATGCCGAGGGCTTACTGCTACGCAGCGTGGCATCCCAATCGCATTGACACCGCGCTCGCACCAGAATAAGTAAGAGATACAGACGGTCAATTCCCTGGGCCATTTCACAGTTTGGAGAGAGCCATGAAAAACACTGCGGTGAAGTTCGGCCTTGGGCTCGGCGTCTTGTGCGGCTGCCTTCTGGCGGCTTGCTCGGCCACGCTTGCACAGGGCGCGCCTGGCGTTACAGAGAAAGAAATCCTGATCGGTTCGTGTTCCGCTCTCGAAGGACCGTCGCATTTCCTGGGAACGGAAACAGTGAATGGGGCCAAAGCTTATTTCAGCATGATCAACGACGCTGGCGGCGTTGACGGACGAAAACTCAGGCTCATTTCCTACGACGACAGCTACGATCCAGCGAAAACGGAAGCCTGCTTCAACAAGTTGATGGACCAGAAAGTCTTCGCGCTTGGCTTTTTTGTCGGCACTCCCACCGCGGTGAAGTACGTGCCGATGGCCGAAACCAACAAGATTCCGTTGGTGGGTCTCTTTACCGGCGCGCAAACGCTCTATGTGCCCATGCGCCACTGGGTCGTCAATGTCCGGGCCTCCTACTTTGACGAGACGCGCGAGCAAATTGACGGCCTCTGGGAAAAACTCCGCTACCGGAAAATTGGCGTGATCTATCCGGAAGATGCGTTTGGCGCCGCAGTCCTCGAAGGCGTCAAAGCGGCTTTGAAAGCACATGGCGCGGAGCCGATTGCAGTCGGCTCGTATCAGCGGCAGACCGCCCAGGTTGGCGGAGCCATTGACACCGTGAAAGCCGCCAATCCCGAAGCGGTTGTGGTGGTTGGACCCTCGAACACCGTTGCTCCCATCCTCAGGCTTTCTCACGCCAAGGGTTGGAAGCCGCTCTTTTTGACGGTCTCGTTTGTGGGCACGGACGAATTGATCTCCGAAGCCGGCGCCGATGCGGAGGGCATGGTGATCACTCAGGTGGTGCCGCCTTATTACCTGACGGATCTGAAGACCGTTGCGTTATTTCGCCGCTCGCTATCGAAGTATATTCCCTCTGCTCAGCCTAATTTTGTGAGTCTCGAAGGCTTCGTGGATGCCATGGTGCTGGTCGAAGGGCTAAAGAAGGCCGGGAAAGAACTGACGCGCGAGGGATTGATTCGCGGCATTGAATCGATCCACGAATTGGATCTCGGCCTCGGCCCGCAACTTATTCTGGATTATTCAGCAAAAGATCACAAAGGTTTTGACCACGTGATCCCAACAGTAGTTCGTGGCGGCCGCGCCGTCCCCTTCACAGACTGGTCCACCGCCGCCCCCAAATAATCGGGCGAAGCGCCGCAGATCACTTCCGGTTAGCCGACTACTCGGAACTTACTGCCAAGCATTTCTGGACCCCAATAGCCAACAGCTCAGCCGTAAAGCTCAACGCCGTCACTAGCCTGCCACCTACGCACCGAGCGGCCGGGCAGATCGTTATTGATCTCTAAGGGGCTTCGGGCGCAATACGGGTGCCGGTGAACGTGCCAATCCTCGGAAGAAAACCGGGGATTCCGTGGCCCTCGGCCGTAAACGTCCCAACCAAAGTCCCGTCAACCACGTGAGCGATAAACTTGCCGTCGATGAATCCAGTCCTCACGCCCGCGACGAAGTTGAACAACAGGGCCCTGAATACGATTGCGCCATCTTCCGCGCGCTTCCAAGTGCCAAGCGCGGGCGCATTGTTGCGCCCATCGATACGCGTGAAGGAGCCTCCCTTATCAAAGGCGTAGAGGGCGTCAAAAGTCGCTGGAGCAGGCTGCGTGACTTCAACGCTGATATACCAGCCGCCCTCGACTCCCTCGTCCTGTCCCTGTTCCTGGCCATGGACCACTGTCGGCGCGAGCCCCGCGGCAGCCGCAGTTCCAAGTGCACCCGCTCCGGCCCCAATCAAGAGTTGCCGACGGTTGATAGATGTCGTCATCCCACCACCTCCTATAACCTACCCTACGTGGTCACAAAAACTGCTATAACCTAGACTGTCCGTGAAAGCCCGGACCGAGTCAATGGATGGAGAGTGGCGCGTATCTGGAATAATTCTGACGGTCCAAGCCCTTGGAACCGGAAGGGTTAGTACAAAAGCTCGCGGACCGCGGGAAGGGTTTTGCGGGCTCGGCTGTGGTAGACTCCGGGAAACACCGGGGAAATCCCTTGGAAAAACCCGCCCGAGGTCAGAAAATTCGCTTCGACGCATTCGAGGTCGATCTGGGGTCTGGCGAACTGCGCAAGCACGGCCTGAGGATCAAACTTCAAGACCAGCCTTTTCAAGTCCTCGTACTGCTGCTGGGGCGTTCCGGCGCCGTGGTGACTCGCGAAGAGCTTCGTCAGAGGCTTTGGCCAGCGCAAGCGTTTGTGGATTTCGATGTTGGCTTGAATACGGCTATAAAAAGACTTCGCGATGCATTGGGAGACTCGGCCGTAACCCCACGCTTCGTCGAGACCCTGCCGCGTCGGGGATATCGCTTTATCGCAGCGACCGAGGAAGTACCTGGCAGCCCTGTGGGCCGCAACGCTGTTGAAACCCCCACTCGCGGCTATGCTGAAGCTGAGGGGTTGTCTCATCCCACGGAGTCAGTGGCCGCGAGATCCAACGTTGTGCAACCAAAGATTGAACGAGGCTGGATCAAAACAACTCGATGGAGTTATTGGTTCGCGCTGGGTACAGCGGCCGTACTGTTGCCCTTATTCTTAGGGTTAAATCTGCGGGGACTGCGGGATCGATTGCTGGGGAGAACGGACGCAGGGCGTATTCGCTCTTTGGCCGTGCTACCGCTCGATAATCTTTCCGGCGATCCGTCGCAGGAGTATTTTGTCGACGGAATGACCGACGCGCTGATCACCAATCTGTCCAAGATCGGTGCATTGCGCGTCATTTCCCACACTTCTGTAAATCATTTCAAGGGGACGAAGAAGCCACTGCAGGAGATCGCGGCAGAATTGCAGGTCGACGCCGTGATCGAAGGAAGCGTCGAGCGTGAAGCGGACCGTGTACGGATCACCGCGAATCTGGTTCAGGCATTTCCCGAAAAACACCTGTGGGCGGAAAGTTATGATCGCGACCTGCGGAGCATTCTGGACCTAGAGGGTGAAGTTGCGCAAAGCATTGCAGACCAGATCAAGATTACCGTCACTCCTGAGGAAAGACGACGCCTGGCAGTGTCGCAAACCGTGGACCCTGAAGCACACGAACTCTATTTGAAAGGGGCATTCTACAATAATAAGTGGACCAAAGAAGGCTTCGAGAAAGGGATCGAGTATTTCAATCGAACGCTGGAAAGGGATCCTCGCAATGCTCGTGCGTATGCTGAGCTTGCAGTCGCATATGGAGGGCTGGGGATCTATGGGGACATGGAAGGCTACCAGAGACAGAAGGCCGCGTCGTTAAAGGCACTGGAAATTGACAATACGGTAGGGGATGCACACACAACCCTTGCATGGGCGAAATTTACATTAGATTGGGATGTTGCAGGAGCGGAGGAAGAATTTCGGCGCGCTATCGAACTCAACCGCGGCGATGCGAGAGCGCACTCATGGTATGGAACTTTCCTGGCGTTTCGGGGCCGGGTTCAGGATTCTTTACGAGAAGTAAAGAGCGCGAGACAGCTCGATCCTCTTTCGCTCGCTAACACGTCGACTGCTGCCTTCCGCACTTATTACAATGCGCGTCAGTACGATAACGCCATCGAAGTCTGTCGCGAAGCACTCGATCTAGACGCGAACTTCCTTCCCGCACATCGGCGGCTTGTACAGGCGTATGAGGGGAAAGGCGAGCTAGGCAAGGCTGT
>Ga0210409_10006747_pt1 | contig 11907 bp, 7 predicted proteins | sample IncBWH17MmetaG_FD_161649 | JGI IMG/M metagenome (GOLD analysis project Ga0210409, IMG submission 161649) | Forest soil microbial communities from Barre Woods Harvard Forest LTER site, Petersham, Massachusetts, United States - Inc-BW-H-17-M | ecosystem: Environmental > Terrestrial > Soil >...
CGCCTTCAAATTTTCTTTAAATCCGTCGCCGTAATTTTCAGGCATCAACGGAGAACGAACATCTCCGTGCACCTTCACCGGCCGCTCGGTCAGAAATTGTTTGAGGTTTCCCCAGAAACCATCGGTTACAAACTTGGTGGGAGTCCCGAATCGGGGCAGCGGAGTCGTGGAACCTGTGCTGGCTTCGTTGGCCCTGGGTGGCTGAGGCTGAGTCGGCAAGAGATTGATCATTCTATCCGGCACCGTCTTCCCTCGGTTTAGACGCAGCTATTGCGGATTAGGCGTGCTAGCCGGATATGATTCGCGCTCCACGGGAAAGGTTGCGCGACCCACGCGGCTGACATCGACTGCCATTCATTGTAACATACGCATTTAATCAGCTTTCCAATGTTTCCCGTCATATACCTCTATCCAGAAACACGACCGGTATAAATGCGGGGAAAACAGGGATTTATCGCGCTGGCCGCGACCAGGATGAAACTATCCTGCGCTATCGATGATCGCCAGCGACAAAAAGGGGACTTTCCATTTCTCAGCTCATGGCCGAACCACTGGAATTAAAGAAAACTCTAAACCTGCCCAAGACCGATTTCCCCATGAAAGCCAGTTTGCCGCAGAACGAGCCCAAGCAGCTTGCTGCCTGGGAGGAGGCTCATCTCTACGAAAAAATTCTTGAGACCCGCAAAGGCAAGCCCCTTTTTGTTTTGCACGATGGCCCTCCTTATCCCACCGGAACCATTCACCTCGGCACCGGTCTCAACAAAATTCTCAAAGACATGATCGTCAAATCCGAAAGCATGGCCGGCCATTACGCTCCCTATGTCCCTGGCTGGGATTGCCACGGCTTGCCTATCGAGACTCAAGTCGAAAAAGAGCTGGGCGGCAAAGCCAAGGTTTCTGCGCCCGAATTTCGCAAGCTTTGCCGCGAATTCGCCAATCGCTACGTCGAACAGCACAAACGCGATTTCAAACGCCTCGGGGTCTTCGGCCGTTGGAACGATCCGTACCTCACCATGAATTTTGATTACGAAGCCACCATCGCCGGCGCTTTTCTGGAGTTCATGGAAAAAGGCTACGTCTATCGCGGACGCAAGCCTGTCTACTGGTGCCTTCACGACCGCACCGCATTGGCGGAAGCCGAAGTCGAGTACGAAGATCACACCAGCCCATCCGTGTGGGTGAAATTCGCCATCGCCGATGGCCAGAATCCCGGCAACGAGGTTAGCGCCGTCATCTGGACCACCACGCCTTGGACGCTGCCTCATAACCGCGCTCTCGCCTTTCACCCGGATTACGACTACGCCGTGGTCGACACCGAAAAAGGCGCTCTCCTCCTTGCAGTCGACCGCATCGCCGCGCTTCAATCCGAATGCGATATTAAGGAAGCTCGCATCCGCGAAACCTTCAAGGGCAGCGAATTCGAAGGCCGCAAGTTTCAGCATCCCTTTTTGCCTCTCCAGATTCCTGGCATTTTGGCCGACTACGTCACCCTCGATCAGGGCACCGGCATCGTGCACACCGCTCCTGGTCACGGCGCCGACGACTTTTATTCCGGTCAAAAATATGGCTTGGAAACTTACGCTCCGCTCGATGACCGCGGCGTTTATCTGGAAGGTCTGCCCGAATACAAGGGCAAAAATGTTTTCGAAGCCAACCCCATCATCGTCAAACTGCTGCGGGATCGCGGCGCGCTCCTCGCCCATCACGAATACAAACACACTTATCCGCATTGCTGGCGTTGCCACAATCCGGTGATCTTTCGCGCCACCGAGCAATGGTTTATCAAAATGGACGCCGTCGTGCCCGGTCGCGACAAAACCTTTCGCCAGGAAGCCCTCGATGAAGTTGAAGGCGTGAAATGGATCCCCGCTTGGGGCGAGGAACGCATTTACGAAATGGTGGAAAAGCGCCCCGATTGGTGCGTTTCGCGCCAGCGTTTCTGGGGCGTGCCAATCATCGTCTTTTATTGTGACGCATGCGGAAAACGCCTCGAAGATTTCGCCGCACTGCGAAACGTATTGGACTGGTTCAGAAAAGAAGGCGCCGACGCTTGGTATCAGCACACCCCGGAAGAATTGCTGCCGCCCAATACCAAGTGTTCCTGCGGCTCAACCAAATGGCGGCAAGAGCACGACATTCTCGACGTGTGGTTTGATTCCGGCTCTTCCAACCTCGCCGTCTTGCACGGCGCCGAGTGGCCCGCCGATATTTATCTCGAAGGTCCCGACCAATATCGCGGCTGGTTCCAAAGTTCGCTGCTGGTCGCCACCGGAATCAAAAATGCCGCGCCTTTCCGCGGCGTCGTAACCCATGGCTGGACCCTCGACGAGCAAGGTCGCCCCATGTCCAAATCCCTCGGCAACATCATCCTGCCCTCCGAAATCTGCGAAAAGTGGGGTGCCGACCTCCTACGCCTTTGGGTCGCCTCCCAGGAGTACCAAGCCGACGTAAAGATGAGCGAACGTGTCATGGATCAGCTCAGCGAAGCCTACCGCAAAATTCGTAACACCTTCCGCTTCGCGCTTGGAAATCTCGACAAATTCGATCCTTCACGCGATGCGCTAGCCAATGAGCAATTGGAAGAAATCGATCGCTGGATGCTCGATCGCACCGCGGAGCTATCTCGCAAATGCCGCGAATGGTACGCCGCATACGATTTCCATCGCGTGTACCACGCCATTCACGACTACTGCGTAGTGGACCTCAGTTCCTTTTACTGGGACGTGTTAAAAGACCGCCTTTATACCAAAGCGCCTCGCAGCACATCGCGGCGTTCCGCGCAGACCGCCATTTGGAAAATTTCCAGCGCCTTGGTGCGTTTGCTCGCGCCCGTCTTGGTATTCACCACCGAAGAAATCTGGAAGATACTTCCTGCGGATACACAAACCGCTGGCAGCGTGCATCAAGCGGAATTTGCCGAAGCCGATTCGCTGGCCAGCGGCATCAGCACCGAAGCGGCAGAACAATGGGCCCGCCTCGCGCAGGTACGCCCCGCGGTGTTGCTGGCTCTCGAGCAAGCTCGTGCGGCCAAGGCCATCGGCAAGGGAATCGAAGCGAAAGTGAAACTTCACGCGGGCAGCGAAGCGCCAGGATTGCAGAAATTGCTGCAGGAAAGACGTAATGTGCTGCCCGAGCTTTTCATCGTTTCGCAAGTCGAGGTTGAGTCGGCCGCGCCTGCCGGTGCTGTCCAAAGCGAATCGCTCTCCGGACTCGCCATCAAGATCGAACGTGCCGACGGCACCAAGTGCGAACGTTGCTGGAACTATTCCACCCATGTTGGCGAAAACCACAGATATCCAACGGTTTGTGAACGCTGCACGGCAGCCTTGGCCGAAATCGAAAGCGCAGCTTAAAAGGCCAATCCTTTGACTCGCCTGGTCACCGTTAAAATCGAAAGCAGGGCGGAAAATATCGTCGTGTTGAGAGCGGAAATTTAGTGCAAATTTCCCCGCGATTGCGATGGTTGTGGCTCACCCTCGCGGTAGTCATCGCCGACCGCGCCACCAAAGCCTGGTTTGAAGCCTCCACCACCGAGAGCTATCGCCACGAGGTCGCTCACAATTTAATTTATCTCGTGCACAGCACAAATCCCGGAATCGCCTTCAGCTTTTTCGCAGATTCCAATTCACCGTGGATGAAATATGTTCTCATCGCCGGTTCCATCGTGGTGGTGATCATTCTTGCCTGGCTTTTGGTTGCCGGTAAGACCGGCGGCCCGATGACCTTCGCGGGCCTTGCTCTGTTAATCGCCGGCGCCACCGGAAATGTCACCGACCGCATTCTGCACGGCGGCGTGACCGATTTCCTTGAAGTGTGGATTGGCTCCTATCGCTGGCCCGCTTTTAACGTCGCCGATTCCGCCATCACCGTCGGAGCCGCGCTGATCTTGCTCGATGCCATCTTTGGCGCGAACGTGGACACCACCGTTTCAGCAAAAAAACGTGCCTGAACTATTGTGCCTGCACTATTCTGAATGATGGCGGTGTCGCACCGAGATGCGCCCGTAATTCCAAGGTCCAGCATGAGTGGTGAAAAGGAAATTAAAACGGGCAAGCCCTCAGAGTCAGACGAGAATTTCGTTCTGTCCTTCGACGTTTTGGCCGACGAAATTGGAGACCGCCTCGATCACGCCGTGGCTGCCAGGTATCCGGAGCTAAGTCGCACCCGCGTCAAAGAACTAATCGACGGCGAACTTGTACTGGTCGATGGAAAACCCAATAAGGGTTCGCATCGCTTGCACGCGGGCGAAAAAGTTTTCGTGACTCCTAAGCCCCGGCCTCCGTTGCGAGCCCATGCGGAATCTATCCCGCTCGACATTTTGTTTGAAGATGCCGACATCATCGCCGTCAATAAGCCCGCCGGTATGACCGTCCATGCAGGCGCAGGCAATGCCACCGGCACCATGGTCAACGCTCTCCTCGGCCGCGGCCAATCCCTCTCGCAATTGGGTGACGCCTTGCGTCCCGGAATCGTTCACCGCCTCGACAAGGAAACCTCTGGGGTCATTCTCGTCGCCAAAACCGACGCGGCCCACGCGCGCCTTGGCGAAGCTTTTCGCCAGCGCACCGTAAATAAAACCTACATCGCACTGGTGCAAGGCGCGTTCGAGACCACCAGCGGTCGAATCGAGTTGGCCATCGGCCGTGACCCGTTGAAACGCGTACGCATGGCCGCGGAACAGAAAACCTATCGCGGCTCAAAAATTGCCAACTCGCGTGAAGCCCGCACCGACTGGCGCACCCTTATTAAGATCGACGCCACTACTTTGCTCGAAGTCCAGCTTCACACCGGCCGCACCCACCAGATACGCGTCCATTTTTCCGCGCTTAAACATCCGGTAGTAGGGGACACACTCTACGGAGCCGCTGCGCAGCTGCGTGTGGGAGACATATCTCTCCCGCCGCTAGGGCGCAATTTTTTGCATGCCGCTAAAATTGTTTTCTCTCACCCACGCACCGGCGAAAGAATGGAGATCCGCGCTCCATTGCCGGTCGAGCTCCGCGACTTCCTGTACACGCTAACCAAGACTGCCGGGGGAGACCCAGCAAAAATTGACGGTGCCCTCTATGGGTACCTATAATCTGGGCAGATGCAACCCAAACCATTTTTAATCTTGGCTCTAGCTGTCATTGCCGTATTGCTCTTGCCGGCACGACATTCCGCACAACAGCCTGCTCCCCCCACGCCGTCGCCGCAATCCACACCTCCAGACGCGTCTAGTCCTGCGGCGCAAGCCCCATCCGCAGGCCAGAACCCCACCGTGATCCAAAGCCGCGTCAATCTCGTCGACATTTTGTTCACCGTTCTAAATCGCCGCAACAAACTTGTCCCCGACCTCGAAAAAGCCGACTTCAAGATTTTTGACGACAAAGCCCCCCAGGAAATTCGCTATTTCAGCAAGCAGACCGATCTTCCCCTGCGCATAGGAATGCTGCTCGACACTTCCAACAGCATTCGCGACCGCCTGAAATTCGAACAGGACGCCTCCACAAATTTCCTCTTTAGCGTTTTGCGCCATAACAAAGATGAAGCCTTCGTCATGACCTTTGACGACGAGCCCCAAGTCATCCAGAAATTCACCGGCGACGCCGGAGCCTTGCGCGATGAAATTTTCAAGACTCGCGCCGGTGGCGGCACTGCTATCTACGACGCCATCTACTCCGCATGCTTCAATGAATTGAGCCACCCGCCCCGTCCACCCGGCGACCAGCCCGACGTCGTGCGCCGCGTCATGATTCTAATTAGCGATGGCGATGACAATCTCTCCACTCGCACTCGCGCCGAAGCCATCGAAATGGCCCAACGCGCCAGCGTGGTGATTTACACCATCAGCACCAGCACCCAATGGATTGCGCTTTCGCAGACCGATCCATCCAAGGCCGCCAATCGCAAGAACCACCTCACCCCCGGTGATCAAATTTTGCAGGATTTAGCGGAAGAAACCGGCGGCCGCGCCTTTTTTCCTTACCACGTGGATGATTTAGATCAATCGTTTCAGGACATCGGAGACGAGCTGCGTAACGAATACTCCATCGCCTACAGTCCCACCAATTACGTTATGGATGGCCGCTACCACAAAATCCGCATCGAAACCCCCGACCATAAGGGTTATCAAGTCCGTGCCAGACGCGGTTACTTCGCGCGAGCCGGTGCCAACTCCGCCAGACCAGGAACTCCCCCAGCGGGCTCTCCCCGATAAGCAGCTTCTCCCCTGGGAGCGTAATAGCCTTTCCGCGCCAGCACTTTCAAATCGTGATTATTCGTTTCCACTTTAATTTTGCGAAACTTCCCGTCCCGCGCCGCGTTACTCGGGTAATAGCCCAGCGTGTACTGGCTGCGCAGCTCGTCCGAAATTTCATCGAACGCTTCTTTCAATTTCTTCTCATTACTCACGACAATCATTCGTCCGCCAGTTTCGTCCGCGAGCTTCTTCGCGACACCAGGATTCCCGCCCCCAAATCTCCGGTCCGCCACCAGCAAAACGTGGATCACCGAATCCGTCCTCTGCGCCGACTCAATAGCATCTTCAATCCTCACTTTGCTGCCTTCGTCTTGCGCATCCGTCACGATCACAATCGCTTTCCGTCCGGCCTCAGTGTTCAGCTTTTCTCCGCTCGCCAAATAAATCGCGTCATAGAGCGCCGTCCCCGTCATCTGCTGATTTCCAATCGGCCCAGGATTCCCCGCGATCATTCCTCCGCCAGGAGTATTAATCCGCGCCCGTCGCACCGCGCGATCCAGCTGCGCCCGATCATCCGTAAAGTCCGAAAGCATATCCACGTCCGTATCAAACGACATCACCAGCGCTTCATCGCCCTTGCGTAGCACACGATCCAAAAACTGGCTCCCCGCCGCTTGAATCGCCCCCAGCATGTCCTGTTCGCTCCCGGAAGTATCCAGCAGCAGAGCCAGCGTAATCGGCAGGCTCACTTCCTTGGAAAAAAACGAAATCTTCTGGTCCTGGTTATCCTCAATAATTTTGAAGTCTTCCTGCTTCAGGTCCCCGACAATCCGTTTATTTTTATCGCGCACCGTGGCGAACACGTTCACCAGGTTCACTTGCGACCGGATCACCGGCCCCTGACCACCGCTCTCCTGGGGGACCGCCGGCACCGCCAGCATCGCCGCGCTGCTAACTGCCAACCACACCCTCGCAAGTTTGCTCAAAGAATGCATGTATACTTTCCTCTGTTAGAATCCGCTGTTGCTCGCCTCTGGCGGCCAGCATGCATCCTACGATGCCGTGAACGGACGGGATGGATGCGTGGCCCGAATCCTCGAGAGGCTAAATCGACACGAAGTTTGGCTTGAGGCCCATGAAAAGTCTACGAAAAACCATAATCGTCGCCCTCACCCTCATCCCCTTCGTCGCAATGAACGCGCAGGAAACTAAGCCAGATACCCCTGCTCCTGCATCGAATGCTCAGCAGCCGCCGCCTCCGGCCGATACCGGCGCCAATGGCCAAGGTGGCAGAATCGTAATCCCAGTCAACCAGGTAATCGTTCCCGTCACCGTCAAAGACGGTTCCGGCCGCCTCGTCCCCGACTTGTCCAAAGACGAATTTCGCATCTTCGAAGACAAGGTCGAGCAGCGCATCGCCTATTTCAGTAACGAAGCCTTCCCCCTCTCCATGGTCATTCTCATCGACAACGACCTAAAACGAAAAGATGCCGAGGAAGTCGCCGGCAGTTTGCGAGCCATCGTCGCCGGCCTCAGCGCCGCCGATGAAGCCTACGTCGCCCGCTTCGATGAGTTTTTCCACGAAGGTCCCGGCTTCACGAAGAATCAGGACAAATTACTCACCGAAATTAAACGGACCGAGCTGGACACCAAGCCGTCCGTAGCACCGCCTGGCCCCGCGATGACCGACGGCCCGGTAATCAATGGACACTCCGCCATCGGAGATTCGCCCAATGTCGCCCCTACCACCAACGTTATCAAAGGCCAGTCAACCAAAGCGCTGGACGACGCAGTCTACAGCGCCTCGCAAATTTTAAAAGACCGCGGCCGCGAGCGCCGCAAGCTCATTTTCCTCATCTCCGACGGAGTCAACGGAATCAGATCCAATACCCACGACTACAAGTCCACCGTAAAAGAATTGTTGCGTTACGAGATCTCCGTCTACAGCGTGGCCGTCAGCAGCGCCTATTTCGAACGCCGCTTCAGCCGCCTCGTCGATTACGCTCATGATTCCGGAGGCGACGTCTACTTCGCCGCCAAGCGCAGCACCATGGAAGAACTCTATTCCCGCGTCACTGAAGAAGCCCGCAATCAATACACCCTGGCGTATTCCCCAGCCGGAACGAATCGCGCGCTCGACTATCACACCATCGAAGTCCGCGTTAAACGTGAAGGCCTCACCGTCGACGCCCGCGAAGGCTACTACGCCGGCGCCACCCCCCACTAATCATCACGATTAAGCGCCTGGTCGATGAAAGAAAACTGAGCAGAAGCGCCCACCCGCCACGGCGGGTAAACCCTTTGCAAAAATCGCAAAATGTAGGCCACCCGGTTATTCTGCGACTTTCTTTCCCCGACCACGCGCGCCTCCTCCCTCACTTCTTCCGCATTCAACAAAAATTTTGTTTTTTGCTGCTAGTGTGCGCGACTTATTTGTGAGACAACTATATCGGGCCGAGCGATTTTTTCCGGCCATTGAAAATTGCGGAGGTGTTTGTGAAGAAGAAGCCAGCAAAGAAGAGCACCACAAAAAAGGGTAAGTAGCACCTCAATCAGATTGAAAAAAAGGGCGCCGCGGATTTTTTCGCAGCGCCCTTCTTATTTTCAGCTGTTTGAATCTCGCTTCAACAGCTCCGTCTGCGAGCTCCGTCTATGAACTCAATGCCTCTTCATGGCTCGGGCAAATCGGCCGGTAAGCGCAATTCCGGCACAGGTAGCCCGGCTTTGCCGGGAACTGCCCCGCGCGAATATCTGCCGCCACTTCCTGCACAATTTTCTGCGCATCCTGCAGTTGCTTGGCATCTCGCGTCGTCGCCTGTATCTGATTATTCTGCAGGTAATGAAACACCAGCCGTACCGGGTTCCATTCGAATATCTCCACCGCCGCCAGCGCGTAAATGCTCAACTGCAAATCCCGCCGCGCATCCAGATCCTTCTTGGGCTTGCCGGTTTTGTAATCGACAATCTCCACGTTGTTGCCGCCCAACGCGTTCACCTGGTCAATGCGCCCGGCAATAATCACGTTGTTTTCCATCGGCAATTCGAACGTCTTCTCCTGCTCCAGAATTTCCGGCAAACTTTCCTGCATCGCCGCGTGAAATACCTTCAGCTGTTCCAGCCCATCTTTCTTGTACTCGTTCTCCTGATAATCGTCCTCAAAGCCCGCCGATTTCCATTCCGTCTCAAATATCCGCTGCACTTCCTCGAACGGCAACTTGTTGCCCTTGCGCAATTCCGCCAGCGTTCGCCTGATCGTGTCGTGCACCACTCGGCCAAATGTCAACGTCCCTCGCGGCCCTTCCTCCAGTGCCCACAACCGTCCAAACAAATATTGCTGCGGGCATCTGCGGTAATTATCCAGCGCCGAAGGACTCAGCTTCAGCGGCTCAGGCGACGGCGGATGAAACATTTCCGCCCACGACGCAATCCGCGAAAAAATTCGCGGCGGATCAATCGGCGCCGGAAACAATGAAACCGCCATCGCGCCGCCATTCGGCACTTCATCACTCGCGACCCGCGGAGCCACTCGCGGCGCCATCTGCACCACGTCCCGCCGCTTCACCAGCGGATCCATCACGATGTCCTCGACAAAAGTAGGCACTTTGCCCTTCTTGTCCGTCAGCGTCGTAATTGTCAGCCGTTCCCGCGCGCGCGTCAGCGCCACGTAAAACAGCCGCCGCTCTTCCTGTATGTGAAATTGCTCTGCAGGCGCGCCTTCTTTCATCAACTCGGCAGGGAACTCAAACTTACGCATCCGCTCCGACGCCGGAAACGCCTTGTTATTCAACCGCAGCAAAAACACGTGCGGAAACTCCAGCCCCTTCGCGCCGTGCACCGTCATCAGCTGCACCGCGTCGCCCGGAACATCATCCTCCAGGCTCACCGTCCCGCCCGCCTGGTCGAAATAATCCAGGTACTCCAGAAATTCCGCCAGCCCCTTCGTATCGCTCTTCGGTTCCCATTCCACGACAAATTCCGCCAGCCGCGTCACATATTTGCGATCCTGCACTGCCGCGCGCTCACGAATTTCCAACCAGTCGATCACCGAGCCTAGAATTTGCTTCGCGCTCCGCCGGTTAATCGTCTTCCGTTGCGCCGAAAGAAAATCCAGCAGCACCTGTACAGAAGCTTGCGACGCGTCAAACGCCAATTCCGTCTGCGGCGCCTGCAAAATATCGATCAGCGCCGCGCCGCGTTTCTTCGAAGCCCGCTGCGTCAGTCGCACCAGGTCTTGCGGCTCCATGTGCCACGCCGGCGCCGCCAGCACCCGCGCGCAAGCCACATCGTCATAGGGCTGCGCGATCAACCGCAGGTACGCCAGCACATCCCGCACCAGCGGATGCTCCAGAATCGAAAGCTTGCTGATCACAAATGGAATCTTCGCCCGCGAAAGTTCTTCCACCAGTTGATCGCGATGCGCGTGTTGCCGATACAGCACCGCGAAATCCTTCCACTGGTGTCCCGCGCGATGCAGCCGTTGCAACTCACCGGTAACCCACCGCGATTCCTCATCCGCATTAGCCAGTTCCGCGATGCGAATTTTCTCCCCCTCGGGATGAGAGGTCGTCAGCACCTTGGGAGGGAACCGCTCGCTCCGCGCGTTCTGTCCGATAACGTGCGTCGCCACCCGCAAAATATTCGGCGTTGACCGGTAATTCTCCGTCAGCGTCACGCGATACCGCCTGGGATCATCCGTATCCTTCAAGCCCGCGAACCGCTTTTCAAAAATGGCAAAGCTCGCAAACGAAGCCCCGCGAAATCTATAAATAGCCTGGTCGTTGTCGCCCACCACAAAAATATTTCGCGGCTCGGCGCACAACAAATCCAGCAGCTCGATTTGCGCGATATTTGTATCCTGAAACTCATCCACCAGGATGTAGCGGTAACGCTGCCGCAGTTTTTCCCGCAGTGCCGCATCTTTTTGCAGTAGCTCCACCGCGCCGGTAATCAGTGAATTAATCGATACCCGGTTTTTCTCCCGCAGCAATCCCTCGCTGGCCCCGTAAGCCCGCGCAATTTCCTGTTGCAGCGCCACCTGATCGGCGTGCTCCGCGTACGTATCCTCGTCTAGTTCACCGCGCTCCGCTTCCAGCTTTGTTCCCAATCCATCGGCATAAGCTTGAAAGTCTTCGCAGGAAACCAGTTCGTCCTGGCATCTACTAAAAAATTCCAGAAAATCATTCAAAAACTGTCCCGGGTCCGGAAGCCTCCTATACTTCTCTAGCCGCAGCCGCGCCAGATTCCGCCGCAATAAAATCCAGTGATCGCATTTATCCAGAATCACGCGCCCCGGATCCAGGTCCACCAGCAGCGCCTCGCAAAACGAATGAAACGTCGCCAGCGTGACGTCCTTGCCTCGCTCCCCCACCGCCTTCACCACCCGCGCCTTCATCTCCCCGGCCGCCTTCTTGGTAAAGGTCAGCCCCAGAATATTTTCGCCCGTAATCGAAGCGTCCGTCTCCAGCAGGTGCCGGATCCGCTCCGTAATTACCCGCGTCTTCCCCGTCCCCGCCCCCGCAATCACCAGCAGCGGCCCGGTGCCATGAGTGATCGCGCGCCGCTGCGCCTCGTTCACATCCAGCAGGGGACTAGCCGTCGCCGGCACTCCCATTTCAAAAAGTGTAGCCATCCGCTCCATAGTCTATCCAATTGCCAGGCGAACAGGAAGCGAACCTTTAGCCACGCCCGATCTCGGTAGTGTGCCAGTTTCCAATTGCCTGGCTTAA
>Ga0210409_10006748_pt1 | contig 11907 bp, 10 predicted proteins | sample IncBWH17MmetaG_FD_161649 | JGI IMG/M metagenome (GOLD analysis project Ga0210409, IMG submission 161649) | Forest soil microbial communities from Barre Woods Harvard Forest LTER site, Petersham, Massachusetts, United States - Inc-BW-H-17-M | ecosystem: Environmental > Terrestrial > Soil >...
CCGGACTCGCCGAGCAAGACGCGGTAGGCGGACGCTTTGGCGCGGGAGGAGGCGGCGGGCTGGGCAAGCCGAAGCGTATTACGATGCCGGTCCCCAGCCGGAGATTATTCTGCCGGGCGGTCCCGCCGAGGTTCGCGCCGGAGAAGTTGGTCATGAGGTAGTCGATTTGCGCGAAGCGCCAGGCAACATGTTTGGAAAACACGACGTCCACACCGCCGCCGGCAGCCAGCGCAAAGGCGTTCTGCGAGGTGTCGCCGGTGATCTGCGCATCGACATGCGAGCCGCCCACCAGGAACTCCGCAAAGGGAACGAAGTAATCAAACCGCCGCAAGTTCAGCCGCGGACCAAAGAGCCAGGTGTTCCAGCTCCCGCTGCCACTTGTGCCGCTAACGTCGCGGCCGAGGTTGTAGCCGGAGAATTCGGCCACTAGACCTAGATAACGCGAAGCATTGTAGGCGAAGGATCCACTGCCGCCATTATTGTTGAACGAAGGGAAGGGACTGCCGGGATTGAAATTCACGTAGCTGTATCCCCCGGCCAGTTCATAGCGCGGCACCAGGCGTCCAGGGGCCTCGGCGGTGATGTTTGCCGCGGCCGGAAAGGGAGTCGCGCGTGGTGCGTCGGGCAATGCCAAAGCGTTTCGCGGATGGAGGCGAACGCCAGCGAGGCTTGCCGATTCGCCGTTGCTTTTTGCAATCGCGGCCGGCCCGTTCGCTGCGCTGTCCGCGCCGCCATTTCTCTCCTGAGCAGCCAGGGGCAGAGACACAAAAAGGATTCCTGCTGCAATCAGACCACGCTTGCGTTTCATCACTTCCTCCCAAGAGGTAATCGCCGAGAGCTGACACTCCCCACGCACATGAAATGCAGTCAAGTGCAAATAATCCCTAACGCGTCATTCCTGTCGAAAGTTCTGGCCCGCAGGTTGCGCTAGCCTATGTGAGAAGCCCGGCTGTTCGCAAGTCCTCGATGCGCAGGACGGGCACACTCCGACGCCCCGCTGCAATGCTCGCAGCTGGCGTCGGCTGAAATGCCATGTCGGTCGGTTACTGTGCGGAGCCGGGGTTTTGCGTTGCCGTGCCTTCCGCGCTGAAGATGGTCACTTGCACGCGGCGGTTCTTCTGCCGGTCGTCCCGAGTCTTTTCGTCGTTCACCGGCTTGTCTTTGCCGAGTCCCACGATTTGGATACGGTACACAGGCACATTGCGCTGCGCGACGAGATAGGTCTGCACGGCCTCCGCGCGCCGCCGGCTCAGCCCGAGGTTGTACTCCGGAGTGCCCGTCTTGTCCGTGAAGCCTTCGATGGCTACGAAGTAGCGCTTCATGCTTCCGACTCTGGCGAGTTGGTCGAGCTGCTCCTTGGCTTCGTCGGTCAGCATCGAGGAATTGAACTTGAAGAGCACTACGACGTCGCCCGCGGGCTTGTAGTCGTCAAGGTTCGCGATGCGCTCGTTAAGCTCGGCGTTCAGTTCGGACTTCACCTGGTCACTCTTCTTGGAGGCGGCGTCCGCACGCCCCAGGGCGTCGCCTGCGCGCGCGTCAGCAGAATCCGCCTTTTCAGCGGCTGCGCTGATCTTGGGCTCGTCACTCTCCAATTGCTTCTGGGTACCCTGCGCCTGCTTTTCTACCTCGTTGACCTTTGCGTTGATGGGATCGGTTTGCTGGGCGACATACTTCTTCGTCGCGCAGCCTCCCAACAGCAGCACCACGCTGGCCGCGATCGTTGCTTCGATGACCCGCTTCATGGGTATTCCTCCATTCGAATTTGAATTGGATTCCGGTTGTTACGTTTCGCTTGCTCTTGGCCGGGCAGAAGCGGGCTGGACACTTCGCGGAACGACCTGGCGGGGCAGCAGATCCACCGGAACCATTGGGCCAAATCTTACTGTAAACCCGCACAACTTACCACTACCGTTCTGCCCGCACCACCAGCCTACTTCCGAGCCGGTAAGCTACAACTCCTTTCCGCAGCCTGCTATTGAGTTCGGCCGCCCCATCTCCCCAATCGTTTCTGGGGCCGGTTGAAGTTAAAACTATTGCGCCCTGGGCGTAGCGCCGGTAATGCGAAACTTGTACCAGGCCGTTCCCGCAGGATACAGCACGTCGCGGATCTGAGCGTTCTGCTCGTCTCCCGGGGCGAGACTGAACGGAATCGTGCCCTTGTTCACCAGCAGTGCGGCATTGTCCGGGCCGACGTAGGTCGTTTCGTACTGGATCTTGCTGTAGGTGTAAGCCTTCGATTTGTTGTCGATGTCCACCAACCAGACTGCCGTGGTGCCGGTGCGGTCTTTCTCCATTCTGGCGCTCAACACCTTGAGGTCATGCACCGGGTCCGGTTTTCCGACGGCTTCGGGTGCAGCGCCCGCAGCGGTGGCCGGGGCCGATGGTTTGTTGCTGTTTTTCGACATCGCGAAATACACGGCGCCTGCAGCGGCCGCCGCGACGACCACGACAATTGACACCAACATTCGATTCGAACTCGCTTGTTTCTGCTCTTGCGCTGCCTCGAACATCGCCGCCTCCTCTGCAACCCGCGTTGCATCTGCTGCCGCTGGAATGCGCGCAATCGGCTTCCTTGATAGGAGGGACTTCGTGGAAATTGGAGGAAGGGTCGGGAAGCCCCTCGATAGGTACTGCTTATATCCCATCCGCCCGTAGGCGGCAAGCGCTCGTGACGCGAGGCCGCGAGTCAACGCGCATGTGACTGCGACCCCGCCAGTATTCACCCGGTGACAAGTCGAGCACGTATTCCGTTTTCGAAGCTGTTCCACATTGGAACACGCGCTACGCTTCTTCTGCCGAGGAACTCCCCGCTTGGAAGAACTCATCACGCCGCCGCCTTCCACAAAAACGGACCAGCGCCGTGGCAGCCGCTTTCCCGTAATTGTCCCGGTGCAAGCCAAATGGCAAGAGGCCAGCGGGCGCATCGTCATTGAGAACGCGCAAGCCCGCGAAGTAAACAAGCAGGGCGGCCTGCTGGACATGAAGATCTTCCCGAGTGTGGGAAGCCAGATGGAGCTAAGCAATCTGCTTTCCGGGGAAACCTATCGAGCCCGCGTGGTCGCGATTCGCCGCAAGGAGGGACGCGTACTCGGAGTAGCCGTCGAGCTCCTGATTCCCAGCGAAACGTTCTGGGGTGTGAACTTTCAGTTGAAGAAAACGAGTGCGGAGTTGTTACAGCTCGAACATACCATTCGCACCGGCGGCATCGATCAGCGCATCCTGACGGATTTCCGCGACGCCGTGGATCACGTCCGCAAGACCGCCTGGGCGGTGCAGGAGTGGCAAGAGCGCCAGATCACACGCCACGATCCGCAAACGCTGCTTCCGCTCCTTATCAGCGAGCGCATCCGGCGCGCCGCGCAGTTGGGCAATGCCATCGTCTCGGATCTCACCAACCACGAGGTCACTCGGGAAACGCCGGGCGTGGACCAACTGTTTGACGCCGTGCAACGGATGCAGAAACTTCTGACCGACCTGCTTCGAGATTCCTAGCGCGAGTCCGCCATCGCCGGCCGCATTCGGAAAGCTCGTCTAATCCGGCTTCTTTTCAGGTGCCTTGGGCACAGCTCCGAGCGACTTAATGAAGCTAACGAGTTGCCAGCGCTGCGGTTCGGGCAGTTTTGACCAAACGGGCATGCCGCGGCGCACCACGCCATTTGTCAGAATCCAAAAAATAGCTCCTGGAGCGGCACCCTGAACTTCCTCGGCGCGGAGACTAGGGCCCTTCTCCGTGCCGTAGGCGGCATTGCCGTGGCATTCGGAGCAATGCTGCTCGAATAAGTTCTTCCCGGCAGCGACCGCATCAGGGTCGTTCTCCAGCGGATTGCGCTTGGCCCGGGCTTTGTCAGGCGCCTTGGCAAGCTCGGCATAGACCAATGCATCCGCTTTGTAGCTGGGAGCAGTACGTTTCTCATGTTGACCGAAAGCCAATGAGGACCCAAGAAGAGCGGCCATTACGGACAGCGTGGCAATTGATTCCTTCACAGGTGGCCTCGGAAGAGGCGGCTCACCGCCGTACCGAATCCGGTGATTTCCCTGGAAACGCCCCAACGCATAAGGAAAGTATGGCTGTTGCCGTTTAAGCCAAAGCCAGGGGAGAGACGCAGCGTCCAGCCGGACGGGAGATTCCAGGCCACGACCGGAGCAAGATAGTGCGAGGTGTTGTTCAGGCCGAAACTGTAGCGGTCCCCGAGGCCGCCGTACATTTCCACGCCGGCAATGAAGTTTTCACGGCAGAAAGAGCAGCGTCTTGCGGAAGCCTTGAGAGCCAGAGGGCGGCTCGCACCAAGAGCGTAGCCAAATTCCCAAGGCTGGTTCGAGAGGTTCTTGGACGCGATGATGTTTTCCGCGAAATTCCACCCTCTAACCGTACTCGATAGGATGAGTTTGAACTCGAGTTCATGGACGTGGTCTTTGCGGGCCTCGGCATTAGGCACCAGAAAGTCTGATTCCACGTCGTGGCCTTCGACCTCCTTCAGGATCTTGTCGGCGCTGTTCTTCTCCTCGTACTCAACATAGAGAATGGGATTTATGAAGTGCTCATGTTTGAGAGGGCGGATGCGGTTCTCGAAGCGCAGGCCCGTGAATATGGTGCTTTCGTGAAATGTGGTTTGACCGTCCAGATATAGCTCAGTGGTCCACCAGGCCGTGGCCCCGTACTCCAATTCAGTCCAGAAGGCGTGAAAGTCGTTGCCGCCGCGCTGCGTCCCGAAGGTGGAAAAGTATTCAACTTCCAGGTTGCCGGGCTCCTCGAGATAGTGATCATAGGTGACGATGTAGGGGCTCTCCTGGGCCCGACCAGAAGGGAGGGAAATGACCGACGCAAACAGTAAAGAAACCGCGGAAAACACCAAGCGAACTCGTAAGATCAAAGTCTCCTCTTGCAAGTAGTTTGCAACTAGCGAAATAAGACTAACTTGGTCCTATATCCTTCTCAAGCAGAAAAAAACGACTGGGCGGTGATCCTTTGGCCCCTTCATTGGACATAGCCTCCTGTTTGGAGTGCGAGAACGAGGGGTACGCAAAGCCAGGGGAGAGACGCGGCGTCCCTCTACCCGGCCCGTCCTTGTGAGCCGCGGAGCCGGGGAGTAGACTTTCGCTATCGTTTTGTGGGAGGTGGCTATGGCTCGCAATGTGCGCTGCGGCCTGATTCAAGTGCGCTGTGAGTGGTCGCCGGAAAAGGTGTCGCTTGGCGAGATCAAGGAGAAAATGATTGGCAAACACGAACGCCTGATCGCAGACGCCGCCAAGAAGAAAGTGCAAATCCTGGGTTTGCAGGAACTTTTCTATGGTCCTTACTTTTGCGCCGAACAGCAAACGCGCTGGTACGAGTTGACCGAGCGAGTGCCCAACGGGCCTACCATCTCGCGCATGCAGAAACTGGCGAAAAAGCATCAGATGGTCCTGGTGGTGCCTATCTACGAAGTGGAAATGACCGGCGTGTACTACAACACGGCGGCGGTGATCGACGCGGACGGCCGGTACCTCGGGAAATATCGCAAGCACCACATCCCGCACTGCCATCCCGGGTTCTGGGAGAAATTCTATTTTACGCCGGGGAATGCCGGCTACCCGGTTTTCGAGACGCGCTACGCTCGGGTTGGCGTGTACATCTGCTACGACCGCCATTTTCCGGAAGGGGCGCGCATACTCGGGCTCAACGGGGCGGAGATTGTTTACAATCCGTCGGCGACGGTCGCCGGGCTGTCTGAGTATTTGTGGGAGCTTGAGCAGCCCGCGCACGCTGTGGCCAATGCGTATTTCGTCGCCGCCATCAATCGCGTGGGCACGGAACAGCCGTGGAAAATCGGAGAGTTCTACGGCAAGAGCTATTTCTGCAATCCGCGCGGGAAGATCGTGGCGCAGGCCAGCCGCGACAAAGACGAGCTGCTGGTCGCCGAGCTGAACCTGGATGAGATTCAGCAGGTCCGCGATACATGGCAGTTCTATCGCGATCGGCGGCCGGAATCTTACGGCGAGATCACGCGCACGCGTGCGGCGGAGAACGCTGCGGCGGCGGACTGAACGCTCGATCAATGGAGCAAGCCATGGCTACCGCCACTACTAGCCGCAATGACTGACGCCTACACCGCAACTCTCGCCGCCGATACCATCCGCGAGAGTTCGCTCTACAACAAGGATCTCGCGCCGGTATCCCCGGAGCGTCGCACCTGGCGCACCTACAACTACGCGGCGCTGTGGATCTCCATGAGCGTCAACATCCCGACGTACATGCTGGCCAGCGGCATGATTGCCGGCGGGATGAACTGGAGGCAGGCGCTGTTTACCGTTTTTCTCGGCAACGTGCTGGTACTGATTCCCATGTTGCTCAACGCGCACGCCGGCGCGCGCTACGGCATTCCATTTCCGGTTTTCGCGCGTGCGTCGTTCGGAGTGCTTGGCGCGAACATTCCGGCCATACTGCGCGCGTTGGTGGCATGCGGGTGGTTCGGCATTCAGACGTGGATCGGCGGGGAAGCCATCAACGCCATGCTTGTTGCGCTTGCTCCTGGTTGGGGCGGTTTCGCCTATGGGCCGGCGGTGTGCTTCGCGGCGTTCTGGCTGCTGAACGTGCTGGTGATTTTGCGCGGCATTGAAACGATCCGCTTCCTGCAAGGAATCTCCGCGCCATTCCTTTTGTTGATCGGGCTGGCGCTGCTGTTGTGGGCGCGCAGCAAAGCGGGCGGATTAGGTCCGATGCTCGCGACGCCCTCCAAATTTCAAACGTTCGGTGAGTTCTTTCGTTTTTTTATCCCATCGCTCACCGGCGTGGTCGGCTTCTGGGCCACCGTTTCGCTGAATATCCCCGACTTTACGCGCTACGCGCGCAGCCAGCGCGACCAGATCATCGGCCAGGCCCTCGGGCTTCCGGCCACGATGACCTTCTATTCCTTCATCGGCATCGCGGTAACATCGGCCACGCTGATCATTTTCGGGCAAGCGCTATGGGATCCGGTCGCCGTGCTATCGCGGCTCGGCAATCCTTTCGCCGTCGTCATCGCCATGCTTGCGCTGCTGATGGCCACGCTTAACGTGAACGTCGCGGCCAATGTCGTCTCTCCCGCCAACGATTTCTCGAATCTTTCTCCGCGGCGCATTAGTTTCCGCACCGGTGGACTGATCACCTGCCTGGTAGGCATCGTCATGCAGCCGTGGAAGATTATGGCCAGTTACGGAAGCTATATCTTTGTCTGGCTGGTCGGCTATTCCGGATTTCTCGGACCCATTGCAGGTGTTCTGATTTGCGACTATTTTGTGGTGCGCAAGAAGCTTTTGGCGCCGCAGGATTTGTATGTGCGCGGAGGCCAGTACGAATATTCGCACGGCTTCAACTGGCAAGCTATCTGTGCGCTGGCCGCGGGAGCTGCGGTTGCTTTCATTGGCTTGCTCGTTCCACCGTTGCGCATCCTTTACAATTACGCTTGGTTCGTCGGGTTCGCGGTCAGCTTCTTCGCTTATCTCGCGCTGATGAAAGTCAATCAGCCACAGCCGGTTGCGCAAGCCGCCGACTAAAGGAGCGCCATGGATTTCGGGATCACGATCAAACCGGACCTGACGGTCGAGCGCATCGTCGGCCTGACTCGCCAGGCGGAATCCTGCGGGTTCACCTACGGCTGGATCTTCGATTCGCATGTCATCTGGATGGAACCCTTCCCGCTGCTTACGATGATGGCTGCAAACACGAAGAAAATGCGCCTGGGCACCTGCGTGACCAATCCCGCGGTTCGCGATGTCACCGTCTCGGCCAGCCTGTTTGCCACGCTGAATGTCTTGTCGCATGGCCGCATGCAGATGGGAATCGGCCGCGGCGACAGCTCGCGCCGGGTGCTCGGCAAAAAGCCCACGACCCTGGAGAATCTCGAAGAATTTGTGCGCGTTTTTCGCGCGCTCAATGGCGGAAAATCGGTCGAGCTTGACGCGGTCAGCACGCGTTTTCCGTGGGCAAGCGGCGGCGTTCCGCCGGTGTGGGTTGCCGGCTATGGTCCAAAAGCGCTGCGCACCGCCGGGCGCATCGGGGACGGGGTCATTCTGCAATTTGCCGATCCCGATCTCATCGAATGGTGTCTTGGGTTCGTGCGCGAGGGCGCGCGCGAGGCGGGCCGCGATCCCGCAAAAATCGAAGTGATGGCCGCCGCTCCAGTCTGGGCTTCCGACGATTTAAAGCTTGCCCGCGAACGCGTGCGCTGGTTTCCCGCGCTGGTTTCAAATCACGTGATGGATCTCATTTCCAAATACAAGCCAGAGGAGTTGCCTAAATCGCTGGTCTCCTTCGTGCAAAATCGGGGCAAGTACGATTACTTACATCACTGCGAGGTCGGCAGCGATAACGCCGATTTTGTGAGCGACGAAATCGTCGATCGCTTCTGCCTGGTCGGCCCGATCGAGCAGCATCGCAAAAAGCTCGAAGCGCTGCGGAAAGCCGGCGTAACGCAGTTCAACATCTACCTGATGTGCGGCGACGAAGAAAAAACTTTGGAAATTTACGGCCGCGAAGTCCTTCCGCGTTACAGTAGTGCCGTTTCCAAATCCACCGCTTAGGTCGAGGCCCGCGAATGCGTTTTGACACGGTAATTCGAAACGGGACGGTAGTGACCGCCTCGGACACCTGCGTCGCGGACATCGGCATCCTTGGCGACAAGATCTCTGCCATCGGCGCAGGGCTGCCCATCGAAAATGCCGGGCGAGTGATCGACGCCGCCAATCATCTTGTGATTCCCGGCGGCATCGACGTTCATACGCATCTGGACATGCCCTTCGGCGGCACCACCAGCGCCGACGACTTCGAGACCGGCACGATTGCCGCGGCGTTTGGAGGCACGACCACGCTCATCGATTTTGCCATTCAATACAAGGGGCAAACGCTGCGCCAGGCCTTTGACACCTGGATGAAAAAAGCGCAGCTCAAAGCGGTTACGGACTACGCCTTCCATTGCATCATCACCGACCTTGGTTCCGCACAGCTCGAGGAGATGGGCCAGCTTGTGCGCGAAGGCGTGACCAGTTTCAAGCTGTTCATGGCCTATCCCGGGGTGTTCATGCTCGACGATGCCACGATTTTTCGCGCTATGCGGCAAGCCGCCAAATATTCCGGCTTGATCTGCATGCACGCGGAAAATGGCGGCGCGATCGACGTGATCGTTCAACAAGCGCTGGCCGAGGGAAAGCGCGCGCCGAAATATCACGCGCTCACCCGGCCTACAACCGCCGAAGCCGAGGCTACCGGCCGCGCCATCGCGCTGGCGGAAATGGCCGGCGCGCCCGTGTATATCGTTCATCTGTCGTGCAATGAAGCGCTCGAGAAAGTTCGCGAAGCGCGCGATCGCGGTTTACCCGCTTACGCGGAAACTTGTCCGCAATATCTGTATCTTTCGCTGGAAAATATGGACGCACCGGGTTTCGAGGGCGCGAAGTATGTTTTCACGCCACCGCTCCGGGAAAAATGGCACCAGGAAAAACTTTGGCAAGGCCTCGCCAAGGACACCCTGCAGGTTGTTTCCACTGATCACTGCCCATTTTGTTTCAAGGAACAGAAGGAATTGGGCAAGGACGATTTCACCAAGATTCCCAATGGCGGTCCAGGCATCGAACACCGCCTGAGCCTGATCTTCACTGGCGGCGTGCACGGCAAACGTTTCTCGCCGAACCGTTTCGTTGAAATCGTTTCGACAGCGCCGGCAAAGCTTTTCGGGCTGTATCCTCGCAAAGGAACTATCGCGATAGGCTCCGATGCCGACCTCGTCATTTTCAATCCCGATCAGGAGGAGACCATAAGCGCAAAAACGCACCACATGCGCGTGGATTACTCTATGTTCGAGGGCATTCGCATCAAAGGTGTTCCCCGCACCGTACTCTCGCGCGGGCGCACGGTCATCGATTCGGGAAAATTCGTTGGCCGCCCCGGGTCAGGCCAATTCCTGCGCCGCCAGACCTACGCCGGCATCTAGACTTAATCGACAGGGAATGATGCAAGGTCTAGGCGTTCAAGCTTGCTGTGCCTTTTTCTCGTAGGTATCGAAGCTAGCCGCGGTGACTCGAATCTCTTCGAGGGTTTGGTCACGGCGAAGCACGCCATTTTCCAGCACGGTCTCGAGCTGATCGTCCCCGTGGGCGGGAGCCGCGCCATCGACCTTGAGGGTGACGAACTCCTGGCCTTCCTTCATCAGGATGAAGCGGCCAGCTCGCGAGTCTTTGCCGGGGTCGGTGACCGGCTGCTTATAGACGTCGTGCCATTGGCCATTGATGTCGATCGCAGAGCATTTCAATGCGAAGCGCAGGGTGTCTCGATTGATCTGCTGCAGGAGGGCGCCACCCATGCCGAAGCTCCAGTTGTCCATGGACCAGCCTCTGCGGGTCAGCTGGAAAATCATGTTTTGAATGGTGTGGTAATTCACGCCGTCGCCCTGGATGAACCGAACCTGCGGTGCGATCACCTTCCAGCCTTTGCGGTTTACTTCGTAACCGAATTTTTCCGCGGCGATGTTGAAAATCGTCTCGAGGACAGCAACGGCATCGCCGCTATCGGGGCGAATGACCAGCGCGCCTTTGCGCTGCATCACTTTGTCGCGCAGCTTGCCGCCCCACAAATTGCGGACCGCGTTGTAGATGTCATAAGAATCGCTGACGCACGCGACGACTCCTTCCGGTACGTTGTTCAGCACGTTTTCATAGGCGTCGACCTCGTAGTCCCTGCCCCACGCGGTCATGGTGGAGTGCTCGGAGGCGGGGATGCTGATGCCGGGCATGTCGGCATGGTAGTACTGCTGCAGCAGCTCGATGGCGGCGAGGTTGTCCGTGCCCAAAAAATTGAAGAGGTGCGCCGCACCGCCAATAGCCGCCGATTCACGGCTGCTCACGCCGCGGAAGCCAAAATCGTGCAGCTTGACAGGCAACAGAGACGGATCACCGGTGCGCACGAGCGCTTCACCGATAGCCTGCTTGATGGCGCGGCTGAGCGTTGCCACGGTAACCGGATACCAGACCTGAAGCAAAACCGTTTCCGCCCAATTTGTCAGCCAGTAAAATTCCGGGTCGGTGTTTTCCAGGGTGATGATGGCATTTTGCGCGGAAACGAGTGAGCCTTCCTTGACCGCCTTAATCCGCAATGGCAAAACTCCGCCGTACTTTGCGTGCAGACTTTTCCAGCCCGCATAGTTAAAGCACTTGGGGTTTCCGGAAAAATGCTTTTCCGCGAATCGGCGCGCTTCTTCAATGTCTTCCGCGGTAAAGACCTTTCCTGCAAAGTTTGCTTTCGCGATGTATTGCAGTCCGGCCACTTGCGCGTGATCGAAAAAACCGCCGCGCGAGCATACGTAGGAATAGATGAAGCGCGTGTTCGGCGGGTATTGCCACCAATGCGTGAGCTTGTAGCTATCGGTATTGAGGATCGGATTGAGGCGAAGGGGTTGGATGAGTCCTCCGATTGCTGGCCGGGCTAAAGCCGGACCGCCGCATTTCTCGCCGGGAAGGTCGCGCGAAAATCGAACGGGGACGCGCTGAAGCGCGCCCCTACAACGTTTGCAGAGCGGCCCAAGGCTTGCCGGAATACGGTCACAGTTGGTCCAGGGTGAAGGCTAGGAAAAGTAAGCGCTGGTCGCGCTGGATTTGTAGCACCACTGGTGCTCCCGGTGGCAGCGCTTGCAACCCGGCGCGCATGCGCTCGAGCGTGGTCATGGGTTGGCCATTCAGGGTGCGAATTACATCGCCCGCAACAAGGGGAATATCCGCGCCTTCGCTGGAGCGCGCCACAACAATAATGCCGAAAGGATCACGAAGATCCTGGGCCATGGCCGCTATTTTCTGGTCGATTTCGATACCGATGATTCCCAGCGGGCGCACAAGGTTTTTCACGGGATCGGCGAGCGAAGCGACCTGATCCATTTCGTGGGGTGGCTCTACGACGGGAACGTC
>Ga0210409_10006749_pt1 | contig 11907 bp, 11 predicted proteins | sample IncBWH17MmetaG_FD_161649 | JGI IMG/M metagenome (GOLD analysis project Ga0210409, IMG submission 161649) | Forest soil microbial communities from Barre Woods Harvard Forest LTER site, Petersham, Massachusetts, United States - Inc-BW-H-17-M | ecosystem: Environmental > Terrestrial > Soil >...
GGTCGGCTATGCAGTGGAGAACCTGAAGTCGAACGCTCAGGGAATGGTGGATGTGGCGGCGCTGGCGTCGCAGATGAATGAAGAAGTGGCCGCGCTGATGTTGACCAATCCCAACACGCTGGGCATTTTTGAGCAGGAGATTCATAAGATCGCCGACATTATGCACGCCAAGGGTGGCCTACTCTACATGGACGGGGCCAATATGAACGCGCTGGTCGGCAAGGTGCGTCCTGGCGATTTTGGCGTGGACTTGATGCACCTTAACTTGCACAAAACGTTTTCGACGCCCCACGGCGGCGGCGGACCTGGGTCGGGGCCGGTAGCGATCAAAAAGATACTCGAGCCGTTTCTGCCAACGCCGGTGGTCATCGCCAAGCCTGACGGCAGTCTGGGCTTCGAATACAACCGGCCGCAGTCGGTGGGACGGGTGCGGGCCTTCTATGGCAACTTCGGAATGTTTGTTCGCGCGCTGGCTTACACTCTCGCGAATGGACCGGACGGTTTGCGCCAGACCACCGAAGACGCGGTTTTGAATGCCAACTACATTCGTAAGGGCCTCGAAGGCGTCTACGATCTGCCTTATTCCACGCCCACCATGCATGAAGTGGTCTTCAGCGATAAAGTGCAGGCGAAAAAAGGCGTGAAGACGATGGATATCGCCAAGCGGCTGATCGATTACGGCTTCCATCCTTATACGACGGCGTTTCCGCTGATCGTGCCCGGAGCCCTCATGATCGAGCCGACCGAAAGCGAGCCCAAGGAAGAATTGGATTTGTTCATCGAAGCCATGAAGTCGATCGCGGAAGAAGTGGAAGAAGATCCACAAATGGTGCTGGCTGCACCCCACACCACCCGCGTGTCGCGGTTGGATGAAACCGCCGCCGCCAGAAAACCAGTTTTGCGGTGGAAGCCTGCTCAATAAAGGCATTAACCACAAAGGACACGAAGTCACACAAAGGTCTCAATCTGCAGGTTTCCTTTGTGTGACTTCGCGTCCTTTGTGGTTAAGGGTTTGCCCGTTCTCTACTTTTTCTCGCTGATGTCCACGGAAGCTTGTGTGTTTTCCCAGCTGATGGTCATCGTGCAACTTCCGCCCATCGAGGCCAGCGCGATGGTGAAGTTTTCGACCGGCGCCGATGTGGATGAAACTTTCATGTCCACGCGGGTCAGTTCGTCCGCTTCGTACTTATACGGAATACCCCACTCGCCGGTTTTCTTGTTGATGATGAGCGTCCACTTGTCGGGGTTGGGAACGGTGAAGATCGTATAGCTGGCTGCAGGAACATCTTTGCCCCCCACGCTCAAGTTCGCATCAGTGACGAACGTGGTGGCTTCGTTGGCGCCTGTACGGTCCACTTTGCCATAGGGCACCAGCCCGCCATAAATCTTGCGTCCCTTCATGCGCGGACTGGAGTAATCAATGGTGAGTGTCTTGCCGTCCGAAAATTTGCATTGTGCCTGCGCGGGAGGGCTGGGACGCTTGCTCTTGTCCTGGCAGGCGGCAAGCACGGTGAATGTGAGCAATAGAGAAGTTAGAAATACAATTTTCTTCTGCATGAGTTTCTCCTTGGAGTATTTGGCGTTTAGCAATTGGCATTTGGTCCCGAAGGTCGGCTCCGCCTGAGAATGGGTTGCGCTCCGCGCTGGCCAAATGCCAAGTGCTAATTGCTAGAAGCTTTGACGTAGAAACAACTGACTTGGACAGCAAGCTCCCCACAATTATGCGCCACGGCGGACAGCCGTTACAATCTCAGCATGCCGGTATTCGACGAGAAGCAGGAAGAACTGGAACACTACGAGACCATGTTGGGTGTCCCGCGGGGGCGACTGGCCGTTACCATGGACATGATCACGGACGCCATGGCCCTGGTTGGACAACACGGCGTCTATTGCCAGAGCCAGCGCTGGCCGGGCAAGCCGGTGATGGATATTCAGATGGTGATGAAGAATTTGACCGACGCGAAAGAGTTGATCCAGAGCGTGATGGAAAAGCTGAAGGCAGCGTGAAGTGGCGCGGCACGGGCGACCTCGCTCGCGAAGCTTGCTATGGCTGTTGGTCAGGCTAGATTTTCTCGACGAATCGCTCGATTGATAGACCAGCTTGCTTCAGAATGCCCCGCAGTGTACCGGCCGCTAACTCGGGATGTAGCGGAACGACACAGCCTCGCGACGTGGAGGCGTCCGATCGCTTGAGAACAACATGGCTTCCACGCTGCCGGACTTGAGCGAAGCCCAACTTTTCCAAGGCACGAATTGCCTGCGCGCCAGAGACGCGAGGCAGTTTAGGCAAATCGGGCCTCGAAGACTGTGACGAACGGTCGACCGTGATCGACAGGAGGGAATTCCTCCAAATACAACTCAGTGGCCTCTTGAAGATTGGCGACGGCTTCTTCGACTGTTTTGCCTTGGCTTACCGTGCCCACCTCGGGGCATTCGGCGACGTAGAGGTCGCCTTCCTTGCGTAATACGGCCGTAAACGTACCTACAGGCATTCGGGTGTCCTCAATACACGATTCTACGCCAGTGTGTACTTCCCGCGTTCAATCACTTTCTGCGCGATCTGCTGGCGTAGCTCGATCGTGTTGAAAGGCTCATGCTTCGCCAGGCGGCGCAAGATCGCCAACTGGGTGCGCAGCATGTCGCCATCGGCTACCGCGGCGATTACTTTCTTAGCTGCGGCTTCGATTTTCTCCATCGCCTGCGAGAGATAAACGCGCGTCATGGCAATGGGTAGGGAAGCGGCGGTCTCGCCATTACGTTCCGCTATCTTTTGGGCTCGCAGGACTGCCGATTCCATCGCATAGGTTTCGATGACCATATCTGCAATCGCTCCCATGACTTCCTGTTGATCCTGAATCGCCTGCAAGTATTTCTGCGTAGCCGCTCCCGCCACGAACAAACCAAGCTTTTTGGCCGACATCACCAGTTTGCGTTCTTCAGCGAGGGGGCCTTCGAGATCATCCCCCACCGAAGGTCCGGACAAAACTTCATCCATCAGCTTCTTGATAGCAGGCATCAGGGGCAACTGGCCTGACATCGCGCGCTTGAGCAAGAACCCAGTGATGATGAGCCGGTTGATTTCGTTGGTGCCCTCGAAGATGCGGTTGATACGGGCGTCGCGGTACGCCCGTTCAGCGGGGTATTCTTCGACGAAGCCATACCCGCCGTAGATTTGCACCGTCTCGTCGACCACGAAGTCGACCATCTCCGAGCCCCAGACTTTGATAATGGAGCATTCGACGGCATACTCCTCGATGGCCTTGCGGGTTTCTTTCGCAGCATCGGCTGCGGTCTTGTCGACCTCGGACAGCGCGGCGTCCATCATTCCTACCGTGCGGTAGACCAGGGCTTCTCCGGTGTAGATTCCCACGGCCATGTTGGCCAGCTTTTCGCGAACCAGGCCGAAGTCCGCGATCACTTTGCCGAACGCTTTACGCTGCTTCGCGTAACCGATGGCGTTCTCGAGCGACAAGCGTGCCCCACCCACGCACATGGCGCCCAGCTTGAAGCGGCCAACGTTGAGGATGTTGAAGGCGATGACGTGTCCCTTGCCAATTTCTCCGAGCATGTTCTCGGCCGGGACTTTGCAGTCGTTCAAAATGATGGGGCAGGTAGAAGATCCGCGGATGCCCATTTTGTGCTCTTCGGCACCGACGGAAAATCCGGGGAAGGTTTTCTCAACCAGAAAGGCCGTGAACTTTTCGCCGTCAACCTTGGCGAAGACGGTGAACAGGTCGGCGAAACCGGCGTTGGTGATCCACATTTTCTCGCCGTTGAGAATGTAATGCTTGCCGTCTTTCGAAAGCTCAGCACGTGCCCGGCAATTGAGGGCGTCGGAGCCGGAAGAAGCTTCCGACAAAGCATAGGCACCGACGATCTCGCCCGCGGCCAGCCGGGGCAGGTACTTCTTCTTCTGTTCCTCCGTACCAAAATAAACGATAGGCAGCGTGCCAATACCTGTGTGCCCGCCCCAAGTGGTCGCGAATCCGGCATATTTCGCGATGTGGTCTGCGATCACCGCGGCTGTGACTTTATCCATCTCGAGGCCGCCGTAAGCTTCAGGAATCTCGGCCGAACTAAGGCCTAGTTCGCCGGCTTTTTTCAGCAGGTCGCGAGTGATGGAAAAGTCCTTGTGCTCCATCTTCTCGATATTGGGCACGATTTCGTTGACGGCAAACTCCTCCGCCGTCTGGCCAATGAGCAGGTGCTGCTCGGTGAAGTCTTCAGGGGTGAAGATCTCGTCGGTCTTGCGCCCTTCGAGAAGAAAGCTGCCGCCTGAGATTTTGGTCTGCAGAACTGCCGTCGTCGCCATCTTCAGTCAACCCCTCTAACCACAAAGGACACAAAGGTGCACGAAGGGAACATAGCCTTAGAAACCTTTGTGGACCTTGGTGTCCTTTGTGGTCGATGCCTTTGATTTTCGCTATTTCCAACCTGTGCCGTTGACGAACCGTTTAATGCCGTCCTTCAGGTGCACAACATTAAAGTTTATAAGCAGTCCGAGGGATTTACCACTGAGCTTAAGGTACGAAAGTAGCTGGGCTTGATGTACCGGCGATACAGCCTCGACAGACTTGATTTCCACCACCACCAATTCCTCCACCAGCAAATCCATTCGATATCCGAGTTCGAGCTTCACTCCGTGATAGACGACGGGCAATCCAACCTGGGCTGCCGACCGTAGGCCGGCCTCATGCAGTTGGTGCTGAAGACAGGCGGTGTAGGTGCTCTCGAGCAATCCTGGACCAAGTTCGGTATGAACGCGCGTGGCGGCCGTAATGACTGCATGGCTGACTTCGTTGGCGGAAATTCTTCGGATCGGTGATGTGGCCATCCATCAATCGTCTTCGATCAAGCCAGCCACCGCTAGGTCAGATGTCACAACTGCGAAGAAAAGCATTAACCACAAAGGACACGAAGGTTCACAAGGGAAAACCTGAGAGTCCTTGGGTTTCCCTTTGTGAACCTTCGTGTCCTTTGTGGTTGATGCCTTTGCCTTCAGCTCAGGTTCTCGAAAATCCCGGCCGCCCCCATGCCGCCGCCTACGCACATGGTCACGAGGCCATACTTCGCGTTACGCCGCTTCATTTCGCGGATGATCGTCGCGGTGAGCTTCGCTCCTGTACACCCCAGCGGATGACCCAGGGCAATCGCACCGCCGTTGGGATTCACGCGCTCCGGATCGAGCCCTGCTTCTTTGATTACCGCCAAGGACTGTGCGGCAAAGGCCTCGTTCAATTCGATCACGTCGATGTCGGAGAGCTTGAGCCCTGCCATCTTCAGCGCTTTGGGGATTGCGAACACCGGACCCAGTCCCATTTCTTCTGGCTTGTATCCGGCCGTAGCGAATGAGACGTACCGCGCCAGCGGCTTGATGCCGAGAGCCTTCGCGCGCTCGGCGGACATGACCACCGCGGCTGCCGCGCCGTCCGACATCTGAGACGAGTTGCCTGCGGTTACCGTGCCCTTGGCGTGGAATGCGGGCTTGAGCGAGAGCAGCGCTTCGAGTGAAGTGTCGGCGCGCGGGCCCTCGTCTACTTTGAAGGTGATCTCTTGCCGCTTCGGTCTCGAGCCATTGGGCGTAGTGAAACTCACCGGCACAGCAACCGTTTCGTCCGCGAACTTGCCAGCTTGAATCGCAGCCAGCGCTTTCTGGTGGCTGCGATAGGAGAATTCGTCAGCTGCCTCGCGCGAGATGCCGAAGCGCTGGGCAAGCCTCTCAGCGGTCAAGCCCATGGAGAGATACGCGTCGGGATAATGGTCGACGAGCCAGGGGTTGGGAGAAATCTTGTGGCCGCCCATCGGGATCATGGACATGGATTCGGTTCCGCCGGCCACGATGATCTCAGCGCCACCGCTCATAATACGCTCTGCTGCCATGGCAATCGCCTGCAGTCCGGAAGAGCAGAAGCGGTTAATAGTCAGCGCCGAAACCTCGACCGGCAAGCCCGCCCGCAGCGACGCAATGCGGGCCACGTTCATCCCTTGCTCCGCTTCGGGCATGGCGCAGCCGAGGATGACGTCTTCGATTTCTTTGGGGTTAATCTCCGGCACGGGCTCGAGCGCGCCCTTGATAGCGACAGCGGCGAGTTCATCAGGGCGAGTGGCGCGGAGCGTGCCTTTGAAGGCGCGTCCCACAGGGGTGCGGACGGAAGAAGCGATGACGACTTCACGCATAAGAAACTCCTAAAGTAATCTTAGATCGTTGATCGACGATTTTCGATTGAATGATTGTTGAGTGGAAAACCGGACACGATTCAATTCCGCAGCGTCTTTCCCGTCTTCAGTGTGTACTGAATCCGCTCCTGGGTCTTCTTCTCGCCGCATAGCGATTTGAATCCTTCGCGCTCCAGGTCGAGGATGTATTGTTCACTCACGGGCGTGCCTGCGGTCACATTGCCGCCGCATAGGACCTCGGCGATTTTGGTGGCCAGCTTTACTTCGTACTCGGTGATGTAGTCGCCCTGGCGCATGAGGTGCACGCCCATCTTGAGAGCGGCGAGGATGTTTTCGCCTGGGGCGGGAATATCGGTGCGCGGTTGCGGAGGCTCGTATCCAGCGCGGACCATCTCCAGTGCACGGGCCTTTGCGTCGCTCAGCACACGCTCGCGGTTCATGGTGATATTGTCGGAATCCGTCAGAAAGCCAAGGCCGCGGGCTTCATGGGCTGAGGTCGCCACTTTAGCGGTGGCGATGGTCTCGAAGATTTTCTTCATCGCCTCCATCAGTTCAACGGATTCGCCTCGGCCGCCGGGTCGAATCGACTCCGCGCTGTCGATGGCGCGCAGCAGCATCTCCTTGCAACCGCCGGCTCCGGGAAGCAAACCGACGCCGACCTCGACTAATCCCATGTAAAGCTCAGCATGAGGTTGCAACGCGGGAGCGTGCAGAGAAATCTCCGTGCCTCCGCCTAACGTGAGGCCGAAAGGCGCTACCACTACTGGTTTGGGGGAGAACTTGATTGCCTGCGTCATACCCTGGAAGGTGCGAATGGCAAGATCAACGTCGTCCCACTCTCCTTCCTGAATGGACATGAGCAGCAGCATAAGATTGGCGCCAACGGAGAAGTTGGTGGCGTCGTTCGTGATGACGAAGGCTTCGAAGTTGTCGCCGGGGCCACCGGACTTCAGACTTTGCGAGATGAGTTGCACGATGTCGGTGCCAATCGTGTTCATCTTGGAATGGAACTCGATGCAGGCCACGCCGTCGCTGAGATCCACCAGCGACGCTCCAGAGTTCTTCTTCACCACTCCGTTTGATTTCTTCGCGACTTCGACCGACCAGACGCCGCTCGAGACTTTCACCGGCTCATAGTTCGCACCTTTCAAATCCCAGTAGGCGCGGCCAGAAGCAGCCTTGGAATCGTCCAGATACCAGGTTTTCTTTCCCGAGGCGAGCAACTGTTCGACATTGGCCGCAACCGGCCGATTTTCTTTCTTCATGCGTTCGACCGTGGCTCCGACACCGGCTGCGTCCCAAAGCTCGAATGGCCCGAGCTCCCAGTTGAAGCCGAGGCGCATGGCACGATCGATCTCTACAATGGAATCCGAAATCTCCGGAATGCGATTAGCGGAATAGGTCCAAAGATCGGATAGAGCCGACCAGAGGAACGCGCCAGCTTTATCATTTTTCTGCGGACCACTGCTGTCGAGGCCCAGCAGCATCTTCAGACGCGCTCCGGTCTGTTCGACGTTCTTGGCCATGTCGAGAGCAGGGAACTTAGGCTTCTTGCGTGGATGGTATTCCAGCGTCTTCCAATCAAGGGCGAGGCGTTCGTCATCTTCGCCTGCACCCTTCACCTTTTTGTAGAACCCCCCTTTAGTTTTGTCGCCGAGCCATTTTCGCTCCAGCATCTGTTTGTAAAAAGCCGGCAACGTGAGGTCTCCCCGCTCATCAAGTGGGGCGGGCGAATCGCCCGCTACCGCACGGGTCATGTTCGAGACTACGTGTCCCAAAATATCCAGGCCCACCAAATCAATGGTGCGGAAGGTGGCGGATCTCGGCCATCCCACAGCCTGTCCAGTCAGCGCGTCCACATCTTCAATGCTCAGATCCATCTCTTGCATCAAGCGCATGACATTCAGAACCGAAAACGTCCCGATACGATTGCCGATGAAGTTCGGCGTGTCTTTAGCGAGAACAATGCCCTTGCCGAGATGAATGTCGCAGAAGTGGGCAATCGCGTCGATGGCCACGCGGTCGGTGTCGGGCGTTGGAATGAGTTCAAGCAGCCGCATATATCGCGGTGGATTAAAGAAGTGTGTCCCAAACCATGAACGGCGAAAATCGGCGGAGAATCCCTCGGAAATTTTCCCCACGGGCAGCCCGCTCGTGTTGGTCGTAATAATGGTCCCGGGCTTGCGGATAGCTTCTACCTTCCTCAGCAAAGCCCGCTTGAGATCGAGGTTCTCGACTACCGCCTCGATGATCCAGTCCACGTCGGCCAGCCGTTTGAGGTCATCGTCGAAGTTGCCGATGGTGATCAGCCGCGGCAGCGAAGCATCCATGAAAGCGGCAGGCTTGGACTTCTTGGCCGCATCTAGCCCGGCTGCGGCGATCTTGTTTCGAGCGGGCCCGTCCGCGTCAGGCGGAACGATATCGAAAAGCAGACTGGGGACACCCGCGTTCGCGAAGTGCGCAGCGATGCGGGCACCCATCGTCCCAGCACCGAGAACAGCGACTTTGTGAATATGCTTCATCGATCAAACACTCCTATCCTGCAGACGCAGCCAGGCAAACCCAGACGCAGCAAGCTGCGTCTCTACAGTGGAAAAGACTTGTCTTAGCAGTCTATCTTCGAACAGTTTATTTAGCACCCAGCCGTTCTTGCCAGCGCCAATCATACGAATCACGAAAATGGATCACGTAGGAGGAAACAGGAAAAGGCTCCAAAAACACCGCAGGCGCGTGCCGCGTTAGATGTGGGGTGAGGATGGCAGCGGCACGCGCCTCAATCAAGTTGAGTTCAACATAGGCTTCGAGCGAAATGGAGTCAAGGTTACATATCACACATGCGCGTGACGAGTGCACGTGCTGCGACCGCTAAAGTTCCGGGTGAGCCTTCAGATAAGCCTGCGCCCGCCGAACCATGTCTTTTTCGCCTCGATAGGCCAGCTTGCGCACAGCGTCTTCCAGGGGAATCCACAGCGCACGCTTGACCTCGATTCGCATCTCAGGCGCGATTTCGTCGATCTGGCCGGACTGGTAGCGAAACAGATAGAAGCTCACGATCTTGAAAACCCGCTCTTTCCCGCCCCAGGTGCGGACGTAAGCGTACTTAATGTCGCCGAGTTTCGTTACCGGGACGGCGGTCAGGCCGGTCTCTTCCACCACCTCGCGGATAGCCGTTTGCTCGGGTTTCTCACCCGGGTCGACCAACCCTTTAGGCAAAGCGAGTAACATTTTTTGCGATGTTTTCTTCTTGGCGTCCCCAGGGAGAACTGCCGCGGATTCCTTTTGCGGCTCAATGACAGCCATCTGCCATTCCTCGTCGATGCGCCTGACCACTACGCCGCCGGCAGAAATCTCACGAACCATGGCCTTAAGTTATCAGAAACACAGGAGTTAGTCACACGCAGGTGGAGGCCGAGTAACCACCAGTAACCCATAGCCCGTAATCTGGTGCGGCCGCCCTCACTATGAAACGATAGGTCTTGAAGTGGCATCTTACTTGCCAGCCTAACCTGGGTTGAGAGGTTTGGTTAGCGAGTAAGGACAATAGCCGGGCAACGCCGGGAATGGTGTGAGGTCCCCCGTGAAGAGTCTGGATAAGATTATTCGTTCGGTGCAGGCGTTCGGACGCGGCCTTTCCGGTCACCCCGCAGGCCTGGGTTCCCAAGAGGCGGGCGTGGGGATCGGTCTGGCCCTTGGTGGAGGGTTCGCTCGCGGTATCGCCCATGTCGGCGTCCTCAAAGTCCTCGAAGAAGAAAACATCCCCATCCGCTATATTGCCGGAACCAGTGTGGGCGCACTCATCGGCGCCGCCTATTGCAGCGGGATCTCCGCCGCGGAGCTCGAGCAAGTTGCCGCCCGCGTCCGCTTCAAGCACATTGCCAGTTGGACGCTCTCGCGCTACGGGTTCGCCAGCAACTCGCGCATGATCGGGTTCCTGAACCACCTGCTCAAGGTCAAAACCTTCGAGGAGTTGCGCATTCCCTTGGCGGTGACAGCCACGGACTTCTCTACCGGCGAGGGCGTGGTATTTCATTCCGGACCACTCATCGACCCCGTACGCGCCAGCTGCGCCTATCCGGGAATGTTCTTGCCGGTAAAGATTCGCGGACGCCTCCTGATCGATGGCATGCTATCGCACACCGTACCCACCCGGCCGCTGCGGCAAATGGGAGCGGAGCGCGTGCTGGCGGTGCATCTGAAAGGCAACTGGGCTGGCGGCGAAGGCCCCCGCCATTTATTCGATGTAATCGGGCAATGCTTTGCCATCGCCCAGGAGATGAACAGCAGCCAGTGGAAGCAAGCCGCCGACCTGGTGATCGAACCCGATGTCAACGGCTACAAGTACGATGCCTTCGAGCAAAGCGCTGCCCTGGTGCGCGCTGGAGAACTAGCAACCCGCGCCGCGCTCCCGGAGATACGGAAGTGGCTGCAGACTGAAGCACCCCGCCAGAAGACGGCAAGAGTAACCCAACCAGCCGCGGTCCCAGCAGATTAGGCTTTCTCGATCGAAAAGAATCACGTGGGGACAGCCGCACCCGGCTGTTTGGTCGAGCAAAGCTCGACAGGACTCGGTACGGAGAGGAATCGAACGGAAGAGCTGAGAGTAGAGACGTAGCTAGCTACGTCTCTACAGTTATTTCATCACGCCGCGCTGCGCAATCCCAATGTTGTCCCGCGAAGTATTCTTGACCAGATACATCATCTCGTCCGCTTGCCGAATGATGTCGTGCGGCGTCTTCGCATCGTGAGGATAAGTAGCTACCCCCATCGAAGCCCGCACATTCAGATTGAGCCCTTCTTCTTTACAGAACATGCTGGTGCGCAGGCTGTCGCGCAAACGCCTCGCCACCACCAAAGCCGAATCCTTTCCCGTTTGTGGTAACAGCACGACGAATTCGTCGCCACCATAGCGGAAAGCATAGTCAATTAAACGGAGCTGGGCTTTAATCAGATATCCAATTTCAGCCAGCAGTTTGCTTCCAACCAAATGTCCATTGGTATCGTTGACTTGTTTGAAGTGATCGAGGTCGATAAACAAAACCGTAAATTCGTAACCAAAGCGCGATGAGCGATAGACCTCGGTCTCGAGCGTCTTATAAAGATGCCGCGCATTATAAAGCCCGGTGCAATCATCGGTGATGGTGAGTTCCTGAATCTTCTCCACGGCCCGCGCATTTTCAATCGCGATCGCCGCGTAATCGCACAGCGACTGCAGGAAGAATATCTCCTGATCCCCAAAGTGCTCCATGTCCACGTTCACCAACTGAATCACGCCCAAAACACGCAGCCGCGAGCTGACGGGGAAACAGACAATCGAACGAGTCTCCCACTTGGTCATTTCATCAATGCGCTTGGCGAACCGAGGATCGGTCATGACATCCGGAACCACCAGCCGCTCGCCATGCTTGGCCACATGCCCGGCAATGCCTTCACCCACTTTGAGCCGGATGTTCTTCAAGGCCTCGGAGGCACTCCCCACCGCAATAGCGAAGTACAGTTCCTCGCGCTCATCGTCCACCATCAGCAACGACCAGGTGTCAGGACGGAAGTATTCCGCCATCTTTTCCATGATGGTCTGCAGAATGGAATCGAGATCGAGCGACGAAGTCAGAGCCTTGGCCACATCGTGGAAGATGGTCAATTCCTGACTCTGCCGATTTTGATCGGCCCCGGTGACCCTGGTCATGAACCACAACCTCGCATCTAGAGCGGGAGTGTCAAAATTATAAGCGG
>Ga0210409_10006750_pt1 | contig 11906 bp, 9 predicted proteins | sample IncBWH17MmetaG_FD_161649 | JGI IMG/M metagenome (GOLD analysis project Ga0210409, IMG submission 161649) | Forest soil microbial communities from Barre Woods Harvard Forest LTER site, Petersham, Massachusetts, United States - Inc-BW-H-17-M | ecosystem: Environmental > Terrestrial > Soil >...
TGCAGCTCCACCTGGCTGTAGAGCTCGTGCGCCATGAGGCCCGCCGTGGTGTCCAGCACCGCGGCGGCGCTCTCGTCGCAGGAGGATTCGATGGCGAGCACGCGCATGAGGGAAATTCTAGACCATCCCCCAGGGCCGCGCGGGCCGCGGGCTGTGCATGTATAGTCGGCTCAAGATGTGCTCGAGCACACTAACGGGGCGTGCACCGACGCGCCGGCTTGCATTGCCCCAGGTATCGGTCGTCCTCGCGTTGCCGCTGCTGACGCTCTTTACGACTGCCGCAGCGCCCGGCGAGCCCTGCAAGGCCGGTCTCATCGGAGAGCTTCCCGTCACGATGGAGGGCATGCGACCCATCGTACACGCGGCGATCAACGGCACGGACGAGCCGTTCGTCGCCGATAGCGGCGCGTTCTACAGCATGCTGACACCCGCGGCCGCCGAGGAGCTCCACCTGCGTGTCATGACTGCGCAGGGGTACGTCACCGGGGTTGGCGGCACAGCGCGCGTCGGGATCACGACGGCCAAGAAGTTCACGATCTTCAAGGTCGACGTGCACGACGTGGAATTTCTCGTCGGAGGCAACGATCTGAGCCACGGGGCGGTCGGGCTCCTGGGACAGAATGTCTTCCGGATCGGCGACGTGGAGTACGACCTCGCGAACGGCATGATCCGTATCCTGAAAACGCTCGGAGACTGCAGGAATGTCGCCCTCGCCTACTGGGCCGGCTCCAAGGGCCTGCCGTACTCGGAGATCGAAATTGACTTCGCCGACAGGATGCGGCCGCATACGACCGGCAGTGCCTACGCGAACGGCACCAAAATCCGTGTTCTCTTCGATACGGGTGCAGCGGCTTCCATCATAAGCCTGAGTGCGGCAAAGCGCGTCGGCGTCACGCCGGACAGCGCCGGAGTCAAGCCCGGGGGCAGCTCCTCCGGTATCGGCCCAGGCCTGGTTCGCACCTGGATCGCCCCGTTTGCGAGCTTCAAGATCGGCGACGAGGAAATCCGCAACACTCACCTGCGCATCGGCGATGAGCGGGTAGCGAACTGGGACATGCTGATCGGGGCGGACTTCTTTCTCTCCCATCGCATTCTGGTGGCGAGCAGCCAGCGCAAGCTCTATCTCACCTATAACGGCGGCCCGGTATTCAATCTCACGACGATGCCTGAGTCCGCACCGGCTGCGGCTGGGCCGAGCGGGGTCCCGGGCGGCACGCAGCCGGCGGTGCCTGCACCGGACTCCGGCGCGGCCTCGGCGCAGCCCGCGCCCGAGGAGCCGCCCGATGCTGCGGGATATGCACGCCGCGGCAGCGCCTTCGCCGCGCGCCGCGACTACCGGCACGCCATCGCCGACCTTACGCGCGCCATCGAGCTCGCCCCTGCCGAAGCGACCTACCACCACGAGCGCGGCATGGCGCACTGGCAGAACAAGGAGCCGGATGAGGCGCTCGAGGACTTCGGCGCGGCGATCGAGATCAAACCCGACGACGTGCCCGCGCTCGTGGCACGTGCGGAGCTGCGAGCCGGGCGGCGTGATCCCGCCGAGTCCATTCGCCCCGACCTGGATGCGGCCGACCGCGCGTCGCCCAAGGAGGCGCAAGTACGTCTTGCCCTCGGCCATCTGTACGAGTACGTGCGTGATTACCCCGCGGCGATCGCGCAGTACGATCGCTGGATCGACTCACGCAAATCCGACGACGTCCGGATGCCGGCTGCCCGCAACGCGCGCTGCCGGGTGCGGGCGCTTGCGGGACAGCAACTCGACCGGGCGCTCGCCGACTGCAACGCCGCCGTGCGTGCGCAGCCGAAGGAGGCGGCGTTTCTCGACAGCCGGGGTCTCGTCTACCTCCGTCAGGGCGACTACTCGAAAGCGGTCGCCGACTACGATGCCGCGCTGGCCTTGAACCCGAAGATCGCCTGGTCGCTCTACGGGCGCGGACTCGCAAAGCAGCATCAGGGACAAACGGCGGCCGGCCAGGCCGATGTCGCCGCCGCCACGGCGCTCGCACCCAAGATCGCCGAGGAAGCCGCGCGTCACGGCATAGGTCCATGAGCACTCGCAGCACCTGGCGCTCGCGGCTCCTGGCGCTGGCGCTGAACGGCGCAGCGGCGGCTGCCGCCGGCGTGGCATCGGGCGCCGAGACGGCCGCGGACTTTGTCGTGCTCGACGCCAAGATCTACACGCAGGATGCGCACCACTCCATCGCCGGCGCTCTGGCCGTTCGCGGGGGGAAGATCCTCTTCGTCGGCAGCGCAGCGGATGCGCAGGGCTTGGTGGGCACCAACACCCGCGTCGAGCGGCTCGGCGGGCGGGTGGTCCTGCCGGGACTCATCGACTCGCACATTCATCCGCTCGACATCCTCGAGCTGGACGTCTGCAACCTGCAGAGCAAGGCGGTGAAGCTCAGGGAGCTGACCGCATTCGTCGCCGCCTGTCTGGCGCACTACCGTACCCCGGCGGGCCAACAGCTGGTCGTGCACCAATGGAATTACACCGCCGGCAACCAGCCGGATGCGGCGCACCCGACGCTGCGGGCGGCGCTCGATGCCGTATCGACCACCGTGCAGATCCAGGTGCTCGGCAACGACGGGCATCATGGTGCCTTCAACAGCCTGGCGCTCGCGCAGGCGCGGGACGCGACCGGTAAGGTGATCGGGCTGTCGAAGCGGACGCTGGCGGTGCAGTTCCGCGCATACCGCGCGTTCGTCGGTGTCGACGCGAATGGTGAGCCCAATGGCGCAGTGAACGAGGACGCCCGCTATCTCATCGATCCCGACAGCATGCTCGCGGTCGAACCCGAGGTCATGAAGGCACCGCAGCTCGTGACTGAGAAGCTCAACAGCGCCGGCATTACCGGCTTTCTCGACGCCATGGTAGTGCCGGCGGCACTAGCCGCGTACGACAAGCTGTACGCCAGCGGGCAGATGACGGCGCGAGCGCGCCTCGCGCTGTTCTACGATCCCTCGCATGCGCGCCGTGCGGACGGACAGGTCGACTACGACTACATCCTGGCCCAGGCCCTCGCCGCGCGCGCCCGGTACGCGCACAACCCGCTGATCCGCGCGGATTTCATCAAGATCTTCGCCGACGGCGTGCTCGAGGGTAACCCCTACGCCGTCCCGCCCACGCTGCCCGATGCGGCGTCGCTGCGTCCCTTCCTGCAGCCGATCTTCGGCCGCGACGCGCGGGGCGATGCCACCGTCACCGGCTATGTCGACACCGCCTCCGCGCTGTGCGCCGCAGTGCGGTCCGAGCCGCAGCACTACGCCTCGGCGGACGCGATCCGGGCGTTCATCAAGGCGCACGGCTATCACCCGGGGCAGTGCGCCCTCTCGCACGGCGAGCTGCAGCACGCGCGCGAGGTGATCCTTGAATACGCGCGGCACGCGCACCTGGCGGGATTCAATCTCCACATCCATGCGATCGGCGACACCGCGGTGCGCACCGCCATCGATGCGATCGAGGCAGCCCGCAGAGCCGACGGTGTCGCGACGACGCACGACGGGCTCGCGCACCTGCAGGTCGTCGACCCCGCCGACGTGGTGCGCTTCGGCCGCGATCATCTGTACGCGGCGTTCACCTATGCATGGATGGATACCGAGCCGGGCTACGACATCACCGTGATTCCCTTCTTTCAGAAAGTGCTGGGCAACAGCTATCAGGCGCTGCACCAGCCGGGCAGCTATTACGAGTCCAATGCCTACCCGGTGCGGGCGATCCAGGCGGCGGGCGGGATCCTGGTAGCGGGCTCCGACGCGCCGGTGGAGACGAGTGACCCCCGCCCCTTCGTCAACATGTCCCAGGCCGTAACGCGCGCCGTCGGGGGCCTGCCGGCGCTCAGCCCCGGGCAGAGCATTCCGCTGCGCGACGTGATCGACGCGTACACCGTGAATGGCGCCGAGATGCTCTTCCTGCGCGACGTCGCCGGCTCGCTCGAACCGGGCAAGTCGGCCGATTTCATCGTGCTGGACCGCGACATCCTGGCTCTTGCTGACAGCGGCCATGCGGCAGAGGTGGCGGATACCCGGGTGCTGGCCACATGGTTTCAGGGCAGAGAGGTCTATTCACGCTCCGCGCCACGCTGATACGCGGCCTCGTGCCGGCGGTCTTTGCCTTTGCTGCGTCGCTCCCGTAGAATCCCCCGCCCCCGTGCGGCGTGCCTTCGGACACCCGCCCTCGGGCGCGGGGTAACTCCTTATCTGTCAATGACTTGAGGTTTCGATGCCGAGCGTGCGAGTGCGTGAGAATGAGTACTTCGATGCCGCCCTGCGGCGGTTCAAGCGCGCCTGCGAGAAGGCCGGCATTCTCACCGAGCTCCGCCGCCGCGAGTTCTACGAAAAGCCCACGCAGGAGCGCAAGCGCAAGAAGGCGGCCGCAATCAAGCGCCACATGAAGCGCGTCTCGCGCGACGGCATGCGCAGCAGCCGCTGAAGCGGCCGCGCAATCACGCACCTGTTGCTCAACGGCTCCTGACACCGACGGCGACTGACGCCGGCCACTCACTCATGGCGCTCAAGGATCGCATCACCGAAGACATGAAGGCCGCGATGAAGGCCGGGCACAAGGAGCGTCTCGGCACCATCCGCCTGGCGCTCGCTGCCATCAAGCAGCGCGAGGTCGACGAGCGCATCACGCTCGATGACGCGCAGGTGCTCGCGGTGCTCGAGAAGATGATCAAGCAGCGCCGCGAGGCCATCACCCAGTTCCAGACCGGGGGACGCGCGGATCTGGTCGCCAAGGAGACCGCCGAGATCGCAGTTCTGCAGGGCTACCTCCCGGCGCAGATGAGCGAGGCGGAGATCGACGAGCTGATCGCGCAGTCGATCGCCGCGACCGGCGCCACCTCGATCAAGGATATGGGCAAGGTCATGGCGCTGTTGAAGCCCAAGGCGCAGGGGCGCGCGGATCTCGGCGCGGTCAGCGCGCGGATCAAGCAGAAGCTGAGCTGATTCCTTTTGGGCTGATTCCTTTATAGTCTCGTGCCGAGCGCATGGCCCCAAAGCGCCACGCCACTAAAGCTCCGTGGGACGCATTCCCCAGCACTTCATCGACGAGCTCATCGCCCGCGCCGACATCGTCGAGGTGATCGGCTCGCGCGTACAGCTGAAAAAGGCCGGGCGCGAGTACAAGGCCTGCTGCCCGTTCCACAACGAGAAGACTCCCTCGTTCTGGGTGAGCCCCGACAAGCAGTTCTATCACTGCTTCGGCTGCGGCAAGCACGGCACGGTGCTCGGCTTCCTCATGGACTACGATCACCTCGCCTTCCCCGAGGCGGTCGAGGAGCTGGCCGCGCGCCTGGGGCTCGAGGTCCCGCGCGAGGGCGGCACCGAGGGCGCCGCGCCGCGCGCCGATGAGCCGCTCTACGAGCTGATGGCGCGCGTCGCGCGCTTCTACGCCGAGAGCCTTGGTCGCGAGCCGCGCGCGCGTGACTACCTCGCCGGCCGCGGGCTGACACCCGAGACCGTCGAGCGCTTCCAGATCGGCTATGCGCCCAATTCCTGGAACGAAGTGCTCAGGCGCTTTGGCAGCGACGACTTGGCGCGCCGCCGCCTCGCCGAGACCGGACTCATCATCGAGCGCGACCGCAGCCAGACGCAGGGCAGCGAGCGCCATTACGACCGCTTCCGCGACCGCATCATGTTCCCGATCCGCGATGTCCGCGGCCGCGTGATCGCCTTCGGCGGCCGCATCATCGAGGCCGGGGAGCCCAAGTACCTGAACTCGCCCGAGACGGTGTTGTTTCACAAGGGGCGCGAGCTCTACGGACTCTACGAGACGCGTCGCGCGCGTTCCAACCTGAAGCAGCTGGTGATCGTCGAAGGCTACATGGACGCCGTGCGGCTGCATCAGGAGGGCATCGACTACACGGTGGCGACGCTCGGCACGGCGACTACACCCGAGCACCTGCGCCGTATCTTCCGCCTGGTCCCCGAGGTGGTATTCGCCTTCGACGGCGATCGCGCCGGTCGCGCTGCCGCGTGGCGCGCGCTGCAGCAGGCGCTGCCCGAGGCGCGCGAGGGACGCCAGCTGCGCTTCCTGCTTCTGCCCGAGGGCCACGATCCTGACACCCTCATCGCGGCGGAGGGCCGCGAAGCCTTCGAGCGGCGCCTCGGTGAAGCGCTGCCGTTGTCGGAATACCTGGTGCGCGAGCTCTCCGAGCAGAGCGATCTCAAGCACGCCGACGGGCGCGCGCGCTTCGCCGAGAGCGCGCGGCCGCTCTACCAGAAAGTCCCCGCAGGGGTTTACCGCGAGTTGCTCCTCGGGCGACTCGCGCAGGTGGTGGGGCTCGGCCCCGAGCGGCTCGAAGAGCTCTGGAGCAAGGCGCCGGGCGCCGCCCCCGCTTCATCGGCAGCGCCGCCCGCGGCACGCCCGCCCGGACGCACGCGCGCGAGCGCCGGACGCGGAAGCCTGGTGCGGCAGGCGATCGTGCGGCTGGTGCACTTCCCCGCGATCGCCGCCGCGGTGAGCCCCGCCGAGCGCTCCGGGCTCGATGCATCGGAAGAGGCGGGAATCGCGCTGCTGCGCGAGCTCCTCGACAACCTGCGCGAGCAGCCCGCGCAGATCTCCGCCCAGGTGATCCAGCGCTGGGCCGGGCGCGAGGGCGGCGAGTCGTTGCAGAGGCTCCTCGAGCGCGAGGAAGTCATCACGGATGCGGCGGCCGCGGCGGGGGAGCTGCGCGCGGCGCTCGTGAAGCTCGCGGATCTCGCCGCCGAGCGGCGGCTCCAGGCGCTCGAGGCCAAGAGCCGAGACGCACCCCTGACGGCAGATGAACTACAGGAATTTCAAAGACTTATGTCGATCATGAGCGCCCGCGAGGCGCGCCGTGGTTGATTGAATTTGGCGTTTTCTCTCCTGTCCAATAAAATTGCGCGCTTTGCCTTTGGCACCCCTTGAGCCGCCCCCGTTTCGGCAGCACATAGGGGAACGAAGCCCACCGCGCCCCCGGGACACATGACACGCAAGCACAAGCCCCAGACTACGCATAAGAAGCGCCCGTCCGCACCGCCCGCCAAGTCCGTGAAATCGGCCGCCGCCCACAAGGCGGTCGTCGCGGTCGCGAGCCTGCGCGACAAGGAGCGCGCTCATGCGGCCGCGGTGGCCGCGCGCAAGGGCGCCGCACCTGCCCGCGGCCCGGCGGCGCACGGCAAGGTGAACGACAGCCCGCGCGCCGTCGACGGCAAGTCCGCGGGACGGGCGGGTGACAAGCGGCCGCTCGCGCTCGAGCGGCGCGTCCCCGCGATGCCGGAGGAGCGGCAGTCGCAGCTCAAGCTCCTGATCGCGCGCGGCAAAGAGCAGGGCTACCTCACCTACGCGCAGGTCAACGACCACCTGCCGTCCGAGATCGTCGATCCCGAGCAGATCGAAGACATCGTCAACACCATCAACGATATGGGCATTCCGGTGTACGAGAAGGCACCGGACACCGAGTCGCTGCTCGCGAGCGAGCCCTCCGCCCCCGCCGACGAGGAGGCGATCGAGGAAGCGGCCGCGGCGCTCGCCGCGCTCGATGCCGAGCTCGGCCGCACCACCGATCCGGTGCGCATGTACATGCGCGAGATGGGCACGGTGGAGCTCCTCACCCGCGAGGGCGAGATCCGCATCGCCAAGCGCATCGAGGAGGGCCTCGATGCGGTGCGCAGCGCGCTCGCCCTGTACCCGGCGACCTACGACTTCCTGCTGCGCGCCTACGAGCCGGTGAAGGCCGGACAGGCGCGCCTGGTCGACGTGATCGTCGGCTTCATCGACCCGAACGCACCCGACGTGATCGCGCAGCCGCAGAACCCCACCAAGGTGGAGCTGGTCACGGCCGCGGAAAAGTCCGAGGAGGACGAGGAAGGCGACGAGGACGACGATGACGAGGAAGAGGTCATCGATACCGGCCCGGATCCGGTCGAGGCGGCCGCGCGCTTCGCCAGCATCACCAAGATCTACAACCAGGTGCTCGGCTCGATCGCCAAGCTCGGCGCCAAGGACCCGAAGACGCTGCGCCAGCGCAAGCGCCTCGCCGATCACTTCATGGAGCTGCGGCTCTCGCCGCGCATGTTCGACGCGCTGATCCTGAACCTCCGCACTCATGTGGCGGAAGTGCGCCAGCTCGAGAAGGAGATCATGATCATCGCGGTGCGCGACGCCGGCATGCCGCGCAAGGACTTCATCGCCTCGTTCCCCAAGAACGAGACCAATCCCCGCTGGCTGGCGCGCCACGTCAAGGGCGGCAAGAAGTACTCCGCGCCGCTGGCGCGCTTCAAGGATGAGATCGAGCGGCGGCAGAAGAAGCTCGAGCAGCTCGAGGGCCTCTATCACCTCACGATCAACGACATCAAGGAAGTCAACCGCGAGGTCTCGATCGGTGAGGCCAAGGCGCGCCGCGCCAAGAAGGAGATGGTGGAGGCGAACCTGCGTCTGGTGATCTCGATCGCCAAGAAGTACACCAACCGCGGACTGCAGTTCCTCGATCTCATCCAGGAAGGCAACATCGGCCTCATGAAGGCGGTCGACAAGTTCGAATACCGCCGCGGCTACAAGTTTTCGACCTACGCGACCTGGTGGATCCGGCAGGCGATCACCCGTTCGATCGCCGACCAGGCGCGCACCATCCGCATCCCGGTGCACATGATCGAGACCATCAACAAGCTGAACCGTATCTCGCGGCAGATGCTGCAGGAGATGGGCCGCGAGCCGACGCCCGAGGAGCTGGCGGTGCGCATGGAGATGCCCGAGGACAAGGTGCGCAAGGTGCTGAAGATCGCCAAGGAGCCGATCTCCATGGAGACGCCGATCGGCGACGACGAGGACTCGCACCTCGGGGATTTCATCGAGGACACCTCGGTGGCCTCCCCGATCGATCAGGCCACGATGGAGTCGCTGCGCGAGACCACCCACTCGGTGCTGGCGCAGCTCACGCCGCGCGAGGCCAAGGTGCTGCGCATGCGCTTCGGCATCGACATGAACACCGACCACACGCTGGAAGAGGTCGGCAAGCAGTTCGACGTGACGCGCGAGCGCATCCGGCAGATCGAGGCCAAGGCGCTGCGCAAGCTCCGGCATCCGAGCCGCAGCGAGCAGCTGCGCAGCTTCCTGATGGACGACTGACGGCCCGTCCCGACTCAGCTGATCGACTGGCCGATCAACAAGGGCCCGGTGTTGGCGACAACACCGGGCCTTCTTACATCAACCGGGCTAAATCCCGCCCTTGCCGAGGGTGTCGATGATCTCGCGCAGCGTCTCGGCGAGCGCCGGGTGGCCCGCCTCGAACCTGACCGCGAGGCGCTCGAGGCGCAGCAGCGCGCCGGGCGTGGGCGATCCCGGCGCGCCGATGGCGTCCATGGCGGTGTTGAGCCGCTCGCGATCCGCGGCGCGGAGCGACGTCCCCGCGCTCAGGTGCTCGCGCAGCCGCGCGAGCAGCTCACGCAGTCTCCCCTCGCGCATCGCGGTCTCGGGGGAAGCGCGCTATCCCGCGGGACCGAAGGCGCCGCCGCCGGGCGCGCCGCCCCCGCCGCCGCCACCAGCACCGAGCAGGTCCTTCCAGGTGTGCTCGCGCCCGAGGCGCTTGCCCTTCTCGGTGAGCTTCACGCCCTCGGGGGAGAGCGTGATCATGTAGGGCTTGCCATCCACCTCGATCTCGCGCTTGAGTTGTTTGTTGAGCTTGGTAGCCATTGCACCCTCTACTTCAGCAGACCCTCGGATTTGAGCGCCTCGACAGTGTGCGGTCGCGCTCCGACCCGCTCGTGCAGGCGTTTGAGCTGCGGCCAGCGGCCGATGTCGAAATTGACGTAGCCGCCCCAGCCTAACACCACGAACAGGTAGGCGTCGGCAACGGTGAACTGCTCGCCCATCAGATAGCTCTTTGACCCCAGGGCACGCTGCGCGTAGTCGAGGCGCGGCGACAGGTTGTTGCGCGCGTATTCCTTGACGGCATCGGGCGCATCCGCGCGGAACATCGGCGAGAAGGTCTTGTGGATCTCGGAGTTGATGTAGCTGAGCCACTCCATCAGGCGGTAGCGTTCGATCGTGCCCGCGGCGGGAGCGAGCTTCGCGGCGGGATTACGATCCGCGATGTACTGCAGCACCGTCACGTTCTCGGTGAGTGTCTCGCCGCTGTCGAGCGTGAGCGCCGGCACATAGTCCTTTGGATTCACCTCTTTGAAGTCGAGCCCGTCGGCCGCCTTCCTGGTCTTGCGGTCCACCTTGACCAACTCGAACTTGAGCCCCGCCTCGCGCAGCGCGATGTTCGACGCCAGCGAGCAGGCGTTGGGCAAGTAGTAAAGCTTCATGGCCGTCTCTCTCCTTGTGCTTGGCGGCGGCGCGCTCGGTCAGCGAGCGCGCTGCGGCCGCGGGATGGTCATGCTAACGGGGCGCGCAGCGATGGCAAGTGGAATCTAATGCGAGGTCGCATTTTGGTCACGGCCGGTCGCCCCCGGCGGCAATCCGCTACAATCGCCGCGGTTGGGCCTGTAGCACAGCGGTTAGTGCAGGGGACTCATCGACACGGTGCCTTCGCGCGGAAACGCGCGAAGTGGACGGGATGAATTCAGGGGAACCTTCGCGCCTGCAGAGCGCCGCGGCGCGCACGCGCATGGCAATCCTGAGCCGAGCCGCCGGTACACCGGCGGAAGGTGCAGAGACTACCTGAGGGCTCGAGTGCCCTTGATGACAGGCTTGGAGCATCCCGCACCCACACGCGCAAGCTTTGCGCACGGGTGAAGAGATAGTCCACTCCCGGCGGAAACTCCGGGGCAAAGTGAATCCCTTGGTCGTAGGTTCGAATCCTACCGGGCCCATACCAACTGCCTGCCCTGAGTCAGAATCGATACGTCACGTCCGCCCCGTAGGTGCGCGGCTCGCCGACGAGTGCGTAGTCAAAGCCGAGTAACCCGGTGTCCGCGTCCTTCTGATTGAGTGCGTAAGCGAGGTACTGCCGGTTCGTCAAGTTCTTGATCCACGCGCCGATCGCGTACCCTCGTTTGCCAGTGCTTTCGAAAGACACCCTGGCGTTGGCGACGCCGTAGGCGCCCTGGGCGTCACGCGCGGTGTTGAAAGCGTCAAAATACTGCTTGCCGTAGAAATTCGCATTGGCGAGCAGGTGCAGGTCGCCTCCGCTGAACTGAGCGACGCGCCAGTTAACGTCAATGCTCGCGTCGTAGTTCGGGGCCTGGATCAGTCGGTTCCCGACACAGCAGATGCGCGGGATGCCGGGTGTGCAGGGAGGCGTTGTCGCAGGCGACCCAACCACGCACAGGCCCTGATTCAACGTCAGGTCGACGTACTTGCTGTGCATCAGCCCAAGGGTCGAGCCGATCTCGAGGTCAGGGGTTACCTTGCCCCGGAGCTCGAACTCAAGGCCATCGATGCGTGCCCGCGGAGCGTTGACCGTGCGGAAGCCCGTCCCCAGACCGTTCGGCAACGTGAAGGCGTCGAGAAACTGCTGGTTCTTGTAGTCGTAGTGGAACAGCGCCGCATTGAAGATGCCGCGGCGATTGCCCAGCTCCGACTTCAGGCCCAGCTCGTATGAGGTCAGCTTCTCGGGGTCCGCGAACGTGACCTGGGACGGATCGAGGTAGGCCTGTCCATTGAAGGCCACGCCGCGGTAGCCCTGGCTGATGCTCACGTAGGTCAGCAATCCTTCGCTCGGCTTCCAGTCGGCCCCGATCTTGCCGCTCACGTTGTTCGTGTCCTTGCCGAACGCGGGAGCCACGCCGAGCCCCTGAGGCGCGAGTCCCTGCTGGAAATTGGTGAAGACCGGGGGCGGCGGCGAACCGCCGATGGTCTGGGTCCACCAGGTCGCCGCGTCGACATCCGGGCTGGCGCCGACCGGCGGACTCGCAAGTCCGCCCGCAAGCGCATAGAAGTTGTCGATGGTCACCTTGTCCTTGGTGTAGCGCAGCCCGCCGCGCAGCGTGACGGT
>Ga0210409_10006751_pt1 | contig 11906 bp, 15 predicted proteins | sample IncBWH17MmetaG_FD_161649 | JGI IMG/M metagenome (GOLD analysis project Ga0210409, IMG submission 161649) | Forest soil microbial communities from Barre Woods Harvard Forest LTER site, Petersham, Massachusetts, United States - Inc-BW-H-17-M | ecosystem: Environmental > Terrestrial > Soil >...
CAAGCAAGAAGGCGTTGTAGGCGTCGGGGTTGATGGAGCGGATATTCGCCAGGTGTTGCCGCTCTTGCGGCGTCAGGTGAACCTTGATCTCGTTAGCAATGGCATTGGCGACATCGCGCTGCAAAGCCAGGACGTCGGGAAGGTCGCGCTCGTAGCTTTTGGCCCAAAGGTGCTCCTCTGGAGCGGCCCTGACTAACTGCGCTCTGATGCGTACCTTGCTGGCGGAACGCCCGACTGAGCCTTCCACCACGGCGTCTACGTTCAGCTCGCGCGCAATTTCCGGTATGGTCTTCCGCGTACCCTTATAGTGGGTTGTCGAAGTTCGAGAAATGACACGCAGACTTGCAATAGAAGCAAGGTCAGTGATCAGCTCGTCCGTCATTCCATCCGCGAAGTATTCCTGAGCTTCATCGCCAGAGAGATTTTCCAAAGGCAGCACAGCCAGGGAACGGATGGCCGGAGCAACGGGCCTTCCAAGAATTCGCTGGCGCAATCCGCCGACGGTCAAGGCGGCAAACAACACCAGCAAAAGCGCCAACACGAAGCCGACGGTCCAAATCCTCCTAGCACGGAGCCATTCCGGGCGTGGCTTAGCGACTTGAGTCGTCGCCGCTGCGGGCGACGCAACGGCTTCCCGTTGATAGCCAGCCGTTGGCGGCTGCGCGTTGTTAGGAAGTTGGGCCGGAACCGGGGCGTCCACTGGAGCGATAAACCGGTAACCGCGTCGCGGCAAGGTTTCGATGAACCGCGGCGAATCCGCTGAGTCACCCAAGACATTGCGGAGCCGCAAGACTGCGTTATTGAGACCCACGTCAAAATCCACAAAAGTATCGGCAGACCAAAGTTTGTTGCGAAGCTCGTCCCTGGTAACGACTTCGCCGGGATTTTCCAGCAGCATAACGAGAATCTGAAATGGCTGCTCTTGCAACCTGAGCCTGACCCCGTGCTTATGCAACTCGCCCGAGGCAAGGTCCACCTGGAAGGGCCCAAAGCGGAGAACGGATCGAGAATAGCTGGGAATTTTCAACGGCCACCAATTTGTGAGCAGTCTAGCACGTTGATGACGTTGAGCAATAGAAGAGGCGACTACTGCCGCGTAAGTTGTGCCTTCTGAGTAGGTTAGCTCGTTATGTGGATCACAGACACTGAGTAGCTGCATTCCATTGATGGGCAGCCCCACTGGAGAGAAGGTGGCGCCAATCGCGGTGACTACGCGAAATTAGTAAGGGAGAGGAAAGTTTAAAATGAAAAGAACGAACACGAAGAAAGTCGCTTGGGGCCTGGTTCTCACACTCGGACTGGGGCTCACTCTTTTTGCGGTAAGCGCCTCTGCGCAAATCGAACCCACCGCGGGAGAATGGAAGACCTGGGTATTGACGTCGGGGAGCCAGTTCCGGCTGCCCGCTCCCCCGGATTCGCACGAATCAAAGGAAGAAATCGAAGTGCTGGAAAAACTCGCGGAACAACGCGATGCGGCTGCGCTCGACTTGATCAAGTTCTGGGACGCCGGGGCGCCCTCATACCAGTGGAATCAAATCACGATCAACGAGATTAAGAAATTCAACGTGGGCACGGTTCGCGCTGAACGCGCCCTGGCCCTAGTCCATGTGGCCATCTATGACGCCATGGTTGCGGCATGGGACTCGAAGTACGCCTACAATCGGCCCAGGCCCAGCCGTCACGATAAGGAATTCACGACTGTTATCCCCAATCCGCACAGTCCGTCCTACCCTAGTGAACATGCAGTTGCTGCCGGGGCGGCATCCGCGGTTCTGGCGTATCTGTTTCCAACCGACGCCCAAGCAATCCTCGCCCAAGCGGACGCAGCGGGCAGGTCACGGCTGCTGGCGGGTGTGCAATACCCCAGTGACGTCCAGGCAGGCATGGATTTGGGCCACGCGGTCGCAGCCCTCGTTATAGCGCGAGCCCAGTCCGATGGATCCAGTGCGATTTTCAATGGAACCATCCCAAACGGCCCATGCAATTGGAAGGGCATAAATCCAGCCGAACCTCTCGCGGGAACGTGGAAGACCTGGGTGCTTTCCAGCGGAAGCGAATTCCGGCCAGGTCCGCCGCCGGCTTGCGATTCCGTTCAGGAAGCGGCAGAACTCGCGGAGGTCAAGAGCTTTCCTCGCGCACTGCCAGCTGCGGGCGCTGCCTTTGTTCCTGAGAGCGAAGGCTTCTTCTGGCAGGGTAGAGCGGTAGCGTTTTGGTCCGACCTCCTAGACAAGAAAATCTTCGAGTACCGGATGGAGAATAATGCCCCACGCGCTGCTCGCGCATACGCGATTCAGAGCATTACCGGGTACGAATCGATGGTGGCCTGCTGGGACGGCAAGTATGCGTACTGGGCTATCCGGCCGTTCCAACTGGATGCCACGACGAAAACCTTGTTCACCACGCCGAATCATCCCAGCTACCCCTCCGCCCACGCTTGCGTCTCCGGAGGAAACGCGGGTGCGCTCTCTTACCTGTTTCCACAAGATGCCGCTTCTTTCCAAGGGCAAGCAAGCGAAGCGGCTGAGTCGCGCATTTGGTCCGGAATTCACTTCCGCAGTGACATCAACGCAGGTCTAGCCCTCGCTCAGAAGGTCACCCAAGCGGTGGTCGACCACGTACAACAAGACGGCTCTCAGTGAAGTGAGACGCCACACGCATTTCAACGAACTCTTTCTTTACTGGCCGCGTTTTGGAGACCGATTGGGCAATAGAAGTCGGCACTTTGTGCTGAGAGACAAATTCGAATTACGGATCGCGACAGGCATAACGGACGATTTCCAGGCTCGAACGACGGTCCCTCCTTTGAAATGCATTGCCGGAGTCATCAAGGAAGTATCCGATGGCTCCGGCATTAAATACCGACGCTTACTTCCAGGTTGGGAGTAGAGTCCCATCCCCGATCGTGTCCGGATCACGGGCAAACCGGAAGTAATTCCACTTGCCTGATTAGTCGGGTGGTCTCAATAGGTCGATGCAACACCATCTAATCAGTTGACCCGACAGGGCTTCCCCAAGGAGAACCGCTCTATCCGGCCGTACTCCATCAAACCCCAGCCAGGATGGTGTTCCGTTTGAATCAAGTCCCGCGAACGATTTTTGGCTATTGAGGCCGCTGCAAACGGACTTCGACATAGTGTTGCGTCGACCCATTGAATCCACCGCGTTTACCATGCATGTGGATTATCCCGCCTCTCCTTTTGCACACCAGAGTGTTTCGATTAACCTTGACACCCACGTCCGCGAGGCACAGCATCATGTCGAGGTTTCGCCGTTTGCGGCGAGACTCCCGCTCGGTAGTCCATGGGCCTTTTCTTGAATAGCTAAGCTCCGCATCGAGCGCCAAGAGGGCAGTACGTCCTCGGCTTCTTTTTCTCCGCTCCCGCGGGACCTAACCTTGTCCGATCCTAGGGACTGCACGCCCAAGGCCGCAGCGGTTCCACGCCATAACATTCGAGCTCGACTCGCTCCGTGCGAGGACCGTTTTTGCTTTTCTCAAAGAGGAGAACACTCAATGTCAGAACAAAACAAAGCTATCGTCCGTCGTGTGTTTGAAGAACTTTGGAACCAGGGCAATCTGTTGGTGGCAGACCAGCTCTTTACCCCGAACTACACTCATCATGACTCTTCGTCACCCGATTTTGGGCACGGCCCCGAGAGTGAAAAGAAGCGAGCCACCCTCTACCGCACCGCTTTCCCCGACCTGCGCTTGACCATCGAGGACCTCATTTCCGAAGGCGATACCGTCATGGCCCGTTGGTCCTTTCACGGTACCCACAAAGGGGATCTCAACGGCATTGCCCCCACCGGAAAGCCGTTCACCATCTCCGGCGTGACCGTCGCTCGCCTCTTGAACGGCAAGCTGGCGGAAGGCTATGTCAACTGGGACGCTCTGGGCCTCATGAAGCAGCTCGGCGTCGTCCCTGAGCTCGCCAAAGCTAAAGCCCTTGCAGCGAAGCCCTAGACCTAGGAGAACTTTCCAATCTTTCTCACGGGAGCGGGCTCCACCCGCTCCCACTTTTTCTTCGGAATCGGTTCCCGGCTTGCGCTCCGACGTCGGCGGTCAGTGCCTGTGTAGTTGCGTTACCGGACTGTGCCGGTCGTGGTCTATAAAAGGAGTCCGGCGACCGCTCCGGGCCAGAAGTTTGCTTCTAGTGCGCGAAACTGATTTTCGACTATTGAAGAAGAAATGATCAAACGACGCAGCGAACGGGTGCTCTTAGACGTTCCCCTCTTTATTAGAGGGGAATCCGAAGACAGGCAGTCGTTCAGAGAAGAGACGTTCACGCTGACTGTGAGTGCTCATGGTGCGCTCGTAATCTTGGCAACGAGAGTGGTACTGGGGCAGAGAGTGGTGCTGATAAACCCGAAGAATTGGGACGAACGGGAAGGCACAGTTGCATATCTGGGACCACCCTATACTGGGCTGGCAAAAGTCGCGATTGAATTCACTAAGCCTGCCCCGGAGTTTTGGTCGATCAGCTCTCCTCCGTCTGATTGGAATCTATCCTAACCGGACATCTGCCACACTTACTCCACATGTCCGATAAGCGTTAATCAGAACTCGAAATCGGAAAACGGCATTTGCCTCCGATTGCAAAGTGCGCGTAATGTCAGCAAAGAGAGGTAATCGTCGGAAGACGATCTACGATGAAGAGATGCGGACGATAGTGCAGGATCTGCAATATTCGGTCAGACAGCTTGTCAGGAGCCCGGGGCTGGCGCTGACTGCGTTAGTGTCGCTTGCACTGGGGATTGGGGCGACTACGGCGGTGTTCAGCGTGATCTATGCAGGGTTGATCAGCCCATACCCGTTCACGGCGGCGGACCGGATTGTTCGGCTTACGATGCAAAGCAAGGCGGGCCAGGCGGATTGGATCAATCTCAATGGGGCGCAGATCCGTCAAGTGCGGCAGCTCGCAATTGTGGAAAGCCTGCTGGCCATGGACTACCACGCCATGATTCTGACTGGGCACGACATTCCGGAGAATGTCGACGCCATCGGGTTAATCGCGAACGGTTTCGCCGATCTCGGAGTACCGCCAGCTCTAGGGCGGGGACTCTTGCCATCGGACGCCGTCGAGGGACAGGACCCGCAAGCAGTCTCCGTGCTGTCCTACAAGTTTTGGCAGACACATTTCCTTTCGGACGCGAACGTGGTTGGAAAAACGATTCAACTGGACCGGAAGAATTACCTCATCGTAGGAGTTGCAGCGCCGCGATTTCGCTGGTACAGCGCGGATGTGTACCTGCCACTAAGACTTACTCAGGATCCGGGACTGACCTACATAATTAATCTGCGGCTGCGAAAGGGTGTGACGCATGAAGAAGCGGATTCTGCGTTGCAGCCTCTGATGAATCAATTCGCAAAGGACATGCCGAAACACTTTCCCGGGCACTTCCGAGTGCGTGTGGAGGGGCTGAACGAATGGGTTGTTCGAAGCATCGGCGGAACTTTATATCTGCTGCTTGGCGGCGTGGCACTGCTACTGGCGATTGGTTGCGGGAACGTGTCTATTCTCCTCTTGGCGCGGGGCACGGCCCGGCAGCATGAATTCGCTGTCCGGGCGGCGGTCGGAGCGGGGCGGGGGCGCATTGTGCGACAGCTACTGACTGAGTCTCTCCTGCTTGCCGTGATCGGCGCGGTGCTGGGCGTTTTTGCATCTTATGGACTCTTGGCGGGTATTCGGGCGTTATTGCCTCAATATGCCTTTGCACCGGAGGTGGTGATTCGCATCAATGTTCCGGTGCTCTTGTTTAGTGTTGCGGTGGGAGTGGCGACGGGAGTTCTGTTTGGATTGTGGCCGGCGTTGCAGCTTTCGCGGACGCAGGCAGGGCAGTTGGCACAGACAAACTTGCGCCGCGTCGCGGGAAGTGTGGCGGGACGCAGAACGAACAACGTGCTGATCGCGAGTCAGGTTGCACTGACCTTGTTGTTGCTCGCCGGGGCGGGAGAGGCATTGAAGGCTTTTTGGGGGCTGATGCATAAGCCGCTCGGCTACGATCCCCGTAATGTGATGTCGGTGAGAATTCCGCTTCACGACGGCGCTTTTACGACCTGGGCAGCGCGCGCGGCTTATTTCGAGCAAATGCGTGCGAAGGTGGCGGAGACGCCCGGAGTGAGAATGGCGGCGATTTCGAGCAACGCCACACCGCCGCGGAATGGAGGGAAGACGCAGTTTGAGATCCTGGAAAAACCCTCAACCGAAGAACAGATGACGTCCGTCAATCTGGTGAGCCCGGGGTATTTTGCAGTCCTGCGAATTCCACTTCTGCAAGGACGGATATGGAGCGAAACGGAAAATCAGAATGGCTCACACATCGCCGTCATCAACCGGACGTTGGCACAACGGTACTTCCCCAACGGCAACGCGATTGGAAGTTCGGTGAAGTTGCCCAAAATTGAGGATAGCCCGCCGACGATTCTGTCAGCGCCAAGGATGGCCGAGTCCTGGTTGCCGATCGTTGGAATCGTGGACGATGCGCGAAACGATGGGCTGGCTGACCCAGTCAAGCCGGCGGTTTATATTCCCTTCACTCTGAACATGTGGCAAGGTACGCAGATTCTGGTGAGGTCGGAAGTGCCACCGCTGACGTTGCTGCACGCCGTGCAGAAACAGTTGGCTGCGGTGAATCCAGACCAGCAGACCTACAGCATGGCCAGGGACCTGGAAACCTGGATCACCGACCTGCCGGAATGGCAGCAGGAGCGTCTGGCGGCATGGATCTTTGGAATCCTGGCGTGGCTGGCATTAGCACTCGCAGCAGTCGGGTTGTACAGCGTGGTGTCCTATGTCGTGGCACAGCGCACGAACGAATTTGGAATTCGGATGGCGTTGGGCGCACAGCCTACGCAGATCATGCGGATTGTGTTTGCGTCGACGGTGGTGAGTGTGGGGAGCGGGATTGCGGCTGGACAGGCGCTTACACTGATGATGAACAGGATTCTTGAGAGTTGGGCGGGAGGAAACGCGCGGGATCCGATAATTCTGGTTGGGGGAGCGTTGCTCCTGAGCTTGGTGGCCATGGTTGCCTGTGCTGTACCGGCCCGGCATGCGTCCCGGCTGGATCCGATGGTGGCGTTACGGAACGAGTGAATTAACGCTACGGACCTATGAGAATGCGGCGAAGAGCAGATAGCGAAAATGAATGCCGCGCATTCAAGTGCCCGGTTAGTTGTGCCAGCTCAACCGGTCGATGCAACACCATCTAAACAGCAGATCCGACAGTATTTCTCTTTAGAGAACCGTCCCATCCGGCTGTACTCGATCAGACCTAGCCAGGGTGATGTTCCGGTTGAATCAGCGCTCGCGAACCAATTTTAGCTGTTGGATGCCCTACAAGTAGACTTCGAGCCAGTGTTGCGTCGACCCATTGAGACCACCCGCGTTACCGGACAAGTCCTTTTGGCACAGATTCCACTTGTCCGGTTTCCGCGTTAATCGTCGAAGTGCCCGACGGTTTGATTCGATTACTTCCTCGAACTCGGTTTTGGGATAACTTCCTTGTAGCCGACAACACACCAACAAACCCACGTTTCGCTTCCGGATACTTCCGCGTGATCGATACGAATTGCCTCGTCCACGCCGCTAATATAGCATTCACACGATGAGCGCAGATCCTTCCTTTCAAGCGCAACTGGTCTTCCGTTCCGGTTTCGGAGTGCTGGTAGGAGGGATGTTTGGCATGGGTTGGCTTGGCTGGGGTCTCGGAACGGCCCATGCATTCACGCCCACCATTATTGTTCTTTTCGACGTCTTTGGAATCCTTTTACTGGGATATTCCATCTACTTCATCCGGAAGGGCAGGTCTCTGCGCGGAAACTACCCTGCGCCATCCAACACGCTGACACAAAGGATGAAAAAACAGTTTCTCGTCGTAGTTGTTTTGGAATTCACGACAATCGCAATTCTCGGCACAATCGCTTATGCCTTTCATCGTCCAGACCTAGCTCCTGTCTTGGCCGCTGCCGTGGTCGGACTCCATTTCCTTCCCCTCGGCAAGATTTTTCGGCAGGCGCGTTACTATTTTTGGGGGATGGCGATAACGCTCTGGTGCGGTGTCTGCGCGATTTTGTTCCGTTCCAATTCCCTCGTAGCGTGGAGCAGCATCGGGACGGGCGTTCTACTCTGGGCTAACTGCGCACACGGTTTACTGCGAGCCCGAGGAATCGTGCGTTCATTAGTCCGGCAACCCGACTTCTCCTGGACAAGTAAAATCTAACCAACTCCTGAGAATTCGCGTTGTGGGAAATTGCGGTTCAGGTGACGATTCGCGACCGATTCAGGGTGGATGAGAATTCCCGGGAGTCGAGACCTCTCAGTCCACTTGCCTGTGTAGTCGCTTAATCGGAAACTTGAAATAGCGACGTTGTGGTTCATGGCCTATGGGTGAACTCTTCTGTGATGTCATGCGCACCCGCTGTGCCCGCATCTGCGGGAACGCCCTTGCAAGCCAAGACTATTCGATACATGCGCACAGCACTTCCGTTCCGACCGATAGACAGCGTGCAGACTCTATTGCCTTTCGACAATACGGTCAACGATGCCTGACCAACTCCTGTGTAGTCGCCAAATCGGACAAGTGCCCGATTCGGCTTTCGCGACGGATTCCACTTCTACGATAAGCGCGTTTACCAGGACCTACTCCTGGACATTCGTATTCATCCCGATTTTGCCGCCGGCAAAGGACAATCCGGCAGCCGACACGACGATTAGAGGAGATGACCAGCGAGATGTTTCGCTCCGGACAATCAACCCAGCGCTCGTCGTAGCAAAATGACGATGGGTTTTCCACTGAGGCCAAGGAAGGAAAGCTCCAAGTCGCCAGAGTTTTCGACCTCGCCGCGAAACTCGCCAAACTGATTTGTCATCGTGTTGACAACGCTTTCCCGGCCATCCGAGAGCGTGACCTGCACCTCGCGACCCACGACCTCCGGATGACTAACGTCCAACAATTGTCCAGTGACGAGCAGGCGATTGCGCTCCGGCTGCGCTTCCAGTTGGATATCGACCTGGTAGGGGTCAGCCCGGTAGAGCATCTGTCGAATGCTCATGCCAGCCGAGCGTATGCCAGCCAGGGCCGCGTGGGAAAAGCTGTCGAATAGCAGCTGGATCGAACCGCATGTTTCCGACGGTCTGGGCGTTAAACCTGACACTGCGAACGCTGCCTTGACCACGTGAACTGTTTCCGCCGGCCGTTGGTCGCTCGCGTCCACGTTCACCACGTTCGCTACTTTCTGCCATGACGGTAGTGTCTTCATGCAACGCTTGGAACCTCTACCCAAGTCCTTCTGCATCGCCTTTTGACAATCGCCGTGAACAAAATCAGTCCATACCAGGACTTTCACCTGTTGGGATGATTTATGAATCGCAATATCTCCGAAAGACAGACCATGTGATGGGGTGATCCTGGAAGTTCACTCCGATACCGTAGCGGTCGTCCTGCAGTCTCTGACAGTAAACCACCTTCCCACAGGCTGAATGTCCGTTCAGCGGAGTTACCTGTAACGCGTCGCCAGGTTGCCAAGCGTGTTTTGAGAATATGCGAGCGCCGCGTGGACTGATGTTATCCGTGTACGTCTTCTCTTCTCTATCGGCACTCGCAGGCGGACAGTCGGTTAGGCGCACCACCACGATGATTGGCAACCGCCCTTCCCTTCTGCCACTGAGCCAGTGGTCCAAAGGCATTTCGCTTAGACCTCGATTGGGCATACCTGAGGCGTTGTGGCGCTCCGACTTTGCTAGGAAACGTGCAACCCGATCTTCGGCTGGGAGGGATTTGATCCGGTGTGCCTGTAGTTCCTTTGTCTGCTCCGATGATTGGCCCTTGCCTAGCCTCCTGGAAGCGTTATGAGCTACTCCAACGTCTCCATTTCGATACCATTCGTCCGCGCCTTGCGCAATCGAGTCAAGACCTTAGTACTCTACCCGCTGACCACCTTAGTACTTAATTTCAGGAGCTGCCTGATTACCGCTTCCATCTGAAGAAGCGCTCGGGTCACTCACGGCCGCTTCTTCGTGAATGGTGAGGAGGTTGAACGGGGCAGCCTGCGCAACAAGCTGCTCGAACACCTGAGCCGCCGCGTGGAGTGGACGGTCTATTTCGAAGTCGATTTCGACATACTTTACATGGATGATATCTGCGCGATCGAGACGATTCAAGGCTGCGGAGCGAAACTCATCTGGATCACTCCGAAAATGCGCGAAGATTGGTCGCATAGAGAGCAATCTCCCCAACGTACTCATTGAGTTTTGATTCTTGCCACCGGCTAACAAGCTAATTTGGAAAGGAGGGTTGATCTAACCATTTCCACTTGGACGTATAGTCGGGTAACCGGACATTTGATTTCGGGCCGATCCCACTGTCCGGCTTGCGCGTTTATCCGGTGATAACAGAACGCCCCGACTCGTGGGAGACGGGGCGTGGGGTGTAATCATTCGTTTTTTGTAGGTTTCGGAGAATTCTACCACGCAGGTAAAGTTACGGTTGCACGCGGATGATTCCTCGGCGCGGGCTATCTATATCTGCGATCAGAAAGAGCGAGATGGAAAGAGCGATTGGCAAAATTAGCAGAAGGACCCTATTTCTCCCGGGCGCGTCATAACCTATTAGGAGATTGCAGAAGATAGCGGTCGAGATGAGGAGCATCCAGGCCGCAGTCGGGATGCGGTTCCACCAAGCAGCTTGCGTGTATCCCTGTGAGTTCAATACGTCGTTCATGCCGCCTAGGACGAAAGTCGCCATTGGTGATGGCAACGCCTCGACAGATGTAGAGGCTGCAGACCACATTTCAGTTTGCAGCCTAGCAGTCCGGCTATTGATCTGCAGAAGTGCGCTCTCGTTGCGGGTCTTGTAATAGAGAATACGCTGATCGACATAGTTCTTGAGCAGTGCGTGGACCTTCGCCGCATCCGCAGATGACAGCTGGCTTGCCCGGACGTACTCGGTACCGATTGCGTTGGCCTCCAGTTCCTCGTAGTTCTTGCGCTGGTCGTACCTGCTGACAGCCATCGAAAAGCTGAAGGCGACGATGAGTCCCAGCAAGGTCAAGGCAGCCCCGAGAAGGATTGCGAAGAAATGCCGGGCTTCTTCGCCCAAGTTTCCTCGCCTCGCGCGCCACGAGCCGACCCACGCTGAGAACCAGAATGCCGAGAGAGAAACCACGAGGAAGAAAACTGGGTAGTCTACCAGGTTGAATATCTACTTTATCGCTAACTCTGATGGCGCTGAGTCTAAAATAGATTGTGAGGAAAGGCCGCCGAAACTGCTTGAGAGCCTGAAACAGTCAGTTCGAAAGTTATGCAAATCGCTACGAAACGTCATCGAACTTCTCTTCTCCAAAACAACAATGCTACCCAGTAGCTTCTATGATGCGCACTGTCACTTTTGCCAGTGAGACCCGACGCGAGATTACACTTCCGACTTCAATGCCTGGTTAGTCGGGAAACCGGACAAATCCAGTTCTAGGACTCCACATCTCCGGTTACGGCGTTAGTCAGGACTTGAGCCATCTTTATCCGCCGACTATCATCACCCCATGAAACTGCGTTGGTCGGACTGGAACCGAGCATGTATATCGGCTGCGGTGCTGCTTACACTTGCTGGGCTCGCCGTATTCAAAATTCCGCATGGATTTGAAGAAGGGGTTGGTTGGTACGTGTGCCTTCTACCCGGCGCGATTTTCGCCGCAGCAATCTCCGATCTTACTCAAAGGGTCATTCCGCAAAGCAAGTCCATTGTGTTTGATACTTTGCTGATCTGCTTTAACTTCCTTTGGTACTTTGTAATAAGCTACCTGCCGCTCAAGACGTATAGATTTGTTTCGGCAACATTAAAAAAGCTCTAGACAAGACGGTAAGTCGCGTTACCCGACATGTGGTTTGGGTCAATTTCAGTTGTCCGGTAAC
>Ga0210409_10006752_pt1 | contig 11906 bp, 10 predicted proteins | sample IncBWH17MmetaG_FD_161649 | JGI IMG/M metagenome (GOLD analysis project Ga0210409, IMG submission 161649) | Forest soil microbial communities from Barre Woods Harvard Forest LTER site, Petersham, Massachusetts, United States - Inc-BW-H-17-M | ecosystem: Environmental > Terrestrial > Soil >...
GTTCAAAAATCCAGTCGAAGAGCATTGGCGGAGAGGCTGTCAGAAAGTCAGCCAGCTCAAACCGCGCGGATAGACCGGCAGCGCGAGTGGCTTCCGCGGCCAATCGCACCGCGCTCGGGGCGATATCAAACCCGAACGCGTCGAACCCGGCCTTGGCCCAGGCCCGAACATCATGACCCGTCCCACACCCGGGCACGCAAACGGTGGCGAGCGGGAGTTTCGGATGAGCCGAGAGAAAATCAACAAGCCCCGGCGATGGTGCCCCTTTCTCCCAAGGCATGTCCCGGGTCTGATAGCGTTGTTCCCAGTAATCCCAACCCATAGGAATTTACGATTTACGATTGACGATTGACGATTGACGCGAGCCTGGACTGGGCTTCGCGAAAAAGTGTCCCCAAATCGTCAAACGTCAATCGTCAATTCAGGCGACTTGTCCATCTACGAGCTCGATGACTCTGGGGGCGCGGGCGGCGACGCGGGCGTCGTGGGTGGCGATGACGAGGGTCGTTTGTTTTTCGGCGCGCAACGCGACCAGCAAGTCGATGATTTCCTCACCGGTATGAGAGTCGAGATTACCCGTCGGCTCGTCCGCGAGAATCAGGTCGGGTTCGTTGATTAAAGCGCGAGCAATGGCCACGCGCTGTTGCTCACCGCCGGATAACTCATAGGGTTTATGTTCCATGCGTTCCTTCAGGCCCACTCGCGCTAACAGTTCTCGTCCGCGGGCTTCGGCCTGGGACGCCGGTTTGCGAGCCATGCGCGCGGGCAGGCAAACATTCTCGAGAGCATCCAGTTCGGGCAGCAGGTAGTAGGCTTGAAAGATAAACCCGACTTCCTCGTTGCGCAGGCGTGCCAATTCACGCCGTGAGAGGCTCGCCAGATCGCGATTGGCCAGGCGGATCTCGCCTTGGTTGGGCGTATCCAATCCCCCCAGCAAATAGAGCAAAGTGCTCTTGCCCGCACCGGAGGCGCCTCGCATGGCCAGGAAATCTCCACGCGTTAATTCCAAGTCTACCCCGCGCAGCACTTCCAGTGTTCGCTTTCCGAGCAAATAGGTTTTGTGGACATTCTTGGCGGAGAGCAAGAGGTCACTCATAACGCAAAGCAGCGACCGGTTGAAGCCGGCCGGCGCGCCAAGCCGGAATGACGCCGCCGAACAGGCAGATCACCAATGCGCTCCCGCAAATCAGCGCAATATCCCGTGGAACGATCAGCGACGGCAGCTCGCTAAATCCATAAATTGAAGCGGGGAAGAGCTCAAAACCCGTGAGTCGGTTCATAAAATGGAGAAATTCGTTCCGATACGACAGCGCCAGCATGCCCAGGCCGAATCCGGCGAGGTCACCAACGGCGCCCACGAAAGCGCTTTGGCTCAGGAAAAGGCCGGAAACCTGCAGGTCGGTTGCCCCCAGGGCTTTGAGCATGCCGATCTCACGGGTTTTCTGTACCACAAACGTAATGAGCGCGCTCAGAATGCACAAGGCGGCTACGATCATGATAAAGAACAAAAGATAAAACATCACATTCTTCTCGACCAACAACGCCCCGAGGATACTGGCGTTCTCTTCCATCCAGGTAGTGACGCGAAATTCCGACCCCAGCGCGTTGATAAGCTGGCGCTGCGCCAAGGGGGCCTGGTAAGCATCCTTCAGGCTGACCTCCAGGCCGTGAACGCTATCATCCAGAACGTAAAGGTCCTGGGCATCCTCCAGCGAGGTGACGATAAAGCTGACATTATATTCGAAGTAGCCGACGTCAAAAATCCCTCTCACCTCGTACTCATCGGGCAGCACCGCCTCCTGCCGCTCCTTTTTTTGATTCTCCCGCAGCTTGTTCAACTCACGCGGCGAGTAGATCAAGAGCCGGTCACCCACGGCCAAACCCATGTTGCGAGCAAACTCGCTCCCTACCAGAACGCCGCGGTCGTGCACGTCAAACTTCCCTTGCACGATATTGGTCGGCAGCGTGCTCAATTTCAGCTCCAGTTTCGGGTCAATGCCCCGCAGCCACGGAGCTCCAACCTGTGATTGGCCCGACTCGGGCTGGGTTTCCACCAGCACTTGGGCCAGGACATACGGGGCCACGGCCTTGATGTATTGATTGGTAGAAATCAAACGCATGACGGCCTGGTACCCTTTCATGGTGCGGTTGGGATTGGTCACGCGCAGATGCGGACTGAACCCGAGGATTTTGTCGCGCAATTGCCGATCGAACCCGCTCATCACGCTGATGACGATGATGAGGACCGCCACGCCCAGTGTGACGCCAAGAACTGAAATCAGGGTAATGACCGAAACAAAAGTTCTTTTAGGCCGCAGGTAACGCAGAGCGAGCAGTAGTTCAAAGGGCAGCCTTGACATCCGCGGCAAGCTAATCGTGAGGGGGGGTGCGTGTCAACGCGTGGGGTGGCCATTGACGATTGGCCATTGACGCGTTGCCTGAGGTTTGGCGTGGCGCCAAAGATCCGCAATCAAACCTCATCCTCGTCTCTTTCGATCACGAGAAACGAGGACGAGAAAGAGCAAGAGCAAGAGGATGATTGCATTCGCGCATGGGCTACGATCCCTGGAAATGCTGATAGACTTAAAGTCTGCTGGTTCGGAAAACAAAAATTCGTGTGTTCGGCGCGACGAATTCTTAAACTGGGCTCGATGAAAATTCAATCGCTTACCGTCGGTTTACGGGTCAAGCATCCCCAGTATGGAATTGGGACCGTGAAGGCTGTTTCAGAACACCTGGCCGAAATCCGGTTCGATGACGCGCTGCGCTCGATCGACCCGGAACTGGGAGAGGTCACGCCGGCCGAACCGAGTATGGCGGTTTCCGGGTTGGAGATTTCGCTGCGGCAATTTGTGGAGTCCATAATCGAAACGGCCGTTGATCGACTGGGCATAGAAAAGCCCGAGGCGGTTGTGGAACAACTCGGGGCGCGCTGGCACAAAGGCAAGGCCGTGCTGCATCCCGCGGACCCGACCCTGCAAACAAAAGAAATCCCTCTCGAACTGTTCTTTCACAAGGTCGTTGGCATCCGCAATCAGTTGCGCGTGCTGGAGCAGAAGATTAACTCGCATCCGACTCTTTCCGACGGCGAGAAAGTTGAAATGCAACAATACATCACTCGTTGTTATGGCTCCTTGACCACGTTCAACTTGCTCTTTAAGAACAAGGAAGATCAGTTCTCCTCGAAAGGAGAATAGAGCGCCAAAACCCGGTTCCGGGCGCTGGAAAGGGCCTGCAACCGGCAGCCTGGAAAGGCTGCCCTACTCTGTCTGCCCCACGCTGGCTGGCCTGCCATGGGGGTGTTTGTCAGCCAAACACTGACAACGCAAACAGAATGTCACTGATTTAATTAGAGGTTCGGCGGGGCCATCCTTGCGGGCGATGCGCGGAGTTTTTGGTTTCGTTGCGGGGATGGTTGTTGCCCTGGCGGCTTGTTATTGCGGCCGCGCAGGCGAAATCACTTCCGAGTTTTCGGTCCAGGTAAGCGCGCAGGTTGAAACGGCGCCGCCTCGGATCGCGCTGCGCTGGCCGCAGGACGGCTGCACAGCGCCCAGGGGTTATACGGTTTATCGCAAAGCGCCGGAAGATTCCTGGTGGGGTCGCGGCACGCCATTGCCCTACGCGGCGACCAGCTTTGTGGACACCAATGTCGTTGCAGGCGTTCCTTACGAATACCAAATTGTTAAGGAATGTCCTCTCTACTCCGCTTACGGCTATATCTATGCGGGGATTGAGCTGCCGATCGTGGAGCAACGGGGCAAATTGCTGCTCGTTATTGACCGGACCTACGCCGCCGACCTCACCGACGAACTGGCGCAACTGGAAGAGGATCTAACTGGTGACGGTTGGTTAGTCATTCGCCTGGAAGTGAACCGCAACGACCAGGTGGTAAAGGTCAAAGAGCTCATTCGAGCGCAGTACAAAGCGGACCCCGCGAATGTCAAATGCGTGTTTCTGTTCGGCCACGTGCCGGTCCCTTACTCGGGCAACGTCGTGCCGGACGGCCACGCGCCCGATCATCAGGGCGCCTGGCCCTGCGACGGATTTTACGGCGACATGGATGGCACCTGGACTGATAAATCGGTCAATGTGGCTATTGCCAGCGACCCGCGGAACCGCAACGTCCCCGGGGACGGCAAGTTTGACCAATCAAGCTTTCCGGCGCCGCTCAAGTTGATGGTCGGCCGCGTTGATTTGGCGAACATGCCGGGACGACTCTGCGCCGGCGGTCCCGCAACCTTTCCGAGCGAACTGGAATTACTGCGCAATTATCTCCATAAAGACCACCGTTTCCGATCCCGGCAATTTGACTTGCCCCGGCGTGGTGTGGTAGGCGATTACTTTGGGGTGCGTGATGGGGAGGCCTTCGCTGCCAGCGGCTGGCGCAATTTCGCGACGTTTTTCAGCGCGACGAATATCAGCATTTTGCGGCAGGAGCGCACCTGGGTTGAATGCCTGGCGACCAACTCCTACCTTTGGGCTTATGGCTGCGGGCCGGGCACCTACACCAGCATCGGCGGGCTGGGCACGGCAAACAATTATAATGATGGCGTGAGCACGGATATTGTACGAGCCGACGTTAAAGCGGTTTTCACGTTGATGTTCGGCAGTTGGCTGGGTGATTGGGATTCGGAAGACGATTTGCAACGCTCGATTCTGGCCACTCCGAGCTATGGTCTGACTTGCGCCTGGTCCGGGCGGCCCCATTGGTTTTTGCAGCACATGGCCCTGGGAGCCCCCATCGGGTTCAGCGCGCGACTGACGCAGAATAATCGCCGGGATGGTTTGTACCATAACCAACTGAACAACGGCGCCGCTCAGATACACATTGCGCTCATGGGCGACCCGACCTTGCGAATGCACGCTGTTGCTCCGCCCGCTCACCTCTCAGCCGATTTGCAAGGCCCGATCGTCAACTTGCAATGGAACGCCAGCGACGACGCGATTCTCGGTTACCATGTCTACCGCGCCGTCAGTCCCGGCGGCCCTTTCACTCGATTAACCGCTGCTCCCGTTAAGACGACTCGTTTTACGGATCCGCACCCGGAGTTGGCCTCCACCTACATGGTCCGCGGCCTCAAACTCGAGACTTCCGGCAGTGGGACTTACTATAATCTAAGCGAGGGCTGTTTCGTAACTCTGCCGGGAACCGAAACGATTCCGGCCGCGCCCACGGTTGCCAGCAAAGATAGTGTCGGTGAAACAGTCCCTGCAGCTCGTCCCGACCTGGCAGGCCTGTCGAGTACAAATGCGATTCCGCCCAGCACCGGCCACTCGCCCGCGAGCGGGATCTATTAGCAGTCGGTTCAATCTTCTCACTTTTCAATACCGGGGCATTCGTTACAGTGGCACCTGGTAAATCCACTTTCTCTCGAAGAAATGACGAGTCACGAGCTAGCAGGACGTCTGGCGGTTTGTAGCTGGTCTTTGCAGCCGGCCGACCCCCGGGATCTCGTTGATAAACTGAAACGCAGCGGCATCGGTCGTCTGCAAATCGCGCTGGACCCTTTGCGCGAAGCGCCGGAGAAATGGAGTCCGCTTGGCGAGTTGTTGGCAGCCAACGGAATCGGGATCGTCTCGGGCATGTTCGGTTGCCTGGGTGAGGATTATTCAAGCTTGGACTCGATTCGTTCAACTGGCGGCATAGCCCCGGATGAGACCTGGGAGGAGAACTGGAAGAACATCCAGGCCACCGCGGCTCTTGCCCACGCTTTGGGATTGAAGCTGGTGACCTTTCACGCCGGCTTTCTGCCGCACCGCCAGACCGACAAGAATTTTGCCAAAATGCTGATTCGCCTGGGCGAGGTGGCGGATATTTTCGAGCGCGCCAACATTGTTCTGGGCCTGGAGACCGGCCAGGAAACGGCGCCGGTGCTCGCGACACTGTTGAAGAAGCTTGGGCGCAAAAACGTCGGCGTGAATTTCGATCCCGCTAACATGATTCTTTACGGGAAAGGAAATCCGATTGAGGCGTTGGCCGTGCTGGGGGATTGGATCCGACAGGTCCATGTTAAGGATGCCAAATCCACAAAGGTACCGGGCACCTGGGGCGAAGAGGTCCCAGCCGGCAATGGGGAAGTCGACTGGCCAGCCTTTTTTGCCACGCTCAGTAAATTGAGGTTCTCAGGTCCAGTGGTCATCGAACGCGAGGCCGGAACGCAGCGGGTCGAGGATGTGCGTGTGGCCAAAGCGGTTGTCGAACGCGTGTTTGTCCCAATTGTTCCTGCGGCCGCAGAAGCCGGCCGGATTTCGGATTTATGAAAGGCAACTCTTCAAACCCAGCGGGCACAGTGAACATCGCCGTAGTCGGCCTCGGCTTTATGGGCGTGACGCACTTGCGGGCCTATCAGCAGGTCGAGTCTGCCAGGATCGTTGCTGTTTGCGACGCCGTTCGTCTGCCCGTTAATGGAGTCCTCCAGGGTGTTGCGGGCAACATTAAAAAATCAGATGACATCGATTTAGGGCGGGAAGTAAAAGTCTTCCGAAAACTGGAGGAAGTTTTAGCTGAGCCGGAGGTAAGCCTGGTGGATTTGTGCACACCGACGCCGCTTCACCCCGAACAGGCCATTGCCGTTTTGAAGGCGGGAAAGAATGTTTTATGCGAAAAGCCCATCGCGCGCACTTCCGCGGCGGCCCGTGAGATTATCCGGGCCGAAAAAACCGCTCGCGGTTTTCTAATGCCGGCCATGTGCATGCGTTTTTGGCCAGGGTGGGGCTGGCTCAAGGAAGTCGTTGAGAAAAGAATATACGGAGAAGTCCTGAGCGCGCGGTTCCGCCGGATTTCCGAGATGCCCGGCTGGAGCAAGCAAGGCACCTACTCGGCCGCCGGCTCAGACCTGGGAGGTGCCCTTTTCGATCTGCATATCCACGACACTGACTTCGTCCAATTTCTCTTTGGACGTCCTGCGCGTGTCTTTTCGACCGGAGTGACCGACGCCGGCGGCTCGATCAACCACGTGGTAACGCAGTACGTTTATCCCGCTGGCCCGTCGGTATGCGCCGAAGGGGGTTGGCTGCTCACCAAAGGCTTTAACATGGGCTACACGATCCACTGCCAGCGGGCGACCCTGGATTTCGATCTGGCGCGCGGCGCCAACGCCATGCAAGTCATTGAAGAAGGCAAGGACTCCAGATTTATCACTTATGACGGAACCGACGGCTACGGCGAGGAAGTCAGATATGTCGTTGAATGCGCTAAACTCGGCAAGGGGCCTTCCATTGTTACAGCACAGGATGGACTTAGCGCCCTGGAGATCTGCGAAGCCGAAGAGAAATCTCTGAAGACGGGGCAGGTCGTCGAGGTTTAGGGACCGCCAGGTTCGGAACCACGAATGCACACCAATAGACACGAATTTAGTTTACTGATGGCTCTGAGAACTATGAAACTCCTCAACTCACAATGGCAGCGGTTGGCTGCTGCTTTCGTTTCCTGCGGATTTCTGATCGGCCCCACGATTTCGCAAGCCCAACCGGATCCCAACTTTCTGGATCACGACCGCGCGCGTCCCCAACCCCCGGTGGTAACCGGTGCCACTGCCAGCACGCAGGACCAGCCGGGCAAGCCCCCTTCCGACGCGCTGGTATTGTTTGACGGCAAGGGCGTCTCGCAATGGGTGGCGATGGATGGCAGCCCGACCAAGTGGATCACTCGTGACGGTTACATGGAATGTGTTCGCGGCAGCGGATATGTGCGCACGCTTCAAAACTTCGGGGATTGCCAGCTCCACGTCGAATGGGCGACGCCAGTCCCTCCCCACGGCGAAGGCCAGGGCCGCGGCAACAGCGGTGTGTTTCTGGGACTGGACCGATACGAAATTCAGGTCCTGGACTCGTTTGGAAGCCAGACGTATGCCGACGGGAGTGCCGCGGCGGTATACGGCCAGTACCCGCCACTCGTCAACGCCAGCCGCCCGTCGGGCGAATGGCAGATCTATGATATCATCTATAGTGCCCCGCGATTTAACTCGGAGGGAAAATTGCTTTCCCCGGTTCACCTGACGGTTTTTCACAACGGCGTGCTGGTACAAAACAACGTCCAATTGACAGGTCCGACTAGTTGGCTGGAACGGGCGCCCTACCAACCGCATCCCGAGAAACAGCCCATCTCGCTGCAAGACCACGGTAATCCTGTGCGCTTCCGGAATATCTGGGTTCGCGAGTTAGGCCGACCCGGCAAAAGAGAGTTCACGCTGGCTCAATCACTGCTGGATTCCTATACTGGCGCGTACGTGTCCCCCGACCGCAACCGCATCTTAATCGACCGCGACGGCAACCAGTTGGTCGCCACACTTAGTGGCGTCAAATTTGTGCTCTTTGCCGAATCGCCTACGAAGTTCTTTGCGAAAACCACCGATGTGCAAATCGAATTCCCTTCCTCCACACAAGGCAAGCCCGATCACCTTACCTGGTCGGTGGGCGAGGGCGCAAATGAAGCCAAACGAGAGCCCTGATTGGCGACGCTATTTGACAAGCCGTGTGGATTCCTTAATGTAAGTGCCCGTATCTATTAAAGGTCCGAACCAATATTTTGAACTGTATGCCTCCCAAAGTTGCTGAAAAACCATCCGAAAAACCCCCGGAGAGAAACGGGGACGCCAAGGCCGCTGAAGCCGCCAAAGTTTCCGCGAACAGGTTGCGCGAGCTGGACGCGGCCATTTCTACGATCACCAAAACGTACGGGGAAGGCAGTATCATGCGTTTGGGCGACGCCCAGGCGCTCAAGCAAATCGAAGTGATTCCTACTGGCGCCCTGGCGGTGGATTTAGCGTTAGGCGTTGGCGGTCTGCCGCGCGGACGGGTGGTCGAGATTTTTGGTCCGGAATCATCTGGCAAGACCACTCTGATGTTGCACGTGATCGCCAATGCGCAAAAGGCCGGCGGCCTGGCGGCTTTCATTGACGCGGAGCACGCGCTGGATCCGGCATATGCCAGGCGCCTGGGTGTGAACCTGGCCGACCTGCTGGTCTCGCAACCGGATAGCGGAGAAGAGGCGTTGTCGATCTGCGAAACGCTGGCGCGCTCGAACGCGCTGGATGTCATCGTCATCGATTCAGTGGCCGCGTTGGTCCCCAAAGCCGAACTGGAAGGCGAGATGGGCATGGCGACTATGGGGATGCAGGCGCGGCTCATGAGCCAGGCCTTGCGCAAACTCACGGCAGTGCTGGCACGAGCCAAAACGACCTGCGTTTTCACCAACCAGATGCGCGAAAAAGTCGGAGTGATGTTCGGCAATCCGGAAACCACCCCCGGCGGCAAAGCGCTCAAATTCTACGCCAGCGTTCGGATTGATATCCGGCGCAAAGACACGATCAAAGACGCAGCCGGCACTGCCGTCGGGAATCACGTTAAAGTTAAAATCGTCAAGAATAAGGTCGCCCCGCCTTTTGCGGAAGCGGAGTTCGATATCCTTTATAACCAGGGAATTAACAAGGAAGGCAGCATTTTGGATGTAGGCATCGACAACGGCGTGGTCGATAAGAAAGGCGCCTGGCTTCAATTCAACGGTGAATTGATCGGCCAAGGCAAAGAAGCCGCCCAAAAAGCATTGGTCGAAAAACCTGAGATTGGGCTCAAAATCGTTGAAGCGATTATGGCCAAGCGGGGCGCAGTGGCGGCGGCAGTGCCGCTGTAGTGCCCTTTCAATTAGGAGAGCGGCCGAACCAAAGGTTATATTCAAATTCGGATTTCGGCCTTCGGCCCTTCGGATTTGAGACAGGCTAAGGATTTTACATGAATCTCACATTTATTTTGGGGTCAAAATTTGCTTGCGTCCCGCAAAGTTAGGTGGATAGTCTTGATATAGTAGAAGCAAAAGTTTTAGTGCGTTCGTTAAATGAGTGCATGAATAAGTTTCAACCGTCGAGGGTGTCTTGAGTCGCCCTTTTGCTCCACGTTCTTCTTCTCCTTCCGGTCCGTTCGTCAGGGTAAACGGCAAAATCCGCTCCCGAGAAGTGCGTGTGATCGGAACGGACGGCAAACAGCTTGGAATTCTCTCTTTGGGCGACGCTTTGACGATGGCGCGCACGAGCGGCGTCGACCTGGTTGAGATTGCCCCCAACGCCACCCCGCCGGTCTGTCGGCTGGTGGATTTTGGAAAGTTTCGTTACGAACAAGCCAAGCGTGACAAGGAGTCCAAGAAGCATCAGCACGCTAATAAGGTTAAAGAAGTGCAGCTAAGCCCGAAAATTGATCCGCATGACCTGGGGGTTAAGATCGGCCATGCCATTGATTTTCTCTGCGAGGACATGAAAGTAAAAGTAACCTTGAAGTTTCGCGGGCGGGAAAACGCGCACACGGAATTTGGATTCCAGGTGATCGAACGGTTTCTCAACGAAATCGTTCCCTATGGCCATCCTGATTTTGAGCCCAAATTAAACGGGCGCGCCATCAACGTGATGATTAGTCCGCTGCCCCGCAACAAACGCGCCAAGCATCCGGGTCATGCCGAAGGGGGAGTGCCTCCCCCGGCTTCCCCAAAGGCCGAAACCAACAACGGGCCAAGTCCAGTCCACGTCGAGCGTCCTGCCAAAACAGAGGAAGCACAGCCGGTTGGCGGCTTCAGCAACAACCCTTTTGCGCAACTGGAAGTCAAGCGCTAATCAGGCGGGTACGATCGCGGTCCAGTTCGAATTGCCGAACTTTCCCTGGAATTTCTCGAGCAAATTCTCCGCCGCGGCCTGGCTTTCCAAAAAAGCAAACGTGGTTGAGCCGCTTCCGGACATAAGTGTCCCCGCAGCGCCCTGCTCGCGGAAAAAGTCCTGGAAAATTGCCAGCAACGGGTACTTTTCCAGCGCCGGGAGTTCGAGCGCATTATAAAACCGGGAGCCGGCAGCTTTCAGGTTTTGTCCTTGCAGCAAGGAGATGAGTTCTTGCGCTCGCCCTGGCCTGCCTCCAACTGCCTCTGGAAACCGCTTGAGCTGTTGATAAGCCCAAGCCGAAGAGATCCCAAACCTCGGGTGAACCAGCAGAAATGCGGTGCCCCGTAAAACAGGGAAAAAGTCCAACGAGTGGATCTGCTCGCCGCGTCCGGTGGCCAAAGCAGGTTTGTCTTGCAGAAAAAAAGGCACATCCGAGCCCAGAGAGGATGCCAATACGGATAGTTGCTCCACTCCGAGCGGCTGTCCGAACAACTCGTTGAGTCCAACCAATGCTGTTGCGGCATTGCCGCTGCCACCTCCCAGGCCGGCAGCCAATGGGATCCTCTTCTCCAGGTGCAGCCGCGCGCCTTCGCCAATGTTCGCCCGGTCCAGAAACAGGGCGGCCGCTCGATACACAAGATTGCCGCTATCGGTGGGCAGATTCGGGTCGCTGCAGGTCAGTTCGATGCCCTTGCTTGTGGATGCGAAAGAGATCTCATCATAAATCCGAATCGGATACATCACGCTTTCCAGCTCATGGAAGCCGTCGGCGCGCCGCTTCAGGATATTTAGCAACAGGTTCACCTTGCAGGGTGAACGCTTCGTTAAACTCATGCAAAAAAAGCGCCGACACGGTCGTGTTGGCGCTCGAGCAAAAGCGTCGCGAAAATCAATGAGTGTCGAAGATGCGGTAACGACTGCCCGGCAGGAGAGGCATTACGTCGCCGCCGCTGAATCCCAGGTTGACGTCCGTTGCGTAAGTGGAATCCTCCACGAGGTTAGGCGTGTAGTTATCCGGATAAGCGGGGTTGGGGGTCAGATAAGAGGTAAAAACCGGGTCGTAAGGCGGAATCGGTGCGGTGACCATTTCATAAATTCCTACGCCCGTCCGAGCTAGCGTGCGATTGATACCCCGAATAAAACCAACGCCATAGCCTGCATCGGGGCCATCAGCAAGGCCGATTTGCTCCATCGAGCGTCGCAGTTCGCCCATGCGTAACGGTTCGACAAAATTGGTCATGCCACGCCCGAATTTCTTCTCGGTATTGG
>Ga0210409_10006753_pt1 | contig 11903 bp, 11 predicted proteins | sample IncBWH17MmetaG_FD_161649 | JGI IMG/M metagenome (GOLD analysis project Ga0210409, IMG submission 161649) | Forest soil microbial communities from Barre Woods Harvard Forest LTER site, Petersham, Massachusetts, United States - Inc-BW-H-17-M | ecosystem: Environmental > Terrestrial > Soil >...
GACGCGGCTGGCCAGACGGTCAATCGCCAGTTCACCGACGTCCCGCAGGACAAGCCCGAGGTGCACGCCGAGCCGGGCTTTGAAAATGAAGTCCACGCGTTCAACATGTTCGCCTACGTGTCGCGCTCCGACGTGACCTGGAATCCCTCGGTGGTTTCCTGCGTTCATGACAGCCAGTTCTGCTCGACTACGGAAGAGCAAATCCTTCCGATCACGCACGGCAACGACCGCGTGGAATGGTTCATCCAGGCGTCCGACGAGATCATTTGGGACATCGAGGACGGCAAGACCGGGCGGCCGCGCGCGAAGGTGACAATGAAGGCGGGCGACGTGGCGGCCATGCCTGCCGATATCCGACATCGTGGCTATTCGCCGAAACGCTCCATGCTGATCGTTTGGGAAAATAACGACGGCACGCTGCCGCAGCGCTACGCCTCCGGTGAGCTGACGCCGTATCCGGTCGAATTCTAGAGCGAACGCCACCAGGAGTTCAAGAAATGGCCACGCAGGTAGACGTCCGTCCGAAAATCGCCATCGAAACGCGGCTCTTCATCGGAGGAGAGTTCGTGGACGCCATCGAAGGTGGGCGGTGCGAGGTCATCAACCCGCACGATAATACCGTTCTGTGCGAGATCTCCGAAGCAGGCGCCAAGGATGTCGACCTCGCCGTCGTAGCCGCCCGCAAGGCGTTTCCAGCGTGGAAGCGCATGCCGGCCTCCGAGCGCGGCCGCCTGCTGTATAAATTGGCCGAAGCCATCGAGGCCGACCGCGAATATCTGACGCAGCTCGAAACTCTGGACACCGGCCACCCCATCCGCGATACCACCAATCTTGACCTGCCGCGCACGGCGGCCACATTCCGCTACTTCGCCGGAATGTGCGACAAGATCGACGGCCGGGTCGCGCCGGTCGAGCCCGGCTTCTTGAACTACATCCTGCGCGAGCCTCTGGGCGTCATCGGCGAAATCGTGCCGTGGAATTTTCCCATGATGTTCGTGAGCTGGAAGCTCGGCCCCGCGCTGGCGGCCGGCAACGTGTGCGTGATGAAGCCGGCCGAATTGACGCCGCTCAGCGCGCTGCGCATCGCCAAGCTTTCGGCCGACGTCGGGTTCCCGCCGGGCGTGATCAATATCATCCCGGGCCGCGGCACCGTGGCCGGCCAGTATCTGGCGGAGCATCCCGGCGTCGACAAGATTGCGTTCACGGGCTCGACGCCGGTCGGCCGCAAGATCGTCCAGGCTTCGGCCGGCAATCTAAAGCGCGTTCAGCTCGAGCTTGGCGGCAAGGGCGCCAACATCGTCTTTGACGACGCGCCGCTCGATGCCGCGGTGATGGGCTCGGCCTTCGCGATCTTCCATAACCAGGGGCAGGCGTGCATCGCGGGTTCACGGCTCCTGCTACACGAGAACATCGCCGACCAGTTCCTGGAGAAATTCCTGGCCCTTGCCAAATCGATTCGCGTCGGCAATCCTCTCGATCCGGAAACGGAGATGGGACCGCTCACCTCGGCCGCCCACCGGGATCGGGTTCTCAGCTACATCCAGGTGGCCAGGAACGAAGGCGGCGCCGTCCTGACCGGCGGCCAGAAGCCGTCGAATCCCGAACTCGCCGCGGGCTTCTACATCGAGCCCACCGTGGTTACGGCGCAGCCTGACCATCGCGTCTGCCAGGAGGAAGTGTTCGGCCCCTTCGTCAGCGTCACGCGCTTCAAGGATGAGGCCGAGGTGGTGCAACTCGCCAACTCCACTGTGTATGCGCTGGGCGGCGGGTTGTGGAGCAACAATCTGCAACGCGCGCATCGCGTGGCGGCGGCCATCCGATCCGGCATGGTGTGGGTGAACTGCTATAAACGCGTCAATCCCGCGTCACCCTTCGGGGGCGTTGGAGAGTCCGGCTACGGCCGCGACATGGGAATCGAGGCCATCCACGACTACACCGAAGCGAAATCGATCTGGATCAACGTCGACGCCAACATCCCGCCCTTCTACCGTCGATGATCCCCGGACGGGTTCCGTCCACCCGCGTCGCAGCAGGCTATCATCAAGAGATAAACGCCCATGCCGGATTCCGATTTTGTCGACTATTACGAGCTGTTGCAGATCAGTCCCAACGCGGAGGTGGAAACCATTCACCGCGTCTATAAGATGCTGGCCACCCGTTACCACCCTGATAACACGGAAACCGGCGATCTCGCCCGGTTTCTGCTGCTGAATCAGGCCTACGAGACGCTCGCCGACGCGGGTCTCCGAGCATCCTACAACGCGCTTTACGAGGAGCACAAAATCCAGCCGATCGGCCTGTTCGAGACCAAGGAATTTTCGATCGGCGTGGATGGCGAGGCCAATCGCCGCATGGGCATTCTGTGCCTGCTCTACAACCGGCGCCGGAGCAATCCGGACGATCCGGGACTATCGCTTCTGGAATTCGAGGCGATGATGTCGTTCGCGCGGGAACACTTGCTGTTCACCATGTGGTACCTGAAGGAGCAGGGTCTCCTGCGCTCGGACGAAAATAGCGATTTCGTGATCACCGGCGTCGGAGTTGATTATGTCGAAACTCATCTGCCTAGCAATCGGCTTCTCTACCGGTTGTTGAAGGCCGCCGAAAGCGGCGGAACCAGCACAGTTAGTGACGAGTCCCCCGGCTCGCAAGGCCCTGCATGAGCCTTCCCCCTCTTCCTCACGCCCCTCCGCCCGCGATCCAAGTCCTGCTGTCGTTGATCGTCATTCCCGCGGCCGTGTTGGACATAAAAACGCGGCGCATCCCCAACTGGCTCTCGTTGTCGGGTATCGTAGTCGCCCTCCTCCTCAATACATTTCTCGGCGAGCTCGATGGATTGTGGTTTTCACTAAAGGGCCTGGGCGTGGCCTTTGTCATCTATTTCGTCTTGTATCTGCTTCATGGCATGGGAGCCGGCGATGTGAAACTGATGGCGGCTGTGGGCGCCGCGTCGGGCCCTATGTACTGGTTCCTGATTCTAGTTCTTACATCCTTAATTGGAGCCGTGGCTGGATTGATCCTCATCGCCGTGAAAGGCCGGTTCCGCAAAACATATGACAATATTTTGCTGATCCTGATCAGTTTGCGGCACGCCACTGCTCCGTATAAAGGACATCCAGAGTTGGACGTCCGAAGCGGCGAAGCGCTTCGCCTTCCTCATGCTGTAATGATTGCCTGTGGCACTCTGCTGGCGATTTGGGCTCCTCGATAGCACGCCCTAGCCTCGACGACGGCAGCCGCCGAATAGTGTGGACGATATCACGCAAAACGCGGCCGCTCCCAAACAGTGGGGCGCGCCACATCCACGCCCGCAAGCCACTTACAATGAAGTCTTCGGACCTGCATTATGAATCGGTTTTCGGAAAATAAAAAACCATCGTCGCATTCAGTAAATTGGTTGATCGCTGCCGTGGCGAGCGTTGACCCTCCGCTGGACCTCGGAGCAAGCGTAGCGAAGTGACAACCCCGGTTCCGCTGGTTGCATGGATCGCGGCAGCCGGCTTCCTATTGTTAAGCGCGGCGATTCTAGCGGGAACCTTGCAGACTTCCGCGCCGCCCCGGCGGGGTTTGCTCATAACACTTGCGCTCGGAGGTGCCGCAGTGCGCGTGCTGCTGTGGTGGTTTTCAATCGGCAGCAATGACACGTTGATCAGACGCTCTCACGCCCTGCACATACTTGCTGGAGGCCTGGCAAATACCTACCAGACGTACCAGACCTTTCCGCAATTCAACCATCCGCCCCTCATCGGTCTCTATGCAGCCCAAGCCTGGGTTTTGGCCGGGGGCAACCTCCTGACCTTTGCGCACCTTGTAAAGCTACCTGGTCTCGCGGGCGAGGTTATAACTATGTGGGCTCTGTGGCGATACGCCAGCCCGACGGCCTTTGCGGTCTACGCATGGCTGCCAGGACCGATCCTGGTGTCGAGTTTCCACGGGAATGACGATTGCCTATACGGGGCGTTGGTGCTCGTGGCAGCGATTGCCTTCGACAAGGGAAACTATTTCTTATCGGGCCTTCTTTGGAGCGCGGCACTCGACGTTAAGATATTGCCATTGATACTGATTCCGCTGATGTTGCTGGGCGCACCGAGCCGGAAGGCGCTCCTGCGCCTCGCGGCGGGTTTCGCGATCGGCATGACTCCCTTCATCCCTCCTGCGCTCACCGCCGGTAGAGCCATGTACCAGAATATGATCGTCTACAACTCCCGCCCCGAAAACTGGGGCATAATCGGGCTGCTCAGGGGCATCATAGCGCTGCTAGACCAATCGGTATCGAGCCCGGTGGCAGCTGGGATGGCCACGGCGTTCGGGAATTGGTGGCTTGCGGAAGGGCGCTACGTTGTTCTTCTGGCGATCGTGGTGGTGGCGCTTTTGTCGAGGTTCCACCGCCAGATCCCTATGACCGAGCAAGCGGCCTTGGGCGCCGCACTCTTTCTTGTGCTTACACCAGGTTTCGCCGTGCAGTATATCGCCCTTGTGACTCCAGTCCTCTGCCTGGTGGATCTAAAGGAAGCAGCCTGGTGGGGATGGACTTCTGGGCTATTCGTTGGCGCTGTCTACTGGATGTTTATGGTGTCATGGATGCCCCTTCAGTCGGCACTTCAGGGGTTCTATCCTTTCCCCACCAACGCTCTAGGCATGATGGCGTGGGTGGTCTTAGCGCACTTCCTGTCGAACCACGTCCGCTCCGCGTGGAAGCCTCTTAGAGACGCCGAAAAACGGCCACTTTCCACGCTCCTATCCTGATTCTGGGGCTTTCTGCACGAGGCTAAAGCGACGGATTCTGATAACATTCAGTGTCATGCTACAACGCGTATCAGATGGGACGACGCGGTATGCATCCTTCACACGCAGTCAGGCATGCATGGTCCTGGTGTGCGTGATCGCTTTTCTTATCGCGTGCCTCGCGTCGATACGCAGCCGCTCACCTGTGTTTATCGAGAATAGAACCGAAGATAGCGACGCCAAAATGTATCGGCGGGTCGTTCAGCGCCTTGAAGCCGGGGAGGACTATTACCAGGCGCTCGGTGGTGAGCTGCGGAAGGGCCACTACTACACTGGGTCGGTATTCAACTGGCGTTCTCCCTTTCACTTTGCTGTCATCGCCGCTATGACCGAGCCAATCAGCCGCTACGTATTGGCGGCAGCCGCGTCCGCGGCAATTGTCATGGCGGCGCTCGCAACCGAGCGCGCCGGCGGGCTCGGCGTAATACAGCTCGTGGTGACCGCACTGGCGGTAAGCGAGTGTTTCTTGTTTAAACTCGATTACCACCTGTCAGCGGAAGTGTGGAGCGGCGTGCTCATCCTTATCTCGGTCACCACGTATGCGTTCGGGAGGTGGCGGCTCGGCGTGATCTCGGGCATCCTCGCCCTATTTTTTCGCGAACTGGCGTTGCCGTATATCCTGGTTAGCGCTGCCATTTCGGCCTGGCGGAAGCGCAAAAGAGAACTGATATGGTGGAGTGCGGGGCTGGGAATCTGGATCGCCTACTACCTCACTCACGTTTACTTTGTCAGTTCGCGAATGACCACTGCCGATATCGCCGGCCCGGGGTGGATTACGTTTGGCGGTCCCCGGTTTCTGCTCGCGACTACCAAGATGAGCTTGCTGCTGGCGTTCGCGGATTGGGTTTCGGCTGTCCTTCTTCCCATCATGCTAGTCGGCATTGCTGGCTGGGCAGGGGGCATCGGCGGCCGTGTCGCGCTTGTGGTCGCGGTATACATGGCTGCATTTAGCATCGTAGGCATGCCGGCGGTCAATTTTTACTGGGGGGCGATAACGAATCCCTTATTGGCGTTCGGCCTGGTCTGGTCCGCGCCGGCGCTGCGCGACCTCTTGCGGGCTCTTCACCGTCCGCGGCAGATGGGCGCCTCGCCGCGTTAGAGGCGGACGACAGGCTCAGCCCGTAGCACTACAGCGTATCCGCGAGACCAGGTCGCGCCACTGGCCTTTCTAGGAAGCCTCGTTCCAGCAGTTTTGAGACGAGTAGGCCCGCCAGCAGTCCGGTGAACCAAAGGGTCGGAACACGGTATCGAGGTGCGGTCACGACTATGTAATAGGGGAGCGGAAACACAACCAGTAAAGCGATTGCGAGCCGCATGATGCGAGCATCCCTCCGCGATATCCAGATCGCGGCAACCGACAGAATCGTAAGTATGATCAGTAGAGGTCGATCTCGAGGAAGCCAGTACGCCATCACCCGGCCGGCAACCAACTCCAAAGATTTGCGTGGCGCGCTGCGAATCCACTGTTTTGCCGCTTGGCCCATCTGCTCGTAAAACGCCGCTTCGCCAAGGGCAGTCAAGCTCGGTCGCAAGGCAGGGTTGAAGGCCGGTTCATACGTCAAGAACGTGGTCCAGGTCTGGGGATCGGCGGTGGTCACCGGCGCGAGTGGATTATACGAAAGACGCAGTGCAAATCCGAAGTTGTCGCGTATCGGAATGAACCGATGAAACACAGCGTAGTTGCGAATGGTCCAGGGGCTGCACAGGAGCACCGCCAAACCAAGACTTGCGACAAACGCCCGATTCCATCGGAAATGCATTATGAGGATGGCGGCCCCTACTATGGGCGAGAGCAGTGCGCCCAGTCCCAGGAGGGTACCGGATAACAGCGCGTTGGTTGGTCCGAGTGCCGCAAGCTCCAGGAAGACCGCGCCCATTGAAGCCTCCCACCCTAAAGAAATCTGCTGCACGCAAATCACCGCTACGGCCGCGAGATAACCGATGCAGCGCGAATTCAGTAACTGTCGGGATAGCACGGGCAGCAGAAGTATCGTCGCCCATTGAATCAGGATCTCCAGCCCAGTGACCGAATAAGAAAACGCGGGCCCGTCACCGAATACTTTGAGGAGCACAGCCAGAATGAGCGGAAACAGCGGGGCACAGTGAGCGCTCGGAACGCCGACAAGCGTAAATCCGTGGCCCGCTGCCACTGATCGCGCAAGCTCAGTAGTCTCGACCAACGCCGGATTCCGAGCCACGAGCAGAACGGCGTTCGCCGGGTTCCGAGCTTGCAGGACTACGACTGCTGCGGATGCCAGCAGCAGGACGGCGCTAACTTCCGCGACGTGTCGAGCAACAAAGCCTTCCGCCTGTGGGGACAAACGCCTTTAGTATACGATGGCAACCATCTAGAACACCCTAATCCTCAGGGTGGCATCCGCCGATTAGGGAGCGTGGACGAATCTACCCAAACCGCGGCAGCCCCCATCGATTATTCCAGGAGCCTGCAGATTTTCTTCCTCCTTCAGTTTCTGGATGTCCTGACCACCTTGACCGGCTTTCAGAGAGGATTGAAGGAGGCTAGCCCTTTCATTCAGCTTTTGATGCGGTTGGGGCCGGTCGCGGGTCTGCTGAGCTCCAAGATACTGGCAGTCGCCTTGGGGGCGGTATGCGTTTGGCGCGGTCGATTCCAGGTCATCCACATGATCAATTATTGGTACGTCGTTCTTGTTCTTTGGAACTTCGCGCTGATCGTAACGCGGTAGCCTGCCCTTTCAAAATTGAGGAGTGGCAGCCAGGGATGTAAGGCACGTCTTCTCGCCCGCGCCGAGCTTCTTCAAAAAAAACGGTTGCGCCGGATCCTGGGAGGGGCAAATCGAATACAGCGGCGCTTCCTCCGACGTGACGATGTGGGTCCCTTTTTCCAATTCCTGGACGATCTGCATGGTCGGCGCCGCGGCCGGGTTCGGTCTCCCAACGCGAATCCGGAACTGGGCGGTCGCCGGCTCGTAATTTGCGTAATCGAAACAATGGCCCCAGCACGCCGCCCCGCCCACATGGATCAAGCCGTTCAAGCGTTCGCTCCCAGAATCTTGAAGCGCCGCCACCACCCGCTGGCCGGGCGGCAGTCCGGCGGTCAGCTCGGTGACCTTAGCTTCAATTCGATTCATCGCTCTTGCATCTACGTAGACAAACGTGAAAAATGCCGCGGCCACAAGTACGGACAGACGTGTCAGGCCGCGTCCGTAGCGCCCCCCGCTGATCATGGCGCAAAAGAATATCGCTATAAACAGCGACACCCGCTGCGGGATATACACAAAAGCGTGTTGGTATCCGGGGAACTGGATCCTTACCGGCAGCAGCACCAGAGCGGCTACGTTCAGTAGCCACAGGTGCGCGATCGGGTCCGACAGCATGTCGTAGCGATCGATTCGCTCTAGAAAAAGCGCCGACCAGATGAGCAGGACACCCGCCACCACCACCAGGTACTTGGTCCCATACAACCAAAACTGCTCCGCGCCTGTGATTGCGAGCAACCCCTCCGGGTTAAGGAATTGATCCAGAGACCATACGCTTGGGAACAGGATCATCAAGGCGGTTTGAATCAAAATCAGCACGCTGAACACGGTGGGCAACAGCAAAATCCGCAGTTGATCGCTCAGTCTTCGCGCGACCGCCACGTAGGCCAGTGCGGCTATCCCCCACACGAGTGGAAGCGGATGTGCGAGAAACGCAAGAACCACCACCGGAAGCGCCACATAAAATCGGCGCCAGCTCGCGTGCCACAACAACGCCATCACGCACAAGCTGAGCCCCGTGCTCAGGTAGAAATTCAAAAACCCGTAGTGGAAGATCAGGCCGTAGGACAACATGGCCAGAAACGACACCACAATCCACGGTCGTCTACCTTGAATTACGGCGATCCATGCAAACGCCCCCCAGAAGAAAATTTGGACCGCGGCCGCTACCAGCAGACGCTCCGCCCAGCTCGGGCCGATCGCACCGGAAAGCGCTTGCAGAATCCAGTCCGCGAGCACGTTTGTGGTGGGATGAGCGAGCGTTAAACCTGGAATTGTGCCCCGTCCGACCTGTCCGGCAAGCCAGGCATTATAAAGGTGACTCGAAAGATCGCCCGCTTGGATATGCGCCTGCCAGAAGCAGGGGATCAGCAATACAATCGCAATGCCGGCCATGAGCAGCGAACCGGCCCTCTGTCCGAGCGTTTCCTTCAAGCCCCCTCCGAAACTTCATGGCGCTTTACCGCACGCTTTTTCAAATCTTCAACACCCTGAATTGCGTGAAACTCCTGGCTAGGGCGGCATCACGGCGTTTCCCCCGGTTGGGGAAGTCGTAAATGTTCAAGTTCTGGCAGAACAGAAAAACGCGCGGCGACGCTTTCGATGCGCTCGCCGGCCTGGGGGATCAGTTCCTCGTCCAGGTTCTGTGCGCCGGCTGCCAAGCCAAGGTAGCCGATACGCGCGGGGTCCAGCCCCATGATCCGGCAGCAGGTAGCATCCACCGCCACCGGGCTCGCTCCCGCCACGATCACCCCCGTCGGCCGAGCCGTTCCCTGGATGGGGCCATTTCCCTCCATCCCGACGATTCCGTCGACCAGCGTGAACACCGTTGGGAACAGCCGGTGCAGATCTGCGATGCTCTCGTCGATCCCCGCCCAATGGAGAACGTTCTTGGGCCAGCCGTAAACCCCCCCCGGTACGACCCCGAACAGGTTCTTCATTCCCAGGGTAGCGCCCGCCCAGTGATGCGTTTTCAGCTTGGGCATGGAGACCAATAAGTCGCAGCTCAGCACCGTGTTGGGAAGATACAACGACCGCAACCTGGATTGCGGGCTCACTAACGAGGTACGCGTAATCTGGTCGAGATTTAGATCTGTGAAGACCGACTCAAATCGGGGAATTGTAGAAAAATAACCGGCCGCGTCAGCCAGGTCAAGCGTCACACGGCGATGCCCCGGGCCCTCGGCCACCCGCACCTCCGCAGCTCCCGCCGCGCGGAAAGCCTCCAAAGCGGCGTGAACCAGTTTGGGATTTGTGTTGATGACCGTGCGCTCGTCAAACTCCACCAGGTTGGGCTTCAGCACCACACGCTTGCCGCGAATATTTACGCCATGTTCGTTGATCACGCGCCGCACCAGGTCGTAAAGATCCTCGGAGTACGTTTGGATCCGGTGAATCGATACAGGGCTCCACTTCTCCGTTCGGCGTCCACACCCGTCCAGTGCCAGCGCCGCGCCAGCTCCGCCCAGCCACTGGCGCCGCGTGAGCCCGCCTACGCCTTCCGGGTTTGTGGGGTCGCGCCGTCCGGTCATGATTCCAAAAAAAGATTCCGGCCACGCAGTGCCGCATCCGCCAGTGCCGAGAGTGCGGTCTCCATGGTGGTTCCGTGTTCCGGCACGTGAGGAGCATCCGGCTTTCGGCCATGCGCCAGCAAGCCCAGCTTCAGCCAGTTGGCTGCCTCGCTCGAGCGGCACATCGTCAGGTGCTGCTCGCCGCGGCCCACAGCCCGATCCACGTCCGCCTCGCGTGAGCCGTGTAGGGCGAGCAACGCGATTCCCGTCGCCTCCGGATAGGAATCGGAGTCGTATCCCAGCGCTTTGGTCGATCCGTGATTCCATCCGCCGTCCTTGCAGCGCCGCGCCAGTAGGAAGGCACGGCCTTGAGCGATACGGTTCTTGAAGTGCGACGTCCCGGCTTCACGGTCGAGTTTTTCGAGAGCCAGAATGGACAACGCGGTCGGAATGACCCACGCCGCCGTGCCTGGAAACCAAGGCCACCCGTCGAATGCAAACGAATCTTGGGGACTCGCGCCAAGCATCCATAACCGCAGCCGAAAAATCCAGCCTGACTCCCGCCCGGTTTGAGCGAGCACCCAATTTCCAGCGCCTCGCCGATCCTCGCCACCATAGAGCGCGGCGGGCAGCAGCAACGCGAGAGCCGTCAGCCAAGTGCTCTCTGCTACCGACTCACGAGGGGCCAGTCCTCCCCCCGGCCGCTGACAACGGGCCATCCAGTCTATTCCTCGCCGAGCCGCCCCAGAGCCGGCCAGATCGCCGGCTGCCAGGGCGAGAAGGGCATAACAGGTTGGTTCGGTCCAGGAGCCGCCGCCGTGATAACCCCACCCGCCATCAGCATTTTGGCGATTGAGGAGGTCCTCCGAGTAAGACATGTTTCCAATACGCGGCTTTCTGATGGAGAACCAGTCTCTACCGGCGCTTTTTTCGCCTGCTGCGGCGCACCAAGTACAAAACAAGCACAAGGCCGGCGGCGATCCACAAGATCGCTGCCAAGGTGTTATTACTCATCTACGGGTTCTCCTTTGTTCGATGGATACCACACTACATATGGAATTGTCGCATCATTGGGAACAAATACTTGAACACCTGCAACACCCCGGGTCCCGCCACCACCACCAGCATCGCGGGCAAGATTAAGAAGAAGATGGGAAACACAAGCTTGACTCCCACTTTGGCGGCTCGCTCCTCGGCTTCCTGGCGGCGGCGCACCCGCATGAAATCTGCGTGAGTTCTCAACGAATCGGCGATGCTGGTGCCAAAGCGATCGGTCTGAATCAGCACCGCCACCAGCTTCCTCAGCTCCGACTCTCCGGTCCGTTCTGCTAGGTTGTGTAACGCTTCGGTGCGCCGTTTGCCTCCGCGCATCTCCAAATTCGCCATTTCGAGTTCCTGGCAGATGTCGGGGTGGGCAATCATGAGTTCGGTAGCCACGTATTGCATCGCTTGGTCCATTCCGAGACCCGCTTCCACGCACACCACCATCAGATCGAGGGCATCGGGAAGCCCGAAACGAATGCGCTCCTGGCGTCTCTCGACCAGGTTGCCCAAGACGAAGCTGGGACCGAAGAAGCCGAGCAATCCAGCAGCGATCGGAAACACGATGCCCAAAACCGGGTTCGACGTGACAGTCGTCCGCAAGGCAAGCGCCAACAGCACCAGCCCCACTGCTGCCGCCGCGCGGATTCCGAAATAAACTGAAGGCGCACCCTCAGAGCGATAACCGGCGGCGATCAGGTCGTTGCGAGTTACCGAGAGATCGTCCGGACTCACCGGCACCAGTTCGCCGATCTTTTCGAGTACGGACACTGTCAGGCCTGGCTCCTCTTCGGTCAGCCGGTCGAAGGTAGGCATGGTGAAGGTTGCC
>Ga0210409_10006754_pt1 | contig 11902 bp, 11 predicted proteins | sample IncBWH17MmetaG_FD_161649 | JGI IMG/M metagenome (GOLD analysis project Ga0210409, IMG submission 161649) | Forest soil microbial communities from Barre Woods Harvard Forest LTER site, Petersham, Massachusetts, United States - Inc-BW-H-17-M | ecosystem: Environmental > Terrestrial > Soil >...
CGACTCCTCCGTCATCACATTCAGGGGAGGTGTTGCCTACTGGGCGGATAGTCAAGATTGGCCAGCAACGTTCGAAAACCATGATCTTCCCGGCTATGTCCTCACCAATTACGATGGGACGCAATTCTTCATCACGCGTGGACAGCCAAGCGTCGTGTACTACACGCCGGCTTCATCACCGAATCCCATAACGATCAACACGTTTGGCCCACCGGTGCTTACAAGAATTTTGCAACGCTCGGGTGACACCATCACCATTTCCAGCAACGGCATCTCGCACTCCATCAACGGCACGACCGATCGGACAATAACGTTCACCCGCGACCAGTCTGGCCGGATCAGCGCTATCAACGATCCAAACGGCGGCGCTAACCCGGTTGCTCAATACTTTTATGATAGCTCCGGAAACCTCAGCCAGGTTTTGAAGCTGCAGGACCGTAACGCCGGAACGTATTCCACGAACAGGTACTGGTACACTAATTCCGCATTTCCGCATTATATAACAAAGGTCGATAATGGGCTTGGCGTCCCAATCGCGATGAGTATCTACGATTCCAACGGGAGGCTCATATCGACCGTGGATGCTAATGGAAACACGAATCAGTTCATCCACAATCTGACCAATAGCCTTGAGATCGTCGTTGACCGTCGAGGCAACACCAACACGTATTCCTACGATTCGCGCGGCAACGTTCTTGCCATAACCAACGCGCTCAAAGGCGTCACCCTGAACACGTACGACTCGACGAACAACAAGCTCAGCGAGGTCTTTTTCCTTAACAACACGCCTTACTCTAGCAACACTTTCAGTTATGACAACAACGGAATGCTCCTGGCCAGTGCGAACACCCTCGGGTTCAGCAATGTCTTTACCTACAATTCCTACGGCCAAGTCCTGACGGCCACGGACGCGCGCGGAAAGACCTCGACCAATTACTATGATACGTTTGGTAACCTTACCGGGACGTCCGATGCTTTGACTAACACGACCGCTAATTTCTACGCCACAAGCACTCAACTCCTGATGGGATCCCGAGACGCGGTCGGGACGCTCACGACGAACCTGTACGACGCCGCCTCGGGTAATCTCACTGGCACAGAAACGTTCGTGGGCACAAACATATTCAGCACGAACACTTTTCGCTACGACTTGGCTGGCAACCGGACCAGCTCGACGGTGTGGCGCCGGGTTAACGGGAACTGGTCCAACGCGGTGACTTCATTCATTTATGACGGTCAAAACCGGGTGGTGCAGACCATTGACCCAGATGGCGGCACCAATCTGGTGGTTTTTGACCCAGCGGGCCGACAAACGCACACGATCGACAAGCTCAGCCGGACGACCAGCTACTCTTACGATTGGGCGGGACACTTGGTCACGACCACCTTCCCGGACCTGACCACAACGAGCAACTTCTACGACCCGAACGGGAACAGGATCATGAGCATCGACCAACTGGGCCGGACGAACACGTATATTTATGACCCGCTGAACCGTCTGACGAACACGGTCTTTGCCGATAACAGCACGAGCACAACCGTTTACGATGATCTCGGCCGGGTCAAATTCAGCATCGACGGGCTCGGCGTGACCAATGCCTTCGGCTACGATGTGCTGGGCAGGCGTGTCGCGGTCACTAATGCCTGGGGCCTCACTCCTGGCATGACCAATGGCTTTGTTTTCGATCAAAACGGAAACCAGACGGCTTTCATTGATGGTCTGGGCAATCCGACCACCTACGTTTTTGACGCCTTGAATCGCCAGACCCAGGTGCAGTATGCTGACAGCAAAAGCGTGTTCACGGTTTATGATGCCGTCGGCAGAAGAATCTGGCAGACTAACCAGGACAAGATTGTCACGGGATTCACGTATGACGGTGTGGGCCGTTTGCTGGCCGTCACCAACGGCATTGGAGGAGCGCCAACCACATGGGCGCAGTATCAATATGACGAAGCAGGGAACGAAATTGCGCAGGTCGACGCTCTTGGACGCACGACCACTTTCGGTTACGATTCGATGGGCCGCAGAATCAAGCGCACACTGCCGGGTCTCCAGGCCGAGTTCTTTGCCTACGACCTCGTCGGTAACGTGACAAACTATACGAGTTTCAACGGCGTGGTGATTACCAACCAGTATGATTCGCTGAACCGGCTGTTCAGCCGCACTTCGAGTAACGGCTACAGCGCCACATTCGCCTACTCGGCCACCGGCCAGCGCACCAGCATGACCGACGTGACTGGGACCACGACCTACGGTTACGACAAGCGCGACCGGCTCATGGCGAAAACAAATGCGTGGAACAGCGGCCCGACCGTTTGGCTCAACTACAAATACGACGCCAACGGCAACCTGACCAACCTTTGGGAGAAGACATCGGGGGGAGTGACGAACTTCTTCCAGTTCGACCCTTTGAACCGGCTCACGAATCTGGTCGCGGGGGGTTCCGCAGCGGCGAGTTACGTTTTCGACTCCAACGGCAACCTGAAATCGTCAAAATATGGTAACGGGGCTATGAGCCTGTTCCAGTTCGACCCTTTGAACCGGTTGACCAACTCATTATGGAATAGCGGCACTACCGCTAGCTTCTATTATCAACTCGGCGCCACCGGGAATCGAACGAACTTGATCGAAACCCTCGTCAGCACGGGGCGGACGAATGCCTGGGCTTACGATTCGCTCTACCGGTTGACGAACGAGACGTTCACCGGCGGCACCAGCGGAGGGCTAAGCTATGGCCTCGACCCGGTGGGCAATCGCACGAATCGAACCGTTAGTGGCAGTCTGAGCCTGAGCCTGACGAACCAACCGTTTACGTTCAGCACCAACGACTGGCAAACGAGCAGCGACAGCTATGATTCTAACGGCAACACCCTGAGCTCTAGCGGCAATTCCTTCCAATACGACCCGCTCAATCATTTGATTGCCGTAAACAACCCTTCGGTAACGCTGGGGTACGACGGTGACGGCAACCGCGTCAGGCGTACGTATAACGGCACGAACACGTTTTTCCTGATCGATGACCGGAACCCCACCGGTTACGCTCAAGCTCTCGAGGAGTGGTCGGTCAGCGGTAGCACTACCACCCTAAGCCGGGTTTACAACTACGGGCTGCAGCCCGTAAGCCAAACCCAGAGCGGCACTACCTATTATTTTGTGCAAGACGGCCACGGCTCGACGCGCCTGGTTTTGGATTCCTCTGGAAACGTGGTCAACTGGTTCGTCTTCGACAGCTATGGAATTCTTATCGCATCCAATGCGACGCCAGTAACTCCGATTCTTTACTGCGGAGAATACGTCGATCCCGTAACCGGTCTCTGCCATTTGCGAGGCCGGGAATTGCTTACCGGCACGGGTCGGTTCGCGACGCTGGATACTGCCGAGGGGGAGCAGGAGCATCCTGTCAGTCTTCATAAATACATCTACTGCGCGGATGATCCTGTTGATTTAAGTGACCCAAGCGGCAACGACTTCGAGATAACCGGCATTATGGACCTAATGAGTATGACCAGCGAAGTCGTTGGCCTAGGGTCTCGAAGTCCTATAGCGGGCAATCATTGGAGATTCTTTTCGAGGGGTGACGTGGATGTTTACATCTGGCGTTGGAGTGGCGGCGGTTTTATTGGATATGGAGCAAGCGTCGGCCATGTGATGGTCACAGCTGCTGGAAAAAAGGATGTTTATCTCAGCCAGTTCCCTCACAAATTTGGCGAGCACAACCGGGTCCCGGGGATTGGCCACAACAACAAGCTAAATTGGGCCGAAACGGTTACGGATGAGGGTCGCTCGCCGGACGAGGTCTTCCGGATTTACCTTCCATGTATGGATGCCTTCAAAGCAAAGGCGCAAGACCACGTGAGCCGCCCCGAGTGGGTGGCTGTTCCTGAGTTTAGCTTTCAAACACATTGCGCTCGTGCTGCTTACGATGCGCTAAAAGCAGGTGGGTTGGAGCTACCACCGAATCGTGGTGGGATTTTGCCAGGAAAACTTGGGAGCTACTTGGAACAGCTAGCGAATGACCCTGCAAAGAGTGGCTGGATGACGAAGTGGAGAATCGAGCGTGAATCGACTGACTATAACAAAATTCTCTTAGACAGCTATTTTAAGGTTCCTTGGTAAAATGAGCACACTAGCAATATCACGCTGGTTTCGACAACGAACTGTGGAAGCGCGGGCGGCGCTTATATTTGGAGCCCTTGCGATAACAGTGTATGTTCTTCTGTTTTTGAGCCACTCGGAAGGCCAGGGAATCTGGATGATGTTGTTTTTCTTTAGCTTCCCCATTGCCTGGCCTCTTAATTTTGTAACTTCGTTGCTGACGCACTATTTGCCTGAGCCGGTGGGGGGGTTCTTATATTCGATTCAGGTGATCGTTGCAGGCATTCTTTGGGTGTATGTCCTGGGTCGTTTTCTTAAGTGGATCCTAACCAGACGGAGACGGGACAAATCGTAATCTTGCCGCCATCGTGCGACGAGGACTGTTACTCTTCTTAGCCGTTGCTCTGGTGTGTTTGGTTCGCGCCAAACGCCCCGCTCTGACGAGCACGCCTGCCACTCCGGCAGCCGACTACGACGAAGCTGTTACCGTTTGCGCTGTCGTATTGGGCGATGGTATCACGCTGGATACTTACGAGGGCAACCGAGAGGATGTGCTTAGCCTTCATAAATACGCTTACTGTTACGAGGACCCGGTTGACCATACTGACCCTTCAGGGAACGATATTGACTCACTGATGGACATGAGGGCGGGGTCTTCATCCAATTAGGGGCAAAGGTCCAAAATGCGAAGCATGCCGAATACCGTTGGGTCCAGGAAGTGTTTACGGACACACCGCTTAAAGGCGCCCCGAAGAACGAGTGGTATAAGGACCCGTTCGGGGTCCTCGGACCGTATTACTACACGGACTCCGAAGAGGAGGCTCATCGGCACATCCCTGGTTGGCGAACGGTATTTCAAGACCATCCACGGCGAAAAGTCGATCACGACGTTACTTGGAGCGCAAGATTGTGGTTAGTCGGTGTTAAGGTTAAAGGTGGCACAAGTTTCGACAAACTGGTGGCAATAAACTACGGTTTTCAAATCACCGGTGGACATGCCTACCGGAAGGTTCTCACAATCAAGAAGCTAACGCCCTCGCTATGAATGCCGGTTTCAATCCCAACGCAAGGATCAAGGAAATTCTCATCGCGTGTATGTTGCTGACTTTAGTCCCTGCATGGATTTCGGGTTGCGCCCGTCCTGGAAGGGAGGCCAATGGCCTCAAAGCGGAGACCGTTGTCGAGGTTATCTACATTGAAGATCGAAGCTCAGTTTCGGACAAACCATTTTTTCCCCTTCTCCTGAAACCGGAAAATGTATCGAGTGAAAGAGCGCTTAACTCTGTGAGACGCCTGTCCCGCTTAACGCCCGTGGTGTTTACTTTTTCAAGAACTGAGTTCACCGAATTGACTTCGGGAATCAATCCACCGCTCTTCGCGATGCAGGAAGACAAAGGCGGTGATTTCGGCAGCTTTTTCGTTGAAGTCCTAACGCCCCAAAGAAGGACGGCAAAAACTATCTCTCGACCTGATTTGTTGAGTTTGCTTGGGAGCGTCCCGGAGGGGCTACTAATGCAACACCCGGATTTGCGCTCTCAAATCGCAGAACTCAAGCTCCGGCTCGATAATCGATGAACTGTTACCGACTTAATTGTCATCGTATTTTGTCCAGAACTGGTGTCGTAGAGCTTTGAGGGTTTGTCCGGCAGTGGCATCGTAATTTGCAACCCAATTACTGAGTCTGTGGTCATAACGTTGCGACCGGGTTGGTTGAAGCACGAGTTCTGGAAGATCGCAGGAGCTTTTTCCCAAATTAGCATCGTAAGGCTAGCTCGCACACCGGCTTCCCAAATTGGCGTCGTAATCGGGCATTTTGCCGGTTTTCGGGATTTGCACCCGAACTGGCGTCATAAGACTACACGCCAACAGGATGGGATTTGCTTACGAGGCAGTGATTTGGCTCATGGCGTCGTGGAAGGACAGGCCGAGCACGCGCATAAAGAAGTCGATGGCGTTGCCAGCCAGATTGCGCTCTGGCCAGCGCCAGTAGCTATCTTTGACTAACAGACCCGGGTAAGCGGCCAGTGCGAAGTTGCCGGCGGGCAACTCGACCAGTTGGAGACCGCGCTTTTGGAGTAACTGAACCAAGGGAACGACGCGGAACTGTTCACGCGCCGTTCTGAAAAAGCGTTCGATTTTTCCCTTGGCCGCTCCGTCACGTACGGGCGTGTGGGCCAGCAAGCAGCCGAGCTGTCGCCGCCGATATTGAGTGCGTTTGTGACGGTTCGCGGACAAGAGTGGGGCAAGAGCGCACTCAAAGGCTTGTGTTCCACGGTCCAGGTGCTTCTGACCTACCTGCATCGGGAAGGATTGCTCGCCCGTGATTTGAGCCCGAGCGTGCAAGCCCCTAAATCTTATCGTCTGGCGGGGATCCCTAGGAATTCAGAGTGTTTTGCCAAAGGCACCGATTGGTAATGGCGAGTCACTGGAACGGGCTCGGTGTTTATAGCACGCCGGACTGGCCGCAACCGTAGCGACAGATTTCACTTTGCATCAAACCTTTTCTTCCCTTGCTAGCATATTGGGATAGAGACTTGATGAAAATGCACCTTCTAATTTGGGACGTTCGCTGTCACCCGCATGCAGGTGGACTGGACGGTTGTTATTTTGGGCCATGACTTTCTGTTTCGACATCCGATCTCACCACACCCCTCCGCTTGTGCTGAGTTTGGTGCTGGCAATCATTGGCCGATTGCTTGATCCGTCTGGTTTCTCGGTGAGCATAAAGTTCAACGGCGAGCCCACTGGTCTGGGACCAAGCTCATTTTGGACGAATGCGTTTTGCGCTGAGATTTGGCCTGCACTTTGTCGAGTCTGCTTTACGGACTGGGTATCGCCAATCTTCCGGCGTCTGTCGTGGATGTGCTGAACGCGCTTATGCAAGCTGGGCCCGAAACCACGCTCGACAAGTGCGATCTTTGTAATGCACTGGTTCCAGCTGTTGTGCTCGAGGCTCATACCGTTTGCACATGCGCTGACTGCCGGTAACACAAGAAACTCTCCCCACCTACGGCTCTCGCTGAGGACTCGCCGTTTAGGGTAATCTTTCCTTTGGCGGCGCCTTCAAAAGCCCTGTCGAGTAGCGATGCGGGATGAACAATGAAAAAAGCAAAGCACGCGGATGCGCCGAGAGCTCGGCCGGGTGAAAATGAATTCTTCCTGGAGGAACTTCTCGCAGGAAGGCACTTTCGGAAGCAGGTTTATGCAAAGCAGTTGATGACCAAAATTGTAACCAAGAATCGCAAAGCCTCACCCCGGCTCGCCCAGTTGCATGGATAGTTGGCTTGGGTTCAAAGCTCAGTTTTCGAACTTCGAGAGTAACTAATGCTAATTCGGAAAATAGTGACATTTGCGTCGAGGTATCCTCAAGCTACTGCCTTGAGGTCGTTGAGGAGGTTTTGTAACTTCTTCTCATGAGCGCGTTCGTCGTCAGTCCGGAGAAGGAACATCAACTGAACCAGCGTATGGCTGAGCTCGGAGTTCGCGAGGTCGATATAGAAGAGAGCTTCGTGAAGTCCGGAGGCCACGGAGGCCAAAATGTCAACAAATTGGCAACCTGTGTGATGTTGATGCATCGGCCGACAGGTGTTCGGGTGAAGTGCCAGACGACTCGTCAACAGGGCCTGAATCGATTCATTGCTCGCCGACTTCTGCTTGATAAAGTCGAGGCGATACGGACGGGGAGAGTGGCCTCGGAGCGTGCGCGCATCGAAAAAATCAGGCGCCAGAAGCGGAAGCGAAGCCGTCGCGCCAAGGAACGAATGCTTGCGGATAAAGCGCGCCGATCCTACAAAAAGGTTGGTCGCCGAATAGGGGACGATGGCTGCATCTGACGCACGTAATCCAGAAAGTGCAATGCCTTCGTGTGCGGCCTGCGCTTTCGTTGCGAGCCCGTAATCATCCTCATTCGAAGTTTAGCCGATACGGCGCTTCTTTATAAGCTACGTGTTTACAGCAGCTTGCGGCTTTTCAAGAAGCTACGTTTCCGAGAACTTAGTTATACGGTCGACAACTTAGTTAAACTCCCGACAACATTTTTCCTGTTTGACACCAACCCCGTAGGACGGTGGCGCAGCATGACGCACGTGGCGGTCTTGTTCACGTTTTGGCCGCCATGTCCCCCGGACCGAACAAACGTTTCCTCAAGATCAGACTCACGCACTCCTAATGCCTCCATGCGCTCTCTGAGTTGCAATTCTTTATCGGGACCCACAGGCAGCGCGCTCATGGCGGGAGGCTAATGTCGAACCACCGGGATCTCAAGAAAACGCGGCCGGTATGGCCGGCATTTTTTAGCATTTAACCAGCGCAGACGGTTCCTCTGCCCATGACCTCTCGGATGACGCGGATAGCCGATTCTCTCGTAGTGCCGAGCCCATCACTCAAATTCGCTCTTCTGCGGGGCGGCCTTTTGGCCTTCAGCGTCGGGCGGCTGCGTGCGCAGGAACTTTACTTCATCCGGTTTTACCTCCAGTCCGGCATTTCCAAACGAATTGTAAACATAGGTCAGGACGTTGGCGATATCGCTATCGCCAAGTGGGAACTTAGGCATGCTATTGTTGAACTTCCTGCCATTGACAATGAGTTCTCCCTGCCGGCCATTGATGACAATTTTTATCGCCCGGCTCTTGTCAGCATTCAAGAAGTCCGAGCCCGCCAGAGGCGGAAACACATTCGGGAGTCCCTGGCCGGTCGGTTGATGGCAGGCCGCGCAGATGGAGGTGAACAGCCGCCGGCCGAGTTCGATCTTCTCGGCCTTGGATTTTGGGGCGCCCTCCGGCGGTGCAACGCCACGAGACCCGCCCTCGGTCACCCAATCGCGGATCGTCAGCCGTTCCTCATCGGTAAGCGCGAGCGATTCGGGACTATTCGCGATGGGCATTGATTCCTTGAAATAAGTGCCCTTCCAGGCGTCCCACACCCGTCTTTTGATTTCCCACCGGTCTGTAAAGGCCGTCCGGTAATCCAGCCAGTTGTAGACAAATCGCGCCTGCTCGTTGTGACATCTCGAGCATTTCCCCATGATAATGGGCAAAACGTCCCCCAGGTAAGTCGGTGGATGATTTGTCGATTCTATCGCTGCGGGGGCGCTCTGCGCCCAAACTTGGATACTCGAAATGTACCCAAGCCCGGCCAATAGCCAGGTTCGAATTAAGCGCAACCGTTTGCTGTTAAAATATATGAATGTGTGCATGACGAAATTGGTAATCAGTTTTGATTTTTAACATCGAGGCGTCAAAACCCATAAGAAAGCTGGAAAACAAACCGATTCCTTTGGGTCGGATCAGTACTGCGGAAAAACTCATAGTCTCCTTCGAATAGCAACGTATTCGAAAGATAGTAGATATAACCCAAGGTGTACCGCCGGGTCCGGGTGCCCAGTCCATCGTGCATCGTGTCATAGCGGTTCACGAACTCCAGGTTATTGATCAGCGGCAAATCCAGGTTCAACCCTGCCACCTTGTAGCCGGCTTGGACCCACCAGCCATTGGGACTGATTTCTCCGAGGTCGTCGCTCCCATACCAGCTGTGGATATACTCGCCCTTGACCTCGAAGTTCGCTCCCAGGTGCAGGCTGGCGTCCGCCACCGCTGCGGACCAGAGATGCTGACCCGCGTCATCCCATTCTCCGGATTGGCCCGAAAGGCCCAGCTCTACGTCGTAGTGGGGCCTGAAAGGCATAAACAACCCCACGCGAGCGCCGCCGCTCGGATTGCCGTGCAGATTCGCTATGGCATTGTCCGACCGCAACCCCACGTTTCCGCCCAAATCCAGCGCCGAGGCATTCCCGGTACCATCCGCTGAACTTGGCCCATTCACACCATACACCGTGTAGTTGAGCATCTTCCCTGCCGGTCCCAGAGGAACCGCCCCGCGCAACTCTGCGCCCACTCCTGAGCCGGGAACCAGACCGCGCGGCAAGGGATCATCGGGAATCTTGTTCAACCAACCCGCGGACCGCTCGCTATAGGTGCCCAAGGGCAGCAACAGGTTTCCCGCCGCCAAAGTAACGTAATCATTCATCAGGTAATCCAACTGGGCAAAACTGAGATTAACTGTGGTAGTCCTTCCGCTGCTGCCCGGAGCGTTATTTTGCAAAATGAAGTCGAAGCCGGCTTCGAAAAGGACCTTATCTCCACCGCGGTACAGAAAAATAGGCGCAAAGTCCGCCAGCAAAAACGTCCCGTGCTGCCCTGAAGTCTTGGCGTATTGAAACTCGGCATCACCGAGAATGGAGAAATTGTGATTGACGGTAGCCTCATCGAGCGGCACCCGAGGGAGCGGCTCCGCCGGAACCGCCATCGCCGCTTTTTGTTGCACGTCCGAGATCGTTTTTTGTGTTTCTCCAAGCTTCTGCTCGAGTTCCTGAATTTTTTGTTGATCCTGTTCGTGGGTTTTTTGATCTTGCGAATGGACCTGAGCGTCCTGGCCGTGTGTCTTTTCCAGTTGCTCGATTCGTTGATCCTGTTTGTCGATCTTTTGGCTTAGTTTTGTGACCAGGTCTTTCAACTCGTTGAATTGCTGGTCGTCGATGGCCGCCGCTGTCCTGCCCGGAAGTGCGACTGCCAACGCGCAGCCTACGGCCGCGCATCGTAAAGCGAAGGAACGTGTTTTCATGCTATTGTTTCGTCGATTAAACCTCGGTTCATTCGCTTATCGTCCGCTGTTGTCCTGAAGGTATTTGAGGATCGTCCGCGACTGTTCGGCAGGCAGGTTCGCCCGCACTCGCATGTGAAGCAGGATGGTCTTCCATTGCGCCGCAGTCCTCTCGGTGGGATAACGCTCAGGATGGCACCGGTTGCAATGCATCGAATAAAGCTCTGCCCCGCTGAGCTGTTTCGGGGGAGCCTTCGCCTTTGTTTTTGAGGAATCAGCCTCGCTCTTCTGTTCCGCCGGTTTTTCTGTTTTGGACGCCTGTTTATCCGCCTCCTCGGCCGTGAGCAGGGCGATGGGAGCCAAGGCTGCCGAGACGACGGCAAGACTCAGGGCAGTCCGCAGTCGTGATTTGAATGGTCGTATCGGGCTTATGTTTTTCATAAATAAAGCTTAGGTGTGGGCGCATTTAAACTGCCGCCACACGTTTACGCAAGTCAAGCATTCGGCAGGCTGGCACTGGGATTGGTTATGGTCTCAACTCATCTTCGCTCGGTTACGACCAACTCAGCGGTTCTGCTGGAAGTCTGCCCTTAGACCGGTTTAGATTTTGTGTCGGCAATGCGAGTTATCGCCCATCTGGATCTCGATGCCTGCTTCGCCAGCATTGAACAACGGGATAATCCGGAGTTGCGCGGCAAGCCGGTCATTGTCGGCGCGCCCCCGACTCAACGGGGTGTGGTGGCCGCCTGCTCGTACGAAGCGCGTAAATTCGGGGTGCGCTCGGCTATGCCCAGCGTTACCGCCGGACGCCTCTGTCCCGACGCGGTTTTTGTCCGGCCGCGCATGGACGTTTATCGAGAGGAATCCCGATTGGTCATGGGGTTGGTCGCCCAGGCCGGTGGCGTGGTTGAGCAGACCTCCATCGATGAGGCGTACATCGACTTTTCCGGGGTTTGTGCGGCGGATGAGCCGGACGCGGCGCTGGAGAAGGGCCTTCCTCTGGGCCGGCTTCTTAAACAACGGATTCGTTCAGATCGGCAGTTAACCGCCACGGTGGGGATTGGCTCCAATAAGCTGCTGGCAAAGATCGGGAGCGATCAGGCAAAGCCGGATGGCTTGATGGTGATCCTGGAAAAGGACAAAGTCCAATTCCTCAGGCCTTTGCCGATCCGGGCGCTTTTCGGCGTCGGCAAAGTTACCGAGCAGGTG
>Ga0210409_10006755_pt1 | contig 11901 bp, 12 predicted proteins | sample IncBWH17MmetaG_FD_161649 | JGI IMG/M metagenome (GOLD analysis project Ga0210409, IMG submission 161649) | Forest soil microbial communities from Barre Woods Harvard Forest LTER site, Petersham, Massachusetts, United States - Inc-BW-H-17-M | ecosystem: Environmental > Terrestrial > Soil >...
CTTCACTCCGAGGTACGTGAACGTAATGCCCGGCCGCAGCGGGTAACCCAGGAACGGCGGCGTATCGAGCTTCAGCGCCCAGTGCGTTTTGTCCGGCGCAAGGCCGCGCGTATGGCAGTTGTCGAGCAGCGTGTGATCGAACGACCCCTCGACAACGCTTCGATTGAACTCCTTCACGGTATCGTCGAGCGCGTCCGCGGGCAGCTTCAGCAACCCCGCCAGTTCGCGGATGCTGCGAGCCTCCATCGCGGGAAACGCCGACGGCATCACTTTGTCCGCGGTCTTCGAATCCACAATCGAGTACGCGATCTGATCGGGTTGCTGCGCGATCAACCGCCCCCAGATCGCATAGCGCTTCGGCCACAAGTCTTCGCCCTCGTCATAGAACCGCTGCCCGCGCTGATTGACGACGATGCCCAGCGGCAAGGTGTCGAGCCGCGTGACGATCCCACCATCGAACTTCGGCGCGCGCGCATCCAGCGCAATCGCATGGCACTGCGATGGATCGCCCACCTGGTCCGCACCGTGATCCAGCAGCAAACGCAGCACCGTGCCCCGGTTGTACGGAGTTCCGCGAATAATGAAGTTCTTCGCCGCGGCGCCCCAGGCTTCGCTCAACCACTCGATGTTAGCTTCGAAGCCGCCCGAAGCCGCCACCAGCGCCCGAGCCCGGATCTCGACGGGCTCTCCATCGACGCGTACCGTCGCCGCTTCAAACCGTCCATCGGCGAGCCGCAGCGCCGTCACCTCGGCGTTATAAAGCACGCGAATGCCGAGCCTCTCTGCGATCCCATAATAAGTGTTCACCAGCGCCTTTCCGCCGCCAAGAAAAAAAGCGTTGGTCCGTCCCAAATGTAAGGTGCCCGCCAGCGACGGCTGAAACCGCACGCCATGTCGCGTCATCCACGCGAAGCACTCCGGCGATGAGCGAATCGCCAGCCGAGCCAGTTCCTCATCCGTCCTCCCGCCAGTGACCTGAACCAGATCCTTGAAGTATTCTTCTTCCGTGTATTCATCCGTCAACACGCTGGTCGGCGAGCCGTGCATGCATCGGAAATTGCGTGCATGACGGCTATTGCCCGCCCGCATATGTTGAGGAGCGCACTCTGCCACGACGACCGTCGCCCCAGCTTCGCAAGCGCTCAGCGCCGCGCACATGGCCGCGTTCCCCCCGCCCGCGACCAACACATCGAAAACCGGAAAGCTCACTCGCGCTCCACCCGTGTGAACGAGCACTGGCCCAGCAAGAACAGTGAAGTCAGCCCCAGCAGAGCCGTGAACGAGAGCCACACTCCGGGAATAGCCGCATTCCCGCTCCACCGGATCAAGTAAGTGGAAATCGCCGGAGTAAACCCGCCGAACAGCGCCGTTGCCAGGCTGAACGAAAGCGACCAACCCGAAGTCCGCACCTCGACGGGCATAATCTCGGTCAAGTACACCACCATGCCTCCACTGTAGCTTCCAAACAGGAAGGAGAACCAAAGCTCCACCGCCAGCAACCGCGCCACCGACGGCGCGCCAACCATCCAGGCCAGCGCCGGATAAGCCGTCACCAGCGCCAGCGACGCGATCGTATACAGCAGCGGCCGCCGCCCCACCCGATCCGACACCGCCCCCATCGTCGGCACCCAGATGAAGTTCGACACCCCGACGCACAGCGTCACCAGCAGGCTCCCGGTCGAAGCCAGATGCAGCACCCCGCTGCCATAAGTCGGCGTGTAGGCGGTGATCATGTAGAACGAAACCGTGGTTAGCGTAGATAGCATCATTCCCAGCAGCACGATGTACCAATTGGCGGCGAGGGTCCGGACGATTTCTCGGAATTTAGGGTGGTGTTTGCGGGCCAGGAAAACTTCGGTTTCGGTCAGCGAACGGCGGAGGACCAGAAGGAGCGGGATGATGGCGCAGCCGGCCCAGAGGGGGACTCGCCAACCCCATCTAACCATCTGATTCTGGGAAAGATTCATGGTCAAGACTAGTCCGAACAGGGCGGCCAGGATCACCGCTACCTGCTGGCTTCCAGACTGCCACGCCGCGTAAAAACCCCTATTTCCGGGGGTGGCGATTTCAGCCAGATATACCGACGCTCCGCCGATCTCCACGCCCGCGGACAGGCCCTGGAGAAGGCGTCCGGCGACGATCATGACGGGCGCCATGATTCCGATCGTTTGATAAGACGGAGTTGATGCGATTGACAGCGTACCAACTGCCATTAAAGCGAGTGTCATCAAGAGGCCCTTACGGCGGCCATGATGATCGACATAAGCGCCCATGACGATCGCTCCCAGAGGGCGCATCAGGAAGCCCGCGCCGAAGGTCATCAAGGTCAGCATCAGGGAGGCGAATTCGCTGCCGGCTGGGAAGAAAGTTCGGGAGATATACGTGGCGTAGTAGCCGAAGACCTGAAAGTCATAGGCTTCCAGAAAGTTGCCGCTGGCCACTCGGAGGACGGGCCAGAATTTGGATTCGGGGGCGTGGGACCCGGCAGGCGCAGCGGGCGGACGCGCGGCCTGAGGCTCGGGCGGCACGTTACTCGTTCAGCAGCGGAATGTTCTTGGCCGGCTGCGGCGCGGGGAAGGTCTGGATGTAAGCGAACACATCGGCCAGTTCCTGGTCTGTCATCACCTTCACGCGATAGGGCGGCATGCCGCCGGAGGGCGGGTTGCGGACGAAGGCGGTGAATCCCGCAACGTTGAGTTTGGTTTGCGCCAGGCGCGCGCCGGCGAGTCCGCCTTGCCCCTGGTAGCCGTGACATTCGAAGCAGCCGTTCTTGAGATAGAGACGCTCGCCGTTCTTGGTGTCGCCGGGTTTGGTTTGCGCGGCCACGGCTACTGCGAAAAGGCCCGCGACTAGGAGGAGTCTCTTCATTTGATTTCCTCTAGCGCGGCTGGGTCAGCACGTCCAGCATGGCGGGCTCACCTTTTTTCACGCGCTCGATGCCTCGGCGAATCGCGGGGTCCAAGTCGCGCGGGTCGCTGATGGGGCCTTCGCTGTACAGGCCGTAACTCTTCGCCATCATCGCGTAGTCGATATTGGGGGAGCCGAGCACGGTGCCGATGTGCGAGCGGTCGATGCCGCGGTCGTTCTTGTTCGCCACCATCTGCACATACATGTGTTCCTGATGGTATGCGCGATTGTTGTGCATAATGTTCAGCAGCGGAATGTTGTGATGCGCCGCGGTCCACAGCACTCCGGGAGCATAGTTCATGTCGCCGTCGGGCTGAATGTTTACGGTGAGCCGGCCGTGCTTGCGATTCGCCAAGGCTGCGCCTACAGCGGCGGGCGCTCCGTAGCCGATCCCGGCCGCGCCTTGGGCGCCGATGTAGTGATAGTGCTTCTTGAAATCCCACAGCTTGGTGGGCCAGTAGCTGGGATAACGGTCGTTCGAAACGAGCGACCAGTCTTCATTTTTCACCTGCGCCCACAGCTCGGCTGCCAGGCGCGCGGTGCTGATGGGGCTGGCGTCCCAGGCTAACGCCGCGAGGTCGCGAGTGCGCTCGCGCTGGCGTTGATTGGCTTCGATGACCTTCGCGCCCCGCTGCTCGAAGGCCCGGCGGCGATCCGAGGTGGTCAACTTCTTGACGGCTTCGATCAGCGCCGGGAGCGTGGCTTCGGCGTCGCCGGTGATGTTGAGGTCGACTTCGACGTAGCGGCCGAAGTCCTGATAGTTGGACTTATGATTCAGCTCGACCGCGGAAATGTTGATCAGCTTGGTGCCGGGTTTGATGGTGGGCTCGGTCTCCATGCCGAAGCGGTTCAGGCCGCTCATCTTGTTGGTCAGCGTCCACAGCTCCTGCGCTTCGAGGGCGAGCACAACGTCGGCGTCGGAGAGATTGGGCGTGATGGGATCGCTCACCGGCGGCGCCGAAAGCGGGTGGCGCGAGGGGAAGTTCATGCGCAGGCGCTGATCGTAAACACGAGCCTGGAGAGCCTCTGCCAGTTCTATAAGCAGGTCGATGCCGTGGGGCGTGCGCGCGAGGCGGCCCGCTACGATGACCGGATTCTCGGCGGCCACCAGCGCTTTCGCGGCGTCCATGACCGCGCTGGTGTCGCCTTGCGGCGGCGAGCTCATCGAGAGCTTGGGCACGCGAAGATTCTTTTCGGTGATCAACTCTTCCTGGAGGACGCCGTCGGCGACGATCACGACCGGCTCATAAGGCGGCGTCATCGCGATCTTATACGCGCGCACGGCTGACTCGCCGAAGTGCGACAGCGTCACCGGCGTGTCGTCCCACTTGACATAGTCGCGCACCATGGAGGGCGCGTCTTGCACGCTGTGATACCAGTCGGCGCTGCCTCGGCGGTAATTGATGTCGAGAATGTTGCCGAGGATGATGTAGACGGGCACGCGGTCGGCGTAGGCGTTGTAGATGGCCATCGACGCGTGCTGCAGGCCGACGGTGCCGTGCGCCATGATCATCATCGGCTTGCCCTCAATCTTGGCGTAGCCGTGGGCCATGGCGACGGAGGATTCCTCATGCAGGCAGGTGAGGAGCTCGGGGTCCTTGTTGCCGCCGTAGTTGATCATGGATTCGTGCAGGCCGCGAAAACTGGTGCCGGGATTGGTGGCGCAATATTCGATGCCCAGGGACTTGATGACGTCCATCATGAAGTCGGCGCCGGGGCGCTGGGGGGTGGTGACTTCGACTTTGCTCGCGGCGCCGCCGGACTTCTGTGTGACTTGCTGAGCGAGAGCGATGGGTGGGCGCGCGATCAGGCCCGCGGCGCCGGCGGCTGCGCCGGTGAGGAAGCCTCGGCGGCTTTTGTTGGTTGGTTTGGTGGGCATGTGGGCCTCTAGAAGGGGCACAGGATTCGGTCTGTGGCGCCTCCTCAGAAGTCTATCGCAGCGGTGCGCGGGGCGGTAGGTCGGTCGTGCCGTGGCCGGTGTGGTTTAATTCCCGTTAGGAGTTAACAACACTTCCATGCCCGACAACTTTGACGAGGCAATGCTCGACATTTACCGGAAAGCCGACCGCGAACTTGGAATAAAGTTCAAGAACTTCCTCGACAAGATCGTAACGCTCGGTGCGCTAAATGCAGCTAAACATTTCTTGAGTGACTCATTGCAAAGCGGTTTCACCACTCTCTGGGAGCGAAGGCGGCTCGATTTGACAATGGAAGCACTCGTGATCCGACCGGAGTGGGCGCACTTATTTACGGAACGCGAGCTCGATGAGGCAAGAAAGAGGCTGCGTGATCACGGCTGGAGTGACGCAGTGAAGGCAGCCGGATAGCCCAACATAAAGGATGTCATGCCAGGGCCATTTCCTTGACCGATTTATGCTGATGGAGTACCGTGAAAGAGCATGGAACTTACGGTTCAGATTCCCGATGAGCTGGCCGATCGCATGAGCGCCTCCGGGGGCGACCTCTCGCGCCGCGCCCTCGAAGCCCTGGCGCTCGAGGAATTCAAGAGCGGCCGGATCACTAAGCCGGAGCTGCGACGGTTGCTCGGTTTTGGAACCGGGTACCGGCTGGATGGGTTCCTAAAGTCCCACGGCGTGTACGAAGACTACACCATGGACGATTTTGAGCGGGACCGCGACACGCTGAAACAATTGGGATTCTAACCGGTGCGGCTCGTCATCGCCGATACCGGGCCGATCAACTACCTGGTGCTGATCGGTAATGTCGATCTGCTTCCAGTTCTATTTGAGAAAGTGATTCTGCCATCCGCCGTGCAGGCGGAGTTGGCTGACGCGGATGCTCCGGCTGCGGTGCGGGACTGGATTGGCGATCCTCCGGCCTGGCTGGACGTCTACGAATCGTCAAGCGATGAATTCGAGCAGGCTTTCGTGGAAGGGCTGGATAAAGGAGAGGCGTCGGCAATCGCCTTGGCCATCGCTCTCGACGCCGATCTAGTGCTCATGGATGAACGGAAGGGCGTAGCCGCAGCTCGCGGCAAGGGGCTCCACGTGACTGGCACGCTCGGGGTTCTCGACCTTGCCGCCGAGCGCGGCTTGGTTAACTTTGCTCAGGCGGTTAGCCGTCTTCGGCGGACGAGTTTTCGAGTTCCGGAGGCCCTTCTGGATTCGCTGATCAAAAAACACGCTCAGTAGGGCAACTGCACGTCGCCGGCGCGAACCGATTACGGCGTCAAGCGATTCGACGCTTCCGCCGGGACCCAGTGGATTGAACGGCCAGGCGCAGGCCGCAAGCGTTCAGGACCGCGGTCAGACTGTCCAGGGATGGATTACCGGACCTGGAGAGCATGCGATAGAGGCTCTCCCGGTTCAAGCGGGCGTTGCGCGACAAGTCCCGGATACCGCCGCGCGCGTCGGCAACATCGCGAAGCGCCAGAAGGAACACACGAGCGTCTTCATCTTCGAGACACGCGTTGAGGTATTGCGCCGCGTCGTCCGGGTTCTTGAGGGACTCCAAGAGACTCTCGCTATAGGATTCGGTGTTAACTCGCGGTTTTGGCATCGACATACTCCTTCCAGTAGCGTCGCGCTCTTCCCATGTCTCCAGCCTGCGCCCGCTTGGACCCGCCGCAAAGCAGAATCACCACGGACGAGCCTTCCCGCCCAAGTAGACTCGATAACCAGAGCCGAAGTCGATCCGCAGCCCTCCACGCCTCCCCCAACGAGTTTGCAGTCCCCGAAGTTGCCCAGCCGGATCCGATTGAGGCGAGCGCGGACAACAGCCACAAGCCCGGAGATCCTTCAACGCGGCCAGCCACTCGGAGAACGGAGTCGAGCGGCCCCTGCGATACAGGAGGATCTCAATTGGGGCCACGCACTTTACAGTAGCCTATAAGCTACCGCTTGTCAATTTCTATGCAGTGCGCGACATTCGTGCCATGGCCCTGCTCCGTCATCACACCCTCTTTGACAACCTGCTCCACCGAGCCGGCGGCCCGCCGGGCGGCTTCGTCTAAACGACATTCCAATGTTAAAATGTTTGTTACTGGGACCAAGCCCTTCTTGTTGGATTTGAAACCGTGCCCCACATGAACAACAAACTAATCTATGGCGGTCTCTTCACCGGACTCCTGGTTGCTCTTACCGTTGTGGGCTCGTTCTTCAACGACGCTGCACTGACCTTTCTCAACGAGCGAGAGGACTTCCTGGGGGAGCTTCAGGACAACGGTTTCGAGGCTAAGCTGGCGGAGGGGATCGGACAGGCGGGCGCGGTGGACCTGCGGTGCCGGTCGACGAAGGGCGGCCTCACCGACGAAGAGAAGAAGACATTGGACGGAGCGGAGGGGGGTTCCGAGGCGATAGCAAACTTCGTTGCTTCCAGTGATACCTACCTGAAGCTGGATCAGGAACACAAAGAGATCCCTTGGTTGGTGGAGTTCCTGCCGTTCTATAAAAAACGTTACGAGCACTTCATAGGCGTGCTCCCTGCCAGGGTTCGGACGCTTAAGGAACAAACCGGGACTCTCAGCCAGGCAATCCGGAGTGCCCGGATGGATTGTGCTGTTGCTCCAGCGAAGTGATGTCTTCGGCCGCCGCCGGCCTGTGTCCCTGTCGTTACCCTTTGCGCCGGAGCCGGTCGAGTTCGCGGCGGTCGCGTTTCGAGGGCCTGCGTTCGCGCGAGGCTTCGAATTGCGGCATCAGTTTGCGCTCTTGCGTTAACTTCAGGCGCAACTCACGGCTGGCATCCGTCTCGCGATAGAGCGTCTGCGCGACTGACGCGGGGCCGCGCATTTCGCTGAGGAGCAGGACTTCGACTTGGAAGTCGCCGCCTTCGGTCCTAACTTGCAGTAGGTCGCCAGCGCGGACTTCGCGCGAGGGTTTGGCTGATTGGCCGTTGGACGTTACGCGGCCGAGCTCGCAGGCCCGCGAGGCGAGCGAGCGCGTCTTGAAGAAGCGGGCGGCCCAGAGCCACTTGTCGATTCTCATCCTGCCTCCCGCGCTGGCCGATTGACAATCGGCCGCAGGTTGCCAACCTGCCCCACTGAGCTACTGCACGTGGCGGCGATAGCGGCGCAGCACCGGTGGGATGTCGAGATCGTCGATCGCCGGTTGGGGCGTGCCGTTGGTGCGCGAACTGGCTCCGGCTGACGCGGCCATGGTCATTTGCTCGGCCGGGGACTCTTCATCCTGAAGCTGGAACTCGGGCGCTTCCGGCTCCTGCATCGGGTACGTTTCGTCGGGACGCATCAGCTCTTCGAGCACGGCCTGCTCGGGCGTAACAGCTGCCGGCGCCATCTGTTCCTGAACCGGAGCGGCTTGCGATGCCGGCGTGGCTTGCCGCGAGACGCCATCCGCCGCGGGACGCCGCTGAATCGCGGGGAGGTTTTCGCGCTGAAAGCCCGTGGCGATCACGGTGATCTTGACGGCATCGCCCATGGATTCGTTGAGCACGACGCCGAAGTTGATCTGCACATCCTCGTTCTCGGCGGCGTTGCGGATGAGCGTGCAGGCCTGGTTGACCTCGTGCAGACTTAGCTTGCTGGATCCGGTGATATTGATCAGGATCCCGCGCGCGCCACGCACGCCGCCGGCTTCCATAAGGGCGCAACTGATGGCCTTCTGCGCGGCTAAAACGGCGGCATTCTCGCCCTCCATGCTGGCCGTGCCCATCATCGCGTAGCCCATGCCGAGCATGATGCTGCGGATGTCGGAGAAGTCGCGATTGATCAGGCCGGGCGTGGTGATGATGTCGCTGATGCCCTGCACGGCCTGGCGCAACACGTCGTCGGCGACCTTGAACGCTTCAAAGAAACTGGTGCCCTTGGGAACCAGTTCGAGAAGCTGGTCGTTGGGGATCGAGATCACGGTGTCCACGACGCTGGCCAGCTCAGCGAGACCCTGATCGGCTTGCTTGCGGCGCTTGGGGCCTTCGAAGTCGAAAGGCTTGGTGACCACAGCGACGGTGAGCGCTCCGAGTTCTTTGGCCAGAGACGCCACCACCGGAGCCGCGCCCGTGCCGGTGCCGCCTCCCAGGCCCGCGGTGACGAACACCATGTCGGCGCCTTCCAGCAACTCGATGATCTTCTCGGTGTCTTCGAGCGCGGCCTGGCGTCCGACGTTGGGATCGGAGCCCGCGCCCAGACCGTGGGTGATCTTTGCGCCGATGGACAGCTGGTTCGGCACGGGCGATGCCGCCAGGGCCTGCACATCGGTGTTCAGCACGCCGAACTCGACTCCACTTAAGCCTTCGCTCAGCATGCGCGCCACGGCGTTGCAACCGCCGCCTCCGACGCCGAAGACGCGGATTTTCGTTTTGGGCGCCGTCTCTTCCTGAATCGCGAATTTTAACGTACTCAATGCCATCTCTGTATCTCCCTTTGCCGGACGCATTTCCACGCCCGGGTTAATTAGTTGACCCGCGCACAACGGACTTACGCCTGTGCTATTTCATCAACAATCCCATCAAGCCCCGGGCCGCGCGGTCCGGCGGCCGGTGCAACTTGAGTTTCGCCGAGTACATCGCCAACCCCGCCGCGACGGTCCACGCCGGGTTTTCCAACTCGTGCGGCCAGTCGCCGATCCCTTTCGCCAAGCCATAGCAGGTCTGGCAATCCAGGATTCGTTCGGCCACATCCCACATTCCGTTCAACAGCGCGCCAGCGCCGGTGAGCATCACGCCTTCGAGTAAACTATGCTGCATTCCCGCGCGCCGGATTTCACCCTTCACGAAGCGGAACAGCTGCTCGCAACGGGCTTCCAGAATCTCGATCAATTCGCTGCGCCGGGCTTCGCGGGGCGGGCGGCCCTCCGGCGACGGAACTTCGATCAGGCTGGAATCGGACGTCAGGCCCAGCAGCGCGCAGCCGTACTGCTGCTTCAGGCACTCGGCGTCTTCGTAACTGACCTTGAAAATCCAGGCAATGTCGCGCGTGAGGTGGTCGCTGGCGACTTCGAGTGTTGAGCCCAGCAACATCCGGTCGCCGTCGTAGATCGCCACGCCGGTGGAATCCATGCCGAGATCCACCACCGCGACGCCTCGCGAGCGCTCTTCCGGCCGCACGCATGCGTAGGCCGCCGCCATCGCTTCGAATACGGTTTCTTCGACGGCCAGATGCGCCAGATGCGCCGCGGAAACCACCGCATGATGTTGCTGCACCGAAGCCGTCAGCAGGTGGACGTTGGCTTCGAGGCGCGAGCACACGCTCTTGCGGGGCTTGCGGTGGCCGGCTTTGCCGTCGAGCGTGAAATCCTGCGGCAAGACATGCAGGAGCATGCGATCGCGCTCCAGCCGGACCTCGGTCGCCATTTCCACCGCGTAGACCAGATCGTCTTCCTCGATTTCGCGAGGCCGGCCGAATTCATACAGGCTTCGGCTTTGCGCGCCCGCGATATCCAGCCCGCCCAGGCCGAGCGTGATCGCAGTCACGGTGACGCCGGCGCCGCGCTCCGCATCGCTGACGGCCGCACGCATGGATTCGGCGACAGCTTGAGCATCGGTGACGCGGCCCTTGACCCAACCCGCCGACGGGGCCAGCCCGTGCGAGAGATAACGCACATGGTCGCCTTCCAGTAATCCGATCACGCACCGGGTGCGGGAACTGCCGGCGTCCAAGCCGACCACGAGTTCGGATTTCTCGCGTTTACTCATTTGGCACTACTCCGCTTCATTACTTGTCTTGCTCACTCCACCACCGTGATGCGATCTTCCAGCCGCAGATCCAGCGTCGATGACGCCGGCAGCCGCTTTTGAATCTCCGCATAATGATTCAGGAAATTGTGGTACCGGGCGTTGAAGTTGTGGTCGCCCAGCAGCAGCGTCAGAACCCGTCCGTGATACGGTTGGGAGACCTTGATGTTGTCGCGGTCGGATACGTCGATTTCGGAGAGATCTCGCGCCACATCGCCCAGTTCTCCCGTGACCCGCAGCATGCGGTGAATGCGGTCGCGGCGCTCACTGCGCGGATCCGACGCCCGTACTCCCGTCACCACCGGAAGAGCAAAGCGATCCTGCGCCGGCGGTAGAATCACCCCGTCCTCGTCGATCAGCCCGAAGCGCGAGCCGCCCAAAGTCAAGAAGGCCACCGGCTTGCGTTCGTCGATCGCCACCAGCAGACGATTGGGCCAGATGCGAACGACGCTGGCGTCCCTCACCCAATCCACGGCTTGCAGCGTGCTGCGGCGCTCGGCAATCGGAATCACGTACAGACTGCGCCCCTGATCTTCGGCGAACACGGCTTGAATCGCGCGTTGCGATGCATGGGCCGCGCCGGTGACTTCCACTCCCGCCGAGCCCGCGGTTGCATCCTCGCCGTTCAAAGCGAAGCGCGGATCGATGATCAGGAATCGCTCGACGTAGTGAAATGCCACCAGCCCCACCAGAAGGCACACCAGCGTGATGAAACCGCCCGCGACGATCCGCCACGTGGGGACGCGCGAACTTGTTGACGCGCTGGCAGTCGTCCGCGGCCGCCGGTCGCGCGGGCGCGAAGCCCGCTCCGTGGTGGTTGAGGAGGGCTCGGCCGCCTGGTCGTCGATTCCCGGCAGCATTCCCGTTCCTTCGTATGTCCGGCGAGGCACCTACGAGTCTCCTCTCTGCAGCCGCGTCAGGATCTCTCCAGCGGCTTGCGAAACGCTGCCCGCGCCCAGTGTCAGGATTGCGTCGCCGGGCTGCGCCGCTGCGATCACACGCTCGATCCCTGCATCGAGCGACCCGGCGTACTCCGCGCCGCGATGACCGAATGCATGGATGCGCGCCGTCAGGGCCTCCGAGGTCACGCCTTCGATCGGCGGCTCGGAGGCCGGATAGATGTCCGTTACAAAGACACTATCGGCCTGATGAAACGCGCGGGCGAATTCGTCCATCAGCGTCTGAGTGCGCGTGTAGCGATGCGGCTGGAACAACACGTGGACGCGAGCATACCGGCAGTCCCGAGCGGCCTGGAGCGTCGCCAGAATCTCGGTCGGATGGTGGCCGTAGTCGTCGATCACGGTGATGCCGCGCAACTCTCCGCGCACCTGGAAGCGGCGTTCCACGCCA
>Ga0210409_10006756_pt1 | contig 11900 bp, 6 predicted proteins | sample IncBWH17MmetaG_FD_161649 | JGI IMG/M metagenome (GOLD analysis project Ga0210409, IMG submission 161649) | Forest soil microbial communities from Barre Woods Harvard Forest LTER site, Petersham, Massachusetts, United States - Inc-BW-H-17-M | ecosystem: Environmental > Terrestrial > Soil >...
GAAGTGGCGCACATTGGCGCTGGCGTAAGTTATCTACAAAAGCTGGATTTGCGGCTGAATGAGGAGCACCCCCCGCTGCCCAAAGTGCTGGCGGCGCTACCGCTGGTCTTGCGCGGTACGCATGCCGACTATTCCCATATTTCGTGGACGGTCAGTGAAAAGTTTTTCCCCGCGTACGTGGGGCAATGGGTCTTCGGCGAATGGCTGCTGACAAAATGGAACAACCCGGTGACGACGCTAGCGTGGGCCCGGCTCCCCATGCTGCTTCTGACGCTGGTGCTGGGCTGGGTTGTGTATGCTTACGCGCGCCGGCTTGGAGGAAACTGGGGCGGGCTGCTCTGTGTGAGCATTTTCGTCGGCACGCCTGCCTTTCTCGCCTTTGCCCCAATCGTCCATACGGACATGGCGGTGACCCTGTTTACATTGCTAACGTTGTGGCGTTTTGCGGAGATATGGCAAAACCCTAGCCGGAAGAACGCCGCGATATTCGCACTGGTGCTCGCGGGCGCACTTCTTTCGAAGTTCACCGCGGGCATTTTATTTTTTGCGTTCGGGGCTTTTGCTCTGAGCACGCGCTGGCGTCCCGTACCTGGGCAGCCCATTGTCAAACCTGAGGCGCGCGCCTGGCGCCGGCTTCGCTGGCGCACCACTCTAAAGGGTATTCTCTGGGCGGCTCTCGTTGTCTACGTGTTTTATTTCGTCTTATCGCTGAATCAATCCACCGACGTGCTTGACCGTCTCGGCCATGGCGCAGCGGCTGTACCTCTGCGCCGGCTGCTCATGCCGCCCTGGCTGTACCTGCGCGGCGTGTTATTGGTTCTGATCACCGCGAGCAGACCGACGTTTATCCTGGGTCATGCGTATCCCCACGGGGTGTGGTTTTATTTTCCGGTGCTGTTCGTACTGAAATCCCCCTTGGGATTTCTGGGATTGCTGACGCTTACGCTGGCGTTTGCCCTGTGGCAAAAGCGGCGCGATAAGGAACACGCCGCAGCGATTCCCGCGGAGCTAGCGATTCCTTGGCGCGTCCTGTGGGTATCCCTGGTCGTCTTTACCGGTTTTTGCCTGTTGGGCCGGCTCGATTTCAGCATCCGGCATTTCAGCATCCCATTAATTTTGCTCATTCTCTGCTTGGCTCCATTACCGCGCATGGTAGCAAGTCTCAGGGCATCCGCTCCGATTCCAGGGCGGGTGATGGCTGCGGTGGCAGCGATTCTGACTCTGAGTTGCCTTTTCAATGCTGTGCGCGCGTACCCCTACTATTTTCCTTATATCAATGCCTTCGGCTTCGGGCATCCGGCCTATGCGCTTGTTAACGATTCCAATGTCGACTGGAATCAGTCACTGCCGGAAGTGAAGCGCTTTGCCGAGCAGAACGGTCTGCGGAGGATTGGCTTGGATGAGTACGGTTTCAACGATCCTAGCGTCACTATTCCGCAGGCAGAAGTGTGGGATTGCCAGCGGCCCAGCGCAGCGGATGATGGACAGTGGGTGGTGGTCTCGGCAAACATGATTATGGATGGCCACAATTGCGTCTGGCTGATGCAGTACCCACATCAACCTTTGGCAGGGGGTAGTATGTATGCAGTTCATCTACCCGAGCACATCCCACCGGCCGGCAATGTGGGCGGCCCTCCACTCGCTTCCACGTTTCGGCAATTCGCGGGCGCGCCTTTCGATCTGCGTAGCTTTTTCCTTGAGCTGAACCGCCATCCGGAGAACATTCCGCACGCAATCGAAGAGATGCAGGCGAGATTCAGAGCTTCGAACAAAACGCAGTCACAAGCTCCGGCGCCCTCCAAGGCCAAGTGACGACCGTTGAAAAAACGACGCGACGTCAGCTCGTGCCGCAAGAGGGCAGTGGCCCTGCCAAGGCAATGGATCATCCACCGCAGGAAGTGCTAACCTTTGACAAACGATCTGGAAAACGTCCCGTCTGTCCTCAATTTCAGTGATTTCGATGATTTTGATTGGCAATTTGTAAAGGAGCGCAAATGAACTATTCAGGTCTCGCGCTGGCGGCGCTTGGAGGAACCGTTGCGTCTTTTGCCTTTGGTTTCTTAGTGTTTTGGCTGGTGCCAGGTCTTATCAAAGAAGGCCACAAGTACCCGGCGGTGTTCCGACCTAAGGAAGAAATGAAGAGTGTTATGCCAATTGGATTGGTCGCAAGTTTCATGGCGATCCTGGTTGTCGCCATAATTTTCGCAATGATACATCAGGGCGGATCGGGCATTACGGAAGGTGCGCGTTTCGGCATTCTCATCGGCATTTTCGTGGTTTGCGCATTTGTGCTACACAACTACGTGAACCTGAACATCGGGCTGAAACTCGCTCTGGGACAGGCTGTGGCTTACTTCGTCCAGTGGGCTATCATCGGGATAGTCATCGGACTTATTTACAAACCCCTGGCTACACCATAATCGTGAATCTATCTGTTGTTGTTTTGCGTCGGAAGCCTTGCTTGTGGTTTTTAGCAAGTGAGACTAGAAAAAGCTGGAGTGAAGGTGGGATTGTGGCCTTCCGCGTAGAAGGTTCGACCTGGTTTGATTGCATAACACATCGGCTATTGCTTCTGACTGCGAGCTGGCATGCCTGCGGAGTAGCTCTCCGGGGGACCTAGATACGTTGGTGGAACTTCCTTGAAACTGACGAGGAGCCTTTGCAGTACGACGCCGGGATCGACGTACCAGAATTTGAGGACGTGATAACCCGGACTTCGCACAGTGCAGTGTGAGGTGACGTGGCGAACGCTGTCTTTGACGGCGGTAGACCAACTCTGCTCGGTATTATCCGCGAGGGAATCGACCACTTGAGGCGGATCGTCATCCATGGAAATCGCGTAGCGAAGACCGCGGCCCGGCACGAAATTCAGGGAAGGCGAAAGGGTCGCTTGCACTTGGGCTTCGCCCGAATCAAACAGGTACATGCGGTACTCCAAGTGAGGCGAATCTTGCGGCGGCGCGGCGCTCGGGGAAGTTACGGGAAAGACGCTCATTCCGGAAAGCGTGGCACCCAAATCCGGAATTTCCTCCCAACGTGTGGAACCTGCACTGACATTGGCTGAGTAGTGGGCAGGTTCGATGGAAACAAAACCCTGGCTCTCCACGAAGCCGGTGAGGCTTTCGCGCGCTGGGGATTCAGGATAGAAGGCCGTCGCGTTCACGGTTACGGCAGAACCAGCGTTTCCAGAAATGGTTATCGCCGCAGAGGAGGTGCCCTTTGGCGCGATGCTCCAATCGACGTTAATCCAGATTCGTTTTTCTTTTGCGACCGTTCCGTGGAGTTCGCTGACTTTCAGCCAGGGCTGGTTGGAAGTGAGGGTGAATTCGAATGGCGCCGAGCCTCGATTGAAAATGTCCAGGAAGGTGCGCTGCTGGTTGAACACATCGATAGTAGGCAGAACGGGCGTCGGCAGAAGCGGTTCAGGCGATGCGGCTGGCCACGAAAGGGTCGAGCCTTCTATCGCCACGGCCATTTTAGGAGTTGGAGGAAGCTGGAGCTCACTCACTTCCGGCATGATGTTGGTATCGGGTTGATTCCAGCCGGTGTAGCCGATGTGGGTTTGGTCCATCATGTGGTTCCACTTGCCGCCGGCGAGGTCGTGATTGTAGCGCGCAGAAAGATCCGCATCCGCCCGGAACAGCGCACGCGCTTGCATGGCAAGATCGTTGGTGCTGGCGCGGCCCTGGCTGGCATAGAGGCGGTTTTTCGCCACGGTGATATAGAGCTTGTTCACGATGGCAGAGGCTTGCACCGGATGAAGCACCAACTCAAAAAAAGCGTCGCGTGAATCTGGGGGCAATTCCCTTTCCAACCGTTCCGCGCGCCGTGCGAGCGAATTCCACTCGGCCTGGATGCGGTCGGCTTCCTGAAAATTCGTCACGCTGTAGGTGCCCGGCTCCAGCAATTCGGGTTTTCGCCTGCCATTGTATTTGGCATATTTCGAAAGCAAATCCGAAATCGCAGAGCTGTACGGGGGCCCGAATTCGCGCGCCGCCCAAAGATTGGTGAACTCCGCAATTTTATCCTTTGGCCAGCGGTCCGGATTCCAGGCCAGACTCAGGAAAAACTCGATGGGAAATTCCATGGGTTTCAGATCGCCGACATTTACAATCCAGATGCGGTCGGCACCGTAGCGATACGCAAGATTCATCTGTTCCCAGATTTTGGGAAGCGGGTTGGTGTTGATCCATTTGTAGGAGCGGGGATCGCCGACATAATCGAAGTGATAATAGATGCCGGCTCCGCCGGTGCGCGAGCGCTCCTGGGGAGTGGGCAGGCGACGGATATTGCCCCAGTTGTCGTCGCACCAGAGAAGCGTCACGTCATCAGGGACGCGCATGCCCTTTTCGTAGTAGGTTTGCACCTCTTTGTAGAGCGCCCAGTCCTGGGGAATTTTCGAGAGGTCCTGGTTCCAATGCTCGGCGAGGATCTTGCGCTGCTGCGCGACGATCTGTTCGAGTAAAGCCACATTCGCACTTTCCGACATTGGCAGATCGCCGTCGCCGCGCATGCCGAGCGTAACGATACTCTCGTAGGATTTGTTGCGCTCGATGCCGTTGGTCCAGAAATCGCTCAAGACGGTGGCGTTTTTCGAATAGTCCCACGGTCCGGTCCCGTGGCGCTTCCATTCCTGTTGCGCGCGCAGCATGGGTTCGTGATGAGTGGTGCCCATGACGATGCCATATTCATCGGCAATCTTGGGGTTCAACGGATCGTCTTCGCTGAAAGCGTTATTCCACATTGCCGGCCAAAGGTAATTCCCTTTCAACCGTAAAATGAGTTCAAAGACTTTCTCGTAAAATTCGTGATTGTAGTTGCCGTACTTTTCCTTGACCCATCCGGTGAGAGATGGCGCTTCGTCGTTGAGAAAGATGCCGCGATATTTCACTTTGGGCGGGCCCTGGATATAGGCGCCCGGCTTGACGAACAACGCATCGCGATGGCGGACGGGCACATCCGCCCACCAATACCAGGGAGAAACTCCGATCTGCTCGGAGAGGTCGTAGACTCCGTAAATAGTGCCACGCTTGTCGGAGCCGGCAATCACCAGCGCGGAATCGACACCGGGCAACGGATGTTCGACGACCTGCAGAACAAACGATTCCCATTTGCCGGAGATGGCCGAAACATCTATTTTGTTGCCGCGCACGAGTTGATCGAGGATTTCGCTTTTTCCCAAGGTGCCGATCAGGATGATATGCGCCGGAAGTTGGGCCGAAGCGCGAACGAGGGTTGGCTTTTGGCCCGTGACGCGCTGAATATCCTCCTGCAGAGCTTCGGCGGCGCGAAGCACTCCCGCAAAGTCAGCGGGGTCCACGTAAATCGGCGCGGACGCCTGAGATTCGACGAGTGCAAAATCTCGCGTTCCACGATGATTTTCGATGTAGGAATCCTGGCCAATTCCTTTGGCCGGCGGCGCAGAGCCGCAGAACGCGACTAATACAAGTAGAGATACAAGTACGGGCACAAGTACGGCGGAGCTGAAGAGACCACCGAAGCGCGGATGGCGCCCTCGTGTGCATGGTGCGCTCATTCGCGTGCGACTCCCTCGCAGGGCCGAACTGCAGCTATGGTTGATGCGTCCATCGAATTGGCTCTGCGGAGTTTCGCAGAGCGGCTGGTCACTTTGCGTCGACCGTGAGTTTTGTGTGGATCAAATCCACCGAATTGCCGCCGGCCATGATGTCAAACGTGCCGGGCTCGACGACGCGCTTCATCTCGCGGTTCAAGAAGGAGAGTTCTTCGGGTCCTAGCTGGAACTCGACGGTTTTCGTTTCTCCAGGCGCGATGGAAATACGACGGAAGCCGCGAAGTTCCTTTACTGGCCGGGTAACGGAGCTGACTTCGTCGCGGATGTAGAGTTGAGCAACCTCTTCGCCGGGGAGTGTGCCGGTGTTTTTGACCTCCACGATTGCCTTCGTGGAGCCTTGTGGGCCGATGTGAACCGCAGAAAGCCGGAGATTGGAGTATTCGAACTTGGTGTAGCTAAGGCCCCATCCAAATGGATAGAGCGGCAGCGTGGTCGAGCCAAGGAACCCACGCTTCGCCGAAGGCTTTTGATAGTAATAGTCAGGGAGTTGGCCCACTGAGCGCGGGACGGTGATGGGCATCCGGCCGGCTGGATTGTAGTCGCCGAAAAGCACATCAGCGAGGCCCGTACCGCCTTCCTGGCCCAGATACCAGCCATCCAGAATTGCGGGGACATTCGCAGCAATGTAGTTGATGGAGTTGGGCCTTCCGTGGAACAAGATAACGACGACGGGCTTGCCGGTCGAGAGTATAGCCTTTACCAAATCGTCCTGATTGCCCAGCAGATCGAGGCTATCGCGATCGCCGAGATGTTCGGGGGCCCAGGCTTCGCGGGAAGTCTGTTCGTTTTCTCCCAGCGCCAGAATAATCAGGTCCGCAGTTTTAGCGACTTTCAAGGCTTCTTCGGTGCGCTTGGCGTTGAGAGCGGGATCGCCGATAACGACTTTGTCGGCGTCCCAGTCGGGTAGAGTTTCCGTGATTTTGCAGCCCTCGGAATAAAGAACTTCGGCGCTCTTCCCGACTTTATCTTTAATCCCCTGAAGGATGCTGACGCCTCTTCCGGGATTGTTGCTGTAACCGCCCAAGTGAACTTCAGCCGCATTCGGCCCGATCACGGCGATGCGTTTGTATTTGGACTTGTCCAGCGGCAGCAGATGATTTTCGTTTTTGAGGAGCGTGATGGCCTCGTGTGCTGCCTTCAAGGCGAGTTGCTGGTGCTCCGGACTATTGGCAATCTTCTCTGCGTAAGATGGGTCCACATAAGGATCGTCGAACAATCCCGCCTGAAATTTCTGGCGCAACACGCGGCGCACCGAGCGATCGATGGTGGATTCCGCGACTGTGCCCTGTTTCACCTGGTCCACGAGCGTTCCGTAAGCAGCAATGAAGGGGAGTTCCAGATCCACACCGGCGTCAAGGGCCATGCGTGCCGCCGCTTCCGGAGAATCCACAATGTGATGGATTCGTATCAACTCCATGATGCCGAAATAGTCTGAGACTACGACGCCGTTGAATCCCCATTCATGGCGAAGAACATCGGTCAGGAGATGGCGGTTGCTGTGGGAGGGAATGCCATCCAATTCGTTGTAGGAGGGCATCACCGACTGAACGTTGGCTTGGGTCACGGCATAATAGAAAGGTTTCAGGAAATACTCACGAACGACGCGCTCGGAATAGTTGCCTGGAGCGACGTTGGTGCCGCCCTCAGGCTGTCCGTGTACAGCGAAGTGCTTTGCGGTTGCGAAGACGTGTGACTTGTCCAGGTTAGGACCGTTGCCCTGGAATCCGCGGATGGCTGCGACCCCGATGCGAGTGACAAGATAAGGGTCTTCGCCGTAGGTCTCTTCCGTGCGGCCCCATCGGGGATCACGTGCCAAGTCGAGGACCGGAGCGAGGCAGCGATTGGTGCCTCGCGAACGCGCCTCGGCGGCGGTCGCGGAGAAGACTTCCTGAACCAGAGCGGGGTCCCACGTCGAGGCCAAAGCGATGGCCTGCGGATACGAAGTACCGCCCGGCGCCACCAAGCCGTGGAGGCACTCCTGGTGGAACAGCACTGGGATGCCCAGCCGGGTGCTCTCCCGAAACCACTTCTGCATGGTATTCGTGAATTCCGCCATTTCCCGGGGGCCGCGTGCGGTTGTCGGTTCGCTCGGGCGGGACAGTTCGCCAAGTCCATCCTTGAAGAGCGCCGCTGCGCGCTCAGGCAGAAAGTTGCCCTTGTCGTCCACCATCAAGGTTTGCGGGTCTTTGTGAAATTGACGATTCTCCCAAGCGCTTTCGAGTTGAGCCACCTTTTCTTCCAGGGTCATTCGAGAGAGAAGATCATCGATGCGCTGTTCGACAGGCAGCATGGGATCGCGATAGGGCGGAGCCTGTTGAGCGATGCTTGGGGAAGCTGAGGCCAGCAGGAGGAGCAGCGCGACCAAGCAGGAGAACACCGGGCAAGACCGTAACCGATGGAAAACGAAGGTCATGAAAATCTCCGATAGTAAGAATCAAAAACTTGCGGCCAACCGGGCATATGGTACTATATGTCGAACGTTAACGTACACGGCTTCGTTTTTATGCGTGTATCCGGTGCCCGTTCCCGTTCCGCACTTGGCCGGTTTTGCGGCTTGGGCGAGGGGAATAAGTGTCGAGCCCCCTTCCGGGTGACGGAGAAAATCGAACGCCGTGGTTCGACAAGCCCGCGGTGCCGGGCTTGTCGGACCGCCCGAATGGCTTGCAGGAGGAGCAGATCCGCGCTCCATTGTTGTGACCTCGCGAGGGAGGTACACCTTCATGGAATCCGACCCCAACTGTTTTTTGCCGCGCCACGAAGACAAATTTACCTTTGGACTTTGGACGGTAGGCAATCGAGGACGAGATCCGTTCGGCGACTTTGTGCGACCGCCGTTGCCGCCGACCGAGATTGTGGCCATGCTGGCGGAAGCCGGCGCGTGGGGCGTGAATCTCCACGATAACGATCTTGTGCCGATCGATTCCAGCCCGGCCGAGCGGGACTCCATCGTCATGGAATTCAAGAAGGCATGCCAGCGTCATGGGTTGTTGGTGCCAATGGCCACGGTATCGCTCTTTTTCCATCCGATATTTCGGGACGGTGCGTTTACGGCGAACGATCCGGAGGTTCGCGCGTATGCGCTGCAAAAGACGATGCGGGCCATGGATCTGGGCGCCGAACTGGGTGCGAAGATTTTTGTGCTGTGGGGCGGCCGCGAGGGCACGGAGACCGACGCGTGCCGACGCGCCGATGACGCGATCAAGCGGTTACGCGAAGCGATCAACTTCCTTTGTGGATATAGCCAGGATCAGGGGTATGGGTACAAGTTCGCCCTGGAGGCAAAACCGAATGAGCCGCGTGGCGACATTTACATGCCAACAACCGGTCATTATCTGGGGCTGATTGCGACGCTGGATCATCCGGAGATGGTGGGGGTAAATCCGGAATTCGCGCATGAACAAATGGCCGGCCTAAATTTCATGCACGCGGTGGCACAGGCCTGGGAAGCGGGTAAGCTGTTTCACATTGACTTGAACGATCAGGCGCCCGGGCGTTATGACCAGGATTTGCGCTTCGGGTCGGTCAATTTGAAGGCTTCTTTCTGGCTGGTGAAATTCCTGGAAGACGTGGGCTATGCAGGGCCGCGCCATTTCGATGCGCACGCTTACCGTACCGAGGACAACGAAGGCGTGAAGGATTTTGCCCGCGGCTGCATGAGAACCTATTTGATCCTGAAGGACAAAGCGGCGCGGTGGAATGCCGATAAGGAAATCCAAGCGATCCTGAAAGAGATTTCGGCTTGCACCAATTGTCCACCGAATACCAGAAAATTTTCGAGAGAATCCGCCGATGCTCTTCTGGAGAGACCGTTCGATAAGGATGCGATCCTCAAGAAACGGCTTCCGTATGAGCGGCTGGATCAGTTAACCGTGGACATTCTGACCGGGACTCGCTGAGAGGCTCCCGTATCAGGGTGGAACCCAAGAAGGCGTAAAGCCGCCCTACAAGGACGTTTGATCACGTTTTGGTGGACGAGATTTACACCTAGGGCGCCGGCTTTGCGCCGGACATTTTCCTGGCCACATCTTCTTCCGTTTTCTGGTGCAACTCCTTGACGCGGGCGAATTCCTTCTGAGATTCGGCGGAATTTCCCATAGCCTGATACAGGCGGCCGAGACGATAGTGCACATCCGGCTGCTCGGCGTCGAACTTCTCGGCGCGTCTTAATGCATCCAGCGCGTCTGGATACTGCTTGTGGGAAGTGTAGATTACGCCGAGGTCGAGATAGGCAATGCGAATGTCTTGCCGTAGCCGCACGGCTTCGCGCAACAACTGCAAACTCTTTTCGGTGTTCTCTCGTTTCAATTCGATATCGCCGAGGTAGGCCAAGGCCTGGGCATTGGCGGGATCGAGAGCAAGTTCCGCCTCAAGGGCGCGCGCCGCATCTTCATATTGACGCATTTTCCAGTAAAGAAACCCGAGCCCGAAGTGCACATCGGTGGCCTTGGGATCGGCTTTGGCAGCGGCTTCGAACTCTGCAATGGCCTCTGGAGTTTTCCCCAGGCCGTCCAATGCTTCCCCTGTGAGCATGTGGGCCGCGGCGGAATCGGGGTCTTGTTTAAGGATGGCGGTGAATTCCTTGAGTGCGCAATCGTAGTTTTTGGCGTAGAGGCAGCTTTGCGCGAGAACGCGGTGAAGCTCTCCATTCGAGAGATCGGCGTCGGCCGAACGCTGGAGATATTGGATGGCTTGCGGGAAATCGCTGATGCCGTAATAGCTCAGGCCCAGGAGGGCGGTTGCCTGCAGGTTTTGCGGATCTGCCGCCAGCGCAGCCTGCAATGGCTCGATGGCCGCCTTGAAATCGCCGCGCTTGAACTCGGCTAGCCCCAGGTTGAGCTGCACGCCCGGAAGTTTCGGATCCAGCGCGAAGGCTTGCCTGTAAGCCGCAGCCGCCTCTCCGTATTTCTCTTCGCGGGACAGAACTACACCCAGGCTGGCCAGCGCCGCCGCATCCTCCGGGTGGAGCTTAAGCCACGCTTTCCAAGCAGACTCTGCCTCTGGCAGATGCCCCTGTTGCTGCAGAGCGATGGCTGCTTCCGGCGTGGGTTCCTGGGCGGGAACGGACGGGCCAAGAAGTGCGGGAGCCAGGAGAAAAACTGCTGTTCTCCAAAGCCATTTGAGAGGCGATGTCGTGCAGTGAATCATGTGAACGCAATTTAGCAGTTTTCTTTACTCCCTCCAAAAAGCTTGGCGGGCTCCAAAGAGCTTGACGCGCCGACTCCCCGATACTACTCTGCGGTCCTCGCCGCACGGCTAGACTAATGAGCCAGAGTATAAGGTCGCGTCTCGTTTTCGCCGTCGTTCCATTGTCAGCCATGCTGTGCGTCTGCGCATCGAACGTGCGGTGCCAAGACAGCGGTGATCAAGGCACGATGATCCGGGGCGATCGAGCGGAAATCTCGGTCAGCGTGCGAGACAGTTCCGGCGCAAACATCACCGTACCTGCCACCGTAAAGCTCAATAAGAACGGAATGCCGAGCGACCAGACCTCCACTTCTCGCGGCCGGGCCTTCTTTATTCCCCGGGGCCTGGGCGACTTCACGATCATTGTGGAGGCCGCCGGCTACAAATCCGCGCAAAAGGATATATCGGTTACAGTCGCGGGCAAATTTGAGATTGATATTTATCTGCAGCGCGAACTGGAGCCGAACGAAACTGCGGGCGTTCCGGGCAAGCCGATTCTCGCTCCGGAGGCCCAGAAAGCGCTGACCAAGGGAACGCAGGCGCTTCGTGAAGGCAAACTCGAAGAAGCCGAGAAAGAACTGGCCAAGGCAGCCAAGCTGGTACCTGCGAATCCGGAGGTACTGTATATCCAGGGCATGCTGTATATGAGGCAGGGCAATTGGGAAAAAGCAGAATCGGTTCTGCAAAAGTCCGACCAGATCGAGCCCAATCAACCGCGGGTGCTTTCGGCGCTGGGCATGACGCTCGGCAACGAGAAGAAATACGAAACGGCGATACCTGTCCTGGAAAAGTCCATTCAGCTGGAACCAAACGCATCCTGGGAAACCGATTTGGCACTGGCAAAGGCTTACTATTTTCACGAACAGTACGATCAGGCAGCGAAGATGGCGGAACAGGCGCACAACACGTCGCACGGAACGAGCCCTCAAGCAGAGCTGCTGTTCGCACAGTGCCTGACGGCGGTGGGGCGGTTTGAGGACGCGGCGCAGGTTTTGCGAGAATTCCTCAAGAGCAATGCGCAAGGCCCGGAAGCGGTCACTGCGCGGCGTTGGCTGGACAATCTGACGGCTGACGGGAAGATTCGCCCATAAACAGCTGGTCCGCGAGCTACCGCAAGAGAACA